>Ga0209207_1000512_pt1 | contig 23431 bp, 18 predicted proteins | sample SaghotsprinmetaG_FD_184140 | JGI IMG/M metagenome (GOLD analysis project Ga0209207, IMG submission 184140) | Hot spring microbial communities from South Africa to study Microbial Dark Matter (Phase II) - Sagole hot spring metaG (SPAdes) (version 3) | ecosystem: Environmental > Aquatic > Thermal...
AGGGCAATCTGCTGGAAGCGGCCATTGAGGCGGCGCGGGCGCGAGCCTCGCTGGGTGAGATTTCAATGGCGATGGAGCGCGTGTTTGGTCGCTACAAGGCCACGATCCGCGCCATTTCGGGCATTTACAGCAGCGAGTACAGCGACGCAGACCAGATCAACCGCGTACGCGCCCTGGCCGATGCCTTCGCCCACGAAGAGGGCCGGCGCCCCCGCATCCTGGTGGCTAAAATCGGCCAGGACGGTCACGACCGCGGGGCCAAGGTGGTCGCCACCGCCTTCGCCGATATGGGCTTCGACGTGGACATCGGCTCGCTCTTCCAGACCCCGGAGGAGGTGGCCCGCCAGGCGGTGGAAAATGACGTCCATGTGGTCGGGATCAGTTCGCTGGCCGCCGGCCACAAAACCCTGTTGCCGCAACTGGTTGAGGAGTTGCGCAAGCTGGGCCGCGAGGATATCGTGGTGATCATCGGCGGGGTGATCCCGGCGCAGGATTACGCCTTCCTCCGCGAGCATGGCGCGGCGCTGATCTTCGGGCCTGGCACAATCATCCCGGTTGCCGCCGAGAAGCTGCTCAGCGAACTGCGTCGCCGGCTCCACGCCAGCGAGGCGACGACCAGCGATCCGGCGCTCTCAGCAAGCACAGAGGCAAGGAACGACCCATGACCAGCGGCAGGCATCCTCCCGAGTGGCAGCCGGCCCAACCGGCGCAGGACGCGGTCTTCGCCTCGTCGGTGATGGACGGGGTGACCGGCGGCCACGATGGGCTTCCCGGTCAGAGTAGCGGCACGGGTGCAAAACCGGTGGCGCGGCGGCGCCACCTGACGGTGCCCGACTATGTCGAAGGGGTGCGCAGCGGTGACCGCACCATTCTGGCCCGCGCCATTACGCTGATCGAGAGCAATGCGCCAGCGCATCTCGCTCAGGCCCAGGAGGTGTTGCAGGCCCTCCTGCCCTACACCGGCGGAGCGTTGCGCGTCGGCATCACCGGCGTGCCCGGGGTGGGCAAGAGCACCTTCATCGAGGCCCTGGGGGTGATGCTCTGCGAGCGCGGTCATCGCGTGGCGGTTCTGGCGGTGGATCCCTCCAGCAGCGTCACCCGCGGCAGCATCCTTGGCGACAAGACGCGTATGGAGGCCCTGGCGCGGCACCCCAACGCCTACATCCGCCCCTCGCCCACCGGCGGCAGCCTCGGTGGCGTCACGCGCAAGAGCCGTGAGACCATGCTCGTGTGCGAGGCGGCCGGCTTCGACGTGATCCTGGTGGAGACCGTTGGCGTCGGCCAGAGCGAGACCGCGGTGCGCGGGATGGTGGACTTCTTCCTGCTGCTCATGCTGGCGGGGGCCGGCGACGAACTCCAGGGCATCAAGAAGGGGATCATGGAACTGGCCGATGCCCTGGTGATCACCAAGGCCGATGGCGAGAACCGCATCCGCGCCATGGCCGCCCAGGCCGACTATAACAAGGCCCTGCACTACCTGGCCCCCGCCACGCCGGGCTGGAAGACCCGCGCCCGGATCTGCTCGGCGGTGACCGGGGAGGGGATCGCCGAGATCTGGGCGGAGATCGAGCGCTTCCGTGAGACAACTACCGCATCCGGCGTCTTTGAGGAGCGACGCCGCCAGCAGACCCGCGACTGGCTCCACGCGCTCATCGAAGACTACTTGCGGTCGCGCTTCTTTAATCACCCCGCGGTCAAGGCGCGCCTGCCAGCGATTGAGGCCGCCGTCGTTGCCGGCACGCTCCCCGTAACCGCTGGAGCGCAGGCCCTGGCCCAGGCGTTCGAGGAGGCAAGCAGCGCCTGAAGCTAGCCGCGCCGAGACGCGCATAGCTGAGGTGAACATACGGGGAAACCAGGTTTCCCCACCTGCGGTGAGCCTGTCGAACCGCACCCCTCCCTGCGGGGAGGCGCCCGGTTCCCTCCCCCGGCGGGGGAGGGCCAGGGAGGGGGCGGCCCTCCCAGAGATACCCCATGGTCATCGCGGCGTTGTGCGGCGCAGCCGCATGACCGTCTGAGGTGAACATATGGGGAAAGCGGGTTTCCCCACCTGCGGTGAGCCTGTCGAACCGAACCCCTCCCTGCGGGGAGGCGCCCGGTTCCCTCCCCCGGCGGGTTTCAGGCGTTGTGCTGCCCAGCGTGGCAATCCATAATCCAAAATCTAAAATGGTATAAGCTCTATGACCGGTGCAGGCGAAGCGCCTCGTTCAAGCCGTCGGCCAGCAGGTTCAGGCCAAGCACCGTCAGCGTCAGCGCCAGCCCGGGGAAGACCGACATCCACCATGCCCGGCGCACGAACTGCTGCGCGTCGTTGAGCAGCAACCCCCAGCTCATCACACTTCGATCCCCCAGCCCGAGGAAACTCAACCCGGCCTCAACCAGGATCGCCCCGCCGACGTGCAGCGCCGCCAGGGTGATCACCGGCGGCAACGCTGCCGGCAGCAGGTGACGCCACAGGATCTGTCCGGGTGGTACGCCAAGCGCGCGGGCCGCCGTTACATAGTCGCGCGTTCGCAGGCTCAGGATCTGCGCGCGCACCAGGCGCGCCGTGCCCGGCCAGGCGGTAAGCGCGAGCAGGAGCACGATCAGCCAGAGGCTGCTGCCCAGCATAGCAACGATCACCAGGGCCAGGAAAAAGCGCGGGATGATCTGAACGAACTCGCTAAGACGCATCAGCAGGTCATCTATGCGCCCACCCGCGTAGCCCGCCAGGCTCCCCACCAGGATGCCGATGAGCGTGGCTGCGCTCGACACGGTTAGACCAACCAGCAGCGACGTGCGCGCTCCGTGGACCACGCCGCTGAACAGGTCGCGCCCCAGATCGTCTGTGCCAAAGGGGTGGCGTGCTGATGGTGGCTGCAGCACCGCGTCCGCAATTGCAAAGGGGTCGCCGGGCGCAATCAGGTCGGCGCCAAGCGCAACCAGCACTACCAGCAGCGTCAGGGCCAGACCCGCCAGCGCTGGCGGCTCGCGCCGCAGCCGTGCCCAGAAGCCCCATACCCCTTCGGGCGGGCTGGTCGCCGAGGTAGGGCCGTACCGCCTGCGCCCCGCCACCATCTGTGCGCGTTGAGCCATCAGTCGTATCGCACCCGGGGGTCGAGTAGCGTGTAGATCACGTCGGTGAGCAGATTGGCGACCACCACGCTGATAGCAGCGGTGATGAACAGCGCCATCAGCAGGGGGTAGTCGCGGCTCAGCGCAGCGTCGAGCAACAGCCGCCCGAGTCCTGGCCAGGCAAAGATGGTCTCGGTCAGCGCCGCGCCAGTGATCAGCACTCCCACCTGGCCGCCGATGACCGTGATGATCGGCAGCAGCGCATTGCGCAGAGCGTGGCTAAGGATTATGACCCGCTCTTGCAACCCTTTCGCTCGCGCAGTGCGAACATAGTCCTCGTCCAGTTGCTCGCGCAGACTGGTGCGCGTCAATCGGGTCAGCAGGGCTAGCTGCGGCAGCCCCAGGGTCAGGGCCGGCAGCGCGAGGTGGTGGAGCGCATCGAGCGCGGCCCGCACTCCCGTGTGGCGCGCCCGCAAGGAGATCATTCCCTGAACCGGGAACAGCCCCAGGCGCCCGGCGAAGATGATGATCAGCACCTGGCCAACCCAGAAGACCGGCATAGCCGCGGCAACCAGGGTGAACACGCTGATCCCGTAGTCCAGCGCTGTGCGAGGGCGCAGCGCGCTGAGTACCCCGAGACTCACGCCAACGACCACCGCGAAGAGCAGCGCGCTGCCCATCAGCAGCAGGGTGGCCGGCGCGCGGCTAAGGATCACCTGGAAGACCGGTTGGCGATAGCTGAACGAATAGCCAGAGTCGCCACTCGCGACCGCCAGCACGTAGCGCAGCAGCCGCTCTGGCAGCGGACGATCAAGGCCATAGCGCGCGCGCATCTCGGCGTAGTAGGCCGCGTTGCCTCCATCGCCGGCCAGCACGATGATCGGGTCGCCCGGCGCGAGATGGATCAGCGCAAAGCTGAAGACCAGCACCCCCAGCACCAGGAGCGCGCCCTGGAGCGCGCGCCGGGCAAGATAGCGCCCGGAGTTGAGCGGCATGCCACTCACGAGTCACCCGTGATCAGGTGAGCCTCCTCGAGGAACGGCCCGGCCGAGACCCGGAAGCCGTCGAAGGTTGCGCGGTAGGCCCGGTAACCCGCGGAGTCGACCAGCCAGAAGTAGGGCAGATCGTCCACAATCTGCCGTTGCAGCACGGCGTAGATCGCGGCGCGCTCAGCACGGTCGGTCAGGGCAGCGGCCTCGTCGAACAGCTTGTCCACCTCCGGGTTGACGTAGCCGGCGCCATTGGAGAAGGGGATCGGGCCAATGTTCGACGACACATAGACCCGTCGGACGCCGATCTCCGGGTCGCTGCCGTTGCAGTACGAAGCGACACCGAGCTCGAAGTCTTTCTGCACGAAGACCTTATCAACCGCCGCAGGCATATCCATCGCCTCCAGCTCCAGGGTGACGCCGACCGTCTTGAGCTGCTCGCGCAGCACCTCGCCGAGCCGGGCAAAGCTCGAAGGGTGGGTGAAGACGACCGTCAGGCGATTGCCGGCGGCGTCGCGTGGGTAGCCAGCCGCGTCGAGCAGCTTCTCGGCGCGGGCCGGGTCGTGGGGGTAGGGGAGCACCGCAGGGCTGTAGGCCCACTCCACCTGGCTGCTGATCGGCCCGGTCGAGACCGCGCCCTGTCCAAAGTAGACCCGGTCGAGGATGAGCTGGCGGTCCAGGGCATGGTAGAAAGCCTGGCGCACTTCGGGCGTGTCGAACGGCGGTCTGGTCATATTAGGGATGAGCGTGATCTGGCAGAACGAGCCGCCTGAGCCGCCATAGCCGGGCACGACCACCAGCTCGGGCATGGCCTTCAGACGTTCCACCTCCGCGCCGGGCACACTGCCCAGGTAGTCCACCTCGCCTCGCTCGAGGGCGAGCAGGGCCGTGCCCGGATCGGGAATGATCTGGAAGATCACCTGGTCGAGATAGGGGCGGCCTGCGCGGAAGTAGGCGGGGTTCCGCTCGAGCACGATCCGCTCGCCCTTGACATACTCAACGAACTTGAAAGGGCCGGTGCCGATCGGGTTGAGGTTGGCCGGATTGTTCTGCAGGTCCTTCCCGGCAAAGATGTGCTGCGGAATGATCGATGCCTCGACCACATCGAGTCGCTGAAGCAGCGGACCATAGGGCCGGGCCAGCCTGAAGACGACGGTCAGCTCGTCCGGGGTGTCGATAGCAGTCAGCACGTTCTCGAGGCCAGCCCTGGTGCGCGCGTGAAATTTGAGCAAGGCTTCCTCGAAGCTGAACTTAACGTCGGCGGAGGTGAAGGGCGCTCCGTCGTGCCAGGTCACGCCGGGTCGCAACTTGAAGGTATACACCGTGCCGTCTGCGCTGATCTCCCAGCTCTCAGCCAGCTCGGGCACCGGATTAAGCTGGTCGTCAAGGCCCACCAGCCCGTTGAAGATCTGGTCGGTAATCGTGTGGACGGGGCCGGCAGTGGTGATCGCCGGGTTGAGGCTGCCCGGGTCGCTCGATTGCACAACGACGACGGCGCCGCCCCGACGCGGGCCAGTCGCCGCAGGCTCCGCCGTGGGCACGACAGTCGGCTCCTCAGCGGCGGCGACTGTGGGTCTAGAGGTTGGAGCATCTGTGGGCGCGGCGGGGACAGTGGCGGGGGCAGCCGTGGGCGCAGCGGCCTGGCCGCCACAGGCGGCGAGCAACGCCACCAGCGCGAAGGCCAGGAGGATGCGCAATGAACGCGCCATGCGAGGTTCTCCTTTCCATGGGTGCGCCAGGAGAGGTGGGGAAACCCGGTTTCCCCTGTGCTCACCTCAGCGGCGGCCGTGGCCCTTCCTGTGGAAAGATCGTTTTTGCAACCAGTGGTATATGCAAACTATAGCATGAACCCTCGCAGTCTGCAACGCATAGTAGTAATGGTCGCAGCTTCGCCTTCGACAGAATTGCTCTGCAACGAGATCAGCAGTTCACCGTCGAGCAGGGTGATCTGCTTCGTTGCTCAGGAATGCACGCCCATTTACTATCCTATGTGCAGCCCGAGTGCGATACTTATCACTGTCAGCAGACTCCACCCAACCTCCTGCGCACCCACCAACAGCGTCGGCACGCGCAGGCTGCGCGGCAGCAGCCCGATCCAGCAGCGCAGCATCAGGAGGGCAAAGATCGTCAGCACCGGCCAACCAATCAGCCCTGGCCAGGTCAGCGTGCTAAAGAGGGTAACGAGGATCAGGGCGCCAAGGTGCGCCAGCAGCGCCGGGGTGCGCTGCGCTGGCGTTCCTCGTGCCAGGCGCAAGCGCACCCCCACATAGACAATCGCTGTGGTCGCCTGGAGTGCTAGCAGCAGCCAGAGCAGCAAGGCGGGCAAAAGCGTCCACCCAGCGGCCTGCGCAATCGCAGCCGCCACAGCGCTGATCGCCGTTGCACCGCATAGCTCGGCGATCAAGGCGCGGCTCTGCTTGAGCATATCGAAGCGGAACTGCACGACGGCGCATGGCGTGGCGAGCAGCAGCGGCAGCCAGAAGGGGTGCATGGCGCTGAGCCACGCTGTCGCAAACGCACCCAGCGCGATCAGCCCATAGAGCAGCGCAAAGCGTTCAGCCCAGATCGTACGCGGGAAGCGCTTACCGCGCCGCCAGTCGCCCAGGGCCAACTTAAGCGGCTGACGAGTGAGGAACGCACCCAGGGCGGCCAGGCTGAGCCATACGCCTGCCGCTGATGGCGCAACCCACAGTCCGAGGATGATCGGCGCACCCACAAGCCCCCACCCGCCATGCTCGGTCGGCAAGGCGATCGGGCGCAGGCGTACCCGTGGTGAAGAAGGCGTGGTTGCCATACGTATAGAGAGAGGATGCGCGAGAACCAGGTTCCCGCGCATCCTCCCTGAACCACTCCTGTGCGCTCTGCTTCAGCAACAAGAACGTGGCTGGTCACGACGGTCGCGCCGGGACTAACGACCCTAATTGGGCGATGTAACACCCGTAAGTGGCGCGGTAAATACCCGATACTCATCACTCCAGCGCTGGGAACGACAGCGCTGCGATGTCGCCAGGTGCTCCAGTTGCCCGACCGCGTGCCAGACCATCTGGCGTAGCAGGTCAAGTTCATTGTCATCAAGCAGCAGGCCGACACAGGCGCACCAGAGCTGGATATGCCCGCTGGCCATACGCCGCAGCATCAACCCGGCGCTTTCGGCGAAACCCTGTTGCGGCTGCCAGCACTGGAGCAACCCCAACAAGTTGAGTAGATCCTCCGGGGCAAGAAAGATGCTGGCTCGCACCCAGAAGATATGGATTGTACCGTGCTCGCACTGACCAATACGGTGATCCGCACCGTCACAGGCCAGGATCCTGATTTGCCGACACATCAGGCTGCTCCTTCCGTGTGGCTTTGAAACGGTTGACCGTGGGGCTCGGGTGCTAGTGCAGGGCGACTCGTATCAAGGATGATCTCGTGCAATTCGAGTTTGCTCGGGCCATTGAAGGCCGCTTCTGGCAGCGTACCCGAGCGGAGCGACCATAGCATCTCCTAACCAGCAGATGCGCCACTCAGCGCGCAAAGGCGCTGACTCTCCCGTGGACGGCAACTGCAACACGTAATCCCGCTACAATGGGTTCATGCGTTCCGAGCCGAGCACGCAGCGATGGCAAACCGTCAGCGCTTACGGTCACGATCTGGTCATGACCGAAGTAGCGAACCTGTGTCACGGTCCAGGGCGCTGCTTCATCGGGATGCAGGATGAGCTGCTCAGGACGCACGAGCACGTCAACGGAACCGGATACCGGTGCGGTCAGGCATAACGTACCGAGGCAGGAACTAGCCGTCATCCCGCTGGCTTCACCGGGGATCCAGTTCGTCTCACCGAGCAAGTTCGCCACGGCCCGACTCGATGGATGCGTGTAGAGCTGCTGCGGTGTTCCGCACTGAACAATTCTTCCATCCACCATAAGCGCTACTTGATCAGCCATGCTGAGCGCCTCTTGCTGGTCGTGGGTGACGAGCACCGCGGTCGTTCCTGCAGAGCGCAGAATGCGTGCAACCTCTTCGCGTAGTTCAACCCGTAGGGCCGCATCCAGGTTTGCAAAGGGCTCATCAAGCAGGACAACGGCAGGTCGGCTGGCAAGGGCGCGAGCGAGCGCGACACGTTGCTGCTGGCCACCTGAAAGCTGGTGCGGGTAACGCGCCGCAAGTCCGTTGAGGCCCACAAGATCCAGCAGTTCAGCGATCCGCTGCGTGCGGCCTGCCCGCGTCGTGCGTGTGAGCGCGAAGCTGATATTTTCAGCTACGGTCAGATGCGGAAAGAGTGCGCCGTCCTGAAAGACGAGCCCGACCTGCCGTTGCTCAGGGGGCACCCAGGTAGTCGTATCGGCAACCGTATGTCCACAGATGGTGATTACACCACTATCAGGGCGCTCAAGCCCGGCAACCAGCCGCAGGGTGGTGGTTTTACCGCAACCACTTGGCCCCAACAAGGCTACGAGCGCCCCCTCGGTTGCAGTAAGATCCACACCATCTACGGCAGCCACACCACCATCGTACGTCTTCCGCACGCCACTCAGGGTAATAGCCAGGCTCATCGCAGCACCAACCGATCACCGGCCCGTACCAGGAGGATGACAGGCACTACCCCAGCGCCCACGATGAAGAGTGCGGGAATGGCTGCCGCCTGCCAGAATGACTCTGCGGCAAGCATATAGGTCCAGATTGCCAGGGTATCCATGCCAAACGGTCGTAGCATCAGCGTTACCGGCAATTCCTTCATCACATCTACGAAGACCAGAATGACCCCGGCGAGCAATCCGGCCCGCACCAGGGGCGTATGGATGCGCCGAATGATCCGCGCCTGGCCTGCGCCCATACAGCGCGCTGCCTCGACAAGCTGTGGCGTCACTTTGTCCAGGCTAGCTTCGGTGCTACTGTAGGCGATGGCCAGAAAGCGCACCAGGTAGGCGTAGAGCAACCCGGTGAGTGAACCCGTAAAGATCATCGTGCCAACGACGCCTCCTGCGAGGAGCGTATGGTCAAGTGCGGCCAGCAGGCTTAGCGTCCCAACAGCGATTACCGCGCCCGGCAGCGCATAGCCGAGCGTGGCCACGCGAACCAGACCCCGCCAGAGTCGTCCATCCTCAAAACGACTGCATACTGCAAGGATCAGGGCGACCAGCGCGGTCAGCAGCGCTGCGCTGGCCGCCAGGCCGAGCGTGACAACGATATAGCGTCCGGCCACCCCCTCAGCAGTCGGAATAGTCGTATTCCGCAGCTCAGCCAGAGTCCAGCCGATCAACTGAAGACTCGGGAGCACGAAAGCTACGCCCAGAACAAGCAGGCAGGCTCCTGTAGCCGCGAGCGCTCGCCATCCCTGGAGCGGGACAGGCGTCAGCCGTTGAACAGAACCCCTGAGCTGGGTGAAACGGGCCTGACCACGCAGTCCACGCTCAATCAAGATCAGACCAAGGCCAATGAAGAGCAGCAGTGAAGCCAATTCAAGGGCCGCAGCGCGATCCATCATGCCTTCCCAGATCCGGAATACACCCTCGCTCAGGGTCATCACGTTAAAGAAGCGCACCGTCGCAAAGTCGGTGAGCGTCTCAAGCATCACTAGTGTCACGCCAGCCGCGAGGGAAGGACGAGCAAGGGGCAGCACCAGGCGCACAAACGCCATCGAACGACGTAATCCCATTGCCCGAGCTGCGTCGAACGTGACGGCGGATTGTTCAGCGAAGGCAGCCCGAGCGAGGAGGTAGACATAGGGGTACCAGACAAGTGTAAGTACAATAGCAGCCCCGCCAGGCGAACGGATCTCGGGAAACCAGGCGTCGAAACCAAACCAATTACGCCAGGCAGATTGCACCGGCCCGGCAATGTCGAAGGTTGCCATAAAGACAAAGCCTAGCACGTAGCTCGGCATTGCCAGGGGCAGAACGAGCATCCATGTCAGCCAGTCGCGGCCAGGAAAGCGGTAGGCGCTGACCAGCCAGGCCAGACTGGTACCGAGAAGGAGTGTTCCCAGGCCTACTGTGCCAGCGAGCGTGAGCGTCTGGATGAGCATCTCGAGGAGGCGCGTCTCCCAGAGATGCTGCCAGATCGCTGTGCTAGGGCGTAGCAGCGGCGCCGCGACAAAGAGCAGCGGCGCTGCTACAAGTACGGTCAAGCTTGCGAGCAATGCGTGACGGATACGGATCATGACTCAATCCTGGCGATGATTCGAGCAAGGTTATGCTGGGAGGGGCCAGCTCTCTCACGGGCGCACTGATTTGAAAAGCAAGGCTTCGCTTTACCGCTTTGCACCTTACCGTACCGTTTGCCAGGAGGTGGGAGGCCATGGCCCTCCGCATCCACCCCATCGATATGGGAGTGTTGCGGGGGCCATGCCCCTGCATCGCCGCTGCATTGGCGGCAACCACTGTAACGTGGTCACAAGCCATCCCACAGCGATCACGCGCCTACCGGTAGCCCGCCCGCTCCATCAGGCGGACCGCGGCGGGCTGAAAACGACCGTACTCAAACTTACCGATGGGATCAACCTTGAAGCTACCGAAGCCGGCAATAATCGGATTGACCGGCGCTGTGGGGTTAGCCGGATACTCGAAATTACCACCCGGTAGCGTGTCAGGAGTAGCGCCCTGTCCTTCAGTTGCCAGCCACTCGATCAGGCGGATCGCATTCTCGCGATTACGCGCAGCAGACGTCACGCCCATACCTGAGATGTTAACGTGGACGCCAGCCTCGTTCTGGTTAGGCCAGAAGATACGCACCGGGAAGTCCGGATTGCGCGCCAACTGCTGCGCCACATAGTAATGGTTGGTAATACCCACGTCACAGCCACCTGCGGCAATCGTCTCCAGGATCCTGGTATCGCTGTCAATGTAGCGCGGGTTGTTGCGCACCCAGGGGCGTATGATTCGCTCCTCGGTGACTCGCTCGCCGTGCAGAGCAATGAAACTTGCCACGAGGGCCTGGGTATAGATGTGTGAGCTTGGCCGCAGGCAGAGCCGCCCGCTCCACTTTGGATCACCAAGAGCGGCATAGGTCGAAAGCTCTGACGGGCGTACGCGATTCGGGTTGTAGACGATCACGCGGGCACGCTGGGTAAGCCCGAACCAGCGATCCTGCGGATCGCGCAGCGAGTTGGGAATGCTGTTCCGCAGCAGAGCTGAGTCAACTGGCTGGAGCAGCCCTTCCTCGGCAGCGATCCAGAGCATTCCTGCGTCAATTGACATGAAGACATCAGCCGGTGTCTGCCGACCCTCGGCACGCAGGCGCTCGACGAGCGCCTGGGCCGAACCTTGTGAGAGCCGCACTTCGATCCCGGTCGCCTGCGTAAAGCGTTGCAAGACTTGTTCCATTGGTCCGTAGTGACGCGCCGAATAGACGTTCACTACCTGTAAGCCAGGTTGAGCCTGTGCCGGGCTGGCCCCTACAACGAGCGCAAGAACTCCGAGAGCCAGCAACAGCAGCATTGATCCCAGGGCACGACGAAGCGACCTGCTCATGGAGGTTCCTTTCCGTATCAAACCGAGATCGATTGACTGACTATCCGGGGGATATTGAAATATGCTTATTGTGGTAATTAGTATACACTAACTAAAAATATATGTCAATAGTTCATTGTAGGGCGAGTATATGCAACGCCAGGTTTCCCGCCACCCCTCCGGGAGAGAGACCGGGACGGACTGCGCTCTCCCGCATTCTCTCCACCGAGTGGGACGTGAGGAATCCTGGACTCCCCGCACCTCCTTCGTGGGGTTCATAGAAGGTAGACGGGGGTCCGCAAAATATTCAGAACTTGAGTGGGCGCGGGCCGCTCACGCTGTGGTCTGCTGACAGGGGGATTGCGTCCTGCAGGTGGCGCAGAGGCCGGAGATCATGAGGTGGTTGACCTTCACCGTGAAGCCGTAGCGCGCGCATAGCGTCTCGCGCAGCGTATCGAGGCTCTCATCAGGGATCTGCATGTCGCTGCCGCAGCGCAGGCAGACCAGATGATGGTGCAGGTCGTCGGGGTCGCGATACTTGTAGCGCTGGCGACCCTGCTCCGGCGTGAGCTGAGCGACAAGCCCGTGCTCATACAGGAAATGGAGCACCCTGTAGATCGTTGTAGGGTCAATGGGCAGCGGATGCAGGGCCGCGGCGAGCTCATCGGCCGTGAGGGGCCGTTCGGCGGCGCGCAGCGCGTGCAGAATTTGCAGGCGCTGCGCCGTGATCCGCTGACCGATCTGGCGCAGGAGCGCGCGTTCCACCTCGTAATCCGGCGGGGGTGTCTGGTGCAGAGGCATCGTAACCTCAAATGACTGGCAGCTTCAGGCTGATGCAGCGGACGTCGGATAGGCGATGGTCATCACCGCTGTGACAGACTTCGCTGACATGAGCATACCCGCACCGTGCCTGTATTGCAAACTCTGCAGCCTGTGGTATAATCGGGGCTGCCGTACATTCTCAGCTCAATACTGTCGCGGTGACCCGTTAGCCCGGATGCTAGGGCGTAAAGGTGGAAGCTGGTGCAAGTCCAGCGCTGTGCCGCAACTGTAACCGGCCGTTCAACAGGAATGCCGGAAGCCAGGATGCCTGCCGCGACATGTCAGTTCAACCCTTCTCGAGCTAAGGAGGCGAACATGCTCTGTTTCCCCTGAGCGCCCCGCCGCTGTGTTGCCCCGGTCTTGAGTAAGGCCGGGGTGTTGTGTTTCATGACACAGCGGTCCGCGCGCGCTATTCCTATCGCCTGATATACACCGGCGCTCTGACGCCGGGATATGCACGCCGTTGCTGCAATTAGCAGGCTCGCGCTTGCACAGCGACGCAGGGCCCTGGTTTACTGTGCCCTTTTTTTGGAAGGCTGCCGATGACACTACCTCTGGACGACCTGCTGCTGCGTGAGCTGGAGCATAGCCGCGAGCGCATCCTGCACGCCGAGCGCGAGCTCGAGCTCCTCGCCTGGCTGCCCACGTCGGCGACAAGCGCCACGCTCGAACGACTGGCGCGCGAGCGCGCCCGCCACGCCTGGCTGCTCCGGCGCCTGTGGCACCCGGATGCACTCGGGCGCACGTACCGCTGACCATCGTCATTGCTGCCACTGTCCAGGCAGACTTGTGGCGCTGGAAAGGAAACCCTGATGCGTTTCCCCTACCGCTGGATAGCGTCTCTGTTGCTAATGGCCGCCCTCAAGGCCTGCGCCGGTCCGCCCACGGCTCAGGCGCCGACCGCGGCCCCCGCCCCCACTGCCGCGCCGACCACCCCACCCGCCCCCACCGCCGCGCCGACCGTCGCCACGCTCGCAGCGCCGGTTGCTAACCTCACTGAAGGCTGTGTCACCGACTATGACCCGGAACTGGATTACTTCCCTGAGAAGGTCACCCTCCAGGACGCCACCGGCTGGACTATCGAGTACTTCAACAACTACAAGCTGATCACCGTGCTCAACCCCTGGCGCGACGCGGATGTGCAGTTTCGCTATGTGCTGGTGCAGTGCGGCACCCCTGCTCCACCCGATGTGGGTGATGCCCAGGTGATCGAGGTCCCGGTGCGGTCCATCATTACGATGTCCACGACCCACCTGCCGCACCTGAAGGAGCTGGATCTGCTGGACCGGCTGGTCGGTGTTGACACCTTTAAGTATGTCAATACACCCGAAGTGGTGGAGCTCATCGAGGCGGGCAAGTTGAAGGAGATCGGTAGCGGCGCTGAGCTGGATGTCGAGCAGGCGATTGACCTCGAACCCGATCTGGTGATGACCTACGGGATGGGGAATCCGGAGTTCGACTCGCATCCGAAGTTGCTTGAAGCGGGGCTGAAGGTAGCGATGAACAGCGAGTATATGGAGCCAACTCCGCTGGGACGGGCGGAGTGGATCAAGTTCACCGCGACCTTTTTCAACCGCGAGGCTATGGCCACTGAGGTCTATGCCGGCATCGCCGAACGCTACGCCGCAATGGCAGCGCAAGCCCGAGCGGTAACTGAAAGGCCTACAGTCTTCTCCGGCGCGCCGTTTCGCGGCACCTGGTACATGCCCGGCGGAAATAGCTATGCGGCGAAGCTCCTGGCCGATGCAGGAGCGGACTACCTCTGGGCCGACGACACCTCCAGCGGCAGTATGCAGTTGAGTTTCGAAGAGGTGCTCGAGCGCGCCGCAGGCGCCGATATCTGGATCAATCCGAGTTCGTGGAAGAGTCTGGCCGAAGGATTGAGTGCCGATGAACGTTTCGCTCAGTTCAGCGCCTTTCAGAACGGCCAGGTCTACAACAACAACAAGCGCCTGAATGCCAATGGCGGCAACGACTACTGGGAAACCGGCGTGACTAACCCTGATCTGGTGCTGGCCGACCTGATCGCGATCTTCCATCCCGATCTGTTGCCGGGGCATGAGTTGTTCTTCTACCAACGTCTGGAGTAAGGCGTGGGAGAGCCGGGCTCTTCTATACCCTCCTCACGGTGAGGAGCGAGGGGACGCTGTGGAGGTGTGGAGCTGAGGAGGTGTGAAACGTACCCCTGCTTTATCTCCACACCTCTACACCTCCACACCTCCACCTGGGACGGAGGCCGGGTTGCTACCTGCCGGAAAGTCCGTAACCGTCCTTTACAGTTTCGAAGAGGCCAGTTATGTACCGCAAACGACTCTGGTCAGGACTGCTCACGCTCGTCGTCACGCTGGTCTTCGGCACAGTTACCGTCGGGCCTGCCCGTGTAACCCTGGCGACTGCGCCAGCGCAGTCAGCAAGCGCCACCTATCCTTTCTTGGAAAGCCAGGCGATTGAGAGGGCGGTAGGATACCTGCGAACGCAGCAGGTTTCCAGTGGGGGCATTAACTCGTTCGGCGCCGGCGCCGACCCCGGCGGCACCAGCCGGTTGCTCATGGCGCTCAATGCCGTGGGCTACCCGGCCAATGCGCTGGTCTCTAACGACAACCGCACCCTGGCCGATTATCTGGCCGCCGAAGTGGTTGGCTACATCTACAAGGACGACACACCGGCAACTGACAATCTGTTTCCCGGTCGCGCGGGGTTGGTGCTGGGGGCAGTGAGCGCTGCGAGGTTGGACCCACGCAACAAATTCGGCGGTGTGAACCTGATCGCCGAGCTCGAAGGCGTCTACCGGGCCGATGGCACCTACAGCACCAATGCTGTCGAGGGTTTTGCCAGCGGGCAGGCTAGCGAGATCAATCAGACACTGGCGATCCTGGGGCTGGTCTCTGCGGGGCGACCTATCCCACCAGCGGCCACGCAGTGGCTTATTGGCCGGCAGCGCGAGAACGGGAGCTGGATTAACAGCATTGATGTGACCGGCTACGGCCTGCTGGCGCTTATTGGCAGCGGCAATGTGCCGCCGACCGATCCGGCGGTGCAGCGAGCACTGGCCTTCCTCCGCGCCAGCCAGACCGGGCGCACGGCGCTCTGGGGAGACACTGGCGGCGACGAGCCGGCCAATAGTAGTGGCTGGGCGATGACTGCGCTGTCAGCCTACGGCTATGTGCCAATGACCCGCAGTTGGGGCACGGGCGGCACTCATCCGCGTCAGGCGTTGCTCGGGTTACAAAACGACGAGGGAGTGATCGCCCTGCGCTTCTTCAATGCCTACGCGACCCTGGAGGGACTCTACGGCCTTACCGATCAGCCGCTGTTCCTGGGGCGACCGTTGCGGGTCGAGCGGGGGCTGGCCTACCTCAGGGAGGCACAGAATCCGGATGGCGGATGGCCTGCCTTCGGAAGCGCCTCGGCGCCAGACGCAACCCTGGATACTCTGTTCGCCTTTGTGGCTGCCGGTTATAACCCCAATCAGCTCCGCAGCAGCACAAACAATTCGCCCCTCGATTACCTCGCTGCCACTGCGCCTACCTACACACGCGATGATAGCCAGCGGATCTTCCCGGCTCAAACCGGCAAGTTGATCGTCGGGGTTGTGGCGGCAGGCGGCAACCCTGCCAGTTTTGCGGGATTCAATCTGGTGTCCGATCTGCAATCCACCCTTCAAGCAAACGGCTCTTACAGCACGGATGCGCAACGGGGCTTCACCAGCGGCGCCGCCAGTGTCACCAACCAGTCCTTCGCCATACTCGGCCTTGTCGCAGCCGGTGAGCCAATTCCGGCGCAGGCCATTACCTTCCTGAACAGCCTCCAGACAGCCAGCGGCAGTTGGGGCATTGTTGACGAAACCGGTCTTGCTTTGCAGGCCTTGATCGCTGCCGGAGTTGCACCGGATAGCCCTGCTGTTGTCAACGGCATCAACTTCCTGCGTAGCTCGCAAGCCGCCAGTGGGGGTTGGGAGGCGTTCGGCGCAGTCAATAGCAACTCGACAGCCTATGCCATTCAGGGGTTGCTCGCCGCCGGAGTGGACCTGACGCGTCCGGAGTGGCACAAGCAGGGTCGCTGGCCTCTCGGTGCGCTGGCCAGCTTTCAGAAGCCGAATGGCCCCTTTGTCTACCATTGGGGCTCGGCAAGCGGCGGATTCAACCCGGCAGCTAATAACTTGCTCGCCACCCAGCAGAGCATCCCGGCACTGCTCGGCGCTTTCTACCCCTACCGGACGAGCGGGACCCTGGCCTCCAGCTTCACGCCGATCAATCGCGGGCCGAACCCGGATCGCCTGATTACCGCACCGATCATCATCGAGATTAACCCCCAGCGTACCCAGGCCACGGTAATTGCGCCGTTCGGAAGCGATCTCAACGCCAACGGTAGCGCAACAATCGAGTGGGATGTCCTCCGCAACTCAGCCGACGCCGCGGCGTTTCAGAGCGTGCCGGTCACCCGTGAGCCGGGGGCCTTCCGGGCAACGATCAACCTTAGCGGCGCTAGCGTTCGCCCCCTTGACACGCTGCGGGTGCGCGCGACGTTCAGCGACCCCGATGGAGTTCAGGATGGAGGAACGCTGGCGACCAGTCCGGTTGCCGTGATTGGAGACCTGGCGCCACAGCGGCGCTATCTGCCGATTGTTGGACGATAAGGCACACCTGCGAGCGGCGCAGCGACGCTGCGCCCGCATCTGCTCCGCCCCGGGGGGAGGGCTTGCCGCTCCACAGGCAGGGGGATGGGGAAACCTCTCAGGTGTAGAGTTTTTGGGGGCTGCGCCGCCCGACTCCGGACACCCCACCCCCCTACCTCCTCCCCTTCCAGGTTCAGGGGCGGACAGAACATATGGGCGACGACGGGCGCTCTGGCGTTGGGATGCGCTGGTTCGTCCTCACCCCCTGCCCCTCTCCAGCGAAGCTGGAGAGGGGAGACCAGAGCCGTGCGCGGGGGCGTTCCAATGCGGCGCAAGCCACGTTGGCTCGGATGTTCGGTCCGCCTCTGAACCCTTCCAGGGGAGGGGGTGAGGGCCAGCAGCCCATCAGGACGCCATCCGCCAAAAACTCTATCCCTGAGAGGATGGGGAAACCCGGTTTCTCCTATTTTTTTACATCAGGACAATGCCCAACCACCGAAAACAGCGCCATCGCCAACACTCCATAGCGCGCCACGATGGGGCGCGTCGCTGGCGCGCTCTCCTGGGTGTCTGCCTGGCCCTGCTGCTGGTTACGCTGGCGATCCCCTCGCCGGCAATACCACACAGCGGCCCCACGCGCCAGAACCAGGCCGGGTTGATTGTGCGAACTGGTCCCAATGAGGTAGTTAGCCAGTGCGTTAGCTTCGATGAGGAGTGGATCAGCGGGCTGGCGCTGCTTGAGCGCTCGGGATTGCCCTTCGCCGCCGTGAATGACGAGCGCTATGGCGCATTTATCTGTGGCATTGCCGGTGTAGGCTGTCCGGCAGATCGCTGTCTGTGCGCCTACCCGCCGCGCTACTGGCAGTACTGGCTCCTCGAACGAGGCGGCTGGCAAATCTCGCCTGTTGGCGCCAGTAGCCGGGTGGTGCGCGATGGCGATGTAGACGGGTGGATCTGGTCGAATGGCGCTGATGGCCCGGTCTTTGATGAGCGTTTCGGCAATCCCTGTCAGGCGGCTGCTGACAGGCGCGTGTATCTGCCGCTGGTGAGTCGTACATCGTTTTATACCAATTACCGTTGATGATGCCGCATTGCCTGAAGCGATTTCAAGCGTTGTGCTGCCCAGCGTGGCAATCCACAATCCAAAATCTAAAATCCAAAATGGTATTAGATTGCAGATTTCGGATTGCAGTTCGTGAAAAGGCTGCGCTCTTCCACAGCATGAACATGGTTGTTCTTGGGAGGGCTGCGCTTTCCCAACCCCCCTCAGGGAGGGGGTTGGGGAAACCCGGTTTCCCCATGTCCCAATTGCTGGTGGGAGCGGCTGGCGCCCCCACAGGCAGGGGTGCGGTTCGACAGGCTCACCGCAGGTGGGGAACGCGGGTTTCCCCGTATGTTCACCTCAGATGAAGTTCTTTCGACAACCTGGCCCACTTCAGCGTAGAACGATCGGCCATCTGATCGGTGTTCTGGTTACGCTGACACTGGGGATCGGCCTGGTACCAGGGCTGCCCCTGGCAGGTTGGATCCGCGCCCAACAGCCGACCCGGGCCGGGCTGGTGGTCGAGTATGGCAATGGGCGCATCGAGACGTTCTGTATAGATACCGGCGATGTTTTTGGGGTAAGTGCCGAAGAACTCCTCTTGAGCGCGCCGATTGAGGTGCAGATGTTTCGTGAGTACGGGAATACTGCCGTGTGCCGCATCGGCAGCGAGGGATGTCCAGCAGAGGCGTGCTACTGCGCCTATGCCGGTGATGCGCCACAGAGCCGCCTCTGGCTGAGCTACCGGCTCCGCAATGGAGCCTGGCAGCGCCCTGAACCGGCCGAGGTTCATCTGAGCCGCCGACGGGTGTTCCCCGGTGATGTTGAGGCATGGGTCTGGGGCTACCCGGGCGATGGACACGGTCAGGGTGCAGCCCGTCCATCGCGGGTGGTGAGCTTCGCGGAGATCTGCGCTGCGGCAACACCGACCGCAACGCCCACCGCTACGCCAACCTCAACCGATACCCCGGCGCCGAACGATACCCCGGCGCCAACGGACACACAGCCACCCACTGCTACAATCCTGCCGGCGCCGGAGGAGCAGTCACGCCCGCCGGAAGTGAACCCGCCGATAGTTTTGCCGGCGGCATCGCCGACACGTCAGACCCTACCGACGTTTGTGCGGCCTTCACCTACGACTACTGTCTCGGCGCGCGAGTCAGTCGCGATCCATCTGCCGCTGGTGCGCGGCGCTGCCGCGGAAACTCCACTGCCTCTGGTCACGCCGCGGGTGGCAATCGATGAACCATCGCCCACGCTGCCGATGCCCTCGGCGACCCTCTCCCCGACACCCGGGCTCGATCTGACAGCAACGGCAGCGATCCTCCAGACCGAGTTTGCCGTTCCGCCTGCCCAGCCCACGCCGACGGATGGTCAAGCGCCGGCAGGCGTCAGCGGGCCGGCGCCGATCTCAACTGCGCCATCGTCGCGCGCTCCGCCAGCGCCTCGCGCCACTCAACCGGCTGCTGGAGCGTCTGAGGTTGCTACGGCGCAGCCCGAGGAACCACCGGCATACCCGGCGCCGTCAGCCTTTGCCCAACGGAGCTTCGATCCGCCGGCGGGCTTTTTCCTCTGGCTGGCGCTTGCAGTTGGGGCATACCTGGCGCTGCTGCTGGCCCTTATCGTGGCGCAGCGCCGCGCCAGGCGCAGCCTGGATGATGATGATGCGCTCGTGTAAAGGAGTTACCGATGGCCGAAATGACCCGGACGACTACCGAAGCCTCCGCTACCGCCTCACCCTGGCCGCGCCTGGGATTGCGACCGCTGGCACTGGTCGTGATGGCGCTGATCTGGGCTGGAGCCTTCATGCTGAGTCTGGCGCTCGGCTCGGTACGCATTCCTCTTGATCAGGTGTTGACGATTCTGATTGGCGGCGAGCCGATGCGCACAACCTGGACGACGATTGTCAACGACTTTCGCCTCCCCAAGGCGCTAACGGCGACCCTGGCCGGCGCAGCCCTGGGCGTTAGCGGGTTGCAGATGCAAACCCTCTTTCGCAATCCCCTGGCCGACCCCTTTGTGCTGGGGGTCAGTTCGGGAGCCAGTCTGGGTGTGGCGCTGGTGGTGCTGAGCGTCGGCGCGGCGAACAACACGCTGCTTGCGGTCGCCGGTCTGCTGGGCAACCTGAGCCTGGTGGCGACGGCCAGCCTCGGCGCAGGCGCGGTGCTTGTCCTGGTGCTCGTGCTGGCCCGGCGGGTACAGAGCAGCGTGACCCTGCTCATCCTGGGACTGATGATCGGCTACCTGACCAGCGCGATTGTCAGCCTGCTGCTCTACTTCAGCATCGCTGAGCGCATTCAGGCCTACATCGCCTGGAGCTTCGGCAGCTTTGGCGGAGTAACCTGGACCCAGATGCGCGTGCTGGCCCCCACTATTGGCCTTGGCCTGCTGCTGGCCCTGATGCTGACCAAGGCGCTCAATGCGCTGCTGCTGGGCGAAGCCTATGCCCGCAGTATGGGACTGGACATCCGCCGGGCGCGGGTGGGGATTGTTGCCAGCGGCGCTGTGCTTGCCGGGACGGTGACGGCCTTCTGCGGGCCAATCGCCTTTCTGGGCATCGCCATCCCCCATCTCTGCCGGGCCGTGTTTCGCAGCGCCGACCACCGCGTGCTGATCCCGGCCTGCGCCCTGGTCGGCGCCACTGCCGCGCTCCTGGCCGACCTGGCCGCCCAGGCCCCCGGCACGAGTGTAGTGCTGCCGTTGAACGCCATCACGGCGCTGATCGGCGCGCCGGTGGTGGTCTGGATTATTCTACGCCGTGGTGTCGGGAGGGGCGCCTTTGGTGTATGACACCTGACCGGCGTGAAGGGCGCCGGGCGCCCCGGCAGGCGGGGGCGTGGGGCAACCCCGGGTTCCCTATGTTCACGTTAGACGGTCATGCGCATGGCGCACACCGCCGCGATGAACGTGGGGTATCTCTGGGAGGGCCGCCCCCTCCCTGGCCCTCCCCCGCTGGGGGAGGGAACCGGGCGCCTCCCCGCAGGGAGGGGGGTGGTTCGGCAAGCTCACCACAGGTGGGGAAACCCGGTTTCCCCATATGTTCACCTCAGACGGTCATACGCATGGCGCACACCGCCGCGATGAACGTGGGGTATCTCTGGGAGGGCCGCCCCTTCCCTGGCCCTCCCCCGCTGGGGGAGGGAACCGGGCGCCTCCCCGCAGGGAGGGGGTCCGATGAGTGCCACTGTACTGGCAACTGAAGATCTGAGCATTGGCTACGCCCCCCGGCGTGGGCCACGACGGGTCATCGCCGCTGATTTGAACCTGGCCCTCCACGCTGGCGAGGTGGTGTGCCTGCTGGGGCCGAACGGCGTGGGCAAGTCTACCCTGCTGCGCACCCTGGTCGGGATGCAGCCGCCCCTGGGTGGGCGCGTGCTCCTCGACGGCGCCGATCTTGCCACCCTCAGCCCGCGCGAGGTGGCCCGCCGCCTCAGCGTGGTGCTGACCGAGCGCATCGAGGTGGGCCAGTTGACCGCCTACGCGCTGGTTGCCCTCGGGCGCCATCCGCACACCGACTGGACCGGGCGGCTGACACCGCGAGACGAGGAGGTGGCGCGCTGGGCGCTGGAAGCGGTTGATGCGGTAAGCCTCGCAGGGAGGCTCGTCCACGAACTGAGCGACGGCGAGCGTCAACGGGTGATGGTGGCGCGGGCGCTGGCCCAGGAGCCGCTGGTGATGATCCTCGATGAGCCAACTGCCTTCCTGGACCTGCCGCGGCGAGTGGAGATGATGGGTCTGTTGCGCCGTCTGGCGCGTGAGACCAACCGGGCGCTGCTGCTCTCCACCCATGACCTGGATCTGGCCCTGCGCAGCGCCGATGTGCTCTGGTTGCTGGCGCCAGAGGGCGTGATGCGCACAGGCGCGCCCGAAGATCTGGTGCTCAGCGGGGCCTTTGAGGCAACCTTTGCCAGCCAGGGCATCAGCTTTGATCGTCACCAGGGCAGCTTCCGCGTTCACCCCCCGGCCTACTGGCGCGTCGCGCTGACCGGCGACGGCCTGATCGGCGCATGGACCGCCCGTGCCCTGGAGCGGGCCGGGTGCCAGATCGTCGGCGGTGAGGAGCCAGCGCTGGCTCGCGTGATCATCTCCGGCAGCGATCTGGCGCCACGCTGGAACGTGTGGTTCGACGGCGCTCCACCGCAGCGGGTCGCCTCGCTGCGCGAGGTAGTGGCGCTGGTGCGTGAGTGGATGAGTGCCATGCGGCGATTGGGGTAGCCTGCGCGCACAGCAATGACTCCGAACTGGACAAGGTGCTGGCCGGGATACAGAATATGCTCTTCGTTGTCGGCTCCGATCTGACCGCAATCGAAGACACGCGGCACATTCCGCGTGTCCAGGCGGCAGATGTGGCGCTTCTCGAACAGCTTATCGATCAGCTCGAAGCAACGCTGGCGCCGTTACGTCAGTTTATTCTCCCAGGGGGAAGCCTGGCTGTGGCGCACCTGTTCATGGCGCGCACGATCTGCCGTCGCGCCGAGCGTGCTGTGGTCGCGCTGGCTCGCGATGAGCCTGTAACGCCGAGGTTATACCATTTTGGATTTTAGATTTTGGATTGTGGATTGCCACGCTGGGCAGCACAACGCATGAAATCGCTTCAGGCAATGCGGCATCATCAACGGTAATTGGTATTTATACGCTACCTCAACCGTCTCTCTGACTGTCTCTTCGTGCGGAGCATCGGCTGTGATCAGGTTGCCAGTTGTTCCATCCTACCCCTTCTCGGCGCTCGTCGGGCAAGAGACAATGAAGCTGGCCCTTATGCTGGCAGTGATTGAACCGGCCATCGGCGGAGTGCTGATCCGTGGCGGCAAGGGTACCGCCAAGTCTACTGCGGTGCGCGCATTGCAAAGTGTACTGCCCGAACTTCCTCTTGTCACATTGCCCCTCAATGCGACTGAAGAGATGCTGCTGGGCGGGTTGGACTGGAGGGCTGCGCTCCAGACGGGCCACCGCCGCTTCCAGGCCGGTCTGCTTGCCCGCGCCGATGGCGGCATCCTCTATATTGATGAAGTCAACCTGCTCGACGATCACCTGGTGGATGTGATCCTCGATACGCTGGCCGCAGGCTGGCATCGAGTGGAGCGAGAGGGTGTCGCTGCGGCCCATGCGGCGCGCATAACTCTGGTAGGCACGATGAACCCTGAGGAGGGTGAGTTGCGCCCTCATCTGCTTGATCGCTTTGGCCTCTGTGTCGAGGTGCGGGCTGAGGCGGATCTGGAGCGCCGGGTGCTCGTCCTCGAGCGTCGTGAGCAGTTCGACCGCGATCCGCCGGAGTTTCAGCGCCGTTTTCACGCCGAGGAGGAGCGTCTGCGGGGTCAACTGCTGGCTGCGCGCGAGCAGATGGGCCGGGTAGGTCTGGCTTCACGCCTGCGTATGTTCATCGCCGAACTGTGCGCTCAACACCAGGTCGCGGGCCACCGTGCCGATCTGACCCTGCAACGCGCGGCGATGGCCCTGGCCGCACTGGAGGGGCGGCCAAAGG
>Ga0209207_1000514_pt1 | contig 23381 bp, 22 predicted proteins | sample SaghotsprinmetaG_FD_184140 | JGI IMG/M metagenome (GOLD analysis project Ga0209207, IMG submission 184140) | Hot spring microbial communities from South Africa to study Microbial Dark Matter (Phase II) - Sagole hot spring metaG (SPAdes) (version 3) | ecosystem: Environmental > Aquatic > Thermal...
GAAAAAAGTAACTTTTAACGAAAGGAGAGGAGATTATGAAGATTCACTACAAGGGATTCATGAGGGAAAAGATACGACGAAATCCAATTACCATCAGTCCGGACGCCAACTTTTTCGAAGCCCGGAGCCTGATTCATGACAAGGGGGTGCGTCATCTTCCTGTCGTTGACAAGGAGAATAATCTTATTGGCATTGTTACAGACCGAGATATCCGAGAAGCTGCTCCATCGGACGCCACGCTGCTCAGCGTCCAAGAGCTAAACTACCTCCTTGCGAAGCTGAAAGTTTCTGCATTTATGACTCCTAAGGAAAAACTGATCACCATCAATCCAGATACGTTGATCGAAGAAGCCGTCAAACTGATGCGAGACCATAAGATTGGATGTCTCCCTGTGGTCGAAGGGGAAAAACTTTACGGAATCTTCACAGAGACCGACGCGCTCGATCATCTCGTTGACATCTTCGGCATCAATCAGAAAGGAACCCGGCTGACCATTGCTTTTGAAGATAGACCTGGAACCATGCTCGGAATCCTTGAAGTTTTTAAGAAACACAATATTAACATTATCAGTATTGTCACCCCTTCCTTTATGGTTGATGGCAAAAGAATTGCCGCCATCCGGATCCAGGCTGAAAATAATCCGGAAGTGAATAAAGAGTTGGAGGAGAAGGGTTACAATGTCCTTTCCATAGGCCGTTGGCCTGCTGTATAGTTAGCAATGGAATATTGGAATGCTGGAATAATGGGGAAAAAAGTTCTTTTGAACTAAAATAAAACCCTATCTTACAATACTCCGGTATTCCTTTTTTTTTCTTTTCGATCTTTTCAGTTTACGTTAAGTGGACAATGTCTCTATGGAAAACAGAGAATCAAAATTTTATCAAATTGGTGAGTTGGCCAACCTGTTAGAACTGAGCCCTCGAACCATACGATATTATGAAGAAATCGGTCTTCTCAACTCTATCAAAAGGATTGAGGGGGGGAAGAGGGTCTATACCGATATGGACCTCAAACGACTCAAATTTATCAGAAGGCTAAAATATCTTGGTTTGACCCTTTCAGAGATGCATGAGCTGGAGGATATCTACCAGATTCACCGTACCAATAAAAAGGTGCTTCCAAGGCTTTTAGAATTGCTGGATAGTCATGTGGGAAAAATCGACGAACGGATCAATAATCTCCTGAAATTAAAAACTGAAATCCTAAACTACCAAGGAAAGATTCGCCAGAAACTCCATCTCGAACAAGAGGATCAGAAAGGAGAAGAGCTTGACAAGAGAAGTGATGATCACCAGCGCCGTACGGACAGCTATCGGTAATTTCCTTGGAGCTTTAAGCTCTTTGAGCGCCACTGAATTAGGAGCCAAGGTGATCGAAGAGGCGGTTAAACGCTCCCATATCCGCAAAGAAGATGTGGATGAAGTGATCATGGGAAACGTTTTACCTTATGGTCTTGGCCAGAACCCTGCCCGGCAGGCCATGATTAAGGCTGGATTACCAATGGAGACAGGAGCGATCACCGTTAATAAAGTCTGCGGTTCAGGTCTGAAGGCTGTCATGCTTGCCGCCCAAGTCATCATGGTAGGAGATGCAGATGTCATCGTTGCGGGCGGTATGGAAAATATGAGCCTTGTTCCTTACTATCTCGAAAATGCAAGAACAGGTTACAGGCTTTGGGATGGGAAGCTAATAGACGGAATGGTCCATGATGGTTTATGGGATGTGGTGAATGATTACCATATGGGATTTACAGCAGAGATTCAATCTGTCAAATTCAATATCAGTCGTGAAGAACAGGATCAATTTGCTTATGAATCGAATTTCAAGGCAATGAAAGCCATCCGAGAGGGAAAATTTAAAGAAGAGATTCTTCCAATCTCGATTCCCTCGAAAAGAGGAGATCCAACCCTATTTGATACCGATGAGGGACCGAGGGATACAGAACTTAAAGCCCTTGCCAGATTGAAATCGGTTTTTAAAGAGAACGGCGTTGTCACAGCAGGAAATTCCTCCAAGATCAGTGACGGGGCAAGCGCTCTCGTACTCATGTCCAGGGAGAAGGCAGAAACCCTCGGTGTGAAACCAATGGTGAAAGTCGGGGCGCAAGCGGCTGCCGGCGTTGAGCTGGAGGATGTACTGGTCGCACCGATCAAATCGATTCCGAAGGCCCTTAAAAAGGCAGGCCTCGCTCTCGAAGAGATTGACCTCTTTGAAATCAATGAAGCCTTTTCTGTTACAACTGTGGCCATCATCAAGACCTTAGGCATTGATCGGGAAAAAGTAAATGTAAATGGAGGTGCCGTTGCTTTAGGCCACCCTATCGGTGCCAGTGGTGCGAGAGTCTTAACGACGTTGCTCTACGCCATGAAAGAAAGAGGAGCAAAGAGAGGGATGGCTTCTCTCTGCTTAGGAGGTGCTGAAGCGGTCAGTCTGATTGTGGAAAGCATGGAATAAAAATTTCAAAGCACGAAATTCGGGCGAAGCGTCCAGCAGGACCAATTCGAAACAATTTTCGAATGACCGAAATTCAAAGTTTTTAAAACTGAGTGTGTAGAGTATGTTTTGAAAATTTGGTCATTGGAATTTTGAGATTGTTTCGGATTTTGATATTCGAATTTAAAGAAAGGGACATATGGAGATTAAAACCATTGGGGTGGTGGGGGCTGGCCAGATGGGAAATGGCATTGCCCAAGTGGCCGCTCAATCAGGCTATCATGTGGTGATGAGTGATATTGCGGATAATTTTGTTCAAAAAGGGTTGACAACCATCACCAAGAACTTAGACCGTTTGGTTGAAAAAGGAAAACTTACCTCCCAGAAAAAAGAGGAGATCCTTGGAAGGATAAGAGGAACAATTCAGATAAAAGAGATAGCAGAGACCGACTTTGTCGTAGAAGCTGCTACAGAAAATGAGTCCCTTAAACTGAATATTTTCAAAGAATTGGACCAGGTCTGTCGCAAAGAGGTGATTCTTTCAAGTAACACCTCCTCCATCTCTATCACGAAGATTGCATCTGCTACAAAAAGGCCCGAAAGTGTAATAGGCATGCACTTCATGAACCCTGTGCCAGTCATGCAACTAGTTGAAATTATCAAAGGTTTACAGACATCTCAGGAAACATTTGATACCGTGAAATTCCTCTCAATCAAGATGGGGAAGACTCCAGTGGAAGCGAATGACTTTCCTGGATTTATCTCCAACCGGATCTTGATGCCCATGATCAACGAGGCCATTTATGCCCTTTTTGAGGGTGTGGGAACACCTGAGGCCATCGATACTGTTATGAAATTGGGAATGAATCATCCGATGGGACCCTTAGCCCTGGCAGATCTTATCGGTCTCGATACCTGCCTGGCTATCATGGATGTGCTCCATAAAGGTTTGGGAGATGCAAAGTATCGGCCCTGCCCTCTTCTCAAAAAGTATGTTGATGCTGGTTACTTGGGAAGAAAAACAGGTAGAGGGTTCTATAATTATCGGTCGTAGTTCGGAGTGCGGAGTTCGGAGTATTTTATTTCCAACTCCGAACACCAAACTTATTACTCCGAACTTCACTTAAAAAGATGGATTTTAAACTGACACCAGAACAAGAGATGATACGCGACATGGTCAGGGATTTCACGGAGAAGAATATCAAGCCCGTGGCTGCCATCTATGATGAGGAAAAACATTTCCCCTTTCAGAACATTAAAAGGATGGCAGAACTCGGTCTAATGGGGATGAACATCCCCATTGAATACGGAGGTTCTGAGGTTGGAGTAATCGCCTACAGCTTGGCCATTACTGAAATCGCAAAGGGATGCGCCTCACATGCTGTCACAACCTCTGTCACCAATATGGTTGCAGAGGTTATCTGCGAATTCGGAAAGGAAGAGACAAAAAGAAAACACCTCCCGAAGTTATGCAGCGGTGAATATCCAGCTGGATCATTTGCTCTTACAGAACCGCATGCAGGATCGGATGCCGCCAACATACGGACCTCGGCTGTCCGAAAGAATAATAACTATATTCTCAATGGATCGAAGGCCCTGATTACAAGTGGAGAGGTTTCTGGGGTGACGGTTGTCTGGGCTGTCACTGATAGGAACGCAAAAAAAGGGAAAGGAATCACTGCCTTTGCCATCGAAAAGGGCACACCAGGCTTTATCGTTGGTAAAGCAGAGGAAAAAATGGGGCATCGAGCCTCCACCCTCAATGAGTTGATCTTCGATAACTGTGTCGTTTCATCGGATTGCGTTTTGGGCAAAGAGGGCGAAGGGTTTAAGATCGCCATGATGGAACTCGATGGCGGTCGAATTGGTATTGGATCGCTTGCGGTTGGAGTTGGATTCTCAGCCATTGACTTCGCCATCCAATACGTGAAGGAAAGAGAGGCCTTTGGAAAACCCCTCTCAAGTTTTGAAGCCATTCAATGGATGATTGCCGATTCCTATACAGGATTGGAAGCTGCCCAGCTTTTAGTCCTCCGGGCGGCCTATCTTAAAGAGAATAAACTCCCCTTTACCAAAGAAGCCTCCATGGCAAAACTCTTTGCCACAGAGACCGCTCGAAATGTCGCTCTTCGTGCCGTTCAGATGTTAGGAGGATATGGATATACTCGGGACTATCCCGTTGAAAGATTCTTGCGTGACATCGTTGGAACCACTCTCTATGAAGGGACTTCCGAAGTCCAGCGGATCGTTATTTCAAGGGAGATTCTTGGAGGGTAAACCCCGTTAGAAAGTCGCCAATTTCAAACAATAAGACTCACACGGAACCTTAACCCCAGCGTCTGCTGAAATAAGATCATCGATCACTACAACCCTTAGTCCCCAATGGAAACTGAGCTTTCAATGGGGTAAAGAGGCATAGCTTTTATTGGGTTAAAATGTAGAGAAAAGGTATTGAAAGATTGAAAAAATTCTGTTAGGAATAAGTTTGTGAATAATATCTCAAATAGATTTTGAAGGAGTCATACCGATGCAAGTCGTTGAACAGTCATTTGCTGAAAAATTTGACCTATATGGTTGTTATCAATGCGGAAAATGTACAGGAGGCTGCCCTGTTTCACTTAAATCGAAACTAAACATCAGGCGGTTGATGATCGAAGGCATATTGGGTAAAAACCTTGATAGGATTGGAGAGAGGGAGGAGCTCTGGGACTGTACGACGTGCAAGACCTGTACCCTTCGATGTCCGAGAGGGTTAAAACCCATGGATCTAATTATCGGGATGAGAGGGACACTGGTTGAAGAAGGCCGTATTCCAAAGACGATCATCGAAGCCATGGAAAATGCCTACAAACATGGAAATCCATGGGGAAAGGCAAAGAGTAAGAGGTCGGAGTGGCTCAAAGGCCTTCCCCAACATATTAAAATCAGAGACTTCTCTCAAGGTGATCGAGCGGAATATCTCTACTTTGTCGGATGTACTGCTGCCTCGGATCCACGAATCCAAGAGATCGCAAAAGCAATGGTATTTCTTTTTGAACAGAGCGGAGTTGATTTTGGAATCCTTGGAAATGAGGAACAATGCTGCGGCAATGAAATCCGAAGGATGGGAGAATCAGGGCTTTTTGAAGAATTGAGGGATGGGAACATCCAGCGCTTCGAATCCTATGGGATCGAACATCTTCTTACAAACTGTCCCCATGGTTTCAATGTTTTTAAAAACGAGTACCCTCAGGGAAATTTTAATGTACTTCATGCCACACAGATTCTGACCAAACGATTGGAAGAAGGAAAGCTCTCCCTCACCCGTGAGATCAAGAAGGTCGTAACCTATCATGACCCCTGTTTTTTGGGAAAACAGAACAATATTTTTGATGAGCCGCGTATCCTTCTGAAGTCAATCCCAGGAATTATTTTTAAAGAGATGGATCGTTCTCGCGAAAAAAGCCTCTGCTGTGAGGGAGGGGGAGGAAAGATGTGGGCAGAGTCTTCTTCTGATACTGGCCAGCGGCTGGCAGAGATTCGGGTCCAAGATGCTGTCCAATTGGGTGCAGAAATTTTGGCAACAGCATGCCCCCTCTGTGTGCTCACCCTGGAAGATGCCGTAAAGACCTCGGGCCACGAAGAGAAGATTCGCATCATGGATGTGATGGAATTGTTGGCAGAGGCGGTCGAATGAAATGACGCTCCGCGAAATTCAAAAACTTCTTGACGCTGAAGTCTTTACGGAAATCGAAAACTTAGACAGGGAGATTACCCATGCCTTTGCTGCGGATCTCCTGAGCGATGTATTGGCCATTGCCAGAAGAGGGGCTGACGGTGCCCTGCTTGTGACCGGCAATATGACCCTTCAAGTAATTTATACGGCCGATGTGGTAGATTTGGGAGCGGTCCTCTTTGTCCGGGGGAAGAGGCCGACCGTACCCATGATTGAGTTAGCCAATGAGATGCAGATCCCTCTCCTAATGACGAACTATATCATGTTTGAAACCTGTGGCCGTTTATACCAGAGGGGATTGAAAGGGTGCGTTGAAAAAGTGACTGATGGATCAGATTGAGGAAAGGTACCCATTCCATAGGGCTTTCAATATCGAAGGGGGCAATTTTACCCATGCCGGTTCGATATCGAGCCAGGTGAAGAGGATCTTAAAAGAAGAGGGGTTCCCGAGCGATGTGATCCGCAGAATGTCTATTGCCACATTTGAAGCGGAGATGAATGTCATCTGCTATGCACGCTGGGGAATTCTCACCCTGCTGGTCACTTCCGACTTCTTAAAAGTCGTGGTGGACGATGAGGGCGTGGGTATCCAGGATGTGGATTTGGCAATGAAAGAAGGATTTTCAACGGCGGATGAAAGAATTCGCGAACTTGGCTTTGGTGCTGGGATGGGGTTGTCCAATATTAAAAAGGTGACGGATGAGATGGTTCTGACCTCCGTGGTGAATGAAGGAACCCATCTCGAATTTACAATTCATTTGAACCCTGTTGAAAATTTTAATGAGGTATCAACTCCGGCCATGGGCAGGATGTCCGGCTAACGCATTAAGGAATCGATGGAGCCTCTTTTTGATGAAACTGGAAATGCTCGTTAAAACCTTGGGTCTTGAAGTCAATACCGGCAGCGATCAGCTCCATCAGGAAGTAACCGGAGGATATGTGGGCGACCTTCTCAGCGATGTCATCGCTCACAGCGCCAGCGGAAATATTTGGGTCACCATTCAGACCCATCCCAATATCGTTGCTGTGGCCAGCATGAAAGACCTGGCCGCCATCATTCTTGCAGGAGGAAGGGAGCCCGATCCCGAGACGCTGAAAAAGGCTTCAGAAGAAGGAATCCCTCTTCTCAGATCATCTCTTCCCGCCTTTGAACTGGTTGGAAGGCTTTATCAGGCAGGGGTCTCTGGGATCGTTTCATGTTAAATCGATTTCGCGCTGACCTTCACATCCACTCCTGCCTCTCGCCTTGCGCAAGCGAGGAGATGAAGCCAAAGGCTGTTGTGGAACGCGCTATGACTGTCGGACTGGACATGATCGCTATCTGTGACCATAACTCAGCAGACAACCTTTTCGCCTTCATCGAAGCAGGCAAGCAGGCAGGCCTCTCCGTTCTTCCGGGAATGGAGGTCACCTCGAAGGAAGAAATCCACCTCCTTGCCATCTTCAATCGACTGGAAGACTGTTTAATGCTTCAGGATTGGGTTTACCAACATCTTTCCGGAAAGAATAAAGAGGAGGTTTTCGGCTCCCAAACCCTGGTCAACGAAAAATCAGAAGCGATCGGCTATAACGAGAAATTATTAATTGGAGCAACCCTTCTTCCAATTGAAGAGATCGTGTCGTTCGTCAGGAACTTGGAAGGGATCGTCATCGCTTCTCATATCGATCGACAGGCCTTCAGCCTGATCGGTCAGTTGGGCTTTATTCCAGAAGGACTTTCTCTGGATGGTCTGGAGATCTCTCCACGCACTTCGCTGGAAGAGGCCAAAAAAAAATATCGATCCTATCAGCATTTAGCCTTCGTCCATTTTTCGGATGCACATTCCATTGAAGAGATTGGAAGGGTATCCACCGAATTTCTAATTAAGGAGAGGACTTCAAGGGAAATTAAGATGGCTCTCCACTCACAAGAAGGCCGCAGCATGGCTGAAGGTTAGGAATCAGCAGGAGACGATGTGGATGATCTCTCCCTCCATATCCTTGATATCGTCGAGAATGCCATCGCCGCAAAGGCACAAAGGATTGAGATTCTCGTGGCTGAAAAACCTGAAGAAGATCAGCTGACCATAGAAGTCAGGGATGATGGTATCGGAATGGATGAGGAGATTCGGAAGAAAGCCCTGGATCCTTTCTTCACCACGCGCACTTCCAGGAAGGTTGGATTGGGTTTAGCCTTCTTAGCCCAATCTGCGCAGGAAGCGGGTGGGATTATGGAGGTCGAGTCGAGCCCTGGAAAGGGAACGACAGTGAGGGCAACCTTTCAATATGGGCATATTGACCGGAAACCCTTAGGAAGCATGGTCGAAACCATAACCATGCTTTTCATCGGAAACCCCGATATCGATTTCGACTATTTGCATGTAAACGGCGATAAAACTTATATCCTAAAAAGCGAATGGTTGAGAGAGAAATTTAAGGGATATTTTCCGACATCTCCCGATGCCATTAGTTGGTTAAAGAAACATCTCCGAGAGGGATTGACAGGCATCGGATTAAATCCGGTGTAAACCCCGTATGTCCCCCATAAAACACGGGGCTTTTCTGCATCCCTGGATTTGAAATTGCCTTCATCCCCAGTCTGAAGACTGGAGTTTTGGAGATTTATACGGGGTAAATTTGAGACATTGAGGTAAAGCAATGAGATGGGTAGAAGAAATCTCCCGAGAGGAATGGGAGAAAATTGATTCGGTGATCGGGAAGTATAAGGGCAGACATGGCGCCCTCATCCCAGTGCTCAAAGAAGTCCAGGATATCTGTGGATATCTTCCCAAAAAAGTCCAGCACCGCATCGCCGATGGGCTTCACCTTCCCTCTTCCCAGGTCTTTGGGGTAATCTCTTTCTATGCCTTCTTTACAACCATTCCGAGGGGGAAATATATCATCCGGGTCTGCATGGGAACGGCCTGTTATGTTCGAGGATCGAAAGAGATCTTGGACACCCTTCAGAGAGAGTTACAGGTCGAAGTGGGCGGAATCACAAGGGACCGAAAATTCACCCTTGAGGCTGTACGGTGTGTTGGAGCCTGTGGCCTTGCTCCGGTTATGGTGGTGGGTCAGGATACCTACGGCATGATGACCCCTGGCAGGGTGGTTCAGATCTTAGGAGATTATAAATGACAAAATTGACCATTGAAGATTTGAAACGGATCAAGGAGGAGGTTCGTTCCTCGACCCAGTTGCGAGAAGGAGGCTTCCGAGCAAAGATCACCATCCATATGGGGACGTGCGGGATTGCCGCAGGCGCAAGAAAATTGATGACCGCAGTCCTTAAAGAGATCGAGGAGAGAAAAACCGTCGATGTGATGGTGACCACCTCCGGATGTGCAGGGCTCTGCAGTCGCGAACCCATGGCCACCGTAGAGATCATCGGCCAACCACCGGTCAAATATTGTGACCTGAATGAAGAAAAGATAAAAGAGATCTTCCTCCATCATGCAATTAATGGAGAAGTGGTGGAGGCCTATGCTCTGGCCAAGGGAAGCGAAGCAACCTATTAGTGATATAACCGAATAACACGAATTACAGCGAATGACACGAATAGGTTTTATTCGTGAAATTCGTTATCATTCGTGTAATTTATTAGTTCCTTTTTGAATTAGGTGACTAAAAAACAATGAAAACCTACCGATCTCATGTCATGGTATGTGCCGGAACAGGCTGTGTCGCCTGCGGCTCAATGCAGTTAAGGGAACGGCTTACCTCTGAATTGGAAAACCGCAGACTGTCCGATGAAGTTCAGGTGGTCATCACCGGTTGTAATGGCTTTTGTGCAGAGGGTCCAATTCTCGTGGTCTATCCCGAAGGGATCTTCTATAAGAAGCTGACTCCAGAAGATATCCCCTTTCTGGTTGAGGAACATTTTCTCAAAGGACGTCCGGTGCAGAAGTTTTTATACAGTGCGCCGTCCGCCAAAGAGAAAGTGCCTCTCATGAAGGACATCCCCTTTTTTCAGCATCAGGTATTAAGGGCACTCCGAAATCGTGGTTTGATCGATGCAGAAAATATCAACGAATATATTGCCAGAGATGGATATTCTGCCCTCCATAAAGTCCTGACCTCGATGAAACCTGAGGAAGTTATCGAAGAGGTAAAGCGCTCTGGTCTGAGGGGACGAGGTGGAGCTGGGTTTCCAACCGGCAAGAAATGGGAAGAAGGAAGACGCTATACCTCCTTTCCCAAATATGTGATCTGCAACGGAGACGAAGGGGACCCGGGCGCCTTTATGGATCGGTCCATCTTAGAAGCCGATCCCCATTCGGTGCTGGAGGGAATGATCATCTGTGGTTATGCCATTGACTCCCACCAGGGCTATATCTATGTTCGAGCGGAGTACCCTCTTGCGATCCATCGCCTCAACATCGCCATTGAGCAGGCAAAAAAATATGGACTATTAGGCAAAGATATCTTTGGGACGGGTTTCGATTTCGATATTGGCATCTATCCCGGTGCCGGTGCATTTGTCTGCGGTGAATCCACAGCACTGATGTACTCTCTTGAAGGAAAACGGGGAATGCCCAGGATCAAACCACCCCGTTCTACGGAAGCTGGCCTCTGGGGACAGCCTACGGTTCTCAATAACGTCGAGACCTTTGCCAACGTTCCCTCCATTCTCCTTCATGGAAGTTCCTGGTTCGCCTCCATGGGAACAGCCGGATCAAAAGGAACCAAAGTCTTTGCCCTCACGGGTGCTGTGCAGAACGTTGGACTGATCGAAGTCCCCATGGGCACCACCCTTAGAAAGATCGTCTTCGATATCGGAGGAGGAATTCCAGACAAACGGGAATATAAGGCCGTGCAGATTGGCGGCCCCTCAGGGGCCTGTCTCCCTGCTTCCCTGCTCGATACAGAAGTCGACTTCGACTCGCTGGATGAGGCAGGAGCGATGATGGGCTCTGGTGGACTCGTCGTGATGAACGATATGACCTGTATGGTCGATACCGCCCGCTTCTTTACAGACTTTTCAGTTGATGAGTCCTGTGGAAAGTGCGTTCCTTGCCGGATCGGAATTAAGGTGATGCTTAATATTCTCCATCGGATCATCCATGGCGAGGGAAAGATGGAGGATATTGACCTTCTCGAACAGTTGGGAAACCACATCAAGGAAACTTCCCACTGCGGTCTTGGGAAATCGGCTCCTAATCCTGTCCTTTCAACGATCCGCTATTTCCGTGACGAGTACGAGGCTCACATACGGGACAATCGGTGTCCGGCTCTGGTCTGTGCGGATCTGATTAAGTTCCGGGTCATCCTAGAGAAATGCAAGATGTGTGGCCTCTGTAAGAAGGCCTGTCCTTCCGATGCGATCACCTGGGAGAAGAAGACAACCGCAGTCATTGACTTGGAGAAATGTATTCGATGTCGTTCATGCATCCAAGCATGTAAATTTGGGGCAATCGAATAGACATGTATTTGTCACCCTGAACTTGTTTCAGGGTCTATTCAGTGATTTGAATGCAATTTTCAAATGAGTAAAGGAACAACACAGTATTATGTTTATATTCTTACAAACAAGAATAACAACGTTTTATATATTGGATTAACAAACGATCTTGAACGTAGAGTATTTGAACACAAAAATAAGTTGGTTGAAGGTTTTACTAAGAAATATAACCTTAATAAACTGATTCATTACGAAATAACAGAAGATATTAGAAGTGCAATAGAAAGTGAGAAGCAATTAAAGAATTGGCATAGAGATTGGAAGATTAACTTTAAATAGTTTCAATCCAGATTGGAAAGATTTGAGTGAAGGACTCTAAAACAGGAGATGCTGAAACAAGTTCAGCATGACTAAATTTCATGGCAAACCAAACGATAAAACTGACGATTGATGGTATCCCTGTAGAAATCGAAAAGGGAAAGACGATCCTTGAGGCAGCTGAGAGGGCTGGTATTCGGATTCCTTCCCTTTGCAACGATCGAAGGCTCATCCCCTTTGGCGCCTGCAGACTCTGCATGGTTCAGGAGAAGGGGAAAAAAGAGCTTCTTCCGTCCTGTTTTACCCCCGCAAGAAACGGGATGGAGATCACGACCCATTCTCGCGAAATCATCGAATCCCGAAAGATTCAACTCCAGCTCATCCTGCTTAACCATCCCATGACCTGCCCGAGATGTGAAAAAGAGGGTGAATGCGAACTTCAGAACCTGGTCTACGAATATGGCCTTCAGGAGACCCTCTATCCTTGGGATCCGATTACCTTCCCGTCGGATGATTCCTCCCCTCTTCTTCAGAGGGATGGCAACAAATGCATCCTCTGCGGTCGCTGTGTGCGAATCTGCGATGAGGTTCAGGGTGTGGGCGAGCTCTCCTTTACCCGTAGGGGGATTCGGTGCATCATTGATACGGACTTCCACCGTCCTCTTCGGTGCGAATTCTGTGGCCAGTGTCTCGACACCTGTCCAGTTGGAGCGATTACCAGCAACTGCTTCGATTATAAGACCAAGGCATGGGAGCTCACTGAGACCACGACCCCTTGCCCATACTGTGGATGTGGATGCCTGCTCACCATCGGCTCAAAAGAGGGAGAGATCAAAAGGGTCTTCTCCTCTCCCGATCAGGGGCCTAATGATGGAAATCTCTGTGTGAAAGGCAGATTCGGTTGGGACTTTGTCGACAACCCTGAACGGCTCAAGACCCCACTCTTAAGGGTGAACGGCCGGCTTGAAGAGATTTCTTGGGAAGAGGCTCTTCGTTCGATGGCCTTAAAGCTTGAAGGGATCAAAGCTCAACATGGCCCCCAGAGCATTGGGGCGATCGTTTCGAGTCGGCTCACCAACGAAGAGTACTTCCTCTTCAAAAAATTCTTTAAAGAATCGATAGGCTCCGAACAGATCGTTCTCGATAGCCAAAGGACTACTCAAGGGTTGAGCAACGGACTTTTAAAGACCCTCGGTTATGCCTCTTCCACAAACTCCATCAAAGAGATTCGAGAGGCCGATGCTCTCTTAATCGTTGGAGTCGACCCTGCCCAAACCCATCCCATTATCAAAAACGAGATTCACCTGGCTATCCGGAAGAATAGAGCTCAACTCATCATCGTTGGAAATTACGATCTTGGGTTAAGCCGTAATACTCAGATGTCTCCTCTTTCGCCCCCTTCCATTAAGCTCTTGATGAAGCCAGGAGAGGAGATTGCTTGGCTCAATGGGATGATCGGTGTCATCCTTCGAGAAGGGCTGGAGGCGAAAGAATTTCTTAAAGAAAAGACAGAAGGGATCGAGGCTTTACGCCAAAAGCAGAGCGAGTATCTGGAACATCTGGCCTTCCTCTCCAAAGAGAGAATGGCTGAGGTTGAAGAAACCGCCAAAAAATTTGCACAGGCAAAGAATGGAATGATCCTTATCGGTCCAGGCCATTGGCCCTCTTTAGATTCGGAAAGGATTGCTATGGCCTGCTCCAATCTGGCCTTGTTGACCAGCCATATCGGTAAGAAATCCTCAGGCATTCTTCTGCTCCTTGAAAAATGTAACACTCAGGGGGCCATTGATATGGAAATTGGTTCGGGCATTGAGACGAGCAAAAATCTTCTCAAAAAAGCTGAAGGGGGTAGCCTCAAAGCCCTCTATCTCATCGGTAAAGATCTCCCCCTCTCACCAAATGCTTTAAAGAATCTCGAACTTCTCGTCGTTCAGGATCTCTTTATGACCGAATCTGCAAAAGAAGCTCATCTGGTCTTGCCAGCCTGTTCGTTCATTGAGAAATCCGGAACCTATATCAATCTTGAAAGAAGGGTTCAAAAACTTCATCCACTTCGTCTACCAAAAGAAAAATCCAGATCGGATTTTGAAATATTCTCTGGACTCCTTCAGATTCTGGAACACCCAATAGGAGAAGTGACCCCAGAGGCCGTTTTAGAGGAGGTCTCAAAGACCGTTCCTCATTACCAGTCCGTTCGGGATGGGGAGCAATGGCCCAAAGGAACCGATTATCTTTATGGCGATGGCTTTCCAAACGGAAAGGCAAAACTGATCCCGGTAGAAACCCACACACCCCAAGCACCCACTGGACAGTATCCTTTCTGTCTAGTTGAAACCTCCTCACTCTTTCAAGCAGGAAAGATCGGCTTGAGAAGTGAAAATCTGAAGAAGGTCCAGGAGAACCCTCGTCTCGAAATGAATGTAAAAGATGCTCAGTCGCTTGGGATTGAAAATGGAGAAATGGTCCAAATTTCAACAAAAGAAGGAAAATCGCTTAAGATCAAAGTGATGATCTCTTCAAAACCCGCTCCATCGGTTATTATTATCTCCTCTCCCAGCGCTATCGTTGGGGATGGGATCTGTTGGGCAAAGGTGGAACGATTAAAGAAAACGTAAGCCTTAGAGAAAGGAGGAATGTGAATGAATATTATCGTCTGCATCAAGAGGGTCCCTGACACGGCGGATGCGGATATATCCATTGATAAGTCGGGAAAAGACATCGATAAAAGTGGACTCGCATTCGATCTTAATGAATGGGACAATTATGCAATTGAGGAAGCCATTCAACTGAAAGAGAAGTTGGGAGGAACGGTCACCGTCTTCTCCCTGGGTGGAGAGGATTCGAACGAATCCTTAAGGAAGTGCCTGGCCATGGGCGCCGATGAGGCTCTTCGGCTCTTTGATCCTGCTTTTGTCGATGGAGACGGTTATGCCACTGCCAAGGTCCTTGCTGAAGCGATCCGTACCAGACCTTACGATCTTATTCTGACAGGCACTCAGGCTGAGGATGATGGGTATGGTCAGGTCGGCGTGGTGATGGCAGAGATGTTAGGTATTCCTCATGTCTCCATTGTAAACCGCATCGAAGTCCAGGATAAAAAGGTGAAAGCCCATCGTGAACTGGAAGGAGGACTGGAAGAAGTCGTCGAAGTGGACCTTCCTGCACTTCTTACCATTCAGACAGGAATTAATGAGCCACGTTACGTCTCCATTATGGGTATTCGGAAAGTTGCCAAAAAGGAGATCAAAGCCCTCGGAGCTTCGGACCTCAATCTCAAACCTGAAGAAGTCGGTCTGTCCGGTTCGAACATTCAGCTTGAAAAAGTCTTTCTGCCTCCAGTTGGTGAGGGGGCAGAGATGCTCGAGGGAAAACCCGAAGAGATAGCGCAGAAGGTATTCGATATTCTGAAGGATAAAGGAGGGGTGGCCTAATGAAAGAGATTATTGTCGTCGCAGAACATCGACGTGGAGAATTGAGAGATGTGACCTGGGAAATGCTTTCTAAAGGAAGAGACCTTTCAGAAAGCTTGGGAGGCGAATTATCCGTTGCCCTCCTTGGAAAAGATGTGAAGAACATGGCAGAAGCCCTGAAGCCCAAAGCCAATCGGGTGCTTCTCATCGAAGACCATCGGCTCGAATTCTACAACTCAGAGAGTTATGAGAAGGTGCTCACCCAGCTCATCACCGAGAGGAAGCCCCTGCTCACGATGATCGGTCATACAGCAACAGGTATGGATTTTGCCCCAAGCCTGGCCGCTCATCTGAAGATTCCTCTGGCAACCGATTGTATCGGAATCGAGCCCAAAGATGAAACTTTTGCTCTCACCCGGCAGATCTATGGAGGCAAGATCAATGCGGCCGTATCCTTTTTGAAGCCAAGCCCTCAGTATATGGTTACGGTTCGAGCAGGAGCCTTTCCGGCGGTCGAGAAACCACCTCTTTCTGGAGAAATCGTAAGTCTCCCTTCCCCACTCACGGACGAGGGTCTTGCCAGACGTTTTCTTGAGTATGTAGAGGCTGCAGCAGGTGAGGTTGACATTACCCAGGCCGATATTCTCATAGCCATTGGTAGAGGGATTAAGGATGCAGAGAATATCCCCATGGTGAAGGAATTAGCAGACTCGGTTGGTGGAGTACTGGCCTGCTCTCGGCCTGTGGTCGATAAGAAATGGCTTCCTAAGGGTTGCCAGGTCGGAACATCTGGAAAGACAGTAAAACCAAAAGTCTACATTGCCATCGGGATCAGTGGCGCCTTTCAGCATGTTGCCGGGATGAAAGGTTCGGGCACCATCATCGCAATCAACAAAGACCCGAAAGCCCCCATCTTCGGAGTTGCCCAGTATGGCATCGTGGCTGACCTCTTTAAAATCGTACCGGTGATCAAGGATAAGATCAAAGAACTGAAAAAATAAAGTTTTGAGTTCGGAGTTCGTGGTTCGGGGTAAAACTTAAAGAATTTAATACTCCGAACTACGAACTCATCACTCCGAACTGAAACGAGGTGCCCCATGGATTTTGAACTGACCCAGGAACAGAAGGATATTCAGAAGGCCGCCAGAGATTTCATCCAGGGAGAGTACGATAAGGAGAAGATCCTCGAGTGGGAGCAAACCCACACCTTTCCCAGAGAGATCTGGAAGAAAGCATGCAAGTTGGGATTTATCGGAATCCACTTCCCTGAACAGTATGGGGGCCAGGGTTATGGCATCACTGAAAATATCCTCATCGTGGAGGAATTCTGCCGGAAAGATTCCGGAGTTGGAGTTGCAGTAACGCTTGCAGACTTCTCTTCAGAAGTCGTCCTCCGCTTTGGAACGGATGAACAGAAGAAGAAATATCTAATCCCCGTCGCCCGTGGTGAATTCATCTCCGGAGGGGCCTACACCGAGCCAGATCACGGAAGTGATATCACCTTTATGGGCACGACCGCCATAAGACAGGGGGATTCGTTTGTGATCAATGGAACCAAGACGTTTATCACCAACGGACTTCTTGCCGATTTTTTCGTCGTGTTGTGCCAGACCGATCCCAAAGCCACACCCCCTTATCGAGGCCAGTGCACCATCATCGTTGAAAAGGGAACCAAAGGTTTGGATGCAACCGAGATCATGCCCAAGATGGGAATTCGAATGACCTCTACAGCTGAACTCTCTTTTAGCGATGTTCGGGTTCCTTTAACCAATCTGCTGGGTGAAGAGAATAAGGGATTTTATCAAGTTCTCGAATTTTTCGACGAAAGCCGTGTGGAGATTGCAGCCCAAGCCCTTGGCATTGGGCAGGGAGCATTCGATCGGGCGCTCGATTACGCCAAACAGAGGCAACAGTTTGGGAAAAAGCTGGTGGACTTTCAGATCACCCAACATAAACTGGCTGACATGGCGACCAAACTCGAGACAGCCAGGCTTCTCACCTATAAGGCTGCCTGGAATTACGATCAGGGCAGGATCGACCCGAAGCTGACCTCCATGGCAAAGATGTTTGCCGGAAAAGTGGCGGTCGAAGTTGCTGATGAAGCGATCCAGATCTTCGGAGGTTATGGATATATTACAGAATATGAGGTGGAACGTTTCTACAGGGATGCCAAAATCACAGAAATTTACGAAGGCACCAAGGAGATACAGAAAAATACGATCGCCAGTGCATTGATCGGAAAACTGAAATAAACGAACAAACTGGAATAAACGCATTATTCCAACATTCCATGATTCCTCAAGGAAGCGTTTAGCATATGAGCAACGAAGATTCAAAAAACGTGATCCCCGAAGCTTTAATCATTGGTGCAGGCATTGCAGGAATGCAGGCTGCTCTCGACATTGCGGATAAGGGATTTAAAGTCCATCTGGTGGAGAAAGATCCCTCCATCGGTGGCCACATGGCCCAGTTGGATAAAACCTTTCCAACCCTTGACTGTTCTGCCTGCATCATTACACCCAAGATGGTGGACACAGCCAATCATCCAAATATCAACCTCCTCACCTACTCCGAGGTGATCGGGATTGAGGGTAAAGCGGGCCATTTTAAAGTCACCGTAAGGAAAAAACCACGTTATGTCGATGTAACAAAATGTACGGCCTGTGCAGACTGTGTATCTCACTGCCCGGTTACTCTTCCAAATGAATTCGATATGGGGCTTGGCACCAGAAAGGCAATCTATATCCCCTTTCCTCAGGCTGTCCCCCTCAAATACACCATGGACCGTAGAGGCACTCCACCTTGCACAGCCACTTGCCCCCTCCACTGTAATGCCCAGGGATATGTGGCTCTCATCTCCCAGGGAAAATTGAAGGAAGCCCTTGCATTGGTAAGACAGACTCTTCCCTTTCCTGGGATCCTTGCCTATGTCTGCGCCCATCCCTGTGAAAGAGAATGTAAACGGATCGATGTAGACCGACCTGTCTCGATCTGTGATCTGAAGAGATTTTTAGTCGATCATGTTGAAGAGACAGAACCTGATTTCACCCCTTCTGAAGAGAAGCCACAAAAGGTCGCTATTATTGGAGGAGGCCCTGCTGGATTAACCGCCGCCTTCGATTTGAGAAGGATGGGATATCAGGTCACCCTGTTCGAATCAAAAAGTAAATTGGGCGGACTTCTCACTCATGGATTTCCCTCTTATCGCCTACCTCGTGAAGTGGTCGAGAAAGACCTATCGATTATCGAGAAGATGGGAGTGGAGGTTCGGTTCAACACAGAAATTGGTAAAAATCTCTCCTTTGACGAAATTCAAAAGAATTATGATGCAATCTTTTTGGCAGTCGGTTCAAATGGAGCTGGAACCATTTCAATCTCATTAAAAGGTATCCAATTGAACCGCAGGGGCATGATTCAAGTTGATCCTGTGACACTCGAGACGAATCTCAAAGGGATCTTTGCAGGAGGAGATGGGGTCACTGGACCGGGTACCATCGTCGAAGCCATGGCACAGGGAAGAAAAGGGGCCATCTCCATTGATCGTATGATTCGAGGAGAAGACCTTCGCCTCGGGCGGGAGTCTGAAGGAAGACAAGTCTCTCCGATGCGAAGCCTTTTGCCGGATGCGAAGAGGGATGAGCGTGAGGTGCTCCCCCATATGATCAAACCTCTCGGCCCTGGTCTTACACTGGAAGAGGCGATCGAAGATGCAAAACGATGTCTGAGTTGTGGCGGGTGCTCTGATTGTGGCGAATGTGCCAAGTATTGCCAACCCAAGGCCATTGCCTATGGGATGAAAGAAGAGATCGTTGAACTCCATGTCGGTGCTATCATCTTGGCAACTGGGTTTGATCCTTTCGACCCGAAGTCAAAACCCGAATTCGGTTATGGGATCTATCCAAATGTGCTCCATGGGATCGAGATGGAAAGGCTCTGCTCCGCCTCCGGTCCGACCAAGGGAGAGATCTTGATCGGCGGGAAAAAACCGAAGGAGGTCGTCTTCATCCACTGTGTCGGTTCAAGGGACAAGAGTGTCGGAAACGAATACTGCTCCAGGGTCTGCTGTATGTACACGGCGAAACAGGCCCATCTGGTCAGAGATAAAATACCGGAGGCCCATATCACAGTTCTTTATATGGATGTGAGGGCCTTTGGGAAGGGCTTCGAAGAGTTTTATGAGAGGGTTCAAAAAGAGGAGATCATCTACCGAAGGGCAAACCCCTCTGAAATCTATCGAAGAAATGGAAAATTGGTGGTGAGGGGTGAGGATACACTTCTTGGTGAACCTTTTGAATTGCAAGCAGATCTGGTTGTGCTCGCTTCGGGTCTTATTCCTCGAAAGGAGGACCAGTTCTTTAAAGAGAGTCTTGGCATGGAAAGCTCAGAAGACCGGTTCTATGCAGGAGCTCCTGGACTGGACCCGATCCTTACCTCGAAAGAAGGGGTCTTTCTGGCAGGATGCTGTCAGGGACCAAAGGATATTCCAGATACGGTCGCGCAGGCAAGTGGTGCTGCTGCCCTCGCCTGTACCCTCTTAGCGAAAGGAAGGAGGTAAAATTCCAATAACCCAACTCCAAGCTCCAAATAAATTTCAATGACTCAATAACCAAACACCCCCCTCTCCTAAGTGGAGAGGTATTAATTTAGGTCGTTGGATATTGGTGATTATTTCGTTATTGGTGCTTGGTGATTGGTTATTTGATGAGGTTGATACCTTACTATGATCACCAATCCAAATAACGAAAGTGATACATAACATGAAAATAGGCGTCTATATCTGTCATTGTGGGATCAATATTGCGGCTACAGTCGATGTGGAGAAGGTCACGGAATTCGCCCGGACTCTTCCCCATGTCGCCATTGCCCGAAACTATCAGTATATGTGCTCGGATCCAGGTCAGGATCTGATCAAGAACGATATTAAAACGAACGGCCTCGATCGGATTGTAGTGGCCGCCTGCTCTCCACGGATGCACGAACCCACCTACCGAAATGCCTGTCGCTCTGCAGGCCTCAATCCTTATTTCTTTGAGATGGCCAATATTCGAGAGCAGTGCAGTTGGGTCCATCCAAACAAAGAAGAGGCTACCAAGAAGGCCATGGATCTGATTGCTTCGGCTGTAGCAAAAGTTGCTCTCCATGAACCCTTGGAGGAGAATGAGGTTGGAGTCACGTCCACTGTCCTGGTCATTGGCGGTGGGATTGCAGGCATTCAGGCAAGTCTCGACATCGCCAATTCCGGTTTTGAGGTCTATCTGGTAGAAAAATTACCATCTCCTGGAGGACATCTGGCGCAATTGGACCGGACCTTTCCGAATCTCGAAGAGACATCGGTCACCTTACTTCCAAAATTGAGAGAGGTTGGAAATCATCCTCTCATTCACCTCCTCACCCAGAGCGAGGTCGAAAGCGTAGAAGGGTTTGTAGGCAATTTTAAGGTGAGAATCAGACATGATCCCCGTTATGTAGACCCAGATAGATGTACCTGCTGCAAAAAATGTGAAGAGGTTTGCCCGGTCAGGGTTCCAAACGAATTTAATATGGGACTCGACCAGAGGGCTGCGATCTACCTTCCGTTCCAACATGCTGTCCCTCGGTGTTATACGATCGATGCGAAGAATTGCCTCTACCTCCAGAAAGGAGAGTGCGGGAAATGCCGTGAGATCTGCCCCGAGGGTGCAGTCCAATTTGAAGAAGTCGGAATGGAATTTGAGACCAAGATCGGAACGATCATTGTCGCCACAGGTTACGATCCTTTTGACCCCAAATTGAAGCCGGAATTGGGATACGGTCAATATAAGAATGTGATTACCGGGCTTGAGTTCGAAAGACTGATCTCTCCGGATGGCCCTACTCAAGGGAAACTTCTAATCAATGGGAAAGAACCCAAGAACATCGTCTTCGTCCAGTGTGTCGGTTCAAGGGATAAGACGGTGAACAACGAATACTGTTCCAGGGTCTGCTGTATGTTCACGGCAAAGCAGGCCCATATCGTCAAGGACCGAATCCCTGAGGCACGTGTGACCATCTGTTATATCGATATCCGTGCCTTTGGCAAGGGATACGAGCAGTTCTATGAAGCGGTCCAGAAAAAGGGCGTCTTCTATCGAAAAGGCGTTCCGTCTGAAATCTATCAGAAGAATGGGAAGTTGATCGTCAAGGCCGATGATGAACTTTTGGGAGAACCTTATGAGGAAGAGGCCGATTTGGTCGTTCTGGCCACAGGCCTCACACAGAGGAAAGATTCAGACAAGTTGAGGAGTCTTCTCAAATTATCGCTCTCGCCGGACCGTTTCTATCTTGAGGCTCACCCAAAACTGAGACCTCTCGATACAGCCACTGATGGGGTCTTTCTCGCTGGAACCTGCCAGGGCCCCAAAGACATCTGCGATACGATCTCCCAGGCTCATGGAACCGCTTCGAGAGCCACAATTCCTCTGTTTGCCGGAAGGGTGAGAATTGAACCGATCACGGCCTGGGTCGACGTGCTCATGTGTGCGGGATGCGGTCTATGCGAGCAGATTTGTGAATATAGAGCTCTAAAATTAGATCCTTACCGGAAGGTGATGACGGTTAACGAGGCTCTCTGCAAGGGATGCGGTGCCTGTAATGCCACCTGCCCCTCAAGCGCCATCAGCCTCAGACATTTTAAGACCGAACAGATCATCGCTCAGATCCGGGAACTCTGTTAACCCCCCACCCCTTCCCTTCCCACCAAGGTGGGGTGAGGGTGAGGGAGGGGATATTCATCTTTCATCGCTTATAGTTCATCATTCATCACTCCAATGGAAAAAGGATTCATCCAGGTCTATACAGGCAATGGAAAAGGAAAGACAACGGCAGCCCTGGGATTAGCCCTCAGGGCAGTGGGCCATGGGTTGAAGGTGTTAATCGTCCAATTTATGAAAGGCAACAATAATCTTTACGGCGAATTGGCATCTGCCAAAAAGCTATCTCCCTATCTGACCATCAAATCTTATGGTCGCAAAGTCTTCGTTTCTGAAACCAACCCCGATGCGATCGATATTCAACTGGCGCTTGAAGGATTTTCCTTCGCCAAAACAGCCATAAAGAATAAAGAGTTTGACATTGTGATATTAGATGAGATCAACCTCGCTGTGGATTATGGTCTGATTTCTTTACCCGAGCTTCTTCAATTAATCGATTCCAAACCTGCCACAGTGGAACTTATCCTGACTGGAAGAAATGCTAGGCCGGAAGTGATGGAGAAGGCCGATCTGGTAACTGAAATGGTGGAGAAAAAACATTATTCCAATAAGGGTGTGAGGGCTCGAAAAGGCATCGAAATGTAATTTCAAATTTTAATTTCAGATTGAAAGACAATTCAATTTGCGATCTGCAGTCTGCAATATGATCTGCAATATGAAATGACAAAGGGGGGGATCGGATGTTCAAGGAAGATCAACTCAACCATCTTCAACAAGAAAAGAAGAAATGGGTGGACGACCTTTCAAAAATGCTCTCCGAAACCCCTGAACGTCTACCTCGTTTTACCACCATCTCGGACCTTGAAATTAAGGGACTCTACACTCCTGAAGATATTAAAGATCTGGACTACTCCCGGGAAGTGGGCTTCCCCGGAGTTTATCCCTTTACCCGTGGCGTTCAGCCTTCCATGTACCGGGGAAGGCTCTGGACGATGCGGATGTTTTCTGGCCTCGGAGGCCCGGAGGAAACCAATCAACGTTTTCATTATCTCTTAAATCATGGGGAGACAGGACTCTCGATTGCTTTCCACTACCCTACGCTGATGGGCTATGACAGTGACTCCCCGATGGCCCGAGGAGAAGTTGGAAAATGCGGAGTGGCCATTGACACCTTAAAAGATATGGAAATCCTTTTTGAAGGAATCCCCCTCGATAAAGTGACCACCTCCATGACGATCAACCCTCCCGCTTCCATTCTTCTGGCAATGTACATCGTCGTAGCCGAAAAACAAGGCGTGGGCAAAAAAGAGATTGGTGGAACGATCCAGAACGATATGCTGAAGGAATTTATCGCCCAGAAGACCTTCATGCTCCCTCCCCGCCCTTCCCTCCGAATCATTGTGGACACCATCGAATATTGCACTAAAGAGGTGCCACGTTGGAACACGATCAGTAT
>Ga0209207_1000515_pt1 | contig 23355 bp, 15 predicted proteins | sample SaghotsprinmetaG_FD_184140 | JGI IMG/M metagenome (GOLD analysis project Ga0209207, IMG submission 184140) | Hot spring microbial communities from South Africa to study Microbial Dark Matter (Phase II) - Sagole hot spring metaG (SPAdes) (version 3) | ecosystem: Environmental > Aquatic > Thermal...
GCGTGCAGCACGCCATAGACCTGGCCATGATCCAGGGTGCCAAGCATGGCGCGCACATCGGCGGCCAGCACCTTGCCCTCGCCAAAGGCGATGGCCTGGTCGGTCAGGCTCATGGCATCGCGCATCGAACCATCGGCGGCGCGACCCAGCAGCCACAGGGCGTCGTCCTCGAAGGGAATGGCCTCGGCGCTAAGCACATGGCTCAGATGCTCCACCACTCGCTCCGGCGGCATATTCTTCAGGGAGAACTGCAGGCAACGCGACAGCACGGTGACCGGCAGTTTCTGCGGGTCGGTGGTAGCGAGGAGGAATTTGACGTGGGGCGGCGGCTCCTCCAGGGTCTTCAACAGGGCGTTGAAGGAACTGGTGGAGAGCATGTGCACTTCGTCGATCAGGTAGACCTTGAAGCGCCCGCGGCTCGGCGAATACTGCACGTTGTCCAGCAGTTCGCGGGTGTCTTCCACCTTGGTACGGCTGGCGGCGTCCACTTCGATCAGGTCGACGAAGCGGCCTTCATCGATCTCCCGGCATACCGAGCAGGTGCCGCAGGGCGTAGAGCTGATACCGGTCTCGCAGTTCAGGCACTTGGCGATAATCCGCGCGATGGTGGTCTTGCCCACCCCGCGGGTGCCGGTAAACAGATAGGCATGGTGCAGGCGCTGGCTGTCCAGGGCATTGATCAGAGCCTTGAGCACATGGGTCTGGCCGACCATTTCGCGGAACGAGCGCGGACGCCATTTACGTGCAAGAACCTGATAACTCATCGAAACCCGTCACTGGAGAAATGCAATCGGGTAGGGATAGGCCATTGCTGGCCTATCCCCCCCTAAGAACCGTACGTGCGGCTTTCACCGCATACGGCTCAAGCTTACGAAAAACCAAGTCGCTTGGCCGGCAACGTACGAAGTGTTGCGTCGGATTCTACAGCTATAAGCCACTGAATCGTAGAGTTACCTCTTTTCGCTGACTGTGAACCAGCGCATGACAATTAGGATGAAGCAGCACACGGTTACGCAAGGTATCAGGCCCACCGTCCACACGCCTGATGACGTGGTGATCGTGCCAACCTGTTTCCTTACTCACCGCTTGCCCGCACAGAGCACAAAGTCCCTGCTGCCTGCGGAAGAGGCTAAAGATTTGCCCTCGATAACGCAGCTTATGCTGCATCCGCTGGACTCTCAACGCCTCCCACTTCAGTTCGCACTCCACGTCATAGGGGTTATAAGCCCCTGGTAGACGTTTGTGGCGCACGATTGCAGTGCCCGCCAATTGGTACAACTTACGGTACTGCCTTTCTCCCTTGCCATTCTTGTAGGGATACCCAAACACCCAGTTCCGCTTACCTATGGATCGGAAGTATTGATTCCTGATCCAGTCAGCCGACTTCCTCGGATGCCTGTGTTTCGCCCACCTCCAGATTCGCCAGAAGATCAAACTGTCCAGCTTGCTGAAGGTTTGTTTTGCCACGACCGGGGAGTGGTATTGCGCCCACCCCTTCAGTACCGGGTTCAGTTGGCCGATCAACGCTTCCTGCGTCATGGCTCCACTGCTTTTGATGATCTCGCGCACTTTCTGATACAACGCCGAGGCGTTCTTCTTCGAGGGCTTGATCAGCAGCTTGGCTTTCCTATGTGGTGACTTCGGCACGTATTTCCTGAAATTCCACCCCAGAAAATCGAAGCCTTGTTTGATGTGCGTGATCCGCGTTTTCTCCCGAGATAGCTCAACCCCTCGTACTGACAGAAATTGCTCTACCCAGGGTTTGACCTCTTCCTCCAGCAGCTCTTTCGAGGCCGCTAAAATCACGAAGTCATCCGCATATCGCACACATTGCACCTTGGTCTTCTCGGCTTTCTTGACTCCCAACTTCTGCGCCAGGTGGCGTTTCAGCTGAGTTTCCAGGCCGTTCAGAGTGGCGCTGGCCAAGCAGGGCGAAATAATTCCACCCTGTGGCGTCCCGGCTTCCGTTGCCATGAGTTGTCGCCGGTCGATAACCCCGGCTTTCAACCACTTGCGCAGCACTTTCGTGTCCATAGGGACATTTCGGCACAGCCACTCGTGATTAATGTTGTCGAAGAAGCCCTTGATATCCCCTTCCAAAGCCCAGGCCGGTGCGACTTCGGGCGCCAGCAGGTGGAAAAGTTCAACCATGGCATCAGCGGTCGATCGGTCAGGCCGGAAGCCATAACTTTTCGGGTCGCTGGTGCTTTCTATTACAGGCTCCAACGCTTGCAGATACAGCGCCTGCATGGCCCGATCCAACATCGTCGGGATGCCCAGCGGGCGCCTCTCATGCTTACCGGGTTTTGGTATCCAGACTCGCCGTAGCGGTTTGGGCCGATAACCCCGTTGTTTCGACAGGCTACTCACAGCACGGAGCTTGGCTGAGGGCGACCCCCAGGTTTCTCCATCGACGCCCGGTGTCTTGCGACCCCGGTTCTCCGTGACTCGTCGTACAGCCAGACAGCGGCCATAAAACGAGTGGGTTAGCATCCGTTGCAGGCGTTTAACCCTACGCCAGTCGCTTTCCCTTGTTGCCTGCGCAATCTTTAGCTGCGTTTTCCGAACGGATTGCTGAATTGTGGCCCAATCGAGATCGTGCCAATTCATCACTCCGCCGGAGGGCGCAGACGCGACCGATGTTGCTGGTTGCGCTTTCATACAGTCCTCCTGAGATGAACGACATTCAGGACGGACTACTCCCCTACGGGCAGTAATTCGCCCATAGGGTCGTTTGGTTATCGCTGGAATCAGCGGCTCTTCTTGCGCTCGTAAACCAGATGCACGTCAGCCAGGCTTGCCCCTGCCGGTAATGTTCCAACCGGTATGCCACCCATTACAGGTAGCCATTCGCTTTTTGCATCCTCTTCTTCCCCACACTCATCAGCGCCCCTTGCGGTTTGCCTGCCTGACCGATGTTGCTGGCCAGGCGAGTGGTCGGGATTGCCACGTTCCCCGAGTCGCATCAATTCCCCGTTTAGGCTTCGTCTTTCCCCCGGCAGCGGTGTAGTACCGCATCCCTTACACTCACAGGGATGACTAACTGCATTGCCCTTTTGGCTGGGGCCAATAATTGCCGTAGGCCCGTCGATTATGACGAGGGTTCTGGCGACGATTCACATGTGTTAGCCATGCGGGTTAGGTCATTAGCCTCGATGTATCCGTGCAATTCGGACACATGGCGCTCTCCGTCACCGGATAGCACTCTCTTGCGAGCGAGACATTGTTGATCGGGCTTCACACCCCAGGGTTGGCCCCCGACGCATGCCGATCTAATGAACTGGCAGGTACATGCCAGGCTCGATGCTTCCTGTACAAGCGAAGTTGAGCAATGCGATTCGGAGCTTGACGCTCCATGCTTGGTTCAACGTCCCTCAACGTCTCACGACGATGATAAAGGCTCTATGCCTATACACGAGGGACGGAACTTCCACCCCAAGGGCGTAAATTCACCCTCGGGCTAGACAAATTTAGTAACACTCCAACAGACGTGGAGGTCACTTTCCTGCTTTCCGCATCCATCTCGTAACCCATTCTGGGCGTGAACAGATGCGATTTTGTTATCCATCCCCGTCGAAACGAGACGTTTCCGGAGAGTGGATTAACCAGGCTGAGCCGGTTCGTTGAATGCTTTTTCTGGCTTCAAACCCCCTGATAGCAAGGGATTAAGGTGCCTAGGCGCATTAACCAAACCAAGCACGACACGTTCAACGTGTCGCACAAGTGGGCTAATCCTAGCGGAGCGACCGGCAAATTGCATCCAGTGCCACGGCCCTGACACGCGGGGCAAAATACAGCTGGCTATTATTTGTGCAACTGGTTATGCTGCGCGCCGTTAGTACCACGCTGTAAGTCATACCGGCCCCACGGCCCCCTCGATGGTATCCAGGTCACGAGCCTGCACAACGCTCGCCCACCTGCCCCACCCTGCTGACTGATCTGGCCGTCCTGCCCCGCAGAGATCCAAGCCAGCCTCCGAAGTACCGACCCGCAAAAAACCCGATACCGGGAACTTTTGCGCGCAGTCCTGCTCCGAACAAATACCCGCCGACGCCCCAGGGCTGCCGGCCAGGAGCTTTATCCCGCGCACTGATGCGCATGCAGTTTTAGGAACACCAGAGATGAATACACAACAACAGATCCAGGATGCCGTAAGCACCCTCTCCCGCGCCTTTGCGCCTTACCAGTGCCGCATCCAGGCCGCCCGCAAAGGCAGCTTCAGTTTTACCCTGGTCAACCAGGCCGGTATTGCCCAGCATAGCCAGCGCCTGTACCCGGGGCAGTACAGCGGTCCGCACCTGCAGCAGGTGATCGAACGTACTCGCCAGGTTCTCAAGGCCTGACAAGCGGCGAACTATCCCTTCATCCCGAGGTCACAAGCGCTCACCCTCAGGATGGAGTACGGATATGCATGGCATTGATCGCCAACTCGTCGAACAACTCTTCGCCCCCTTGCGCGTGACCTTCAGCCCGCCACGCCCAGATGGCGGCATCGTCCTGTCCCTGCTCGATGACAAGGACGCCACCGCCTACAGCCGTGTTCTCAGCAGCAGCCAGCGGGCTGACACCCAGGCCTTCGCCCAGAGCCTGGAAGAAATCCGCCTGGAACTGGCCGTGCGCTCGGGCAATATCCCAGCCGACCTGCGCAAGGCGCTCAAGGAACAGGACAGCGTACTCAGCTACCACCCTGCCTGAAGGCAAACCGCAACACCCAAGGCCCCGCTGACCCAGGCGGGGCTTTTTATTGCGCCCACGACAAAGCCCGAGCCAATGCAGGGCACGCCAATCAATAAATAAGGGATATTCAGAGCAACCCGAACGGGTCTTGAGATGGAGGCGGCCCCACCAGCCACACCCCGGCACACAATGTCACCGCTACGGCTGCTCCCTTCCAGGCCTGACCGGGTTCACGGCTGATCGTTGCGGGGGGACCGATGGGACCACCATAACGCCACTCGCCAGCAGGCGAGCGGCGCCATTGTACCGGCTTGGCCTGAACTTACAACCGCTTCAAGCACTTAGAATCAACCAAGCACAACCAGCACAACTCTGCCGATCTGACGAGCGCCTTGCCGCCGTGCATTCAAGGTTAAGCGGGGTTAAGCTGCGAGCCGACCTCATCCACCCAGGAGCCACAACATGGCCATCAGCAAAGACCAACTGATCAGCGATATCGCCGAAGCCACCGACTCGCCCAAAAGCACTATCCGCACCGTACTGGAGCAGCTCAGCGAAATCGTCGCCGACGCCCTGGAAAACGATGGCGAGATCACCCTGCCCGGCATCGGCAAGCTGAAAGTGACCGAGCGCCCGGCCCGCACCGGCCGCAATCCACAGACTGGCAAGGCCATCGAGATCGCGGCCAAGAAGGTGGTCAAGTATGTGCCGGCCAAGGCCCTGAGCGACTCGCTTAACTAGGACCTGACAGACCTGCACCTGTCTTGCCGAGAAGGCAATAAGTAGGGTGCGCCGTGCGCCCTACTCTGCCGGCGGATTAGCGGTGCGCACGGCGCACCCTACGAGCCAGGCCGCCTAAAGACGGGTACCTACAGGCTCACCCCATAGTCCGCCAGGCAGGCAAGAAAGGCCTGCTCATCCAGCACCCGAACCCCCAGCTCGCTGGCCTTGGCCAGTTTCGAGCCGGCGCCGGGACCGGCCACCACGCAGTGGGTCTTGGCCGAGACCGAACCGGCCACCTTGGCGCCCAGGCTTTCCAGCTTGGCCTTGGCCTGATCACGGCTCATCAGCTCCAGGGTGCCGGTGAGCACCCAGGTCTGGCCAGCCAGGGGCAGGCCTTCGGCGACCTTTTTTTCACTCTCCCAGTGCATGCCAAACTCGCGCAGCTGCTGCTCGATGGCGCGGGCACGCTGGGCGTTGTCCGCGTTGTCGAAAAACTCGCGTACCGCCTTAGCCTGTTTCTCCGGCAGGGCCTGACGCATATCCAGCCAGTCGCCGCCGAGCACACCCTCCAGGCTGACAAAGCGTTCAGCCAGCTTCTGCGCCGCACCCGGGCCGACGCTGGGGATATTGAGCTTGTCGAGCATGCCGCCCAAGGTGGCGATGGCGCTGAACTCGGCGCTCAGCTCACCTTCTTCCTGCAACTGCAGCCCGCACTCGCCCAACAAGGCCTCGATCACCTGCTGGTTGTGGGCGTCCTCGAAGAAGCTGTGGATCTCGTGGGCCACTTCCAGGCCGATATCCGGCAGGTAGGTCAGCACCTCGGGCAGGGCCTGGCGCACCCGCGCCAGGGACGCCAGGGAACGAGCCAGCACCTTGGCGGTTTCCTCGCCCACATCGGGGATGCCAAGGGCATAGATAAAGCGCGCCAGGGTCGGTCGTTTGCTGTCGGCGATGGCAGCCAGCAGCTTGTGACTGGACACCTCGGCAAAGCCTTCCAGACCGATGATCTGCTCGAAGGTGAGGCGGTACAGGTCCGCCGGCGAGGTGATCAGCTGCTCGTCCACCAGTTGCTCGATGGTCTTGTCACCCAGGCCGTCGATATCCATGGCGCGGCGCGAAACAAAATGGATGATCGCCTGCTTGAGCTGCGCCTGGCAGCTCAGGCGACCGACACAGCGGTATACCGTGCCCTCGCTGACGCTGGCCTTGCCCTTGCTGCGTTTGACCAGCTGGGTGCGTTCCACCGCCGAGCCGCATACCGGGCACTGCTCGGGAATGTGCACAGGCCGCGCATCGGCCGGGCGGCGCTCGGGCACCACAGCCATGACCTGGGGGATCACGTCACCGGCGCGGCGAATGATCACCGTGTCACCAATCATCACGCCCAGACGCGCCACCTCGTCCATATTGTGCAGGGTGGCATTGGCCACCATCACCCCAGCCACCTTGACCGGTTTGAGGCGCGCCACCGGAGTCACGGCGCCGGTACGGCCGACCTGGAACTCCACGTCGAGCAGCTCGGTGAGCTCTTCCTGGGCGGGGAACTTGTGGGCAATGGCCCAGTGCGGGGTGCGTGCACGGAAGCCCAGCTGCTGCTGGTCCTCGATGGTGTTGACCTTGAACACCACGCCATCGATGTCATAAGGCAGCTCCATGCGCCGCTGGCCGATATCGCGGTAATACTCAAGGCAGGCCTCAACCCCCTTGGCCAGCTTCAGTTCGCGACTGATGGGGATACCCCAGACCTTGAGCTGTTCGAGCATGCCCACCTGGGTAGCCGGCAGCTCGCCGCTGACCTGGCCCACGCCATAGCAGCAGAACTCCAGCGGGCGGCTGGCGGTGATTTTCGGGTCGAGCTGACGCAGGCTGCCGGCGGCCGCATTGCGCGGGTTGGCAAAGGTCTTGCCGCCGCTCTCGGCCTGGCGCGCATTGAGCTCCTCGAAACCGGCCTTGGGCATATAGACCTCGCCGCGCACTTCCAGCACCTGGGGCCAGCCTTCGCCCTGCAACCTGAGCGGCACATTGCGAATGGTGCGCACATTGGCGCTGATGTCCTCGCCGGTGCTGCCGTCGCCGCGGGTGGCGCCACGTACCAGCTGGCCGTTCTCGTAGCGCAGGCTCACCGCCAGACCATCGAGCTTGGGCTCGCAGCTGTACGCCACCTCGGCGCCGCCGCCAAACAGGTCACCCCCGGGCAGGTTCAAGCCCTCGCGCACGCGGCGATCAAAGTCCAGCAAGTCATTATCGTCAAAGGCGTTGCCAAGACTCAGCATCGGCACTTCGTGACGCACCTCGCCAAAGGCGCCAAGGGCCTCGCCGCCCACCCGCTGGGTCGGCGACTCAGGGGTCACCAGCTCCGGATGCTCAGCCTCCAACGCCTGCAGCTCACGGAACAGGCGGTCGTACTCGGCATCCGGAATGCTCGGCTCATCAAGCACGTAGTAGCGATAGTTGTGCGCATCCAGCTCATTGCGCAGTGTGGAAATACGTTGGGCGGCGTCACTCATTACAAATAAGCCTCAAGCTTCAAGCGGCAAGAAAGCAAAAAGCCCCAAGCCAAGCGATTAACTTGTGGCTTGAGGCTTGCAGCTTGCCGCTTGCCGCTGTTTTTTAGCGTTTCTGGGTCAACTGGCGGCGTTCGAACTCGACGATGCGCTGGCGGTAGTGTTCGATGGTTTGCGCGGTCAGCACGCTGCGCTGGTCATCCTTGAGCTCGCCGCCCAGTTCATGGGCCAGCTTGCGCGCCGCGGCCACCATCACATCGAAGGCCTGCTTGGGATGGCGCGGGCCTGGCAGGCCGAGGAAGAAACTCACGGCGCGGGTGCTGAAACCCTCGATATCGTCCAGGTCAAAGGTACCGGGCTTCAGGGCATTGGCCATGGAGAACAGCACTTCGCCGTTACCGGCCATGCTTTCATGGCGGTGGAAAATATCCATTTCACCGAAACGCAGGCCGCTTTCCAGAATGTTCTGCAACAGCGCCGGGCCCTTGAAGCCTTCCTCGTCGCGGGCGATCACATTGATCACCAGCACTTCCTCGACCGGCGGCAGTTCCTTCTCGGGGCTTTTGACCTGGGCCTTGGGCGCGGCGTCATGGTCTTGCTCCACCGGGCTGAGCAGGGTGGGCACAGGCTCATCCACGCCCAGGTTGAGGTCGCCCTGCTGCGGTTCGCCCCCACGGCGGCGGTTCAGCTCGCGGGCACTCATCGATGGTAGATCGTCCTCATCGAAAGAAGGGTCACGATTACGCTCCACTACCCGCGGCGGGCTGAGCAGATCCGGATCGCTGTCATCATCGGGCAAGTTGGCAAAACTGCGATCGAGCTTGAACTTCAACTTGCCTTTGCCACCGCGCATACGTCGCCAACCATCAAACAGGATGCCGGCGATCACAATAATGCCGATGACAATCAGCCATTCGCGCAGACCGAATTCCATGAAATACCCTAACCCCTAATGAGAAATGCTGATTAAACAGAGCGTCCCGCTCATTCCAATAACTTCAACGTGGCGCCAACTCCATGATCTAACAGGCCTTTCCTACCTGTTAAAAGCCACGTGGCAATAACAATGCGCATTAAGCTAGCACGACGAAAGGCAACTTTACACAGCCAGACGCATTATGATTCAACCATGGCCAAGGCCTCTTCCACATCCACCGCCACCAGACGCGAACAACCCGGTTCATGCATGGTGACGCCCATCAACTGATCGGCCATTTCCATGGCGATCTTGTTATGGGTGATATAGATAAATTGCACGCTGGCCGACATCTCCTTGACCAGTCGTGCGTAACGCCCGACGTTGGCATCGTCCAGCGGCGCGTCCACCTCATCGAGCATGCAGAACGGCGCCGGATTGAGCTGGAAGATGGAAAACACCAGGGCCAGGGCGGTGAGGGCCTTTTCGCCACCGGACAACAGGTGGATGGTGCTGTTCTTCTTGCCCGGCGGGCGGGCCATGATGGTCACCCCGGTATCCAGCAGGTCGTCTCCGGTGAGTTCCAGATAGGCGTTGCCGCCACCGAATACCTTGGGGAACAGGGCCTGCAGACCGCCATTGATCTTGTCGAAGGTTTCCTTGAAGCGGTTGCGGGTTTCCTTGTCGATCTTGCGGATCACGTTTTCCAGGGTATCCAGGGCTTCCACCAGGTCGGCGTCCTGGGCATCCAGATAACGTTTGCGCTCGGATTGCTGCTGATATTCATCGATGGCTGCCAGGTTGATCGGCCCCAGGCGACTGATACGGGCGGCCAGGCGCTCCAGCTCTTCTTCCCAGGCCTGTTCACTGGCCTCGGCCGGCAAGGTGGCCAGTACGCCATGCAGGTCGTAGTTATCCTCGGCCAGCTGATCGGCCAGGGCCTTGCGCCGCACGTTCAGCGACTGCCAGTCCATGCGTTGCTGTTCCAGCTGCCCACGCAGTAACTGCGACTGCTGCTCGGCCTGGCTGCGGCGCTTCTCGGCATCGCGCAGCTCGCGGTCGGCGTCTTCCAGGGCCAGACGGGCCAGCTTGAGCTCGTCTTCCACGGCCATGCGTTTATCGAGCTGTTCTTCCAGCTTGATGCGCAGCTCTTCCAGGGGCGCCTCGCCCTCCTCCAGATTGAGGCTAAGCTGCTCACGCTTCTCGTGCAGGCGCTCGGCCTGCAGCTGCAGACGCTCCAGGGCCTGACGGGTGGAGTCGTGCTGGGCCTTGAGCGAACCCAGACGCACCGCCAGCTGGTGGGCATGGTCCTTGTGCTGGCGCGCTTCCTGACGTACCCGGTCGAGGCGCTCGCGCAGGGCGTCGCGACTGGCCAGCAGGCTTTCGCGCTGCTCATTGTCCTGGGCCATGGCGTCCAGGGCGTCCTGCAGTTGCAGACGGGCTTCACCCAGCTGTTCTTGCTCGATCTCGCGCTGTTCGGCCGCTTCCTGCAGTTCATGATCCAGGCGGGTGCGGCGCAGCACCAGCTGCTCGGCCTTGGCCTGGCCGGCGGACAGCTGCGCCTTCAGCTCGCCCAGACGGCGCGCCTGTTCCTGCACCTGGCGGCGCTGCTGTTCGCGCTGTTCCTCGGCGCTGCGCTGGGTATCACGCAGCTGCTGCAGACGCTCATCCAGCTGGGCCAGGGCCGCCTCGCGTTCCTCACACTCCAGGGCCAGGGCCTCGATCTCCTGGCCTCGGGCCAGCACCCCGCTTTCCGCTTCGCTGGCGCGGCGCACGCGAAGAAAATGCCGGCCGACCCAGTAGCCATCACGGCTGACCAGGCTTTCACCCTCGGCCAGGGCCGAGCGTGCGGCCAGGGCTTCATCCAGGTTCTGCACCGGCCGTACCTGCCCCAGCCAGGGCGCCAGATTGACACTGGACTGCACCTTGTCCAGCAGGCTGCCGGCCAGCTGCAGGCCGCCTTGAGCCGGGCTGGCCAGGCGCAGATCACCCTGGCTCAGGCCGGCAAAATCCAGCCCCTGGAAATCATCCAGCAGCACCGCCTGCAGGTCGGCGCCCAGTACGGTTTCCACCGCCAGCTCCCAGCCGGCCTCAACCCGCAGGCCCTCGGCCAGGCGCGGGCGTTCGGCCAGACCCTGGCTGTGCAGCCAGGCACCGGCGCCCTGCCCCGGGTTCAGCGCGGCCTGCTGCAGGGCTTCTAGCGAGGCCAGGCGACCGTTCAGGCGTTGCAGCTCGCCCTGGGCCTGCTGCTGGGCCTGACTGGCCTGCTGCAACTGTTCGCGCAGCTGCTGCAGGCGTTCGCCCTGCTGCTCTTCGCACAGTTGCGACTCTTCAAGCGTGAGCTCGCTGGCGGCAATCTGCTCGCCCAGCTCGATAATCGCCGCGTCTTGCGGGTCGGCGCTCAGTTGCTGCAGTTCATCGCCCAGGCGCCGCTGACGCTCGGCCAGGCGCTCCAGGCTCTGCTCCAGCTGGGCAATGCGCGACTGCTGCACCTCGGCCTGACGGCGCGGTTCGGCGCTGCGCTGGTTGAAGCCGTCCCACTGCTCCTGCCAGCCATGCATGGCGCTTTCCGCCTCTTCCAGGGCGGCGGCGGATTCCTCGGCGGCGGCGGCAGTCAGTTCCTGTTCGGGTTCGAGCATGGCCAGCTCTTCACCCAGGGTGGCCAACAGGGTGCGGTCGTGACCGAGGTGGGATTCGGTTTCCAGGCGGGCCTTTTCCGCCTCGCGCAGATCGTCCTGCAACTGGCGCAAGCGTTGCTGGCCGTGCTGGATGCTCTGCTCGATACGGGCGATATCGCCGCCCACCGAGTAGAAGCGGCCCTGGACCAGATTAAAGCGCTCGCTCAGTTCATGGTGACCGTCGCGCAGGCGCTCGATGGCGGCGTCGGCATTGCGCTGTTCGGCCACCAGGGCCTCGAAGGCCACTTCCTGGTCGCCAATCACCTGCTCGCGGCTGCCCACCTGCTGATTCAGGGTCTGCCAGCGCAGGGCCAGCAACTGGGCCTTACGCTCGCGCTCCTCGGCCTTGTATTCCTGGTACTTCTCCGCCGCCTGGGCCTGGCGGTGCAGGCGTTCGAGCTGGCGCTCCAGTTCCTCGCGCAGGTCGGTCAGGCGCGCCAGGTTCTCATGGGTGCGGCGGATACGGTTCTCGGTCTCGCGGCGGCGCTCCTTATACTTGGAGATGCCCGCCGCTTCCTCGATAAAGTTGCGCAGGTCCTCGGGCTTGGCCTCGATCAGCTTGCTGATCATGCCCTGCTCGATGATCGAATAGCTGCGCGGCCCCAGGCCCGTACCGAGGAAGATATCGGTGATATCGCGGCGGCGGCACTTGGTGCCGTTGAGAAAATAGGTGTTCTGCCCGTCGCGGGTCACCCGGCGGCGGATGGAGATTTCCGCGAAGGCGGCGTATTCGCCCACCAGGGAGTTGTCACTGTTGTCGAAGATCAGCTCGATTGAGGCCTGGGTCACCGGCTTGCGCGTGTTGGAGCCGTTGAAGATGACGTCGGTCATCGACTCGCCGCGCAGGTTCTTCGCCGAGCTCTCGCCCATCACCCAGCGCACGGCGTCGATGATATTGGACTTGCCGCAGCCGTTGGGCCCGACCACCGCCGCCATATTGCTGGGAAAGCTCACCGTCGTCGGGTCGACGAAGGACTTGAAACCCGCCAGTTTGATGCACTTCAGTCGCATGGGCGGTTTTCCCTAGGACTCGGCCAGTGCAGCCAGCACCAGTTGGCAATTGTGTTCGCCATAGCCCAGCAGCACCTGGCGCGCCTGCTCGGCATCGCGACCGACTATGGCTTGCAGCAGGCTGGCGAAGGTGTTGATGAACTGGCCCATCTCGCCTTTGCGCCGTTCCAGGGCCAGGTGGTAGGTGCGGCTGATGGCCGGCAACAGGTTCTCCAGGGTTTCCTGCAGATAGGGATTGTCGGCGAAGGGAAAGGCGGCGCGCATGATATCGAAGCTGCCTTGCACAAAGGCATTGATGTCTTCGCGCTGCAGGCTGTCCTGCAGCTGCTGCTGGATGGCCAGAAAGGGCGCCAGCTCCTCCTGACTCTGCCAGCGCTCGATCACCGCCCGGGCCAGCAGCACATAGAGCTCGATCACCAGGGCATACAGGCTCTTGACCTTGTGCGGGGTCAGCTCGGCCACCTGGGCACCGCGGCGCGGCGGAATCACCACCAGATGGCGCCGTTCCAGAATCAGCAACGCTTCGCGCACCGAACCGCGGCTGACATTCAGCGCCTGGGTGACCTTCTGTTCCTGAATCCGCTCACGGGCCTTGAGTTCACCACGAATGATGCGCTCGGCCAGGTGATGGGCGATCTGCTCGGCGAGGCTGTCCGGTGCCTTGAATGTCATGGGGAAACCTTAGGTTCTATCTGACCTATTGGGATCAGGCCGTCGAAAAACTACCTGCGTTGGCAATACTGCGTTGAAAACGGCCTAAAAATGCTCATTTACGGCTCGTAAACTCCGCTTTTTAGGCCGGTCTCGCCTTGTCTTGCCTGCCTCGCCAACGTTTTTCAACGGCCTGCAAATGGGGCGCGAGTGTAACACAGGGTGTTACCGGGCCAAGGCCCGGGTAGCGGCCGTTTCAGAGCGAAAGGTGGGGCCCGGATGGATGGCCCGCAAAGCGGATTGTCCTACAATTTATCCAGAGCCCACCCGCACAATAACAAGACGGAGCCCACCATGTTCGAACGCCTGCCCTCCAACTGGATGCTCGCCCTGAAAAGCATCGGCTACTGGCTATGGCTGATCCCGGTACTGGGCATCCCCTTGAGCTATTACTGGTCGCTGGGCAGCGAGCAGGCCGATGCCTGGGCCTGGCTGGTGGTCGGCATCGTCTTCGGGGTGATCCCGCTGCTGGACTTTATCGTCGGCCGCGACCCGGCCAACCCGGACGAGGCCGAGCAGGTACCGCAGCTGGAACAGCAGGGCTACTACCGCTTCCTCAGCCTGTGCACGGTACCCGCACTGCTGGCCATGCTCGGCTGGGCCGGCTGGGTGTTCGTGCATTACCAGGCCTGGAGCTGGGTCGGCCAGATCGGCTGGCTGCTCTCGGTGGGCACGGTAACGGGGGCCATCGGCATTACCGTGGCCCATGAATTTATCCACAAGGACTCGGGCCTCGAACAGAATGCCGGCGGCCTGCTGCTGGCGGCGGTGTGTTATGCCGGCTTCAAGGTCGAGCATGTGCGCGGCCACCATGTGCATGTCTCCACCCCGGAGGATGCCAGCTCCTCGCGCTTCGGCCAGAGCCTGTATGCCTTTCTGCCCCACGCCTACAAGCACAATTTCCTCAACGCCTGGAAACTGGAGGCCGAGCGCCTGGGGCGCCGCGGTCTGCCGGCGCTGCACTGGCGCAACGAACTGATCTGCTGGTACGCCCTCAGTGCCCTGATGCTGCTGGGCTTTGGCCTGGCCCTGGGCTGGCTTGGCGCGCTGTTTTTCCTGGCGCAGGCGCTGGTCGCCTTTACCCTGCTGGAAATCGTCAACTATGTAGAGCACTACGGCCTGCACCGGCGCAAGCTGGACAACGGCCGCTACGAGCGCACCAACCCCAGCCATTCCTGGAACAGCAACTTCCTGCTGACCAACCTGTTTCTCTTCCACCTGCAGCGCCATTCCGACCACCACGCCTACGCCAAGCGCCGCTATCAGGTGCTGCGCCACTTCGACGACAGCCCGCAGCTGCCCAACGGCTATGCCGGGATGATCGTCCTGGCCCTGATCCCGCCACTGTGGCGTGCGGTGATGGACCCACGGGTACGCGCCTACTATGCCGGCGAGGAGCATCAGTTGACCGACTCGCAGTTGTTACCTCGCTAACCGCCTCCTTCTCGAAAGCCCCAACGGCGCAGGCCCTTGGGGCTTTTCTTTTATCTGCCCAGCCGCCTGCTAGCGTTAACGGCAAAGCACCGCTCGCCCTCATAACCCAATGGCATGACAACCACTTGACCAAAGAGTCAAATATTTATTGACCCAAAAGTCAGAAAACTCTAGATTGAGCCCATGCCATGCCGTGTCAGAACGCCGCACCCCATGGGGCAGCGCTCTAACAGGCCTGATACGAGAACAATAAAGTGCCTGGAGGTCGTCCTTGATCCAGTTTTTACTCAACCGGGAGCTGCGTACCGAGCATGCCCTCGACCCTAACGTCACCGTGCTGCAGTACCTGCGTGAGCACGTGGGCAAGACCGGCACCAAGGAAGGTTGTGCCTCTGGCGACTGCGGTGCCTGCACCGTGGTGGTGGGCGAATTGGATGGCGAGAAGGTGCGTTACCGCACCCTGAACTCCTGCCTGACGTTCGTCGCCAGCCTGCACGGCAAGCAGCTGATCAGCGTCGAAGACCTCAAGCACGAGGGCAAGCTGCACGGCGTACAGCAGGCGATGGTCGACTGCCATGGCTCGCAGTGCGGTTTCTGCACCCCGGGCTTTATCATGTCGCTGTTCGCCCTGCAGAAGAACAGCAACGGCTATGACAAGGGCCAGACCCTGGAAGCCCTGGCCGGCAACCTGTGTCGCTGCACCGGTTACCGCCCGATCATCGACGCCGCCGAGCAGGCCTGCTGCCAGAAGCAGCCGGATCAGTTCGACGCCTTCGAGGCCGAGACCCTGGCCCAGCTCAAGGCCATCGCCCCGCGCGAGACCGCCGAGCTCAACAGTGGCGACAAGCGCTGCCTGCTGCCGCTGACCGTGGCCGACCTGGCCGACCTCTACGCCGCCAACCCCGAGGCGCGCCTGCTCGCCGGTGGTACCGACCTGGCCCTGGAGGTCACCCAGTTCCACCGCGAACTGCCGGTGATGATCTATGTCGGCCATATCGAGTCGATGAAGCGCATCGAAATCACCGACAGCAGCATCGAAATCGGCGCCGCCGCCGCCCTGTCCGACTGCTACGAAGCCCTGGCCAGCGAATACCCGGACTTCGGCGAGCTGCTGCACCGTTTCGCCTCCCTGCAGATCCGCAACCAGGGCACCCTGGGCGGCAATATCGGCAACGCCTCACCGATTGGCGACGCCCCGCCACTGCTGATCGCCCTGGGCGCGCAGATCGTGCTGCGCAAGGGCAACACCAGCCGCAGCCTGCCGATCGAGGACTACTTCCTCGACTACAAGGTGACCGCACGCCAGGAAGCCGAATTCATCGAGAAGATCATCGTGCCGCGCAAGCAAGCGGCCCAGGCCTTCCGCGCCTACAAGGTGTCCAAGCGCCTGGACGACGATATCAGCGCGGTGTGCGCCGCCATCAACCTGCAGATCGAAGATGGTGTGGTGCGTGATGCGCGTATCGCCTTCGGCGGCATGGCGGCCATTCCCAAGCGCGCCAGCGCCTGCGAGGCCGCGCTCAGCGGCGGCACCTTCAACCAGGCCCTGATCGAGCGCGCCTGCAGCGCCCTGGCCGAGGATTTCACCCCGCTCAGCGATTTCCGCGCCAGCAAGGAATACCGCCTGCTCACCGCGCAGAACCTGCTGCGCAAATTCTTCCTTGAGCTCAACGCTCCCGAAGTCGAAACCCGGGTGACCGCCTATGTCTAACCATATCCCCTACAAATCCCAGGAAGAGCTGGCCGAACTGTTCCGCGCCGGCATCAACACCGGTGTCGGCAAGAGCGTCAAACACGAGAGTGCGGACAAGCATGTGTCCGGCGAGGCGATCTATGTCGACGACCGCCTGGAGTTCCCCAACCAGCTGCACGTCTATGCGCGCCAGTCGGACCGTGCCCACGCGCGCATCGTCAGCATCGACACCCGCCCCTGCTACGAATTCCCGGGCGTGGCCATCGCCATCACCAAGGATGACGTACCCGGCCAGCTGGATATCGGCCCGGTGGTGGCCGGCGACCCGCTGCTGGCCGATGGCAAGGTGGAATACGTCGGCCAGGTGGTGCTGGCGGTGGCCGCCGACAGCCTGGAAACCGCGCGCAAGGCGGCCATGGCCGCCATCGTCGAGTACGAGGACCTGGAGCCGGTACTGGATGTGGTCGAGGCCCTGCGCAAGAAGCACTTCGTGCTGGACAGCCACACCCATCGCATCGGCGACTCGGCCAGCAGCCTGGCCGGCGCCAAGCATCGCCTCAAGGGCAGCCTGCATATCGGCGGCCAGGAGCACTTCTACCTGGAAACCCAGATTTCCTCGGTCATGCCCAGCGAAGATGGCGGCATGATCGTCTACACCTCGACGCAGAACGCCACCGAGGTGCAGAAGCTGGTGGCCGAAGTGCTCGGCGTGCCGATGCACAAGATCGTCATCGACATGCGCCGCATGGGTGGCGGCTTCGGCGGCAAGGAAACCCAGGCCGCCGGCCCGGCCTGCCTCTGTGCGGTGATCGCCCATCTGACCGGACGGCCGACCAAGATGCGCCTGCCGCGCGTCGAAGACATGAGCATGACCGGCAAGCGTCACCCCTTCTATGTCGAGTACGACGTCGGCTTCGATGACGATGGCCTGCTGCAGGGCATCGAGATGGACCTGGCCGGCAACTGCGGCTATTCGCCGGACCTGTCCGGCTCCATCGTCGACCGCGCCATGTTCCACTCGGACAACGCCTACTACCTGGGCAACGCCACCATCAATGGTCATCGCTGCAAGACCAACACCGCCTCGAACACCGCCTACCGCGGCTTCGGCGGCCCCCAGGGCATGGTCGCCATCGAGGAAGTGATGGACGCCGTGGCCCGCCACCTGGGCAAGGACCCGCTTGAGGTGCGCAAGACCAACTATTACGGCAAGACCGAGCGCAACGTCACCCACTATCACCAGACGGTGGAACACAACGTTATCCACGAGATGACCGCCGAGCTGGAAGCCAGCAGCGAGTACGCCAAGCGCCGCGAGGAAATCCGCGCCTTCAACGCCCAGAGCCCGGTATTGAAGAAGGGCCTGGCCCTGACCCCGGTGAAATTCGGCATCAGCTTTACCGCCACCTTCCTCAACCAGGCCGGCGCGCTGATCCACGTCTACACCGACGGTTCGATCCATCTGAACCATGGCGGCACCGAGATGGGCCAGGGCCTCAACACCAAGGTGGCGCAGATCGTCGCCGAGGTGTTCCAGGTGGATATCTCGCGCATCCAGATCACCGCCACCAACACCGACAAGGTGCCTAACACCTCGCCGACCGCAGCCTCCAGCGGCGCCGACCTCAACGGCAAGGCCGCGCAGAACGCCGCCGAGATCATCAAGCAGCGCCTGGTGGAGTTCCTGGTGCGCGAATACCGGGTCACCCCGGAGGACGTCGAGTTCAAGGGCGGTCAGGTGCGCGTGCGCGACCTGCTGCTGAGCTTCGAGGAAGTGATCCAGAAGGCCTACTTCGGCCAGGTATCGCTGTCGGCCACCGGTTTCTACCGCACCCCGAAGATCTTCTACGACCGCGACAAGGCCGCCGGCCGGCCCTTCTACTACTACGCCTACGGCGCCGCCTGCGCCGAGGTGCTGGTGGACACCCTGACCGGCGAATACCGCATGCTGCGCACCGATATCCTGCATGACGTCGGCGCCTCGCTGAACCCGGCCATCGATATCGGCCAGGTGGAAGGGGCCTTCGTCCAGGGCATGGGCTGGCTCACCTGCGAGGAGCTGGTGTGGAACGGCAAAGGCAAGCTGATGACCAACGGCCCGGCCAGCTACAAGATCCCGGCCATTGCCGACATGCCTATCGACCTGCGCGTCAAGCTGGTGGAGAACCGCAAGAACCCGGAAGACACCGTGTTCCACTCCAAGGCCGTGGGCGAGCCGCCCTTTATGCTCGGCATCGCCGTGTGGTGCGCCTTGAAGGACGCCGTGGCCAGCCTGGCGGACTACCGCGTGCAGCCGCAGATCGACGCCCCGGCAACGCCTGAGCGCGTGCTCTGGGGCGTGGAGCAGATGCGCAAGCTGAAGGCCGCAGCCAAGGCGGCCAGCGCGGCCGCGGTGGAAACAGCCTGACGCGATCGACTCCCTCTCCCATTTATGGGAGAGGGCTGGGGAGAGGGTAATTCAGGCAACTCGATGACGCCGGAAACCCTCTCCCCCGCCCCTCTCCCGCAAGCGGGAGAGGGGAGAACAGCCATGTAGTTCGAATTAAACAGGTGTACAACAATGACAAAACACACCGAACCGAATAATCGCCCCGCCCGCCCGACGCCGGTTCCCCTCCTCGATCCGTCGCCGAGCAACTGGCGCCTGCCGCGCCCGGGACAGACCACGCCTTCCTGGAGGCTGAGCAAATGAGCTGGATCAGCGCCCTCGCCGAACTGCAGCAGCAGGGCCAGCCCTGCGTGCTGGTGACCATTATCGAAGAGCGCGGCTCCACGCCGCGTAACGCCGGCTCGAAGATGGTGGTCACCGCTGATCGCATCTTCGAGACCATCGGTGGTGGTCACCTGGAATACAAGGCGATGGAGCTGGCCCGCGAGATGCTCGCCACGCGCTGCCAGGACACCCGCCTGGAGCGCTTTTCCCTGGGCGCCAGCCTGGGCCAGTGCTGTGGCGGCGCCACCGTGCTGCTGTTCGAGCCCATGGGCCAGCCCCAGGCGCAGATCGCCGTGTTCGGCGCCGGCCATGTCGGCCGCGCCCTGGTGCCGCTGCTGGCCAGCCTGCCGTGCAAGGTGCGCTGGATCGACTCGCGGGAAAACGAATTCCCCGAGCAGATACCCGCCGGGGTGGACAAGGTGGTCAATGAGGACGTCATCGACGAGATCGAGCAGATGCCCGCCGGCAGCTACTTTATCGTCATGACCCACAACCACCAGCTGGATCTGGAGCTGACCGCGGCCATCCTGGGGCGCGGCGACTTCGCCTACTACGGCCTGATCGGCTCGCAGACCAAGCGCGTCAAGTTCGAGCACCGCTTGCGCGAGCGCGGTTTCGACGAGGCGCTGATGGCGCGCATGCGCTGCCCCATGGGCCTGGCCGAAGTGAAAGGCAAGCTGCCGGTGGAGATCGCCGTGTCCATCGCCGGCGAAGTGATCGCCACCTACAACGCCCATTTCGGCAGTGAAACCAAGAAGGGCGAGTCCCGCGTGGCCAAACTGCTGCCGGCCTCACGGCGCTCGTAGCCCCGACCGCCCTACCCATTTTCTGGTGCGCACGGCGCACCCTACTGATGAGATTCACACGATGAGCAATACCCGCAAAGCCTACCGCGCCGCCATCCTGCACAGCCTGGCCGACCCGGCCAAGGTCGGCATCGAAGCCTCCTACGAGTACTTCGAAGACGGCGTGCTGGTGATCGACAACGGCCAGGTGCTGCAGGTCGGCCCCGCCGCCGAGCTGCTGCCCAAGCTGCGCGATGTGGAGATCAAGCACTACGCCGATGCCCTGATCACCCCCGGCTTTATCGACACCCATATCCACTACCCGCAGACCGGCATGATCGCCTCCTACGGCGAGCAGCTGCTGGACTGGCTCAACACCTACACCTTCCCTACCGAAAAGCAGTTCGCCGACAAGGCCCACGCCAGCGACGTGGCGGCGATCTTTCTCAAGGAACTGCTGCGCAGTGGCACCACCACCGCCCTGGTGTTCGGCACCGTGCACCCACAGTCGGTGGACGCCTTCTTCGAAGCCGCCCAGGCCCTGAACCTGCGCATGATCGCCGGCAAGGTGCTGATGGACCGCAACGCCCCGGACTACCTGACCGACACCGCCGAATCCGGCTATGTCGAAAGCAAGGAACTGATCGAGCGCTGGCACGGCAAGGGTCGCCTGCACTACGCCGTGACCCCGCGCTTCGCCCCCACCAGCAGCCCCGAGCAGCTGACGCTGGCTGGCAAACTGCTGGGCGAGTACCCGGACCTGTATATGCATACCCACCTGTCCGAGAACCGCAAGGAGATCGAATGGGTCAAGGAACTCTTCCCCGAGCGCAAGGGCTACCTGGACGTCTACGACCACCACAAGCTGATCGGCCCGCGCGCCGTGTTCGCCCATGGCGTGCACCTGTGCGACGAGGAGTGCCAGCGCCTGGCCGAAACCGGCTCGGCGGTGGCCTTCTGCCCCACCTCCAACCTGTTCCTGGGTAGCGGCCTGTTCGACCTGAACAAGCTGGAAGCGCACGGCGTACGCGTCGGCCTGGGCACCGATGTGGGCGCCGGCACCAGCTTCAGCCAGCTGCAGTCGCTGAACGAGGCGTACAAGATCATGCAGCTGCAGGGCAAGAAGCTCGACCCGTTCAAGTCCCTGTACCTGGCCACCCTGGGCGGCGCCGAAGCGTTGTACCTGGACGACAAGCTGGGTAACTTCACCCCGGGCAAGGACGCCGATTTCCTGGTGCTGGACTACAACGCCACACCGCTGCTGAGCTACCGCATGCAGCAGGCCAGGAGCCTGGAAGAGCGCCTGTTCGCCCTGTGCATGCTGGGCGACGACCGCAGCGTACTGGAAACCTTCGCCGCCGGCCGCTCGGTACATCGCCGCGACTGAGCGGTGGGGCAGCGGCAATAAACAAGGGCACCCGAGGGTGCCCTTTTTGCGTTGGCGTATTCAAGCCGCTGTTTCGGCATCTTCCGTGTTGCGGCGGGTGCTGAAGCGCGGCAGCAGCATCGGCACCTGCTCGCGGTAGCGGCGGTACTGCGGATGCGCCTTGAGCAGATCGTGCTCCTCGAACAGGATGGCGATCAGGATATAGGCGCTGGTCACCACCGCGAACAGCAGATGGGTGGCGGTCATATGCGGCGTGCACCAGAAGGCGAAGAACCAGCCCAGGTACAGCGGATGACGCACCAGCTTGTAGGCCCCCGGCGTCTTGAACGGCAGCTGGGTGTAGGGCTTGCCCAGCAGCTGCAGCCACACCTGGCGCAGACCGAACAGGTCGAAATGGTTGATCAGAAAGGTGCTGTACAACACCAGCGCCCAGCCGAAGGCAAAGCCGATATCCAGCAGCAACTGGCCGCTGCGGTTTTCCACCGTCCAGATCTGCCCACCCAGGGGTTGCCAGAAATAGAACAGGGCAATCAGCGCCAGGCTGGAGAACAGCACATAGGTACTGCGCTCGGCCGCCTCGGGAATGATCCGCGTCCACTGCGCCTTGAACGCCGGCCGGGCCATGACGCTGTGCTGGATGGCGAACACCGCCAGCAGCAGCATGTCGATCACCAGGGCATTGCCGAACGGCATCTGCGGCGTGCCGTCGATAGTGCGCGGCACCAGAGGCAGGTTGCCGACAAAGCCGATGGCATAGAGGAAGGTGGCAAAAAACACGGCATAGCTGATAACACCGTAGAGAAAGATCGTGAGGCGTTTCATGGTTGTACCCTCGTTGCGCGCCCTGCCGGGAACCGCGCGGCTGGATTAGGCAAATGCGTGGCTGGGGTCGAGTACGCTGCTGACCTCAGTGATGCTGTCGGCGGGAAAGCCGCTGATCTGCGCATGCCGGCGGATCAGCTCGGGGCTCTGGGCCAGGTAGATGCAGAACAGCTTGTCCTCGGTGACATAGGAATGAACCCACTGGATTTCGCTGCCCAGGCCCTTGATGACCTGATGCGAATGCAAAGCGGCGCGGCTCAGCTCGTCGCTGCTCATCTGCCCGGCGAAGGGGATATGGCGTTCGATAACGTAGCGTTTCATGGTGATGCTCCTGCCTCGTGGTCGGGAATCTGCAGAAGGAGCTGCAGTCGAGGTCAGGTTGCGCCGCCTGTGTATCGGCCCGATGGCTGCGCTGTTGCGCCTTTGTAGCGCCTTGGTATCAGTGGGTTTCAGTCCCGAGATGGCGGCGCAGCCAGGCATGGAGTTCGCCCTGCTCCACGGGTTTGTGCAACAGCACGCTGATGCCCTGGGCCTGCACCTCGGCCTCGGTCAGGCCATCGCTGAAACCGCTATAGAGGGCAATCGGCAAATCACCCCGCACGGCCAGCACCTGCCGCGCCAGTTGCAGGCCGGTCAGGCGCGGCATGCATTGATCGAGGATCAGCAGGTCCCAGCGTCCCGGCTCGGCCAGCAGCTCGGCTGCGGCCTGTTCGGCATCGCACCACAGGCTCACCTCAAGCCCCCACTGGCCCAGGCGCTCGGCCATAAACTCGGCCACCGCGGCCTCATCATCCACCAGCGCCACCCGCCCGCGCAGCGCTGGCCAGGCCTGCGCGCGGCTGACGCTCGGGGGCGAAGCCAGCGGCGGCAGCGGGGTATCCGCCAACGCGGGAATCAGCACCTGGAAGCAGGCGCCAGCACCCGCTGGGCTGCACACCTGCAGATGGCCGCCATACTCATGGACGATGCCGTGCACCAGGGACAGGCCCATGCCACTGCCCTGCCCCGCGGCCTTGGTGCTGTAGAAGGGTTCGAACATGCGCCGCTGCACGTGCTCGGCAATGCCAGGGCCGGAATCAGCCACCTGCAGTAACAGGTAATCCCCACCCAGGGCCTGCTGGCAGGAGGCGCACACGCCCTGCTGCTGCGCCGCTGGCAGCAGGGCTATGCGCAGCTGGCCAACGCCGTCCATGGCGTCGCGGGCGTTGATGCACAGGTTCATCAACACCTGCTCCAGCTGCACCGGGTCGAACAGCACGGGCGGCAGATCCTGGGCCAGGTGCATCTCGATCTCCACGCTG
>Ga0209207_1000521_pt1 | contig 23149 bp, 23 predicted proteins | sample SaghotsprinmetaG_FD_184140 | JGI IMG/M metagenome (GOLD analysis project Ga0209207, IMG submission 184140) | Hot spring microbial communities from South Africa to study Microbial Dark Matter (Phase II) - Sagole hot spring metaG (SPAdes) (version 3) | ecosystem: Environmental > Aquatic > Thermal...
CCACTTCCGCGCCGCCGGCAAGGTGCTCGACGGCAAGAGCGACATCCCGACCCGCCTGTGGATCGCCCCGCCGACCAGGATGGACGCGATGATGCTCAACGAGGAAGGCTATTACGCGGTGCTCGGCAAGTCCGGCGCGCGCATGGAGATGCCCGGCTGCAGCTTGTGCATGGGCAACCAGGCGCAGATCAAACGCGGCTCGACGGCCGTCTCGACCTCGACACGCAACTTCCCGAACCGTCTTGGGCTGGATACGCGCGTCTATCTCAGTTCCGCCGAACTCGCCGCCGTCGCCGCGCTCTTGGGCCGGCTGCCGACCGTCGCCGAATATCTGGAACACGTCGATGTCGTCAATCGGGAGGCCGCCGACATCTACCGCTACATGAATTTCAACGAGATCGGCGAGTTCCAGGAGGTTGCCGACACCGTCAGCCTTTGAGCGTCGTGCAAGGATTGCCGGCTCATCGTCCGGCGATCGCAGCGCCCGGCCCACAAGGTCGGGCGTTTTCGTTGCAAAACGCCGTCTCGCCAGCGCCGACTTTTGCCAGCATGGTGGCGCGCGTTTGGGGCGTTTCGAGACTGATGCGGCCGAGAGCGCCGGAACGGTAATCGGTCAAAAGGATCATCGCGGCCTTTTCCCGATCCAGCATTCCTCCGCGCAGGCACCCCCGCTTTTTGCCGACGGCGTCGACGACGTCGGCGGCGTCCATTCCGGCCACGTCGATCTTGTAGCGTGCCATCAGCAGCACAGGATAACGCGCCAGCAGGATGTCGGCGAGGAAGGTCGCCACTTCCTCGCCGATCACCGCATTCCTGCCGATGGCATGGCTGGCGGCGAGCAGGTAGCCGTCGGCATCGTGCGCGATCTTCGGCCACATCAGGCCCGGCGTGTCGGTAATCGTCATGCCGGGACCAAGGTCGAAGCTTTGTTGCTGTTTCGTGACTGCCGGCTCGTCACCCACCGCGGCGATGCGGCGCTTGAGAAGCGCATTCATCAGCGTCGATTTGCCGACATTGGGAATGCCCATGATCATCATACGCAGCGGCTTGGTATTGTCGTTGCGATGCGGCGCGATGCGGCGGCACAGCGCCGGAATCTTCGCGGCATCGCCCGGCTTCTTGCAGGAAATCGCAACAGCGGTCACGCCGGCCTGGCTGCCGTAAAAATCCAGCCAGGCCTGGGTGACGACAGGGTCGGCGAGATCGGCCTTGTTGAGCACCTTCAGGCAGGGCCGTTGGCGAGCGCGGCGCAACTCGGCGATCATCGGGTTGCTGCTGGCCTCGGGCAGGCGGGCATCGAGCACTTCGATGACGACATCGGTGCGCGCCATAGTCTCGGCGGCTTTCCGGCGCGCCGAGGTCATGTGACCGGGGAACCACTGGATCGGCATGGGAACTTGTTTTCGCGAAAAAGGTCTCCATTATCCGCGATGAATGCCGGAGACCGCGAGCCTCTGGATAAAATCCGTCCATCCGTCGTTGTGAAAGGAAAAAACCCAATGAAACGCACCCTGCTGCTGATCGGCACCAACCTAGCCATCATGATCGTCCTCGGCCTCGTCGTCACGCTGACCGGCGCCGACCGTTTCATGAGCGAAGCGGGACTCGATCTCGGCCAGTTGCTCGTGTTCTCCGCCATTCTCGGTTTCGGCGGCGCCTTCATGTCGCTGGCGATGTCCAAGACCATCGCCAAGATGAGCACCGGCGCCCACGTGATCGAAACGCCCAGAAACTCCACCGAGCTGTGGCTGGTCGATACGGTGCGCCGCTTCGCCGACAAGGCCGGCATCCCGATGCCCGAGATCGCCATCTATGAGGGCGAGCCGAACGCCTTCGCCACCGGCGCGACGAAAAACAGCGCGCTGGTCGCCGTCTCCACCGGCCTGTTGCAAACCATGACCCGCGAGGAAGCCGAAGCCGTCATCGCCCACGAGGTCGCCCACGTCGCCAACGGCGACATGGTGACACTCACCCTGATCCAGGGCGTCGTCAACACCTTCGTATTCTTCCTCGCCCGCGTCGTTGGCTACATCGTGGATGCCTTCCTGCGCCGCGGCAGCCAGTCGTCCGGCCCCGGCATCGGCTACATGGCCACCGTGATGATCGCCCAGATCGTGCTCGGCGTGCTCGCCAGCATCATCGTCATGTACTTCTCGCGGCAGCGCGAATTCCGCGCCGACGCGGGCGCCGCCTGGCTGATGGGCACGCCTCAGCCGATGATGGCGGCGCTGCGCCGGCTGGGCGGCATGGAGGCCGGCGAACTGCCGCAGAACATCGCCACCGCCGGCATCAACGGCCGGCCCGGGTGGGCGGCCCTGTTCTCCAGCCACCCGCCCATCGAGGAACGCATCGCCGCCCTGGCCAACCGCCGCTGATCCATCCCCGGGACACCACCGCCGGCCCGTCTGGCATGACGGGCCGTTTTTTTGTGCGTTTTCCTGCGCGTTTCGGCTTGCGTGGCGGTAGACTTGCGCCCCTTCGCCCTCGTCCCCGACATGCTGAAACACCTGCGCAGCCGCATTCCAACGAAAGAGCAGATCACCGCCAATCGCTGGCTGCGCTGGCTCACCCCCTGGCTCGGCCATCCGCGGCTTTGGCACTGGTCACGGCGCGGCGTGGCTATCGGCGTGGCCGTCGGCGTCTTCTTCGGACTGCTGATCCCCGTGGCGCAAATCCCGCTCGCGGCCGTCGCCTCGGTGGTTCTGCGCGCGAACATTCCCGCCGCGGCGGCGAGCACCCTGGTCACCAACCCGGTCACCTTCGCCCCGGTCTATTACGCCGCCTACCATCTCGGCGTCTGGGTGACGGGTGCGAATGGCAGCATGCACGAACATGTTCACAACCCGCCGGAAACGGATCCGGATGCCGGGTTGTGGCAACGCATCGCCGATCTCGGCATGCCACTGATCGTCGGGCTGGCGATCAGCGCCACGGTCGCTGGCCTGCTCTGCTACGCGCTCATCAGTTTCGGCTGGTATCTGTATGTCAAGCGCAAACGCCGCCGGCAGATCGAAGCGCGCAGAAACAAGACGCCATGAAGCTCTTCTCCCCCCTTTATGAACGGGCAATGCGCTGGTCACGCCACCCCCACGCCCCGCGCTATCTCTTCGGCATGAGTTTCGCCGAATCCTCCTTCTTTCCCGTTCCGCCGGACGTGATGCTCGCGCCGATGAGCCTCGCCAACCCCCGCCGCGCCTGGCATTTCGCGCTACTGACCACCCTCGCCTCGGTCGCGGGGGGCATATTCGGCTATCTGCTCGGCTATTTCGCCCTCGACACCATCCTGCCCTGGCTCGAGCAGAGCCGTTACTGGCCGACCTATGAAAAGGCGGTCGCCTGGTTCGGCGAATGGGGTTTCTGGGCCGTGTTCGTCGCCGGCTTCTCGCCGATCCCCTACAAGGTCTTCACCATCGCCGCGGGCGCTCTGTCGATGGCCCTCTTCCCCTTCGTGCTCGCTTCGCTGGTCGGTCGCGGCCTGCGTTTTTTCCTGGTCGCCGGCCTGATGGCCTGGGGCGGCGCACGCATGGAAAACCTCCTGTACCGTTACGTGGATCGCCTCGGCTGGGCGACCGTTCTGCTCTTCGTCCTCTGGCTGCTCTGGTACGGCAACCGCTAGGGAAACGCTGAATAAATTGCTGCGCGGGCGAATCGCTGCGTTGCGCGGTGCTCGCTCCCTCGCCTAACTCATTGTTATGTCTCGGTCGCTGCGCTCCGTGCGCCTTGCGCTTCATCCCGCTCGCTGCTTTCTTCAGCGTTTCCCTAGCCGACCGTTACGACTTCTTCCTGTAAACGAGTGTCGGACGCTCTCCCGTGCCGGGCGCGCCACCATCGAGCCGCGATCGAGCGAGCGCGTAAACACCTCCGCCCCTTCCGCCAGTCACTTCGGCATCTGGCATTCGCCGACGTAAGCGTCGGCGTGGTCGGTGAAGATGGTGCCCATCAGCTTGTTGGTGATGCGCCCTTTCCCATCCCGATGCACCACGCGCAGATAATAATCCTGGATCGGATACTGGTTGACGTTGAAGCGGAATTTGCCGCGAACGGAATCGAACTTCGCCGCCGCGAGCGCCTTGCGCAAAGCCGCCTTGTCGCCGAGATTGCCCTTGACCCGGCGCACTGCGGAATCGATCAGCATGGCCGCATCGTAACCTTGGGAGGCATACAGCGAGGGCAGGCGCTTGTACTCCTTCTCGAAGTCGGCGACGAACTTGCGGTTGGCGGGATTGTCGAGATCGTGGGCCCAATGGCTCGAGTTGAACGTGCCGAGCAGCGGCTCGCCGATCGCCGGAATCACGTCCTCGTCGGCCGCGAAGCCGGAGGTGATCAGACGCATGTCCTTCGACAGGCCGGCAGCGACAAACTGCTTGACGAAGTTGATGCCCATGCCGCCCGGCAGGAAGAAGAACACCGCATCCGGCTTCGCAGCGCGCAGTTGGGCAAGTTCCGCCGCGTAATCGAGTTGGCCGAGCTTGGTGTAGATCTCGTCGACCATATTGCCTTTGAAAAACCGCTTGAAGCCGTTGATGGCATCCTTGCCGGCCGGGTAGTTGGGCGCGACGCCGATCACGTTCCTGTAGCCTTGGTCGGTGGCCCATTTACCCATTGCTTCTGCGACGTTGTCGTTTTGCCAGGAGACGTTGAAGAAAAAGGGATTGCATCCGGCGCCGGCCAGTTGCGAGGGGCCGGCGTTCGCGGAAATGTAGAAGGTCTGACTGTCGAAGATCGGCTTGGTCACCGTCAGCAGGATGTTGGAAAAAACGATGCCCGTCATGAAATCGACCTTGTCGCGCTTGAGAAAGCGCTCGGTGGCCTGCATCGCGGTGTTCGGATTCTGCTGGTCGTCGGTGATGAGGATTTCCGCCGGCACGCCGCCCAGCCTGCCGCCGAGATGCTTCATGGCGAGCTGAAAGCCGTCGCGGATATCCACGCCGAGTCCGGCGGCGGGACCGGACAGCGTGGACAGGAAGCCGACCTTGACCTTGTCGGCGGCGAAAGCGGCTTGTGAGGCGGCAAGGGAAACGGCCAGCAGACCGGTCACTAGGGATTTTTTCATGCGGGAGTCTCCATGGAAAAACTACAAGCTGTCGCGCCACCGACGGATGGCGGCAAAGGTTTCGGCATGGCTGGTCGGCGCGTGGCCGAGCCATCTCGCGGCCGCGAGGACGACGTCGGGAATCTGCCAACGCAGGAATGGATTGGTGTCGAGCTCTTCGGCGAGGGTAAACGGCACCGAGGGCTGGCCGGCGGCGCGCAGATCGGCGACGCGACCGATGCGCGCGGCGATGGCGAGATTCTCCGGTTCCACCGTCTGGGCAAAACGCAAGCAGGATTCGGTGTATTCGTGGGCGCAATAGATGCGCGTCTCCGGAGGCAAGGCGGCGATGCGCGCCAGCGATGCCTGCATCTGTTCCATCGTCCCCTCGAAAACGCGACCGCAGCCGGCGCCGAACAGCACATCGCCGCAGAACAGCATTCCCGGGCGATAATAAGCAATATGGCCCCGCGTATGTCCCGGCAGATGCAGCACCTCGAAATCGATCCCCAGCGCCTGCAAGGTCAGACGTTCGCCGTCACGCAGGGGATGGGTGACGACATCGTCCGCCTCCTGCGCCGGCCCATGCACCGGCACGGGGAAACGCGCCCGCAGCTCCCCGATGCCGCCCGTATGATCGGCATGGCGGTGGGTGACGAGAATCGCGACCAAACGATCGTTGGTCTGTTCGAGAAAGCGCAGCACCGGCTCCGCATCGCCGGGATCGACCACCGCGACGCGCCCTACCGGCCCCATACCGCGCAGCGCCCAGATGTAATTGTCCTCGAAGGCGGGAATCGGTTCGACTCGCATAGGGACCCATTGTAAATGGTGATGGAAAACTTTGCCGCCTGGCTGGAAACACCGCCTGGTCGCTACGTCCGGGACTGGGAGCAGGCCAAGTTCGATCTCCTGGTCGCCGACATCTTCGGTTTCAACGCCCTGCAGATCGGCTTTCCCGGCTTCGACACCCTGCGCGCCAACCGCATGCCCTTCCGTTTCCGCTGTTGCGGCGAGGGTGCGAGGCCGGCCGAAGTCAGCAGCGATCCCCATCACCTGCCGTTTGGCACCAACAGCATCGACCTCGTCGTGTTGCCGCACATCCTGGAGTTCGATCCGCATCCGCACCAGATTCTTCGCGAAGCCGACCGCGTGCTGGTGCCCGAAGGCCAGGTCGTCATCAGCGGCTTCAACCCGTTCAGCCTCTGGGGCCTGCGCCGCACGTTGGCGGGACGCCACGGTTCGCCGCCATGGCAGGGCAAATACCTGTCGGTGCCCCGGCTGCGCGACTGGTTCGCCCTGCTCGGCTTCGAAACGCGCGGCGGCGCTTTCGGTTGCTACGCCCCGCCGGTGCGTCAGGAAAAATGGCTTCAGCGCTGGCGCTTCATGGATGCCGCCGGGGATCGCTGGTGGCCCGTCATGGGGGGCGTCTACATCCTCCAGGCCATCAAGCGCCAGCATGGCATGCGGCTGGTGATGCCGAAATGGCGCGACCGCATGACGCGCGCCAAAGCATTGGCGCTCGTGCCGCGCAATCCGCTGACGCACAAAACGGACGAGCCGTGAGCGAAGTCGTGGAGATTTACACCGACGGCGCGTGCAGCGGCAATCCCGGTCCGGGCGGCTGGGGCGTCCTGCTGCGCGCCGGCGACAAGGAAAAGGAATTGTCGGGCTACGACCCGGCGACCACCAACAATCGCATGGAGCTGACAGCCGTCATCGAGGCGCTGCGCGCGCTCAAGCGACCGGTGACGGCACGCGTGCACACCGATTCCCAGTATGTCCAGAAAGGCATCAGCGAGTGGATTCACGTCTGGAAGAAGCGCAGCTGGCAAACCGCCGACAGAAAGCCGGTGAAGAACGCCGATCTCTGGCAGGCGCTCGACGATCTGGCGCAGCGGCATCGCATCGAGTGGCTGTGGGTGCGCGGCCACGCGGGGCACATCGAGAACGAACGGGTCGATGCGCTGGCGCGTACGGCCATTGCGAAGCGCGGGGAGAAATGAAATGGGCGGCAGACGCCAGATCGTTCTGGATACCGAAACCACCGGTCTCGAATGGCGTCAAGGCGACCGTGTCATCGAAATCGCCTGCGTCGAAATGGCCGGTCGCAAACCGACCGGGCGCCGCTTCCACCGCTACCTGAACCCGGAGCGCCCCATCGCCGCCGGCGCGCAGGCGGTGCACGGATTGACCGACGAGTTTCTCGCCAACAAGCCGAAATTCGCCGACATCGCCGATGAACTGCTCGACTTCGTCGATGGCGCCGAAGTCATCATCCACAATGCCCCCTTTGATCTCGGCTTCCTCGACAACGAACTGGCGCTGATCGGGCGTGCCGCCTTCGCCGAGGGTTGCGCGAACATCGTCGACACGCTCAGGATGGCGCGGGAAATCCGTCCCGGGAAAAGAAACAGCCTCGACGCCCTGTGCGCCGAGTTCGGCATCGACAACTCGGCGCGCCAGCTGCACGGCGCGCTGCTCGACGCGGAACTGCTCGCCGAGGTCTATCTGGCGATGACGCGCGGGCAGGACAGCCTGATGATGGATCTCGACGCGGGCGGCGAGGAAATCGCCGCCTTCGCGCGCGGCGAGCGGCCGCCGATCCGCGTGCTGACGGCGAGCGCCGAGGAACTGGAGGCGCACGAACGGGTGCTGGCCGAGATCGACAGGGAAAGCGGCGGCAAGACCTTGTGGCGAACGCTGGCGGCCTGAAAAGTCGGCGCCGGCGGGACGGCAGGTCAGGCTTCCGGTTCGAAGAGCAGCATCCCCAGCGGCGGCAGCCTGAGCAGCAACGAGTGCGGGCGGCCGTGCCAAGGCGTGTCCTCGGCCGTCGCTCCGCCGCCGTTGCCGACATCGCTGCCGCCGTAGCGCGCCGCGTCGCTGTTCGCCGCCTCGCGCCACCGGCCGCCGCGGGGCACGCCGACGCGATAGTTTTCGCGCACGACCGGCGTGCAGTTGAGCACCGCCAGCAGCGTTTCGCCGTGCGCGCCCTTGCGCAGGAAGCTGATGACGCTCTCGTCGCTGTCGTGGCAATCGACCCATTCGAAGCCGTCGTTGGCGAAGTCGCGCGCGAACAGGGCAGGACGGGTCTTGTAGAGGGCGTTGAGGTCGCGCAGCCAGGCCTGTGCGCCGGCATGCGGCCAGTATTGCAGCAGATGCCAGTCGAGGCTTTTGTCGTGGTTCCATTCCGCCGTCTGGCCGAACTCGCTGCCCATGAACAAGAGCTTCTTGCCGGGATGGGTCCACATGTAGGCGAGCAACAGGCGCAGATTCGCGAAACGCTGCCACTCGTCGCCCGGCAACTTGCCGACCAGCGAGCCTTTGCCGTGCACGACCTCGTCGTGAGAGATGGGCAGCATGAAGTTCTCGTGGAAGGCATACCAGATGCTGAAGGTGATCTGGTCGTGGTGATACTTGCGGTGCACCGGATCGTGCGCGAAATAGGCGAGCGTGTCGTGCATCCAGCCCATGTTCCACTTGAGGCCGAAGCCGAGACCGCCGACCCAGGTCGGGCGCGAGACCATCGGCCAGGCGGTCGATTCTTCGGCGATGGTCTGCGTGTCGGGGAAGTCGCGATAGACCGCCTCGTTGAGCTGGCGCAGGAAATGGATCGCCTCGAGATTTTCCTTGCCGCCGTAGCGGTTCGGGATCCATTCGCCTTCCTTGCGCGCGTAATCGAGATAGAGCATCGAGGCGACGGCGTCGACGCGCAGGCCGTCGACGTGATACTTGTCGAGCCAGAACAGCGCGCTGGAGAGCAGGAAGGCGCGCACCTCGTGGCGGCCATAGTTGAAGATCTGGCTGCTCCATTCCGGATGGTAGCCCTGGCGCGGATCGGCATGCTCGTAGAGCGCCGTGCCGTCGAACCACGCGAGGCCGTGCTCGTCGTTCGGGAAGTGCGAGGGCACCCAGTCGAGGATCACGCCGATGCCCTTCTGGTGCAGATGGTCGACGAAGAACATGAAGTCCTGCGGCGAACCGTAACGCGACGTCGGCGCGAAATAGCCGGTGACCTGGTAACCCCACGAGCCGTAAAACGGATGCTCCATCACCGGCATCAGCTCGACATGCGTAAACCCCATGTCGACGCAGTAGTCTGCGAGCAACGGCGCGAGATCGCGATAGCCGAGCGGCTGGTGCGGATCGTCGGGCGAGCGGCGCCAGGAGCCGAGATGGACTTCATACACGGACATCGGTGCGTCGAGCGCATTGGCCTGCCTGCGATGCGCCATCCATGCCGCATCGTTCCAATTGTAGGAAAGGTCGGCAATCACCGAGGCGGTCGCCGGCGCCGCCTCGGCGGCAAAGGCAAAGGGATCGGCCTTGTCGACCTTGTAGCCATGCAGGGCCGACTCGATGTGGAACTTGTAACGCTGGCCAGGCAACGCTCCGGAAACGAAGCCCTCCCAAATCCCGGAATGGGCATGCACTTGTCGCAGCCAATGCGTATGAGGATGCCAGCCGTTGAAATCGCCCATCACCGAGACGGCGTGGGCATTGGGCGCCCACACCGCGAAATGGCAGCCTGTCTCTCCGCCACGGACCTCCGGATGGGCGCCGAGACGTTCGTACAGGCGCGTGTGACTGCCCTCGTGGAAGAGGTGAAGATCCAGATCGGTCAGCCGGCTGTCGGGGAAGGGAATGGCCATCGTCGCTGCCTCGAAATGGCAAGCCCGGCTTGGCCGGGCTTGGAGTCTGGTGGGTGGTACTGGGATCGAACCAGTGACCCCTGCCGTGTGAAGGCAGTGCTCTACCGCTGAGCTAACCACCCGCTTTTTCCGGATTATAGCCTCACTTGATGACCGCGGCGACGGCCTGCGCGACGTAGTCGATGTTCTTCGTGTTCAGCGCGGCCACGCAGATGCGGCCCGTGGAGACGGCATAGATGCCGTAGTCGGCGCGCAACTTCTCGACCTGCGCGGGGGTGAGGCCGGTGTAGGAGAACATGCCGCGCTGGACGTTGATGAATTCGAAGCCGCTGGCGCCGTTGGCGGCGAGCTTTTCGACCAGGCTTTCGCGCATGGCGCGGATGCGGTTGCGCATGCCGGCCAGCTCGTCTTCCCACATCTGGCGCAGCTCGGGGCTCGCGAGGACGGTCGCGACGACGGCCCCGCCGTGGGTGGGCGGGTTCGAATAGTTGGTGCGGATCACGCGCTTGACTTGCGAGAGGACGCGAGCCGACTCGTCCTTGCTCGCGGTGACGATGGTCAGCGCGCCGACGCGCTCGCCGTAGAGCGAGAAGGACTTCGAGAAGGAACTGGAGACGAAAAACTGGAGGCCCGAGGCGGCGAAGAGGTCGAGGGCGACGGCGTCTTGCGCGATGCCGTCGGCGAAGCCCTGGTAGGCCATGTCGATGAAGGCGACGAGATTTTTTTCCTTGACGAGGGCAACGACCTCTTTCCACTGCTCGGCGGTCAGGTCGGCGCCGGTCGGGTTATGGCAGCAGGCGTGCAGCACGACGATGCTCCTGGCGGGCATTGCGGAAAGCTGAGCCTTCATGCCGGCGAAGTTCACGCCGCGCGTGGCGGCGTCGTAGTAGGCGTAGTCCTTGACCGGGAAGCCGGCGGACTCGAACAGGGCGCGGTGGTTTTCCCAGCTCGGATCGGAGATGTAGACGGTGGCGTCGGGCAGCAGGCGCTTCAGATAGTCGGCGCCGACCTTGAGCGCGCCCGTGCCGCCGAGGCATTGCGCGGTGATGGTGCGGCCGGCGGCCAGCAGTTCGCTATCCTTGCCGAACAGCAGGTTCTGCACGGCGCCGTTGTAGGCAAGCGTGCCCTCGATGGGCTGGTAGCCGCGCGGCGGCTGGGCTTCCAAACGGGCTTTCTCGGCCTGCTTGACGGCCGCCAGGAGCGGAATCTTGCCGTCGTCGCCGAAGTAGACGCCGACGCCGAGGTTGACCTTGTTCGGGTTCGTCTCGGCGTTGTAGGCTTCGTTGAGGCCCAGGATCGGGTCGCGGGGGGCCATTTCGACGGCGGCGAAGAGGGAAGTGCTCATGGGGGCAAGGCTCCAGAAAGTGTGAAGGGAAACAAACGCGTGATAATAGCCGATCCGCTTCTCCGCATGCCGTCCCGCCAGCGCCGACTTTTATAAAAGTTTCCAATGAATGAAGAAGTTGTGACCTTTCCCGGCAGTCCCTTCCGGCTGCACGAGCCCTTTCCCCCCGCCGGCGACCAGCCGGAGGCGATCCGCCTGCTGACCGAGGGCGTCAATGACGGCCTCTCTTTCCAGACGCTGCTGGGCGTCACCGGCTCGGGCAAGACCTACACGATGGCCAACGTCATCGCCCGACTCGGCCGCCCGGCGCTGGTGCTGGCCCACAACAAGACGCTGGCGGCCCAGCTCTATTCGGAATTCCGCGAGTTCTTCCCCGAAAACGCCGTCGAGTATTTCGTCTCCTACTACGACTACTACCAGCCGGAAGCCTATGTACCGAGCCGCGATCTCTACATCGAGAAGGACTCGGCGATCAACGAGCACATCGAGCAGATGCGCCTGTCGGCCACCAAGTCGCTGCTCGAAAGAAGGGATGTTGTGATCGTCTGCACCGTTTCGGCGATCTACGGTATCGGCGATCCGGTCGATTACCACGCGATGATCCTGCACTTGCGCGAGGGCGAAAAGACCGGCCAGCGCGAGATCGTCCGGCGCCTGACCGAGATGCAGTATGAGCGCAACGAGGCCGACTTCCAGCGCGGCGCATTTCGCGTGCGCGGCGATACGATCGACATCTTTCCGGCGGAAAACGCCGAGAGCGCGCTGCGCGTGACGCTGTTCGACGACGAGATCGAGACGCTGACGCTGTTCGACCCGCTCACCGGCCACACCAGGCAGCGTTTGGGCCGCTTCACGGTGTTCCCGTCGAGCCATTACGTCACGCCGCGCGGCACGGTGCTCCAGGCCATCGAGAAGATCAAGACCGAACTGCGCGAGCGCACCGAATTCTTCTATGCCGAACAGAAGCTGGTGGAGGCACAGCGCATCGAGCAGCGCACGCGCTTCGACCTCGAAATGCTCGACCAGATCGGCTTCTGCAAGGGCATCGAGAACTACTCGCGTCATCTGTCCGGCCGCCAGGCCGGCGAACCGCCGCCCACGCTTTACGACTACCTGCCGCCCGACGCGATCATGTTCATCGACGAATCGCACGTCACGATCCCGCAGGTCGGCGGCATGTACAAGGGCGACCGCTCGCGCAAGGAAAATCTGGTCGATTACGGCTTCCGCCTGCCCTCGGCGCTCGACAACCGGCCGCTCAAGTTCGAGGAATTCGAGAAGCTGATGCCGCAGACCATCTTCGTCTCGGCGACGCCGGCCGAATACGAGCAGGAGCACCAGGCTCAGGTGGTCGAACAGGTGGTGCGACCGACCGGCCTCGTCGACCCGGCGGTCGAGGTGCGGCCGGCGAGCACGCAGGTGGACGACCTGTTGAGCGAGATCAAGAAGCGCGCGACGAACGAAGAACGTGTGCTGGTCACCGTGCTGACCAAGCGGCTGGCCGAGCAGCTCACCGAATTCCTCGCCGACAACGGCGTCCGGGTGCGCTACCTGCATTCCGACATCGACACCGTCGAGCGCGTCGAGATCATCCGCGACCTGCGGCTGGGCGTCTTCGACGTGCTGGTCGGCATCAATCTGCTGCGCGAAGGTCTCGACATCCCCGAGGTCTCGCTGGTGGCGATCCTCGACGCCGACAAGGAAGGCTTCCTGCGCTCCGAACGTTCTTTGATCCAGACCATCGGCCGCGCGGCGCGCCACCTCAACGGCACGGCGATTCTCTACGCCGATAGGATGACGGACTCGATGAAACGCGCCATCGCCGAGACGGAACGCCGGCGCAAGAAGCAGCTCGAATACAACGCGGCGCACGGCATCGTGCCGCGGGGCGTGAAGAAGCGCGTCAAGGACATCATCGACGGCGTTTACGACGCCGAGAACCTGCAACGCGAACTGAAGGTGGCGCAGGAGGCGGCGAAATACGAGGCGATGAGCGAGAAGGCGCTGGCGCGCGAGATCAAACGGCTCGAAAAAGCCATGCAGGAGCACGCGAAGAATCTCGAGTTCGAGCAGGCCGCCGCGGCGCGCGACGAACTGTTCCGCTTGAAGAAGCTCGCCTTCGGCGACTCGGGCCACGACGCCTCCTCGTAGCCGGGCCGGGGAAACGCTGAAGAAAGCAGCGAGCGGGATGAAGCGCAAGGCGCACGGAGCGCAGCGACCGAGACATAACAATGAGTTAGGCGAGGGAGCAAGCACCGCGCAACGCAGCGATTCGCCCGCGCAGCAATTTATTCAGCGTTTCCCTGGGCGTTTTCAGGGCTTTTTGCTGGGCGTCTGCACAAAAACCTCGCCATCCCTGACGAGACCCAGTTCGTAGCGGGCACGTTCCTCGATCGCCTCGTAGCCGGCCTTGAGGTCGCGCACTTCCGCTTCCAGCGAGGCGTTGCGCGCTTCCAGCGCCTGGTTCAGCTCACGCTGGGCGGCGAGCTGCCGTTCCATCTCCCAGACCCGGAGCAGGCCGCCCTTGCCGAACCACAGCGGATACTGGAGTCCGGCGAGCAAGGCAACCAGCACCCAGGTCGGCCATTTCATTGCCCGCCCCCCTTCGCCCCCCTCGCAGGGGGGTCGGGAATGCTCGCTACGCTCGATATCACGGGGGCTCCGTGGTAGGGCTGGTGCGGATTGCGCCGGGCGGCGCGTGCCGCGCCTGCTCGGGACGGCCCTGCGCAAACGCTACTTACGAATGTTGTAGAAGGCGTCGAGACCGGGATAGCTGACGGTATCGCCCAGATCTTCCTCGATGCGCAAGAGCTGATTGTATTTGGCGATGCGATCCGAGCGGCTGAGCGAACCGGTCTTGATCTGGCCGGCGTTGAGGCCCACGGCGATGTCGGCGATGGTCGAATCCTCGGTTTCGCCCGAGCGGTGCGAGATGACGTTGGTCCAGCCCGCGCGCTTGGCCATCTCGACCGTGGCGAAGGTCTCGGTCAGCGTGCCGATCTGGTTCACCTTGACGAGGATGGAATTTGCCACACCCTTGGCGATGCCTTCCCTGAGTATTTTCGGGTTGGTGACGAAAATGTCGTCGCCGACGACCTGGATCTTCCTGCCGAGCTTGTCGTTGAGCCGCTTCCAGCCGTCCCAGTCGCCTTCGCCCATGCCGTCCTCGACGCTGACGATCGGATATTTGTCGACCAGCGCGGCGAGGTAGTCGGCCATGCCGACGGAATCGAGTTCCAGTTTCTCCGAGGCCAGCGCGTATTTGCCGTCCTTGTAAAACTCGGAAGCCGCGCAGTCGAGGCCCAGCACCACGTCCTGGCCGGGCGTGTAGCCGGCAGCCTCGATGGCCTTGAGGATCAGTTCGATGGCTTCGTCGTTGCCGGAGACGTTCGGCGCGAAGCCGCCCTCGTCGCCCACCGTGGTCGGATAGCCCTTCTTGTCGACGAGTTTCTTGAGGTGGTGGAAGACCTCGGCGCCGCAGCGCAGCGCTTCGCGGAAACTTTGCGCGCCAACCGGCAGGATCATGAATTCCTGGATGTCGAGGTTGTTGTTGGCGTGCGCGCCGCCGTTGATGACGTTCATCATCGGCACCGGCATGCTCATCGGGCCGGAGCCGCCGAAGTAGCGGTAAAGCGGCAAACCGGCCTCCTCGGCGGCGGCCTTCGCGGTGGCCATCGAAACCGCGAGCATGGCGTTGGCGCCCAGGCGCGACTTGTTGTCGGTGCCGTCGAGCTCGATCAACGTCTTGTCGATGAAAGCCTGCTCCTCGGCGTCGAGGCCGATGATCGCCTCGGAGATTTCGGTATTGACGTTCTCGACGGCACGCAGCACGCCCTTGCCGAGGAAGCGTCCCTTGTCGCCGTCGCGCAGCTCGATGGCTTCGCGCGAGCCGGTCGAGGCGCCCGAAGGCACCGCGGCGCGGCCCATGACGCCGCTTTCCAGCAGCACATCGGCTTCGACGGTGGGATTGCCGCGCGAATCGAGAATTTCGCGGGCGACGACATCAACGATGGCACTCATTGGGATTTCCTTTCAGATCGAATCGAAGTTATCAGTATCCGGCGCCAAAACCGCGCCGCTTGACGACGGCATCGAGCTCGGCCAGCGTTTCGAGCAAGCCCTCCATTTGCGCCAGCGGCCAGGCGTTCTGCCCGTCGGAGAGGGCCGTCTCGGGCGCCGGATGCGTTTCCATGAACAGGCCGGCGACGCCGACGGCGACGGCCGCGCGCGCCAGCACCGGCACGAACTCGTGCTGGCCGCCGGAACTCGTCCCCTGCCCGCCGGGCAGCTGCACCGAGTGGGTGGCGTCGAAGACGACCGGGCAGCCGGTCTCGCGCATGATCGCCAGGCTCCTCATGTCCGAGACGAGGTTGTTGTAGCCGAAGCTCACGCCGCGCTCGCAGACCAGGATCGTGTCGGCGCCATTGTTGGCCTCCTTGGCCTTGGCGACCACCTGCTTCATGTCGCCCGGCGCGAGGAACTGGCCCTTCTTGATGTTGACCGGCTTGCCGCTCGCGGCGACGGCCTGGATGAAATCGGTCTGCCGGCACAGGAAGGCCGGCGTCTGCAACACGTCGACGACCGCCGCCGCCGGCGCGATTTCGTCTTCCGTATGCACGTCGGTCAGCACGGGCACGCCGATCTCGCGGCGCACGCGCGCCAGCCATGCGAGCCCCTTCTCCAAGCCCGGCCCGCGCGGCGATTGGCCGGAGCTGCGGTTGGCCTTGTCGTAGGAGGCCTTGAAGAGGTAGGGCACGCCGAGCCGGCCGGCGATTTCCTTCATGCGCCCGGCGACGTCGAGACAAAGCTGTTCCGACTCGGCGACGCAGGGGCCGGCGATCAGGAAGAAAGGCTTGTCAAGGCCGACCTCGAAACCACAGAGTTTCATGTCAATCGTTCCTTTACCCATTCCAGACAAGCCTCGACCGCGCCTGAGGCTTCCTCGCGCGAGACTTCGGGGGCAATCACCCCAAGGTAGCGGAATTCGACCGCATAAGGCCCCAAACGCGCCATCAGGTCGCGTGCAACGGGCAGGTTCAATCCATTGCTCGCGGCCAGATCGAACAATTCAAGCAGATCGTGGGTGCGCGGGAAAAGCACGCCCTCTGACACCAAGGCAGCTTTCAAGCCTTTTTCCAACGCCTGTTGTGCATGAAACAGGGTCGTTTCGATGGGAGACTCGGAGATGCGCAACAATATGCGGAATGTCTTGCGATCCCGCTCGGCAGCGGCAACGAGGGCCTGGGCCTGTTCGTCATGCGGGCTCATGCAGCACCTTGCCTTCCTGCACGGCCCAATACACCGGCGTCGACCACCACGCCTTCCTTTTCTCGAATTCGGCTTCCGGGTACAGAAGAAGATCGACCCCTACTCCCAGGGTACCGACCGCATCCCGCAGACGCAAATATTCCTGGGTATGGTTTGCGACTTCCTTTTCCACAACCATCAGGTCCAGATCGGAATCTTCCCGGGCGTCGCCACGCGCATAGGATCCGAAGACGATCACTTTTGCCGGGCTGCTGGCAGCGGCAGCAATACGCAGGGCGGCGGAATGGATCGTCAGGAAATCAAGCATGATTCTGCTTATCCTGCTGCCTGCCCTGCCGTCGCGCCAGCGCCGACTTGACGAAGGCGATGAAGAGCGGATGGCCGGTACGCGGGTTCGAGGTGAATTCCGGGTGGAACTGCACGCCGACGAACCAGGGATGCGTCTCCTGCGGCAGCTCCATGATCTCGGGCAGATTTTCGGTCGGCGTGCGCGCGGAGATGACGAGACCGGCAGCCTCCAGCTTCGGCACGTAGGCGTTGTTGACCTCGTAGCGGTGGCGATGGCGCTCGTTGACCTCCTTGCCGTAGATCGACGCGGCCAGCGTGTCGGGCTTGATCGGGCAACGCTGCGCGCCCAGACGCATCGTGCCGCCGAGATCGGAAGTCGCATCGCGCTTCTCGATGCGACCCTCGCGATCGGCCCACTCGGTGATGAGCGCGACGACCGGATGCGGCGTATCCGGATCGAACTCGGTGCTGTTGGCGCCCTCCAGCCCGGCGACATGGCGCGCGAATTCGATGGTCGCAAGCTGCATGCCCAGACAGATGCCGAGATAGGGCGCCTTGTGCTCGCGCGCGTAGCGGATGGCGACGATCTTGCCCTCGGTGCCGCGCTTGCCGAAGCCGCCGGGCACGAGCACGGCATCCATGGCCTTGAGCGCCGCCGGGCCGTGCTTCTCGATTTCCTCGGAGTCGATGTAGTGGATATTGACTTTCGACTTCGTATGGATGCCGGCATGCACCAGCGCCTCGGTCAGCGACTTGTAGGACTCGGTGAGATCGACATACTTGCCGACAAAGGCGACATCCACTTCGTGCTCGGGATGCTCCAGCGCGTCGATGAGCTTCTTCCAGACGCTCAGATTCGCCGCCTTGGCGAGGATGCCGAGCTTGTGGCAGACGATCTCGTCGAGCATCTGGTCGTGCAGCATGCCCGGGATCTTGTAGATCGAATCGGCGTCGAGCGCGGCGATCACCGCCTCGGGCTGCACGTTGGTAAACAGCGCGATCTTGCGGCGTTCCTCGTCGGGAATCGGTCGGTCGGCGCGACACAGCAGGATGTCGGGCTGGATGCCGATCTCGCGCAGCTCCTTGACCGAATGCTGCGTCGGCTTGGTCTTGAGTTCGCCGGCGGTCGGAATGTAGGGCAGCAGCGTGAGGTGGATGTAGCAGGCGTTGATGCGCCCCTCCTCGATGCCCATCTGGCGGATGGCTTCGAGGAAGGGCAGCGACTCGATGTCGCCCACCGTGCCGCCGACCTCGACGATGGCGACGTCCGCGCCGACGGCGCCGCGCTTGATGAAGAGCTTGATCTCGTCGGTGATGTGCGGGATCACCTGCACCGTCTTGCCGAGGTATTCGCCGCGCCGCTCCTTCTTGATGACCGACTCGTAGATCTGGCCGGTGGTGAAGTTGTTGCGCCTGCCCATCTTGGCGCTGGTGAAGCGCTCGTAATGGCCGAGATCGAGGTCGGTCTCGGCGCCGTCCTCGGTGACGAACACCTCGCCATGCTGGAACGGCGACATCGTGCCGGGATCGACGTTGATGTAGGGATCGAGCTTGAGGTGGGTGACCTTGATGCCGCGGGATTCGAGGATCGCGCCGAGACTGGCGGCGGCGATGCCCTTGCCCAGACTGGACACGACACCGCCGGTGACGAATACGTATTTGGTCATGACAACGGCCAGAGCGGGAAAGCCGAATGATACAAGAAACGCCCGCCGGTCAGTCAGTGCGGCGACGAATCTCCGGCCAGGCCTTGCTAAGGTAATAGCCCATCGACCAGAGCGTCAGGAGCGCCGCCAGCCAGATCAGCCATTCGCCGATCACGGCAACCGGCAAGCCGAAAAAATCGTCGTGATACAGCAGCAGCGGGATCGCGATCATCTGCGCGGCGGTCTTGAGTTTGCCGATGAAGGAGACCGCGACGCTCTTCGCCGCCCCCAGATGGGCCATCCATTCGCGCAGCGCCGAAATGGCGATCTCGCGGCCGACGATGATGAAAGCTGCCACCGCATCGGTGCGACCGAGATCGACCAGCATCACCAAGGCAGCAGCGACCATCAGCTTGTCCGCCACCGGATCGAGAAAGGCGCCGAAGGCGGAAGTCTGGCCGAGCTTTCTGGCCAGCCAGCCGTCGAACCAGTCGGTCACCGCCGCGACGACGAAGGCGGCGGTGGCGATCAGGTTCTGCTCGTGCGCCGGCAGCGGCAGGTAATACACGCCGACGACGAGCGGAATCAGCACGATCCGCGTCCAGGTCAGCGTATTGGGCAAGTTGAAGATCATGCGTGCAGCTGCCTGTGGATGGCCTCGGCCAGCTTGCGGCCGATGCCGGAAATCCGGCACAGATCCTCGACCGTCGCCGCCCTGACGCCGTCCAGCCCGCCAAAATGCGCCAGCAGCGCACGCCGCCGCGTCGGACCGATGCCGGCGACATCTTCCAGAGCCGACCGGTCGCGCGCCCTCGCCCGCCGCGCGCGATGACCGACGAGCGCGAAGCGGTGCGCCTCGTCGCGAATCTCCTGGATCAGGTGGAAGCCGGCGTGGTCCATGGCCAATTCTAGCGGCTCGTCCCGGCCATGCACGAACAGTGTCTCCAGACCTGGCTTCCTTTCCTCGCCCTTCGCCACCCCGATGCTGAGCATGTCGTTCAGGCCCAATTCGGCGAACACCTCGCGCGCCACGGCATGCTGGCCCTTGCCGCCGTCGATCAGCACCAGATCGGGAACCGCCGTCTCGCCCTCATTTTTCCCGTTGGCGACTTTTTCATATCGTCTGGCAAGCGCCTGGCGCATCGCCGCGTAGTCGTCGCCGGGCGTGATGCCCGCGATGTTGAAGCGCCGGTAATCGCTCTTCTTCATCGCGCCATCGACGCAGACGACGCAGGAGGCCACCGCGCCCTCGCCCATCGTGTGGCTGATGTCGAAGCACTCGATGCGGCGGGGCGGTTCCGGCAAGTCGAGCACGGCACGCAGCGCTTCCAGGCGATCCGTCGAGCGCGAGCGGCTCTGGCGCCGCGCCGTCACGGCCAGGCGGGCATTGTTCATCGCCATCTCCACCCAGGCACGCTCCATTTCAGTCTTCGGCGGGCCGCCTCGCAGCGATCCGGGCAGGTCGTCAACCGGCCACGGCGCGAGAATCAAGCGTGGCGGGTTTTCCCGCTCGGCGTAATGCTGCTCCAGAAAGGCCGTCAGCCCTTCCCCGGCGCCGGCTTCGCCCTCCATCTGCGGAAAATGCGCGCGGTCGCCCAGATGCAGTCCGCCGCGCACCATCGCGAGGTTCACGCACAGCGCGCCGCGCTCGGCGACCGCAACGACGATGTCGACATCGGCCTCCTTCGTCGAGCTCATATATTGCCGGTGCAGCACCGCCTGCAATGCCCGGATCTGGTCACGCAATGCGGCGGCCCGCTCGAAATGCAGCGCCGCCGCTTCCGTTTCCATCTGAGCCGTCAGCCGCTCGATCGCCTCGCCGTGTCGCCCCTTGAGGAACAGTTCGGCCAGCCGAACGTCCTCGCCGTATTCAGCGGCCGAAACCCGCCCGACGCACGGCGCCTTGCAGCGCCGGATCTGATGCAGCAGGCAGGGCCGCGAGCGGTGGGCGAACACCGCCTCCTCGCAGGTGCGCAGCAGGAAGGTTTTTTGGATGATCTGGATCGCTTCCTTCACCGCCAAGGCGCCCGGAAACGGCCCGAAGTAGCGTGTTTTTCGGTCGAAGGCGCCCCGGTGATAGAACAGGCGCGGAAACTCGCCCCCCGACAGGGCGATGTAAGGATAGGACTTGTCGTCGCGGAAGAGAATGTTGTATTTCGGCTTGAGCTTCTTGATCAGCGTGTTTTCGAGGATCAGCGCCTCGGCCTCGGAACGCGTCGTCGTCGTCTCCATACTGGCCACCTGTTGCAGCATCAAGGCGATGCGCGGGCTGTGGCCGGTCTTCTGGAAATAGGACGCGACACGCTTTTTGAGGTTCTTCGCTTTGCCGACGTAGAGCGCCGCGCCGTCCGCATCGAGCATGCGATAGACGCCCGGCGCATCGGTCAGCGTGGCGAGAAAGGCCTTGGGGTCGAAAAGAGGGAAAGCCTGCGTCATCCGGCGTGGCCATGATCGGCGCGAAGCCTTGAAATTTGGGGTGGCTGATGGGACTCGAACCCACGACGACCGGAATCACAATGCAAAATTGCTGATTTCGTGTATCCTAGGCCCCGTCAGCGTTTCCAAGGATTCAGTGTTAATTGAAACGGGCATCCGGGACAATTCCGGGACACCCGACCAAATTACTCAGGATTGAAACATGGCCTCGATTATAGCTAGACGAAACGATGCCGGCGAGGTCGTCGGCTGGCAAGTCAAGATTCGTCGCCGGGGGTATCCGGCGCAATCGCGCACGTTCGAGCGCAAGGTCGACGCCGAGACCTGGGCGAGATCGGTAGAGAACGAGATGGATCGCGGCGTGTTCGTCTCGCGCGCCGAAGCCGAGACAACCACGCTCCGCGAGGCGCTAGAGCGCTACGAGCGCGAAGTAACCCCGCGCAAGCGCGGGGCCGCCCAGGAACGCTACCGGATCCGCGCCCTGCTCGCGCTGCCGCTGGCAAGTCGCACGCTAGCCAGCATCAAGGGGGCTCAGATCGCGCAGCTGCGCGATGACGAGCTTGCGCGGGGGCTGGCGGCATCGACGGTAACGAAAGCCCTCGCCCTGCTGTCGCATCTGTTCGAGACAGCGCGCAAGGAATGGGGTATCGAAGTCGACAACCCGGTAAAAAAGGTCAGCAAACCGAAGATCGACAACGCTCGCGAGCGGCGACTATCGCCGGAGGAATGGCGCTACCTGCAAGCTGCCCTCGATGATCCGGGCGATGCAGTCAAGGTCAAGGATGGCGACCGGCGGAACGAGTGGACGCCGCGCATCGTCCGCTTTGCCGTCGAAACCGCCATGAGGCAGGGCGAAATCCTCGCCTTGGAATGGCAGCATGTCGATCTGGAAAAGCGCACCGCTCACCTGCCGATGACGAAGAACGGCGCGGCGCGCACGGTGCCGCTGTCTGCTGCCGCCGTTGCGCTCATTCGGCCCTCTGGCGCGGTTTCTCGCCTACGCCGGGGCAAAGTATTCCCAACCACGCAAAGCGCGCTCCAGCAGTCGTTTACGCGCGCCGTTGCCCGCGGGCGTCGGTTATATCTGGCTGACTGCGAGCGCGAAGGATGGGAGCCGGAGCCGGGGTTTCTGGAAGATTTGACGTTTCACGACCTGCGCCACGAGGCGACTTCACGGCTGGCCGAGAAGCTGCAAATGCACGAGCTGATGCGAGTCACAGGGCACAAGGACACGCGGATGCTGGCGCGGTATTACCATCCCCGCGCTGAGGACTTGGCCAGAAAACTCGGATAACGTATTGACACTTTCAATACGCTAGCTAGAATTGGCGACCATGGATATTGAGTTCGAGCTGCGTGGCATCGTATTCCGCTGGAACGCCGAGAAAGAGCGCACCAACATCAGCAAACACGATGGGGTTACGTTCCGACAGGCTGCGCAGGTCTTCCTCGATCCGTTCGTCATCGGGGTGGATGCGTCCCGCAAAGGTGAGACGCGCGAAGCGGCGATTGGCGCAGATTTCGATTTCCACGTGCTTTACGTTGTCCATATCGCCTTTGAGGACGATTACATCCGCATAATCTCTGCGCGCAAGGCAGAGCCGAAGGAAAGGAAACGCTATGAAGATGGAAACGCTTAAGAAGCGGCTGGCGAAGGATCGCCCAATGATTTCCGTCACGCTGCGCATGCCGGAGGATGTAGTTGATGACCTCAAGCGCCTCGCTCCGCTGCGTGGTTTCTCCGGCTACCAGGCATTGATGCGCGCCTATGTCGGCGCCGGACTAAGGGATGATCTCGATCGGTTCGAGCAATCGGATGTAGCGCGTCTTCTCGAAAAACTGCGCGAACGCGGGGTACCCGAAGAGACGCTCAATCAGGCTGCGGCTCAAGTGTTGCAGACTACATAACCCCCAGGCGGCGGGGGCGGTGGCGGTGGATTGTTGCGTCGCAGTCCCATATCACTCTCCTCTAGTGTTAGCGTGAAATACACGGCAGCGACCGGGCGGGGTCTCCCTGCCCGGTCGCGGCACGCACCGGAAGGCGCAAACCGCGTCGACCGTCCCACGAAGCCGCCCGTGATATCGAGCGCAGCGAGCACGAAAGACCCCCCCCGAGAGGAAGGTCGCGCACCGCGCGACGTTTGCGATTGGACGAGCGAAAGGGAGCGGGCGTATTTCATGATGCAAAGGCGTTGCCCCCGCATCATGAACGTTAGCCCAAGGCGAGCCTCGGGCGACCGCTCGCGTCCACGGCCGCAGCGCGCCACGATCGAGGCCTCCGCCTGCGGCCCTCGCGCTCGATGCCGAAGGCCTTCGCGCAGGCCTGCGGCATCGAGGCGTTTTAGGCGGTTTTTTGGCTCTTTTGAATTTCGAGTGGGTTAAGCGGCATGCGGGTTAAATTCGGAGAAATCGAGCTTGCCGGCGATGAGGAAGATCACGGTGCGGATGGTGGAGAAGCGACCGTAGCCACGTGCTTTACGCT
>Ga0209207_1000522_pt1 | contig 23133 bp, 10 predicted proteins | sample SaghotsprinmetaG_FD_184140 | JGI IMG/M metagenome (GOLD analysis project Ga0209207, IMG submission 184140) | Hot spring microbial communities from South Africa to study Microbial Dark Matter (Phase II) - Sagole hot spring metaG (SPAdes) (version 3) | ecosystem: Environmental > Aquatic > Thermal...
ATTCTCAATGTTGTGGAATTTGAGTCGCTCTACCGCCAGCTTGACGGATTCCGGCGATAGATCAATGCCAACAATCTCCGCCCCGGGGTTCGCGATCGCCAGTACGAGGGACTTGTAGCCCGTGCCACAGCCTGCATCCAGAATCCGCTTGCCTTGGGTCTCCCTCACCCGCCGATCCCTTAAATAAAACGCCGTCACCAGATCGTGGACAAACAGGATATTCGGGTCATCTTTGGGGGATTTATCCACCGCAACGCGAGGATAGGGACCATAGTCAAACTGGCGGCGCACCTTCTCAAGATCAGCGTCAGCAGCCATCAATCAGCACTCCGAAACGAACTAAGGGTAAGCAACACAGCCTCCTCAACCATAGCGTGAGTTGGCTCACCTCTTGCCGCAGCCGCGCTAAATTTTGTTACTGTAGGAGGAAGAGCGTCAGCAGAGAAGCGTTTTATGCCCATCGGAGTGCCTAAAGTCCCTTATCGGATGCCTGGGGAACCCTACACCCAGTGGATTGACATCTATAACCGCCTCTACCGGGAGCGGATTATTTTCCTAGGTAAAGAAGTGGATGACGAGATTGCCAACCAGATTGTGGCGGTCATGCTCTACCTTGACTCTGAAGACCCGGGCAAAGATATTATGCTCTACATTAACTCGCCCGGGGGGTCGGTCACCGCGGGCATGGCCATTTACGACACCATGCAGCACATCAAGTCGGATGTGGTTACCATCTGCGTGGGGCTTGCCGCTTCGATGGGATCATTCCTGCTGGCGGCGGGGGCCAAAGGCAAGCGGTTGGCGCTGCCCCACTCGCGGATTATGATTCACCAGCCCTCGGGGGGCACGCGCGGTCAGGCCACGGATATTGAAATTGAAGCGCGGGAAATTTTACGGGTGCGGCGGCAGTTGAATGAACTGTATGCCTACCACACCGGTCAACCCCTTGAAAAAATTGAGCGGGATATGGATCGGGATTATTTCATGTCCGCTGAAGAGGCAAAGGCCTACGGCCTCATTGATCGCGTCATTGAGGAGCGCCCCAACTAATGCCACTGCTGTTTGATTGAGGATGAACTCCATGTTCCTGCGCTCATTTTCCGGTGTTGCGGCGGTGCTTGTGGCGAGTGCCGGTCTTTGCCTGAGTCAGCCCGCCCGCGCTCAGTCGGCTAGCCCCTTTTCCGAAGAAGCGCTCATGAGTACCGTCGAGCAAATGAGTGACTCGTTGGCCAGTTATATTAAGGGTTCGAGTTGCGCCGATGTGGCTAAAATCGTCAAAATGATTCCCACCGATGGCAACAACCCGCCACCCGACCCTAGCTCGATTCTTGGCTCGGTTATTCTTACGGTTAAAAATAGTCCCAACTTGCAGTCCACGATCGCCACGCGGGTGGGGCCACCCCTCATCAGTAAAATGCTGGAGTGTAACATGATTTCCGTGGAACTACTGATGCAGGCCACCACGGCTCCCCGCAGTCCCCGCTAAGTAGAGGGCTGACTTAGGGATGGTGCTCGGAATAGCAGCAGTAGATGTTACGACCGCGAGCTTTCGCATGGTAAAGTTGCTCGTCCGCGAGGCGAATCAGCTCGGTTGCCGGTTGGCCTAGGGTGGGTTGAAGCGCCACAACTCCCAGACTCAGGGTGATGCGATCGCTCACCGCAGAGGCCGCATGGGGAATATGGAGGTGATACACCAACTGTTGAATCCGCTCGGCAATGCGGATACTACCCGGCAGATTGGTATTGGGCAAAATCAGGGCAAACTCTTCGCCACCGTAGCGAGCCACTAAATCCGTGGGTCGCCGTGCTGCTTGGGTCAGGGTATGGGCGATCGCAATCAGGCAGTCATCCCCCACTTGGTGACCGTAATAGTCGTTAAAGTCCTTAAAGAAATCCACATCAGTCAGAATCAGGGCGATAACGGTTTGCTCTCGCTGCGCTAACTGCCACTGTTGCTCAAGGTATTGGTCAAAGTAGCGGCGGTTGGCAATTTGAGTCAGCCCATCAATGGTGGCCAGGCGCGATAGCTCCGCATTCATAGTTTGCAAATGGCTGTAAAGCTCTGACTGCTCAATGGCCACTGCCAGTTGCTCCGCTAGGGTGCGCGCCAGTTCCTTCTCGTCGTGAGTCCAGCCGTAGCGGTTATTTAACCGCTGTAGAGAAAATGCCCCCCAAATCTGATCGTTTACTTTAATGGGGCAGATGAGCCAGCCACCGGAAAACTGCTCAACAATGTTACGGTTAATCTGATCTTGGGGATCAACCGTCGCCAGCAGTTCAGCAATCTGGCCCTGACGCAGGATGTTGGCAATGGGGTTGCCGCGATCGGGGATGACTAAGCCGATAACGGATTTAAGGTCGGGGTCCTCCAGATGCTCGACTAAATGTACCCAATGTTCCTGCTCGGGATGATATTTAACAATCACCGCCCGATCGCTATGCAACAGACGGCTCACGTCCCGTACCGCGGTTTGTAGGACGGTCTCTAGCTCGGCAGAGTCGCGAATATCCTGAATGAGTTGGTTGAGGGTACGCTGCTGCTGCGCCTGCTGTTGTAGGGTGTCTTCCTGTCGTTTGCGATCGCTAATGTCACTGAAGGTGAGAATGACCTGCTCAATCGTGCCCTCCGGCGTAAACTGCGGATCCGCTGTCACCTGGAGCCAAACCCGTTCTTGGGTGCGCCGATTGAGAATGCCCATGACCTGATTTTGGATGCGGCGTTTCTCCTGAATTGCCTGCACAAGCGGAAATTGAGCGGGGGGCATGGGGCTGCCGTCGGCGTGGAGGGCATCCCACGACCACTCGACAATGGCCTGCCCAAGGACATCGGCGGCTTGGGTACCCAGCAGGGCGCAGCCTTTGGCGTTGACAATCTGCACCCGCAGATCTGCGCTAATGAGCATAACGCCAACATCCAGATCCGCAATTAGATGCTGCAACAGCGCTTCTCGCTGCTGGAGTTCCTGTACGGCGGCGGCCCGCGCTGCTTCTATTTGGTTCAGTTGGGTAATATCGCGCACCACACACAGGATATGCTGTTTGCCCTTATAGAGGAGCGGCGTGGCAAAAATATCCACGTCAATGACGCGACCATCTTTACACAAATGCTGGGAGACCCCCCGCCATGGCTCTTTTTGGCGAACCGTCTGGAGAAAGTCCGCCACCATTGGATAGTTGTCGGGATGGACAAACTGCTCTGGGCGCAGTTGTAACATTTCACTGCGGCTGTAGCCGTGCATGGCGCAGAGGGCGGCATTCACCTCAACCACTTGCCCTTGGTGGGCATCGTAAATGACCAGTCCCTCTGCCACCGATTCAAAGACGCTGCGGTACTGGGCTTCCCGCTCATCCAGTTCGGCTAGGACTCGTTTGCGATCGCTAATATCGGTGCTCACCAACACGCAGCCTGTAATTTGCTCCTCGTCATCCATGAGCGGAAACAGGTGGGAGAGCATATAGCGGGGATGCTCATCCTTGCCGCACAGCAGCAGTTCTTCGCCGCTGATGGTTTCTCCGTGCAGCACCCGCTCAATCAACGCGTCAACCCGCTCTGGGGACTCCTGTGGATGGAGTAACCCGCCATAGTGCATTCCGGGGGTCACTTGAGCCATCGCCAAGGTATCTAAGCCCGCCCAATTACTGGTCAGCAGGGTTTTGGCGGGGGTGAGGGTAACAATGAGGACCGGACAGTTATCCACGAGTTGTTCGTAGCGGCTCCGCTCCCGCTCCAGCGACAGCAGTAGCTGGCGTTCAGTGGTAATGTCGGCAATGAGGGCAATGAGCAACTGGGGTTGGCCTTCGGGATCCCGCACACAGGAGAGGGTCAGGCTCCCCCAAACGATGTGGCCGTGCTTATGCCGATAGCGCTTCACAATTTGGTAGGTGTGGCGCAGCCCCAGTTGACACTCGTTAATGAGGGTGGCTTCTTCGGGCCAGTCCTCAGCAAAGGTAAGATCGTGGGCGGTCAGTTGCGCTAATTCCGGGGCGCTGTAACCTAAAAATTTACAGAAGGCGGGGTTGCAATAGGTGAGGCGGTAGCCATCGGCAGGACTGGTGACGACGATGCCCACTTGGGCATTTTCAAAGACGGTGCGCCACCGATATTCGTTCTGCTGGAGTGCCTGTTCGGCAACGATGCGCTCGGTTTCATCGACTAGGATGCCTTCGAGGGCGATCGCCTGACCTGTGGCATCATACACCCCCTGACCATACTCATGTACCCAACGAATGGAGCCATTGGCATGGAGAATGCGGTACCCCACATGAAAGGGCTGCCCCTGTGCTAAGCCCTGATGAATGGTCCTGTTGACGCGATCGCGATCCTCGGGATGGGTAATGCTGTTATAACTGCGAATGCGGTTGTCGATTAGCTCGGTGTGGGGGTAGCCCGCTAAGGTACTAAAGTTGGGGCTGAGGTACTCCATTGTCCAGTGCTCATCGTTGCCGCAGCGGTAGAGAATGGCTGGCAGATGCTCCACCAAGTTGCGATAGCGTTGCTCACTTTCCCGCAGCCGGAGTTCCTGCTCCTTCGTGTCGTGAATACTGGTGATGACCGCCACCGCTGATATCCCCTCTAACGCTGGGTTAAATTCGCGGCGATCGCACACCCACACGTAGTGCCCCTTGGCGTGTTGAACCCGATAGCTGACCATAACGCAGGTGGCCCGAGACTGGCTGAGGGCGATCGCCTCGGCAAAGGTGGGCTGATCCTCAGGGTGCAAACGTGCCTGCCAGCCCTGTAGGGTCAGGGGCAGTTCGCTAAGATTGCAGCCGAGGACCCGCTGACTGTCACCACTCCACTGGCAGCGATCGCCATAGCACTCCCAAAATAACTGTTGGCCTAAGTTGGTTAGGGTACGAAAGCGCTGCCACCACTTTTCTAGTTCACTCACTTGGGCCTGTTGCAGAACGCGGCTGCGTTGGCGCTCAGTAATATCTGTCAAGATCAACGTCACGCCCGTGGGGTCTGGCGTGAGGTTGGCCTGCCACCAGCGTTGATCGGTGGGGTCATAGCAGTCCCACTGCTCCGGCACCTGAGCCTGAAGCGCCCAGTCAATACGCCCCTGAGACACCTGAAACGGCGCGGGTAAGAGCGTATCCAGCGGTAGCCCCACCATGCCACAGCCCAGTTGCCCCACCAACGATTCTGCGGCGGCATTGGCAAACGTGACTACTCCCTTGCGATCCGCCGCCAACACCGGATGGGGCAGCCGCTCCAAAATCTGCGCAAGAGAAGGATCAGAGCGATTCATGGGGATGGCTTGAGGACAAAGGAACAGGGGAACAACAAAAATTAATCCGTGGGGGACTGAGCCGCTACTCCTATCCTACTCTTTAATATAAATGAATACCCGTACATAGCTTTGGTGCCCTCTGGTGACTTACCATGGACTGCCAATCATCGTAAAGGCCGACCAGTAGTAAGGATGGCTGAGGGGGCGATCGCCTCCGGACACCTCCGGCGGCAGCGGAACTTGTCCTTGGGGCGTTTGCAGTTGATTCCCCCTGACCCGAATATCTCCCCGTAGCATCGCCAACTGCGCCTGCCGTAGCGCTTCCGCCTTAATCGGTGCCGTATTAAGTTGGTTGTAAAATTGGGTCATCAACGCCAGCGTGCCCTCATCACTCACGTACCACAAACTGGCCAGAACCGACTTCACCCCCGACTGTACCGCCAAACCGGCAAAGCCTAACTCCGCCCCCAAATCGCCAGCAGCAGTACGACACGCACTCAGCGTCAGCAGTTCCGTATCTGGACGATAGAGCTGTAAATTGCGCAACTGTATCAGGTTCAACCGGCGATCGCTAAAGGCAATATAGGAGTTTTCGGGCGACCCGGGCTGGAACTCACCGTGGGTCGCCAAGTGAACCACCTGATACCCACCCCCTTGGCGCTGCGTTTGCAAATTAGAAATGGTAAACGCCTCATTCAAAAACTCCGTCCCGCCGCCCAAATCTTGGCTAATTTTTGCCAACTCAATCGGTACCGCCGGTAAGGGGGACTGATCCACAAACTCCGAAGCGCCCATGGCCAAAATGCGCCCCTGCTGAATATTGCGATAGCGGGCATCCATTAAGCTCATGCTGGGCACCAGCCCAACACTAAAGCGCTCCACCAAAAAGCCTTGACCATCGTGCAGTACCGCCATAGGAATGCCGCGCATCCCGGCATCCAGCACAAAGACCAACGTTTCTACCCCTTGCGCCTCCAGTTGGGGTCGCAGTGGTGCAATCAGCCATTGATAAAGCTGCTGCGAGGCAGGCAGGTAACTGCGGGTATTCACCAGCCGCGGATCCCGCACATTCTTCATTAGTTCCTCAATCGCCCGCAGCACTTGGGCTTGTCCTACCCCCCGCACCGGTTGGTAGATGGGGTCTCCCTCCGGTGTCACCGCCAACAGATCCATTTGATCGGGACGGCTAAGGGTATAAATGACCGCTGGCTTTTTGCCCGTTTGCTTAGCAATTTCGTTAAGAAGGGCCTGAATTTGCTCTAGGGAGAGTTCACCCGCATCACAGGTGCGGCCAAAGTAACTGCTGACCTCCTGGCAGCCCATCTGATCCAGTAACGCGAGTGCATTTTCTAAGTCATTATTTTCAAGGGCAAGGGCAATCTCCTGCGGGAATAAGACTGGCGCAATATCACTCGGGGGCTGCAACGGCGGAATAGTTGCCGGAGGGGGAGGTTGCAGTAAGTTATTGGTGGCCTGAGTACACTCATTACTATTCAGTTGCAATTGCGAGCACGGATCGGTGACCAGATCAGGCCCTAGGTTACGGAAGCGAATGTTACCGCGCTCAACCGTACCTGAAAGAATCGTGGGATTGCCATTCTCTAAAGGAGCAATCACCGAGGTTGGGGTCACCAGTGCCCCAAGGGTGCCATTGAGGGACGGATCGCCAACCAAGAAAAATGGCTCACTGTTAATGAAAATATTAATGGCATTACCGTAAATACTGGTGGGGATGCCGTTAAAATTAAACGCCCCCGTGAGTCGCAACGAGTTTCCAGCAGAAATATTGACGTTTCCGGTGCCCGCGTTAATAAAACTCAAGAGGATATTGATCGCTGCGAGGTTAACGTTACCACCACTGCCAGCACTAATCAAAGACCCACCCGTGAGATTGCCATTACTGGCCGCAATCGAGATATTGCCGCCGCGAGTAAAAATGTTGCCCGTGGTTACACTACCGTTACTGGCAGACAAACTAACAGGCCCTGCATTGGTGGTGAGGTTGGCGGTGCTAATGTTCCCCGTTGCGTTCAGGAATATCCCGGTCCCGAGGGCGCTCGTCAGTAGATTGCCTGTGGTGATCCCTTGGCCAATAAGGGCGATATTGCCACCCGCAGTTGAAATAGAACCAACATTGAGGCTCCCCTGACCAATTGGTAACTGGCTGAGATTAGCTAGGTTAAGACCACCTGACTGGAACGTCTGAAATGTTTGCGGCGTGGTCGAGAGAATGGTAATGCTAGCGTTATCTGTGCCTGTGATCGAGTTACCGTTGGTTGTGATGGAGCCAAAGCTAGCAATAATTAAGGGGTCTTGGACGGTCAGATTACTGGTGACTGAAACGTTAGAGGGGCCACTCAGGATAATTGTGCCAAAGCCATTGGCTAGGGGTGTAAGGTCTGCTTGGCTAAAGGTGCCTGTATTCTTACCAAGAATAAAGGTACCTGATCCGGCGACACTACCCGCCCCACCGTTGAAATTAATTTGATTACTAGTTAGCGAGACAACACCGCTGCCAGTATTGAACGTGGAATTAAAGATGAGTTCATTACCATTAATCGTTAGGGGTGTGCTTGGGGTAGCGTCATTAATCGTGACCGGGTTATTAAATACTTGGTTACCGGTGGTGTCTAGGTTGCCGCGAATTTGGGTTGTTCCGGTTGTGCCGGTGGTGATGCTGGCAACATTGATAGTGCCACCTAAAATGGTCATCCCTGATGAATTAAAACTTAAAGGATGATTACCACTAATATTGCCGTTAATATTAATACCAGAGCCATCAAAAGAAGTTGCCCCTGCCAAATTAATATTACCGTTTACACCGATGGCCGAGCCGGAGAAGGAGGTGGCTCCTAGTAAATTCGTATTACCACTCAGGGTAATATTCCCCAAACCGGCTGTTACTGTGCCACCAAGGGAAATGGTGCCATTTGTTGATGTAATGGTAATATTACCGACCCCCATCGTCATACTGCCTAGGGTGGTAATGTTGCCGTTAGCAGGCAAAATAATGTTACCTGTGGCACTTAAGGTGATAGTTGTGCCGTTTGTTTGGATGGGAGCATTGGCCTGAATGCTAGCAGCACTAATATTAATCGGGTTACTTAAAAAGAAGTTATTTTGAATGGCACCTTGCGCTTGCAAATCAAGGGCACCCTGAATTGAAATTTGACTCTCAATGATAATGTTGTTGTTTGCTTGCAACGTGAGGGAGTTGGTTGAGCCGCTAATAATCGGTGACTGTACGGTAATATTACCGGAGGGACCTACTGCATTACTGGCCGTTGTAACAATCACATTGGATGAACTTAAGGCATTCAGCAATGTAGTGATGTTGAGGTTAGATGAGATTGCGCTATGGGGATTCGCTTGGAAGGGGGAGCTAGAAGTGATTGCAGAATCTGGACTGCCAGAGATAACAATATCGGTTGGATCAAGGAGGAGGGTTCCGGTAGCACCGTTGGTTGCCGTGGTATCAACAAGACCCTGAAAATCAAGGTATTGCTTCCCTGAGACTTCGACAAAGCCACCATCGCCACTAAGGGTGCCGCCGCGGGCTGTAATCTGACCGTAAAAGCGGGTGCTGCTCTCGGCCCAGTTGATGATGGTGCCGCCGTTGCCATTGTTGAGGGCATTGGCATTGAGGGTACTGCTGGCATTGACAAAGAGGTTCTGGGCGTTAAAGCTGCTATCTAGGCGATGGGTGCCCGTGGTGCCCCCCAAATAGTCGCCCCCCACAAGGATGGTGCCGCCGCCAGTTGCACCAGAGGCGTTCAGTTGGGCGTTGATTAGGCCAATATTGCTCCCTAAACCGGCAATGGTGATCTGGCCGCCTTGGCCGCTTGGGCTGGCCACGTTAAGGGTGCCGCCCACAATGGCGGTGTTGCTTGTCATGGGCAATTTGGTGGCATCGTGAACCAAGCTAATGGTGCCATCGGCATTTTGAGTGACGCTATTCACGGCGGGGTAGCCATTGCCTCCGGCCAGTAGGGTGGGTAACTCCACCGCTTGGATGACGCGATCCGCTGGCAGGCGCTCTTGGGGAATCTCTAAGCTGAGGAGCATTCCTTCTTGGGAAACGCGCACTAGCCCGGTCTCGGGCACGGCCACGATGTTTACGGTGCCCCCAGGAGCCGTTAGGGTGCCTGTGTTGATCACCTGATGCGCCATGAGGCTGAGGGTTTGACCGGGGTTGACGCTGAGGGTGCCTTCGTTGATGAGGATGCCGTTGTTGGCAAATTCAAAGCTGGTGGGGTTGCCTACTAAGTTGGTGTAGGTATTGCTGCCGTTAAGGTCAAATATGCCGCCAGCAAAGTGAACTCGCGATGCGGTGGAGGCATGGAAGGCGGCAGGAAGGTTGAGGCGGGCATCGGGGCCAAAGACAATACCCGCTGGGTTCAGTAGGTAGAGGTTACTGTTGCCGCCACTGACTTGAAGGAGACCATTGATGTAACTGGCATTGCCGCCGTTGACCCCCGCGAGGATATTGCGAATGTGGGGGTTTGAAAGGAAGTTGGCGGTTTGACCACTGCCAACTCCAAACTCTCGAAATAGATGAAAGAGGTTTTTGCCATCGCCGGAGAGGGTGCCACCCCCAATGTTGAATTGGTTATTGATGACATCAACGGTAGTACCGGTAGTATTGGCAGCAGGGACAATTTGCGCCTTGGTGCTGGGAGCCAGTAGGGAGAGGCTGGCGACACCAATTAAACTGCCGGAACATAGGGTTTTGCAAAGGGATGTATGTATCATGGGGTTTATAAAAATGATGTAGATTCTAACAATACTGGCAGTCAGTCGTCAGCCTAAAATAAGGTACCTACTGATTCTCAATAAAAGTTTACCGTCACGGCAGTTGAACGCGCTCCCCATAAACCTATCCCTAGTAGGTTGGAATAAGAATGAAGAAAAATGAAGCAACTCAGAAGTTTGAGGAGAATCCGTGCAGTATTTAATTAAATCGTTGAGGATTTTTTTGTGGGTGCGCAGAATAGTGTGCCTCTTTATGAACCGGCACTAGCTAGCACTCGAATTTGGTGTTGGCTCAAAAAAGGCAGCTTAGGGAGGAGCGCAGCTTGAAGCGCAGGGCGATCGCCGTCAGGTTATCGTGACCATTGACTTGATCGCCCATCTCAATGAGTTGGCGGAGGGTTTGGCTCAGGGGTACGCTAAAGTCGAGCATTGGCACTAAATGGCTAATAATATGGGCTTCGAGGCAACGGTTATCGGAGAGGCCATCGGAGCACAATAAAATTAACGTATCCTCATCAATGACAATATCTGTGACATCAGGTGCAATGGATTGATTGCTGCGCGGGCCAAGGGCTTGGGTGAGTTGGTAGGCATCGGGGCGAGCGTAGGCAATCTCGGGTTCGACCCCTTGCTGAATGAGCCGCTGACCCACTTCATGGTCAATGGTGAGTTGATCTAAGCCGTGGCGCTTGGTAAAGCGATAGATGCGGCTATCGCCCACATGGCCGATGCGGAGGCGATAGTTATCGACCAGAGCCATGACGAGGGTGGTGCCCATGCGACCACTGCCGGTTTTGGCGCTTTGTTCGTTGGCCTCGAAAATCACTTCGTTGGCACGATAAATGGCCTTCCGCACTTCATCGGCGCTGGGCAGTTCGCCCTGCCAAGGCCACGTTTGCTCAAAGTATTCATAAACGGTTTTGGTGGCAAGGGAGCTAGCTACTTCGCCTTCGGCGTGCCCCCCCATGCCGTCACACAGGACAAATACCCCTTGGACATTCAGTTGCTGGCCGCTGGGGGTAACCCGCAACTGCTGGCGATGATTCATGAGGTAAACGTCTTCGTTGTGGTGCCGATCGCGCCCGACATCGGTTTGAGCAGCAATTTCCACCTGTACCAGTTGACGCGGCAATAGGGCGGTAGGTGCTTCATCAATAGCGGTATGGTCGTCGTCCTCTGATATATCTGATATATCTGATATATCGTCTAGACCATCAGCCAACTTCCCTGCCTCGGTTGCGTCCTTAAGGTCCTCGAAGGGGGCGGTGCGCAGGGTTTCTGCTAAGGAGTCTAGGAGAATTTGCATCTCGGTAATGGTTTCTAGGGGCGCGGTACTTAAGGAGACCAGCAGGGGCATGAAGACGGCTTGGCGACGCTCTGAGGTGTTGGCAAACAGTTGCCGCCACACACTGACAAGGGTGGGTTGTTGCGCCATGGGCTGAAACCGTTCAGCAAGGGGCGGCATAAAATCGAGTTGGTGCAGCCGCAGGCTTTGGTCGGGGTTGACGGCTAGGTTTTTAATATTGAGTAGGGAATAGTGCCCCTGCCATGGTTCGAGGAGTTGCCAGAGGCTGAGCATGTCTTCGAGGTAGTTAAAAATACGCTCGTCGGGAATGCTGTCGTCTTCCCACACATCTTTGAGGGGGCGGGCCGCATGATTGTAGTCTAGGATCACACCATGGCATTGATCCGCGGGCACGTTGGGGGTGGAAACGTAATCGAACCACGCATCATGAATGGCCGGAATAGATTGGGGGTTGGCAAGGTTCAACACTAGGTAGGCGATCGCCACCCGGCTTAGCCCGGGATAGAGGGCCTGTAGGTGCGCGATGACCCTTTCTGGATCTGAGGGGTCTAGCTCCGCTGCCCACAGTTGGGGCGAAGCCTGTAGCTGTGCCAAAAAGGTGGTTTCTTCCGGTTGGAGATCCTGCACCAGTTGCGGTAAGTCGCAGGCATAGCGGCTATCCCAACGCTGATAACGGTGCTGTGGGTCAAAATAGGCGGCGGCATTGGGGGGATCCGTATCCTGCTCAAAGACACTCCCCGCGTCCTGGGGATTGGGAATGGCCAATATGGGATGATCGCTGTACGCAGGGTACAGGACACCCCACCAAAGCCTGAGGTCCTTATCGGTTTTAGCAGTATGCATTACAGACTCTGCCGCAGAGACAGCCTACGCGCCCATTATAAATAAGCCTATTGTATAGCGATCGCTCCCAAGGCATCATCGCCAACGGATGATTGCTGATTATTTTGCTCTTAGTTATTTTGCTTAATTATTGCTTAAGTGCAATCGTCACCTTTGCGGGAGCGCACCGTACCCAGCAGGGTCACCACCTGCACACAACGCTGATTCGCAACTTGGGTATTGCCCAACGGCTGTAGGGTCAGTTGCTGGGGTGGGGTGTTGGTAATGGCCACCCGACCGTTAAATTCGTAGGTGAGACGGTAAGACCCACTCACAAGGGGGAGGTTGGTTCCTGAGGCTACAATTTCAAACTTGTTGGCATCATTCTCCAGCAGGTTTTGCCATTGCCACTCGGTGATGGGCGTGGTGGCGCGGTTCACCGACCACTGCACGCGGCCATCTTGGGTGCGAAAGGCCACCGTCCAGCGCAGGTTTTCCCGCCGTGCCCCTGCTTGCGCCAGCCGCATCGCGGAAATGATTTCATTCACCCCCGATCGCATCCGCTGCTCACTTAAGAGCGAGAACCACGAGACCCCCGCCAAGCTGCCGAGCAGGCCAATAATGAGTACCACCACCAGCACCTCAATGAGGCTGAACCCACGCTGGGAATGGGTAAGCTTCGTTAACACAGCCATGTCCTCCTTAGTTACCCGGCACTTTTTGATACACACCGCGACTGAGTACCGTGGTGGTGAGCACAGGCCGCACCGCTTCATCTTGGGGGCGAATGGCCGGCTTGCCCCGGGGGTTGGCCCGCAGATACACAAACGTGGCCGTGTTAAAGTTCGAGCCACGACTGAGAACGCAGGCATAGAAACTATTGGGGGGAGAGGTGCTCAGGGCTGGCGTGCGCACGTAGGCGTTAATGGTAGGTGTGGCGACCGCCCCTTGGCAAGCGATCGGGGTATTGCTCAGGTCGGTCCAGTTGGCATCAATAAAATCGGCCACAACCGCTAGGTTGGCCAGATCATTGCTGGGGCTAGAGGTCTGGAGGTTGGCACCCGTGGTTAAATTGAGCGGCCAAGCGGCAAAGTTGGTATTGTTAGTGGGGTCCACATAGCCGGGAGTTTGGGTAATGGTGGTGCCGTTCAGGGTTGCGTACTGCCGCAGTTGATAGCGCCGCAGCCGCCCCACCCCCTGCCACTCGCTGCTGGTTGTGGTATCGAGGTAGTAAATCACCAGCGTATAGGCGCGACGGGCATTTTGCACCCGCAGACACTGAGCGTTATCGCTGGGGCAACTGGTGGGCAACACAAAGGCGGGATTGTTGTCGTAGGGCAGTTGCTCTAAAATCCACATGGCCAAAATGGGGCGGATATTGGCACCAAAGTTGGGAAAATAGGTGGTTAGGGGCGTGCGGGTACTGCCATCCGCATTGGCACACAGGCCAGCCCCCCGCAAACAGTCGCCATCATAAACAAAGGTGGCTTGGGACAAATCCGCCATAATAAAGTTCATGGCAGACTGGAGTTCTTGGCGCACTTCGTTAAGGGAGGCCTCCCGCGACTCGGTTTCAATCATGTCAATGAGGATGGCTCCGAGGGTGACGGTAATCACCGAGCCAATCAACAGCGAGACGAGAATCTCAATTAAGGTAAAGCCACGGCTCACTCGCCGCCACAGCCGCCATCGCATCGGGTGCCTCCCTAGCTACAGTCAGTAATGGAACAAAGGGTGGTGCTGGCGTCGCCCTGCACAATGTCAGTGGTAATCACGGCTAGGGGTAAACCGGTGTTACCAATGGAGGTGGTCATGCTGGCCGGATGCTGCTGAATTGGCGTGGCGGTACTGGGGCTGCCGCTGGTAAATGTAGTGCGGCTATAGACCCGTACCTGGATTGGGTAGCCAACAATGCGGTTGTTGGGGCCAAGGGTGAGGGTGCCCCGATACATTTGCACCACAAACTCGACATTGTTAAACGTACGCAGGCAGCCTTGGGTGGCCGTTGTCGGTAAGCCCATGCCGCCGCCGGTGCAGGTGGTGACGGTGGTGGGTGGTGCCTGCCCCGAGAGCAGGTTGGCTTGGCCGAGGGGAGCCGCCACCGAGCTTGCGGGCGGAATCACGCTGGTGGTAACGTTAACTCCCTGTTCCATGAGCACACGCATCCGATCGGCTTCCGCAAGGGCAAGGGCGCTGGCTTGGGCAATGCGATCGTTTTGTACCCGCGTGGCCGCGACGATCATTAGTGGTGCAGCGAGAGCCGCGACGGCTACGTTGGCCACCAGAATGGCCACAATACACTCCACGAGGGTCAGCCCCTGCTGGGCCACGCGCACAGGCAAATAACGGTTCTTCATCACGTACCTCCTAGGTGGGGCAGCCCGTCACGCTGGGATCCACCCGACCACCACCGCCGGGACGGTTGGCACAGCGTAACCGCAGAATATAGGGATCGTCGGCGGCTAACTCGGTGTAGTATTCACTCCGCTGCCGCGCTGGGGTAATGAAGCGGGAGGCCACCGGCCCTGCCGGCGCCAACTGGAGACCCACATCGTAGCCCCACCGCCGCGCAGGCGCACCGTAATAGTTAATGATCTCAGCACTAGCGGCAGCACAGTTAAAGGCGGTGTTGACGTTGCGGCAGGCAGTAGTTGTGGGCACTTCCCACTGATCTTGGTCGAAGGGACCGGTGGCTTGGGTCGAGAAGTTAAGCTGAATGAACGCCCCCTGAATCCAGAGGTTGCCCCATCCTTCAACAAAGCGGGGGAAGTTGTGCATCCCACCGTAGGACTGAGTGGGGCGCGAGGGCACAATGCCACTGATGATCACCGCGTTAACGCGAGTATCAACGACTCCATTGCGCGATCGTCCACTCGTAAAGTTGTAGTAACTGTTGTAGGGGTTATTGGGGGCGGGGTCGCCACCGGTGCCGCTAGGATAGGTCGTCAGCACGGCACCATTGCGGTCACGGCGCTCCCCCGTTAGGTGATTAATGGCCCACGGGGTACCATTGCGATCCACAAAGATGGGGGAACTGGGGTCGAAGGGGCTCTCCCGTAGCCAGACCCCATTCGTCGGTAGGTCGGCGCTGGGGCGGTTGGCATTTAGGAACGAGGTGCGCATGTCAGCATTGTTAAGGCACCCAGGATAGATAAAACCCGCACCAGTGGAGCTATTGTTCACCACCGCATTGGTTCCCGTTTGTTGGGTATAGTTCGTGGCCACGTTTTCCGGTGACTGATTCCCATACCCTTGAATGGTGTCGTTGTAGGCTTCGGCAAAGTAGTCGTTGGCAGAGCCGTTGCAGAAGTTACTCGAGAGGATGGTGACCGCATCCCCTAAAATTTCCGTCGGTCGCCATGTGTCGGAGCCGGGGCGGGCAAAACGACCGTCAAGGGTGGTGCGGTTGTCGTAAAAATTGTTGGGATCAAAGTCATTGTTTAGCTTTTGGGTGAACTCTTCAATGCGGTTCCCCTCACCGGTGGTGCCGTTGGTGCTGTGCCAGTTAAAGTGCCCTTGGATATACACCGGGTTATCGCCAATAAAGGAAAGACCGGCAATGTTTTTATCCGTAGGAATGCCTTGGCGATCCAGCCGAACCCCGTTCCAGAGCCGGAAGCCGTTAGGTCGCCGCATCGGATCGGGGAAAAAGTCCACGGGTTTGGTGGAAATGCCCCGATTGGTGAGTACTGGGTCGTGGGGGTTGGCCGGATCGGTGTTCATCCAGTTCTGGCTGCTCACCGCCGGGCGGGCAATGCCATCTTCGCGCACCGCATCTTCGCGGAAGGCATAGACAATCCCCCCCATCGGCAGCCACGTATCACCGCCAATGGGAGTGCGCCGCAGCAGGTCAAGATCCAGATCCATTTCCCGTGCGGCCATTTCCTCGCGGCCATTAAAGAGGGTGTTGTCGAGGAAGGCCACATTGCGGGCATTGCCGTTAAAGTCAATGATCTGGTTCAGCCGATTGGGGAAACGGTTCCCGCCAAGGAGCACTCCCGCCCCCGCCTCGGTGGGAATTAAAAAGTCGCTGGGGGTGGGGCGGGGAGTGGCAGCAATCTCCGCGGGGGTCACGCCATTAAAGATAGCCTGCAAGGCCGGATACTTAATGACCGTGTTAAATGTGCCCAGAATGGGGGCTGTAGAACTTGAGCCACCGCTGCGCTGAGCTAAGCGAACAATGACGGAGTTGGCAGGAATGTCGCTGGAGCCGGTACCACTGCGCTGGGTGCCGGCAAGGTAGCGCAACCTAACGCTGCCAGCGGCTGGTGTGAGCGGCAATTGCACCACAAAGCGCCCCTCGAGTTGCCCCCCGGGCTGGCGAATTTCGACAATATCACCAACGCCTAGGGCAATGCCTGTTGTTGTGAGCGAGACCGTAGTACTAAGAACCGGATTGTTGAGGAACGATACGGCGGCACTAACCGTTCCAGTTACTAGGGAACCAGACATGATCGAGGCAGAGGCACCCGCCGGAATGGTGGTACCGTTAGGCACATTCCCTGCTTGAGCCGGGTTGGGGTTTCGTAGGGTGACCGACAGGACTTTGCCGGTGCCAGCGGGGTCAAGGTTAACCGCCGTAATCTCCATCCGCCCCACGCCCGCAATATAAACACTGCGGTTAACATCTGAAGGCCGCACATCAAAGTTATAGCTCGGGGCATCTTCTAGCTGGACGGTGACCGTCTGGTTAACGTTGGGCATAGTAAACTGCTGACCAATGACAAACCCCCGCTTATCCTCCCCTAAGCAAAAGGCATCCCGCAGGTGTGGATAAGCGGCAGGAATGCTGCAACTGTAGCCTGATGGGTTGCGATCGTAGGCCACCTGCTCTTTGAGGGCAATTAGCCGCGCCAAGCGGGCATTCACATCGTCAGCAGCAGTTTCCTGGAGGGGGCGTGCTGACCAGCTTGCATTGCTAGTGAGGGCGGTAATGTAGGCGTTGGCATCGAGGTAGCCGCCCCGATAGGTCAGGCGGCGATCTGGGTCAAAGACTTGGCGAGAGACTTGCACCCTAATGCTGGTGGGGGTGTCACGGAAGGGATAGACCTCACCATTGCTGAGGGGGTTATCTGGTATAACTGGTTTCTGGAAGTCATCTAAGTTGGGGATCGCGGTGTTGTTAAGAGTACTAAGCTGCCCTGAATCAAAGGTAAGATTTTCCAGCGTATTCACACTGCGAGCCAGCATCCCCAGCATACAGGCGGCGGTTTGGCGGGTGCTTTGATCCGCAAGGCTATTGTTGCCATAGGTGGGGTGCAGGGCGCGGGCTAGGTTAGAAAAGTTCCCCGCCCGCGTACTCACCGGGTTGGGGTGAATGACCCCCGCTTCTTGCCGCGGTGGAAATGCGCCTAGCATCCCGCTGGCACTGGTACTGCTATCGGCGGCATAGTTCACCAAGTTGGCCAGTGCGGTCCGCATTGGGGTGCTGTTGGGGTTGGGCGGCACAAACTCCCAGCCGTTGGTGCCCCGACCGGTAAAAAAGTCAAAGAACTGCGTTCCCGTGGGCAGGCTCACTCCCGCATACTGGTTAAACATGATGCTGCGCAGGGCGGTTTGAGGGGTGCCGTGGTGGTGGGTGGTGGCCAAGCAGGCAATGGGTTCGTAACCGCCGGTGTCTTGCCCCGGGTAGGGCTGCACAAAGGGATCCGGAATGCCGGAGTTAACGATGGTGCCCGCTGCTTTGTAGTGGTAAATGGCGGTGGCTTGTACGGCGGCAAGGCCATCCCGCAGGGTGCGGTGCTGGTAAAATTCGTTGCGGCGGCTATTTTCGGCAGTGTTGCCCGCTGGCGGGTCGAGGGGTTTGCCCAGTTCCAGCCGCTCGCCCACAATAATCCGCAGCCCTTCTTGGCGGGCGCGGCGCTCCCAGTAGCCATCTAAGCCGACTTCGGTGCGGCGATCTACTTCCGCAGAGGCGGGGACGGTGTTGCGCAACAGCAGTTGATTCGTCGAGGGAATTTGGGTGCCAATGAGGGTGCCATCCGGTACGACGCGATCGGCGAATTCAGCGGCCACCGCAGGGTCGTTTTCGAGGGCATCGCGGGTAACATTGGCATAGATGGGGCGCGGTCCGTAGCGATCGTCGGCGCGGTAGGTATCGTCCACGTAGGGCTTAGAAACCTGCTGGTTAGAGAACCGCCCCGTCCCGCCCGTATCGGCGGGGCCATAGAATTGGTTGGTCCAGTTACTGGCGCGATAACTGGCATTGCTGGTGTCGGCGGCGCGCGATCGGCTGCGATCTTCGGTGACAATCAACACCGGATTCAGAGCCAACTGCGCCGGTTGGGTCACACTATCAACCACTGAGTCACGGCTGGCGCGAAACTTGATATTTTGCCCGGGCGGATCGCTATCGCCGGTGGTGTAGGGGTTAGCGGGCGGTTCGCGGTAGGAGTGTACGTCGGTAATCCCAGTAGTGTTGTTGTCCCGCAGAGTACCGGCAATAAACTGGCCTTGGAAAATTGGCTCACTGGTGTTGCCGTCGTTATCGAAGTCGTAGGTATCCGGCACCTGAGCAGCGGTAATTTCCGATGCGGCACGGGTATAGATACAGGAGCGGGGAGAACTCACCAAGTAGGCGCTGAAGCTGTTGCCGCCCCCAACAAAGATGCTGCCCTCGGTGTGCATGGCTCCATTCCAACGGAACGCCGGTCCCGGGAAAATTTCGAGGTCGTTGCGGAACCACGCCCCCCACTTGTTGCCGCGATCCAGTTCCCGCTCTTGGATAAAGTCTAGGGTGGCTAGGGCTTGGCCACCGTTGCGGTTTTCATAGACAACGGCATTAATTTGAAAGTTCTTGCGGAGGCTGGCAGACCCCACACTGTCCCAGCCTGCCTCAGCGGTTTCGGCGGCGACCCCCCCCGCACTGGCACACTGACCCGCTGTTTCTGAAATGTTGAGCGCCCGGTTACGGGTCACTAAAGCGGCGGCTTTAGCGGCATCGGTTTGGTTAATTTGGGTGTCGTTGGGGCGAGTCATTAGGATCGAGTAGGCGACAATGGAGTTGGCGGTGGGCTGAAAGACCCATGCGTTATCGAGGTTGCCATCGCCGTTAATGTCAATGCGCTGCTCGTCCGCTAGGGTGTAGGGGTCGGGGCTTGCCCCTTCATTGCGCATGAGTTCCTGAAGCCGCGCTTCCCCGGGCACACCACTGGGGCGACGCGGTTCCCGGGTAAAGAGGTACTCGAGCTTGGCCTTGGCGCGGTCAATGGCGGGGGTGGCGGCATTGAGCACTTGAATATCTTGGCGTTCACCGGCCACTTGGCTGGTGCGGTTGAGGGTGCGCAACATGAGGGCACCCACCGTTAGGGTGAGCACCAACACCACAATAATGGCGGTGGGCAAGACAAACCCCGCCCGACCCCAGCGTGAGGGGTGCTTCTGCCGCCGTAGGGGGGACAGGCGGCGCTGTAACCACAGTCGCAGTTGGTGAAATAGATGACGGATGCTGCGAATCAGCTTGCGATACTGCCGTTTAGAAAGGCCGAAGCGTCGGTGGTGCTGAGTCATGGGGCAACCTTATAATGGGCGAGGAACTATCCGAACTAAGCAGGGCAGGGGTCTGATAATTCTTAGTGTGGTTATTTTTTCCCTAAAAATTTCAGGCTGATGGGAATCTCTTTGTAAAAATTTACAATTTATTATTGTTCACGTTTGGCGGTGCGACCTACAGGGCACACACACAATAACCACACCAAGAACCGCAAATATTCTAATTTCGTATTTTGACCGCTCGCTTAAGGATAGGTAGTGACCCAGATCACGAACGCAGGACAACCGCGATGGGGCAGTGGGTGCAGGTTTTAGTGGATTACCCCATGGAGGAGGAGGGCTATACCTACGGGGTGCCCACGGGCTGGTCGGTGGCGGCGGGGGATGTGGTGGAGGTGCCCTTTGGCAGCCAGATGCGGTGCGGGGTGGTGCTGGGGGTGCTCAGGGATCTGCCCCAGAATCTCTCGCCGGATCAGGTGCGATCGGTGGCGGCGGTGCTGGGAGCCTCGTTTTTGCCTGCGGGCTACTGGTCGTTACTGGAGCAGGTGGCGGCCTATTACTGTACGCCCTTGGTGCAGGTGGTGCGCACGGCCTTACCGCCCGGGGTGCTGGGGCACTCGCAACGGCGGCTGCGATTGCGATCAACGGCCATGCCGCCCCTGTCGGCGGTGGCGCAACGGCTTGTGCAACTGCTGCAAAGGAGTGCCACGGGAGACTACAGTGTGCGTTACCTACAACAGCAGGTGCCGCGTGCCCAACGGGGGATTGCCGAACTGGTGCGTTTGGGGGTGGCAGAGGTATATTTAGCGCCGCCCCCACGGCAGCAGACCCAGTGGCAACAGGCGGTGGTGCTGTTACGGTCGGATGTGGCAGGACTCAGCGATCGCCAGCGGCAGATTATTCAATACCTTCAGCAGCAGCCGCAGGAGTGTTGGCTACAGGAGGTGGTGCGGGCAACCCGCAGCAGTACCAAAACCATTCAACGCTTGGCGCAGCGGGGGTACGTGGCCATTGTAGAGCGGCAGCGGTGCCGTTTAGATCAGGGGGTGGCGGTGCCGATGGATCTGCCCCAGTCTTTAACGCCTGCCCAGGAAACGGCTTTGGCGGCAATTTTGGCGAAGTTGGGGACGGCTCACCGGTTTTTGTTGCACGGGGTCACGGGGTCCGGTAAAACCGAGGTGTATTTACAGGCCATTGCCGCCTGCTTGGCGCGGGGGCGATCGGCGTTGCTATTGGTGCCGGAAATTGGTTTAACGCCGCAGCTTACGGATCGGGTGCGAGCGCGCTTTGGCGAGAAGGTGGTGGTTTACCACAGCGGCCTGAGTGATGGGGAGCGCTACGACACGTGGCGGCTGACGCTGTTGCCAGAACCACGGGTGGTGATTGGCACCCGTTCCGCCATCCTACTGCCCCTTGTGGGGTTGGGTCTCATTATCTTAGATGAGGAGCACGACCCGGGGTACAAGCAGGATCAACCGCAGCCCTGTTACCATGCCCGCACGGTTGCCGGGTGGCGATCGCGCCAAGAACAGTGTCCCCTCATTTTAGGGTCGGCCACGCCCGCGCTGAGTACATGGCACTGGGCCACCGCCCGCGACATCACGTACCTGAGTTTACCGCAGCGGATCCATGGGTTACCCCTGCCGCCGATTACGGTGGTGGATATGCGCCAAGAGCTACAGCAGGGCAACCGCACCATGTTTAGCCGTGTGCTCCAACAGGCCCTCAGGGAACTGCCGCAGCAGCAGGCGCAGGCTATTTTGTTTATTCAGCGGCGCGGCCATAGTACGTTTGTGGCCTGTCGCAGTTGTGGCACCGCCCTGCATTGCCCCCATTGCAGTGTTTCCCTCACGGTGCACCTACAGCAGGAGCCGCACGCCCAAGTGTTACGCTGTCACTACTGCAATTACCGCCAAGGGTTGCCCCAGCGCTGCCCAAGCTGTGATTCCCCCTACCTAAAACCTTTTGGCAGCGGCACCCAGCGAGTGGTGGCACAGTTGCAGCAGCACTTTCCAGACCTGCGGGTCCTGCGCTTTGACAGCGACACCACCCAACGCAAGGGGGCGCATCGTCAGCTTTTGCAGGAGTTTGCCGCCGGAAAGGCCGATGTGATGGTGGGCACCCAGATGCTCACCAAGGGCATTGATTTACCCCAAGTGGCCGTGGTGGGCATTTTAGCCGCCGATGGCTTGCTCCATTTACCGGATTACCAAGCGGCAGAGCGCACGTTTCAGGTGCTCACCCAAGTGGCGGGGCGATCGGGACGGGGGCACGTCGGCGGTCGCGTTATTTTGCAAACCTATGTGCCGGAGCATTCGGTCATTGCGGCGGTGCAAACCTACGCTTGGGAAACGTTTGCCCAGCAGGAACTGGCCAGCCGTGAGCCGTTGGGCTACCCCCCCTACCGCCAGTTCATTCTGCTGCGCCTCAGTAGCCCAGACCCGGATCGGGTTGCCGCCGTGGCTACCACCCTAGCGGAGCAGTTGGCTACCCTTGCCCCCATCCAACAGGGCGACTGGCAGATCCTAGGTCCGGCACCGGCGGCGATCGCCAAAATTGCCCAGCGCTACCGCTGGCAACTGCTCCTTAAGGGCAACCCAGACACCCTCGGTCATTTAAGCCCCCACCTGCTGAGCCTAAAACAGCAGTGCCCGTCGCAGGTGCGCCTAAGTATTGACGTTGACCCCCTGAACTTCCTTTAGGGGTGTGGCCTCCGCCAGCCACCAGAGGGCCACCACGGGCACCACCCCCAAGACCACCCCCAAACTGGTGGGAATCCAAAAGCGCGCATCCAGCGAGGTCAGGGTAATAATTGCGCCAAAGGCAAAGTTCACCAGATACACCACAAGAGGCGTAATGAGTTGGGTGCGGCTCACCACCATGGGCTTCGGCCACCAGGCCACCATCCCCAGCGCCATAAAGAGCGCACCGGTGCCCGTCCAGCCCAAAATATTGCGGTAGGGCATCCCAAAAAATTCGCCCACCTCCTGAAACTGCCAGAAGGGAACCGCTGCTTGACTCATGGCCGGATCCAAGACAAAATCCCAAGCCGTCAGAAAGACTGCCCCCAGCAGCACCGTCAGCAGCGCCCCGCCAACCCCAAGGGCTTTGCCCTGCCGCAAGGGTCGGCTCACAAACCCACTGTAGGCCAGCAGGAACGTGACCAAGCCCATGTAAAACCACGACAGGGGAATAGTAAAGGGGACTAGCCCCGCCACCTTGTAGCCCAAACCGCTGAGGTAGCCGTAGTGCCCAAAGGGAAAGCCGGTACTGGTGCCCAGCAGTTCACTGGTTAAGGAGATGCCCACCGCTGGTAGCAAAAACCCCAGCAGCTTGCCAAGGCCAAAGTTACGGTAGGCATGGAGGGCGATCGCCAACGCCCCCAGCACAATGTAAACCACCCCACCGCTCCCCATACTGAGGTGAAATAACTGTTGCCCCCACGGTGGCAGCGCCAGAATAAACTCGGGATGGGGCACCACCAGCAGCAAGCCCGCCAAGCCAAAGGCCATGGCCACAATATGACTA
>Ga0209207_1000529_pt1 | contig 22967 bp, 19 predicted proteins | sample SaghotsprinmetaG_FD_184140 | JGI IMG/M metagenome (GOLD analysis project Ga0209207, IMG submission 184140) | Hot spring microbial communities from South Africa to study Microbial Dark Matter (Phase II) - Sagole hot spring metaG (SPAdes) (version 3) | ecosystem: Environmental > Aquatic > Thermal...
GACGTTGCTGGAGCGTACCCTGGCGCTGGCCAGCGAGCTGTGCGACGAGGCGCTGGTGGCGCTGAACGATCCCGAGTTGTGGCCGGAGTTGCCGGCGCGGCTGGTGCGCGACGCCTGTGTCGGCGCGGGGCCGCTGGGGGGCATCTACGCGGGCCTGCTGGCCTGCGCGCACCGCTATGCCCTGGTGCTGGCCTGCGACATGCCGTTCTTGCAGCGCGACTTGCTGGCAGCTATGCTCGCCTTGCCGCGCGACTACGACGTGCTGGCGCTACGGGCCGGCGCGCCCCGGGCCACACGCAACGATCTGGGCATCGAGCCGTTGCACGCAGTCTACAGCCGGGCCTGCTTGCCGACGATGCGCGAGGCGCTGGAAACCGGTGAGCGTCAGGTGGCGGCCCTCTTTCCGCGGCTGCGGGTCCGGGTGCTGGAACGGGCAGACTACGCCGCCTACGATCCCGATGGTCTGGCATTGTTCAGCCTGAATACCCCTGAGCAGCTCGATCAGGCCCGGCAGAGGATTGCCACACGAGTTCCTGATAGGGCGTAGCCCTCCCACACCCCCCACAGGCAGGGGGATGGGGAAACCCGGTTTCCCCATGTCCCAACCGCTGTTGGGAGTGGCTGGCACCCCCCACAGGCAGGGGATGGGGAAACCCGGTTTCCCCATGTCCCAACCGCTGTTGGGAGCGGCTGGCACCCCCCACAGGCAGGGGATGGGGAAACCCGGTTTCCCCAAACCCCAACCGCCGTTGGGGGCGCCTGGCCCCCCACAGGCAGGGGGATGGGGAAACCCGGTTTCCCCATGTCCCAACCGCCGTTGGGAGCGGCTGGCACCCCCCACAGGCAGGGGGATGGGGAAACCCGGTTTCCCCGTATTTTCACATCAGCGGAATCACCTCCTCTGCAAAGCGGTACAGCGGCGTGTGGTCGTAGGCAACGCGCGGGAAGTAGGTGATAAAGTAGGTCGCTCCGGCCTCTTTCAGCGCGTTCAGACGCTCGGCAACCTGCTGAGGCGTGCCGACGATGTAGTTGCGCTGCGTTTGCTCCAGGCTCCAATTGTACAGGGCGCGAACCGGCGCGGTAGCCCGCTCCTCGTCCTCGCCGGGGCCAACAAAGATGATGTTGACGTTGGTTGACTTGATGATCGAGTCGTAGTCGCGCCCCAGGGCCTCGCAGTGGGCGCGCAGCACGTCACACTTGCGCCGAAACTCCTCCGGGCTGCCCATGAAGTTCGCGGCGTTGCCATACTGTGCAACCAGTTTCAGTGTGACCTGCTCCCCGCCGCCGGCGATCCACAGGGAAGGATGCGGCTGACGTACCCCTTTGGGCTGGTTGATCGCGCCGCGAATGTGAAAGTATTCGCCCTCGAAGGTCGGTGTCTCCTCGGTCCACATGCTGACCATAATCCGGGTCGCTTCTCGGAAGGCGCGCATGCGTTCGCGCCGTTCGGGAAAACCATAGCCGTAGGCACGCCACTCGTGTTCGTACCAGCCGGCGCCAATGCCGCAGTACAGCCGCCCGTGGCTCAGCACGTCCACCGTAGAGGCCATCTTGGCCGCAAGGGCCGGATTGCGATAGCCAATGCAGGTGCACATCTGGCCGACCTTGACCCGCTGCGTATCGCGGGCCAGCGCGGCGGTGATCGTCCAGGCCTCAAACACGGCTTCCTGCTCGATGCTCGGCACGGTGTGGAAATGGTCGTAGACCCAGATCGAGTCGTAGGCCGGGATGGCGTCAGCAGCTCGAGCCACGCGGGTCATAGCCTCGTACTTCTCGACCGGATCGGCGATCTCCACCAGATCCAGCCGCCAACCCTGGGGTACGAAGGTGCCGAATTGGATGCTCATGGGTCTCCTCTGTTGTTCCAACGTGAAAACAGGCCGTGTACGGGAGGGTTCAGGAGGGCTGCTGAACATCGGGGAAACCGGGTTTCCCCTTACCCCCTGCCCACCGGGGTGCCAGGCGCCTCCGACAGCGGTTGCGGGATGGGGAAACCGGGTTTCCCCATGCCCCTCCCTCTGGCGCGGGTGTGGGAGGGCGCAGCCCTCCCAATCGCTGCTGAACATCAGGGAAACCGGGTTTCCCCTTACCCCCTGCCCACCGGGGTGCCAGGCGCCTCCGACAGCGGTTGTGGGATGGGGAAACCGGGTTTCCCCATGCCCCTCCCTCTGGCGCAGGTGTGGGAGGGCGCAGCCCTCCCAATCGCTGCTGAACATCGGGGAAACCGGGTTTCCCCATACCCCCTGCCCACCGGGGTGCCAGGCGCCTCCGACAGCGGTTGCGGAATGGGGAAACCGGGTTTCCCCACACCCCTCCCTCTAGCGCAGGTGTGGGAGGGCATAGCCCTCCCAATCGCTGCTGAACATCGGGGAAACCGGGTTTCCCCACACCCCCTGCCCACCGGGGTGGCAGGCGCCCTCCGTGCGGGGAGGTTTTGGGAGGCTCCATTGTACCTGATCGGTCCCGGCGCGCTATAATGACGGTGCGGCCCACCTTGACCAACGGAGGAGCCAGATGACCGTGTCAATGCCTTTGCTCACCACCCGTCCGGAGTGGCAGGCGCTTCAGGATCATTTCGCCGCGGTGCGCCCATTGCACCTGCGCGATCTCTTCGCCAGTGATTCGGAGCGTGGCACACGCCTGGTCGCCGAAGCTGCCGGGCTGTACTTCGACTACAGTAAGCACCGCATTACCGATGAGACGCTGAGCCTGTTGATCGCTCTGGCGCGGGCCTGCGACCTCGAAGGGCGGATCGAGGCCATGTTCAGCGGCCAGAAGATCAACACCACCGAAGGTCGCGCTGTACTGCACGTGGCCCTGCGCGCTCCGCGCGACGCGATGATCGTGGTTGATGGCGCGAACGTGGTGCCGGAGGTTCATGCCGTGCTTGACCGCATGGCCATTTTTGCCGAGCAGGTACGCGCGGGGGCCTGGAAGGGCCATACCGGTAAGCCCATCCGTGCAGTGGTCAACATTGGCATCGGCGGCTCCGACCTCGGCCCGGTGATGGCTTATGAGGCTCTGCGCTACTACAGCGAGCGCGCGCTGACGCTGCGCTTCGTTTCCAACGTTGACGCCACCGATTTCGCCGAGGCGACCCGCGACCTCGATCCCGAAACGACGCTCTTTATCGTCGCGTCGAAAACGTTCACCACGCTGGAGACGATGACCAACGCCCGTACCGCGCGCCAGTGGCTGCTCGCCGCCCTGGGCGATGAGGCGGCAGTGGCGCGTCACTTTGTTGCTGTCTCCACCAATGCCGCCGAGGTGCAGAGGTTCGGCATTGATACTACCAACATGTTCGGCTTCTGGGATTGGGTCGGCGGGCGCTACTCGATGACCTCGGCAATCGGCCTTTCGACGATGATCGCCCTTGGCCCGCAGGGCTTTCGCGCCTTGCTCGAAGGCTTCCACGCGATGGACCAGCACTTCCGCACTGCCCCACTGGAGCACAATCTGCCCGTCATTCACGGTCTGCTGGATGTCTGGTACGCCAATTTCTTCGGCGCAGAAACCCATGCGGTACTGCCGTATGACCAGTACCTCAAGCGGCTGCCGGCCTATCTCCAGCAGTTGACCATGGAGAGCAACGGCAAGGCGGTGCGCCTCGACGGCACAGCGGTAGACTATCAGACCGGGGCGATCTACTGGGGCGAGCCGGGAACCAATGGCCAGCATTCGTTCTTCCAGTTGTTGCACCAGGGCACCAGGCTCGTGCCTGCCGATTTTATCGGATTCTGCCATAGTCTGAACCCGATCGGCAACCACCACGACCAGTTGATGGCGAACATGCTGGCTCAGGGTGAGGCGCTGGCCTTTGGCAAGCCTGCCGAGCAGGTCGCCGCGGAGGGCGTGGCCCCCGAACTGGTGCCGCACCGCACCTTTGCCGGTAACCGTCCCAGTAGCACCATCCTTGGCGAGCGGCTCACGCCTGCGGTACTGGGGGCGCTGGTGGCGCTCTACGAGCACAGTGTCTACGTCCAGGGGGTCATCTGGGGCATCAATCCGTTCGACCAGTGGGGCGTGGAGCTAGGAAAGGTCCTTGCGGGGCGGATCATCCCGGAACTGGCGAGCGCCGACACGCCAGATCTGGCCCACGACAGTTCGACGAATGCGCTGATCCGGCGCTACCGCGCGGCACGGGGCCTGGCGTGATGACGGGAAACCCGGTTTCCCGATGTTCATTGTGAGAGATTCTCCTGGGAGGGGGGCAGAACGCTGCATACCCTGCCCGCGGGGCTGCCCGGCGCCGCATCACCGCTCGCCGGGGGGCGCGCAATCCGAGCCTTCGCACCTGACCAGCTCCGCCCGCCAGATCTGGCGGCCCCGCGCCTCCCAGCGCCGATAGTAGTGCGATGTTACAACCGCAGTCAGCCCGGCCGACCAGGTATGGGGTTCGACCAGGCGCAGTCCGGGGGCAACGGGCAACAGGTTGAGCAACTCGGCGTAGACCTCGGCGTGATCGGTCATGACGCTGAGCAGGCCGCCCGGCGCCAGGCAGCGTTCCATCTGGACGAGGAGATCGGCGGAAATGAGCAGTTGATTGCGCTGGCGGTTGCGCAACAGGGGCGCCGGGAAGTGAACATAGGCGGCGCGCAGGGCCTGGTCGGGCACGGTGCGGTAGATCAGCCGGGCGTCGGCGTGGATAAAGCGCACATTCGACAGGCCGGCATGCGCCGCCCGCGCGACGGCGCGCCACAGCGGCTTGGCTACGATGTCTACGCCAACATAGTTGGTCTCGGGATGGGCAGCGGCCAGGGCCAGCACCAGGTCGCCAGTGGCGCAGCCAATGTCCAGCTCCAGCGGGTGTGTGTTACCAAATAACCCCGGCGAGGAGAGCGGCGGAAACCGTTCGGGATGCAGGTACAGCGCGCGCCCCGGCCAGTCGTGCAGGTAGCGCGCGGCGAGATCAGGCGGCGGAGGGGCGACGTTCAGCCGGGCGGGGTAGCGTCCTCGTCCCATCGTTGCTTACCGTTCAACAAACAAACGCGACGCTGTCGCAGCGTCGCGGGTGGCGGGCCGGGAGGGATTCGAACCCCCGACACCTAGTTCCGAAGACTAGTGCTCTACTCCACTGAGCTACCGGCCCGTGCCGCCTATAGTCTAGCACGGGGCGCGAGGAAATGCAAAAGAACCGGTACGTGTTCACACTTCTCCTGGGAGCGCGGGCATCTTGCCCGCATCCAGGCCCTTGCGGGCGGGACGCCCGCGCTCCCGGGGTGACGCCTTACCCCACATGTGAACACGCACAAGAACCGGGAGGTGCGGATGTGACGGATATGCTTGCGCGGGCCGCGCCCCGCCCGGCCCACTTTGGCCGCGCCGTCCGCCGTAACCGCCCCGCCGGGCCGTCTCGACGCCATCCCACGGCGCGAACGTGGTTACAGGCACCCGGGAGGACCTGCACCCTCCCAAACCTTTCCCCCGGGCAGGGGCGCGGTTCAACAGGCTCACCGCAGGTGGGGAAACCCGGTTTCCCCTATGTTTATCGTCATAAAAACCCTTAGAGAGGAGCAGCACCTATGAACCGGAGCATAAACCTGAGTGCCGCCGAGCCGTTTCTGCGTTACCTGGAGGAGTGGTACGCCGGGCTGCCGGTGGTGGAACTGGCGACAATCGTTGCCGAGCACCCCGAGCGGGTGGCGGTCTTCTCAATTGACATGATCAATGGCTTCTGCAATGAAGGCCCCCTGGCCGGGCCACGAGTGCAGGCGCTCATTCAGCCGGTGGTGGATGTCTTCACCCGGGCCTATGCCCTCGGAGTACGGCAGTTCGTGCTCACCCAGGACACCCACGATCCCGATACGCCTGAGTTTGCCGCCTATCCACCGCACTGCATCCGCGGCACGTCTGAAAGCCAGACCGTGCGCGAGCTGGTCGAACTGCCCTTTGCCGACACGATCACGACCATCGAAAAGAACTCTCTCAGCTCCCACCTCGGCACGCGCCTGGGCGACTGGCTGCGCGAGCGGCCTGAGTTGAACACGTTCATCATCGTCGGTGATTGCACCGACCTGTGTGTGTACAGCGCGGCGATGCACCTGCGCCTCGAAGCCAACGCCCTGAATCTGCAACGCCGGGTGATCGTGCCCGCGAACGCGGTGGACACCTACGACACGCCGGTTTCGGTCGCTCGCGAGTTGGGGATCATGGCCCACGACGGCGATCTGCACCACGTGCTCTTCCTCCACCACATGGCCCAGAATGGGATCGAGGTGGTAGCCGGCGTGCGGTAGGGTGGCTGATCCCCCTCGCAGGCACGCCGGTCTCGAAGGTTGGGAGACCCGGGAGGTCCGATTGCTCCCCACAGGCAGGGAGCCGGAGAAACCCGGTCGAGGCGAAGGGTGTTCGTCGCCGGCCCCGGGCCAGGAAACGATGGCGTGGGAGGGCTGCGCCCTCCCCAACCCTCCCCTCGGAGAGGGTTTGGGGAAACCCGGTTTCCCCATTTCCCAACCGCTGTTGGGAGCGGCTGGCGCCCCACAGGCAGGGGTGCGGTTCGACAGGCTCACCGCCGGTGGGGAAACCCGGTTTCCCCGTATTTTCACCTCAGTGCTGGATAACGCAGCCCCCGCTGGCGTGAATCCTCTACTTGCCGAGATCGCCGAGCGCGGCTATAGTGGTAGCGGACAGCGGCACGGCTTCGCCGAAACCTGCCGTTGCACACGCTACACGGTTATACGGGAGATACACAGATGGCAGCCGGTACAACATCAGATTTGCGTAACGGCATGGTGATCCGCTACAACAACGAATTGTATCAGGTGGTTGAGTTCCAGCACGTGGCGCCGGGCAACTGGCGCGCCTTCGTGCGGGTGAAGCTGAAGAACCTCGCCAATGGCAAGGTGATTGAGGATCGACTGCGGGCGGGCGCAGATATTGATATTGTGCGCATCGAGCGGCGCCCGATGCAGTACCTCTACCGCGAGGGCGATAGTTTCATCTTCATGGACAATAACACCTACGATCAGATCCCCGTCTCAGCGGAGATGGTAGGCGATGCCGCGCGCTTCCTCAAGGAAAATGAGACCGCCGACCTGGTCTATGACTCGGAGAAGGAGACGCTGCTCGGGGTCGAGTTGCCGATCTTTGTGATCCTCGAGGTCACCGAGACAGCAGTCGCGGTGCGTGGCGATACGGCCACCAATGTTACCAAGCCAGCCACCCTGGAGACGGGCGCGGTGATCCAGGTGCCGGGGTTCGTCAACGAGGGTGACCGACTCAAGATCGATACGCGCACCGGTGAGTACATTGAGCGCGTAGCCTGAACACGGGAAGACCCGGTTTCCCCACCCGCTGCGTCCCGGGGCCATCGCCGCTGCGCCTCGGGGCGCGGCGCCTCTGCGCCACTCCCTGTTGCATCACCTCGCTGTGTGGCGCAGCCGCAAGGACGGTCGCGCTACAAGCGCCCCGGAGGCCCGCGCATCCGGATCGCAGGTAAGCGTACTTGTGCAGAAGATGCCCGCAGAGCACGCAGAGGGGCGCAGCGAATAGGCCGGGTGAAGCCCTCTGCGCCCCTGCGCGCCCGCCGCGGTGCGTGCGCGTTCGGCGCCTCCGAACGCCACATTCGCGCCGGGTTTTTGTCGGGGAGACGCGCCAGACACGCTCAGGCGCCCATCTGGCGCATTCAGCGCACCATCAACGGCGCCGTCGGCTGCTTCAGGCGCTCCAGGGCCAGCGCCCGCGCCCCCAGGGGTTCGAGGCGCACTCCACCGTCCTCGGGGTAGAAGGCCAGCACGACGCGCTCAAGGTACTGCACCACCCTCGGCTGCCCATCGGCGGCGATGGTGGTGAATTCCTCCGATAGCGGCAACCCGAAAACCTCCACTCCTCCGCCCCGCTCCCAGAAGTCCAGAAAGGCGCCCCGCAGGGTATGCCCGGTTTCGAGGAATTGCCGGCCCTCCACCTCACCCGCAGGCTCGGCCAGCGCCTCTGCGCCGCCGTAGGCCAGGTCGCGGAGCGCAGCAACACCCAACGGCTCGGGTTGCACGTAGTAGGGCGTGTCGCGCAGGTCGTCGCGCAAGGCAATGCTGACGTTGCGGAAGGTCTGGCTCAGGCCAGCGGGTGTGACGCGGGCCGCCTGGAGGGGCGGGCCAAAGCGTTCCTCGCCGCCCAGGGCGCGCCAGTAGCGATACACCGGCGCGGGCACGCTCAACCCGGCTACCAGCCCGTCTTCGGGGAGCGGCAGCAGGGCCTCGGCGTCGGCAAGAACGGCCTGGAGAGCGGCAAGGTTCTGAGCAAACTCGGTCTGATCGCCGGTAACCAGTTCAGGAGTGATGGTTGCAATGCCAAGGCTGCCGGCCCAGTCGTGCATACCGCCGGTGATAGTGTAGTTGGGCCACAGGCGGCTGTACGCATAGCCGGCGCTGCCGGCATAGCGCTCGGCCAGGGCAATCGAGGGGGCATGCTCGCAACTTGCCGGAAAGACCAGCCCGGCGTTGGAGTGCAGAAAGATCGCCCCGGCGGCGTCCCAGAGGAAGGAGCGCAACAGGCGCACCTCAGGTTGCGAGTCGGGGTAGGGACCGCCCGTGTCAGAAACGATGCCATAGGCGCCCTGCACCGTCACGCGCCAGTCATTCTCGGGGCAGGCGTCCAGATTGGTGTTCATGTTGCGGTTCAGATCCACGCCCGCGGCGTCGAAGCGCCAGCCAAGGGCCAGACCATCGGGGTTGATCGAGGGAATGAAGGCCAGACGCACCCCGGGCGGCACCAGCGTGGGAGTGGCGCGGAAATGCTCGATCAGCTCCACGGTCAGGCGGTAGGTGTTGGCCTCCGGGGCGCCATGGGTATTGCCGACCACCACCAGCTTGCGCGGACCGGCGCCAACCTGCGTCACCTCGATGGGGCGGCCCTGGGCGGAATAGCCAAGCACGAAGGTTCGCACATCGGTGGCTGCCGCGCGACGCGGCGCGGGGAGCGCGCCAGCGCCGGCCAGCACCAGCGCCATGCCCAGGAAGCAGATCAGGCAGTGCTTCATAAAGGGGATTGTAGCGGAGCGTCGCGCTGCGCGCAAGACAAGCGGGCAGTGTGTGAAAAAAAGTGTATACTTGGAAGGGCTTCGCCCTCCCCACCATCGTGGTCTTCGCGCCTTCGGGGCGCACGTGCTATTAGGAGGATCTATGTGGCCCCAGTTTGGAGGTAAAGTCGCCCTGGTCACCGGCGCCGCCTCGGGTATCGGGCGCGCCTCGGCCCTCGCCTTCGCCCGCGCCGGCGCGAAGGTAGTGGTAGCCGATGTTCAGGTCGAGGCGGGAGAAGAGACGGCGGCGCTGGCCCGCGCCGAGAATACCGATGCGATCTTCGTGCGCGCCGATGTATCCCTGCGCCCCGACGTCGAGGCGCTGATCGGCACGGCCCTGGAGATGTACGGCCGGCTCGATATTGCGCACAATAACGCCGGAATCTCCGGCCCCCAGGCGATGCTGGCCGACTATCCCGAGGAAGCCTGGGATCGGGTGATCGGCATCAATCTCAAGGGCGTCTGGTTGTGTATGAAGTACGAATTGCAGCAGATGCTCCGGCAGGGCGGCGGAGTGATCGTTAATACCTCTTCGACAGCCGGGCAGGCCGGTTCTCGCGGTGTGTCGGCCTACGTGGCGAGTAAGCATGGCATTATCGGGCTGACCAGGGCCGCCGCCCTCGAGTATGCTCGCAACAATATCCGGGTCAATGCCGTGTTGCCCGGCACCATCCACACGCCGTTGATTGACGTGTTCACCGGTGGCGACGAGCGCCTTCTCCAGCAGTTTGCCGAGAGCGAGCCGGTGGGGCGCCTCGGCACCCCTGAGGAAGTGGCTTCGGCGGTGCTCTGGCTCTGCTCCGATGGCGCCTCCTTCGTCACCGGCGCCACCCTTGCCGTGGACGGCGGTCGCCTGGCCTGAGCGATGAACAGCTATGCGGCAATCTACGCGGTGGTCCGGCGCATCCCCTACGGACGGGTGTGTAGCTATGGCCGGGTAGCCGTGCTGGCGGGGTACCCCGGCCACGCCCGGCTGGTGGGCTACGCCCTCCACGCTCTCCGCACCACCGGCGAGGACGACGTGCCCTGGTGGCGCGTCATCAATCGCAACGGCTTTATCAGTAACGCCTATGAGCCGACGTTGCAACGGGCGCGCCTTGAAGCCGAAGGTGTTCAGGTGGACGAGAGCGACCGCGTTGATCTGGAGCGCTACCTGTGGGATGGAGGAAGCCAGGACTCTCAGGAATAGATTGGCGGGGCGTGGGGAAACCCGGTTTCCCCATCCTCTGACACGATAAAGACAGGTTTTTTCCTGGGAGGGCTACGCCCTCCCAAACCCTCCCACCGGGGAGAGCTTGCCACCCCGTGAGCGGGGGTATGGGGAAACCCGGTTTCCCCATACCTTCACCTCAGGCTTCCCTGCGCCGCCAGGCGCCCGATGAGCGCTATGGCGGCGCCCACGTCGGCGCCCACCCGCAGCCAGCAGGCGTTCTCGCCAGCGAGTGCGGCGAGCAATGCCACCGCAGCCGGGTCAGGCGCCAGCGAGCGCGCCAGGCGGGCCAGCGCCTCATCGCGGGCCAGCCGTTCCAGATAACTGGCCTGCCCCGTGGTCCGTTCCACCAGGCACAGCGTGGCCCGCGCAGCGTGGGTCGCCAGTCGCTCCACACCGAGCGCTGCCGCGTCGAGTTCGAGCACAGACGCCTCGCCGCTCACCGCGCGCGCCGGCAGATCAGGGAAGAGGTAGGTGGCCACAGGCGGCAGGCGCACCGTCCCCGGATGGCCCCAGAGCATCGGCGAGCGTCCCGCGCTCATATGCACCACGCCGGCAGCCAGCAGGTCGCCACCGGCGCGCGCGCAGCCGACGGCGAGGGTGGCGTTTAGCAACGCGTCAGCCCCGCTAAAGATCAGGGCGTGTCCATCCCACACCACCGCCCCGGCGGGCAGCGGCGTTCGCCCGCGGGCGCCGGCCAGGGCCAGGCCCAGCCGTTCAAGCACCTCGCGGCGCAGTCGGGGCTCATCTGCCACCACTTCCGGGGCGATGAAGGCCAGGGCGGACCCACTCGCCGGTTGCACACAGAGCAAACACCCTCCACCCGCCGCGATCAGCGCGCCCGCGTGGCTCCGCGTCACCACCTTTCCGCTGAGCGCCACTTCGTCGGGAGCAAGGGCCTGAACGATAATCACCACTTCCCCCGGCGGCCCTGGCTCGACCAGCGCTGCCGGCAGGCTGCGCCACAGCCCGAAAGCCCGCTCGGCGGCGGCGGTCACCGCCGCGCTGGTGGCGCGAACAACGATTGGCACACCGAGCACCGGCGCCTCAACGTGCGCGGGTAACACCGCACCCATTCCTGGTGAATCGCTCATTGGCGCAACCTTACGTCGCGACTTCACCGCCCACGACTGATGTGGGCAGAGGAGAACCCGGGATTCCCATGCCCCTCCCTGAGGGGCTTTCACGGGTAGATTTTTTTGGGCCACGGCCTCAATTAATTATGTTCATTCCGGCGTTGCGCGCCATGCGCATGACCGTCTGAGGTGAACATACGGGGAAACCGGGTTTCCCCACCTGCGGTGAGCCTGTCGAACCGCACCCCTGCCTGTGGGGGGGGCGCCAGCCGCTTCCAACAGCAGTTGGGACATGGGGAAACCAGGTTTCCCCAATCCCCTCCCTGCGGGGAGGAGCCCGGTTCCCTCCCCCAGCGAGGGAGGGCCAGGGAGGGGGCCGCCCTCCCAAAGACGCCCCATGTTCATCGCGACGTTGTGCGCTCCGCGCATGGGGCCTGACTAAAAAATAGGATAAACTATTCTACACCTGCGATTCATCGGCCCGACAAGTATGCCGTGATATAATGCTGTATCGAACCATCTGATATGCACACGGGAGTGCTTCGCCCTCCTGCGCCCTCCCCTGAGGGGCCGTCGGGAAAGCCAGCTTTCCCCATGCCCTGGCCCGCCAGACGGGGGATGCGGGAGGGCGACGCTCTCCCGGAAACAGTTTTATCTCGCATTATCGCTGACCTCTGGCATAGAGAGGTTGACAAACCAGGCGCTATCAACCGTGGAATATCAACCTGACGTCAAACAGATCACTGGCGAGGGCGGCCTGATCGTCGCCGTGGCCCCCGGCAGCATCGCCGCCGAGATTGGCCTCAAGCCCGGTGACGTGCTCGTTGCCGTGGGCGCACAACGCCTCCGCGACGTGATTGATTATCGCTTCGCCATCGCCGAAGAGCGCCTGGAACTGCTTGTCCACTCCGGCAATGAAGCACTGGTGATTGAGGTTGAAAAGGACCCCGACGAGGATCTGGGCATTGAGTTCAGCGAGCCGCTGTTCGACCGCTTGCGCACCTGCAATAACAAGTGCCCGTTTTGCTTCCTGACCCAGATGCCAAAGGGCTTCCGTAAGACGCTCTATTTGAAGGACGACGACTACCGCCTCTCGTTCCTCTATGGCAATTTTGTTACCTTCACCAATCTGAGCGAAGCTGACTGGGAGCGGATTGAACGGCAGCGCCTCTCGCCACTCCACATCAGCGTCCACGCAACCGACCCCTTCTGGCGCGCGGTGATGCTTGGCAAGCGGGATGTGCCCGACGTGCGCGCGCAGATCCGGCGCCTGGGCACGCTGGGAATCGAGGTGCACACCCAGATCGTGGCCTGCCCCGGCGCCAATGATGGCGACGTGCTGCGGCAGAGCATTGCCGACCTTATCGCACTCTATCCCACGGTGCAGTCCATTGCCGTGGTGCCGGTAGGGCTGACGAAGTATCGCTTCGACGGGAAACGGCCCGCTAGCCTCAAGGCTGCCATTCAGGTACACGAACGCCCAGAGTGGATCGATACCAACTGGGAACGCCAGCCGTTGTGGGAGCACACCGAGGGTCAGCAACTTCTTGCGCTGGCGCCGGCAGCCTCCTCAGACGCCGCTGCGCCGCTCCATAACCCTGCGCTGGGCTTCTGCTCGCGGCTCGCCGCAGCCGGCGACATCCCCCTGCGCTGCTACACCCCCGCCGAAGCCGCCGCGGTGATTGATCTGGTTGAGTCCTTCGGCGCGCGCTGCCGCGATGAGCTGGGGATGACCTTCGTCTATCCCAGCGACGAATTCTACCTCCTGTCGGGGCGTTCCATCCCTCCTGCCGATCGTTACGATGGGATGCCGCAGTATTCCAACGGCGTTGGAATGGTTCGCGATTTCCTCGACCTCTGGGCGAGGGCGCGCCGCCACCTGCCGGCGCGCCTGCCCCAGCCAACCAGTCTGGCGATTGTCTGCGGCACCCTGGTTGCCGGGTTAATGGATCACGTCGCCGCGCGCCTGAACCGGATCGAGGGGTTGACGGCGCAGGTTGTGCCAGTGATCAACACGTTTTTTGGCCCGACGGTCACCGTGAGCGGCCTGCTTACCGCCGAGGATGTCGTGCCCGCGCTCAGGGCAAGCGGCTGCGCCCGCGCGCTGCTTCCGCGGGTGATGTTCGATTACCGGGGTGAACGCACCATTGACGATTGGGGTCCGCAGCGGATCGCCGAAGCTGCTGGCATGCCGGTAGCGCTCGCCGCAGATCCCGAAGAACTGGTGCGCTACGTTCGTGCCCTGGCACACATCGAAACCTGTACGTGACCCTTCTGCGAAGGTGCAGCGGCGATGTCGTCCGCCATCCTTCCCGCAGGGAACGCATCGGACAAAGGCTGAACCCACAATCCACGGCCCGGGTTTCTGGCAGCGCACCTTCCCCCGACCACGCGCTGCTACTGCGACCCTTGCACCTATTCATAGTAACTATCGCTGTAAGCCTCGTAGTGGTATCACGCTTTCGGCGCCTGTCCGCTTCGAGGCGCCTGGAGGTTCAGCATGTTCATTCGTGAAACGCGCTTCCAGCGATTCGTTCAGGCCATGCAGCGCGCCGATCAACTTGTGGCTACCGGTGCTCGCGACGATCTGTTCGAGCAGATGCTCGATCTGATGGTCTTCGCAACCGAGGCCGAAGCCGGTGTGCTCTCGCTCTACGACAAAGACTCGCAGACCCTGGTGGTTCAGGCGGTAGCCGGGCTTCCCCGCGGGAAGGACTTCCGCAGCGCTCATGGCGACGCCAACCAGGGCCTCGCAGGTGCCGTGCTGCGCCGGGGAACAGCGCTGTTCGTGGCCGACCCGGGGCGCGATCCGCGCCAGGATTGGATATGCGGCGCGGCGGCAGCCTCCCTGCACGTGCGCACGGTCCTCTGTCAGCCACTGATGAGCCACGGGCAGCCCCTCGGTTGCGTCCATGTGTTCAACCTGCCTGATCCTCCAGCCGATGACCGTGACGAACCGGCCTTGCTCAGCCTGCTCAGTTCGCGCCTGGTGAACGAGATGGAGAAAGCGCAGATCCTGGCTGAGGCTGAACGCCGTGAACGGCGTCAACGAGCTCTGCTGGAGATCATCTCAAACCTGACCACCACGCTCGACCGCGACGAACTGCTCTATCGGATTATGAGCCACGCCTGCGAATTGCTGAACGTCGAGGCGACGTCAATCTGGCTGCGCGATCCGGCCCAGGATGACCTGGTGCTGCACATCGCTGCCGGATCGAGCCGCGAGCGGATCGTGGCCCAGAGGGTGCCGGCTGGACAGGGTATTATCGGCCACGTGGTGGCAACCGGCGAGACGGTGGCGGTCAACGATGTGCGCCGTGATCCGCGCTTCTACCAACACATTGATGCCAGCAGCGGTTTCGTCACCCGCTCGATCCTCTGCGTGCCGCTCAAAGCGCCCCGCATCCAACTGGGCGACGTGCGTGGAATCGCCGAGGAGCGGATCATCGGCGGCGCTCAGGCGCTGAACCCGCGCCACAGGAGCGGCTTCGTCCCGGATGACATCGCCCTGTTTCAAACACTGGCCGGTCAGGCCGCTGCGGTCATCCGCCTGGCCCAGTTGTATTCCGAGGTGTCGGCGCTCTCGACCCGGATCATTGACGCCATCACGGGAGCGATTGACTTGAAAGACCCCTACACCCGTGGTCACAGCCAGCGTGTGAGCGATTTCTCGGTAGCGATTGCCCAGGAGCTGGGCCTGAGTTCCGATGAGGTGTATCGGGTACGCATCGCCAGCAAGCTCCACGATGTAGGCAAGATCCGGGTGCCCGACCGCATCCTCAAGAAGCGCCGTCAGCTCACCGATGCCGAGTTCGCGCAGATGCGCCAGCATCCCGAGCATGGGCTGGAGTTTCTGAAGGAGAACGGACTGCTCGAGCTTGAGGTGCTGCGCGAAAGCTGGACAGCGCTCGCTCAGCATCACGAACGCCTCGATGGGCGCGGGTACCCCAAAGGTCTCCGCGGCGACCAGATCTCGCTGGTGGGCCGCATCGTCGCCGTGGCCGATGTCTTCGACGCGATTACCAGCCACCGCCCCTACCAGCCGGCCCGCTCGGCGGATGAGGCGATCGCCATTCTGCGCAGCCTGGCCGGGGTTGAGCTGGACAGCGCCTGTGTCGAGGCGCTGGTCCGCGCCCGGGCGCAGGGCCTGGTGCGTACCCAGGAGGAACGTGGCGAGCGTGATCGCCTATCGAAGCGGCGCCGACGTCCCACGCGGCGCCGCAGCGTCGGAATGGCTGGCTAGAGGCTGACCAGGGTGAGCATGGGGGATGCAGGGGCGCCTCTTGTGGATGCCCCTGCGTCGCGATCCGGCATCATCGCCGGGGCAGACCGCCAGGCCCAATGATGAACCCGGGGTTTTTCCCCGGGAGGGTTGCGCTCTCCCTCCCACAGGGAGGGGAGCGGTGAAACCTGATTTCCCCGTATTTCACCCCCTGGCACGACGAAAATCCTTAATGTTCAACTGTAACCGCGTCTCGCCGTTCCACTGGTTGGCTTCGAGCTGGTAGGCCACGTCAATGAACGGATGCCGGCGCAGGGCCTCGGCGAGGTGGCCAAGTCGGAAGGCAATCCCCTCATACGTGGCGCCATCACGCCGCAGGAGCAGCCGCAGGTGCTGGCCATCGCCGCCGCGGGGGCGGGCATCAATCACCTGTACCGCCGGGCTCATCAGCGTGGGGAGGGGGTTGGCCTGGCCAAAGGGTTCGAGGCGGCGCAACTCGGTGAGCAGGTCGTAACTGACGGCATTCAGGTCAAGGGTGGCATCAATGGTCAGTGACGGCTGGAGCATAGCGTCAGTGAGGCGTTCGTCGGCCAGAGCCAGCAGATGTTGCTCCAGGAGCGGGAGGTTGGCGCTGGCAATGGTAAAGCCGGCAGCGGCGGCGTGGCCGCCGAAGCGCACGAACAGCTCACTACGACTGGCCAGGGCCTCGACAATGTTGAAGCCAGGGATCGAGCGCGCCGAGCCGCGCGAAAGCTCCACGCCGCGTTCGATCAGGAGCACCGGGCGCCCCCATTCCTCCACCAGTTTCCCCGCCACCAGGCCCACCACGCCAGCCGGAAACTCCTCGCTGGCGATCACCACGATCCGTTGCTGGTGCTTCCCCGTAGCCTCGGCCTGAGCGCGAGCGGCCATCTGCACCTGCCGGGTCAACTCCTGCCGCTCGCGATTGGTCCGATTCAACTCCTCGGCAATGGCCTGCGCGCTGGCGTAGTCGGACGCGAGGAGCAACTGGTAGGCCCGAACCGCGTCATCGAGCCGGCCGGCAGCGTTGAGCCGCGGGCCGAGCATGAAGCCGATGTCGGTGGCGGTGATCTGCCCCTGGACCAGCCCCGACACTTCGATCAGCGCGTTCAGGCCCGGTCGCCGGGTGGTGTTGAGGGCCTGAAGGCCGGCTTTGACCAGCACGCGGTTCTCGCCGGTGAGGGGCCCCATGTCGGCGACGGTGCCCAGGGCCACGACATCGAGCAGGTCGCGGCCCCGCACCGCGCCGAGCGACAACCCGCGCCGGACCAGGGCTTGCACCAGCTTGAAGGCGATGCCAACCCCGACCAGATGTTTGTAGGGGTAGGCGCAGTCGGGCTGTTTGGGGTTAACCACCGCCAGCGCGGCGGGGAGCGTCGCCGGGGGAGTGTGGTGGTCGGTCACAATCACGTCCAGGCCGATTCGGGTTGCTTCGGCCACCTCGGCAACATTGCTGATACCGCAGTCCACGGTGATCAGCAGGCGCACCCCTTCACCGGCTAGCTGGTGCAGGGCCTGCACGTTCAGCCCGTAGCCCTCGCGCAACCGATGGGGGATGTAGGGGCGGATGTTCGCGCCCATCGCGGTCAGGGCTTGCACCAGCAGCGTCACCGCGGTCACCCCATCGGTGTCAAAGTCGCCGTACACCGCCACAGGTTCGCCGCGAGCAATGGCCTCGGCGATGCGGGCGCTGGCCTCGGCCATGCCGCGCATGCGCAGGGGATCGTGCAGGTCGCGGGAATAGTCAGCGTCGAGGAACAGGCGCGTCGCGTCGGCGTCGCGCAGGTCGCGTTGATACAGCAGTGAGGCCAGCAGGGGGCTTACACCGCTCTGGCGCACAAACTCCGGCGGCGCGGGGGGGAGCAGGTTCCAGTGGCGGTTGCGAGCGGAGAGGGGTCTCTGGGTCATAGTGTGGTACGAAGTTCACTGACAGGGTTACGGCAATGGGTATACCGGAGGCGGAGCAGCGGGGTTACGCAGATGGCGGGAGGTGTGGAGTGCAGGCGTAGAGACGCAGCGGCACTGCGTCTCTCCCTGTCATAGTGCGGCGCAGCCGCATAGGCGGCTGATACGAACATTGGGGAAACCGGGTTTCCCCACCTGCGGTGAGCCTGTCGAACCGCACCCCCGCCTACGGGGGCGGCAAGCCCTCCCACACCCTCCCCGCTGGCGATCACCGGCGCACAATCAGCGATTCGCCGGTCATATCCGCGGCTCTGGGCAGGCCGAGAAGCTCCAGCAGCGTTGGCGCCACATCGGCGAGACGCCCGCCGGAGCGCAGAAAGACCTCGTTCTTGCCAAGGCCCAGCCCCTCGGCGGCCACGAGGATGCAGGGCACCGGATTGGTGGTATGGGCAGTATGGGCGCCGCCGGTTTCGGGGTCGATCATTTGCTCCGCGTTGCCGTGGTCGGCGATAATCAGCAGCGCGCCACCGCGCGCCAGCACCTCGGGCACCACCGCGCCCATCCCGGCGTCCACCGTCTCGCAGGCCTTAACCACCGCCGGGATGACCCCGGTATGGCCGACCATATCGGGGTTGGCGTAGTTCACCACAATAAAATCGTACTGGTCGCTGCGAATGGCCTCGATCAGGCGTTCGGTGACCTCGGGGGCGCTCATTTCGGGTTGGAGATCGTAGGTGGGCACCTTGGGCGAGGGCACGAGCAGACGGTCCTCGCCGGGAAACGGCTCTTCGCGGCCACCGTTGAGAAAGAAGGTCACGTGAGGGTACTTCTCGGTCTCGGCGATGTGGAACTGGCGCCTGCCCGCGGCGCTCACCACAGCGGCAATCGGCTCGACTACAGGGCGCGGCGGGAAGGCGATCTCCACCGGCAGGCCCTCCTCGTACTGGGTCATGGTCACCATGTGGAGGTTCTGCAACTGGCGGGGGCGCTGCCAGATCGTATCGGGCAGCTTGAGGCCCTCTTCCTTTTGCCGGGCGTAGTGCCGCTGGATCTGCTCGTTAATATCGGGCAGCACCAGAGCACGGGTGAGTTGCCGGCCCCGGTCGGGGCGAAAGTTGGTGAAGATCACCGCATCACCGTCTTTGACGGTCGCCACCGGCGCGCCATCGCGAACAATCACCGTGGGCGGAACAAACTCATCGCTGACATCGGCGGCGTAGGCCTGCTGAATAGCAGTGCGGGCATCGGGCGCGGTTTCGCCCTTCCCCTCAACGATCGCTGCATAGGCCCGCCCGGTGCGCTCCCAGCGCTTGTCGCGGTCCATCGCATAGTAGCGCCCCGAAACCGTAGCTACAACCCCGACGCCGGTGCGCGCGATGGCGGCTTCGAGGGCGTCGAGGAAGCCAAGGGCGCTGCGGGGCAGCACATCGCGCCCATCGAGGAACAGGTGCAGATAGACCCGATCAAGCCCTTCGCGGCGGGCCAGTTCCAGCAGGGCATGGAGGTGATCTTCGTGGGCATGCACGCCGCCGGGGCCGAAGAGGCCCATCAGGTGCAGGGCGCCCCCCGTGGCCCGGGCGTGGGCGATAGCGCCGCGCAAGGCGGGATTGGTAAAGAAATCGCCGTCGGTGATGGCCTTGCTGATGCGTGTCAACTCCTGGTAGACCACAAAACCGGCGCCGATGTTCAGGTGCCCCACCTCAGAGTTGCCGATCTGGCCCTCGGGCAGACCCACGTCCAGGCCCGAGGCGCAGAGGGTCGTAAAGGGGCACTCAGCGCTCCAGCGATCCACATTGGGGGTCTGCGCCAGATCCACGGCATTGCCGGGTCCAGGGGGGGCGAGGCCCCAACCGTCCATAATCGCCAGGACGACGGGCCGCGGAAGGGCGTTGGCGGGCATAGAACCTCCTCACATGCCGCGCCGGGGCGCGCCGTCGCGCACACCCCGGCGCGTGTCCGATACGGACGGAATCATACCACACTCGTCAGCCGGCGAACCGACACTCAGCCGAGGCCCAGGGCGACCATCAGAATGCGCCAGCCGGCGAGCAGGCCAAAAACCCCGGTGATGAGCACGGGTAAGCCGACCATCAGGAAGGTAGCGATGCGCGCACCCGAGGAGGCGCCGGCGCTGACGAAATGCACGGGTATTTCCCGCGACGTGGTGACCCAACCACCCCAGAGGACCAGAGCGCCGAGGATGGCGAACGCGATCGCCGAGCCTATCGCGATAATGACACCGAGCGCGAACATGATGTTCCTCCTTCTACCGATTATACCAACCGCAATTGAACAAGCTGTGGATGCGCGACAGCCAGAGCAGAGAATGTCTGGACGGGCCTCGCCCTCCCGTTCAAGAGTTCGCTGGCGCGCCGCTGACATTCGCAATCGGTCATAGCATTACTCCGACAGAGGCAGCGTCAGACACGCGGCAGCGTAGAGCGCCGCGCCAACCACGCCCGCCTCATTGCGCAAGTGCGCTGGAACGATCTCAACCGGCGCCGACAACAGGGGGCCAAACTCATCGAAAGCTTTGCTGGCGCCGCCGCCAACAATGACCAGATCAGGCCAGATCAGCGCGACCACGCGGTGAAGGTACTCATCGAACAGGGGCGCCCACTCGGCAAAACTCAAGCCCTTACGCTTCCGGGCGGCGTCAGAGGCACGGCGTTCGGCGTCCTTGCCGCGGATCTCAATGTGCCCCAATTCGGTATTGGGGATCAGCGAGCCATTGATGAACAGGGCGGTCCCGATGCCGGTACCCACGGTCAGCATCAGCACCACGCCGTCGCGCCCGCGTCCGGCGCCAAAGCGCATTTCGGCGATCCCGGCGGCATCGGCGTCGTTCAGCAGCGCCACGGGTTGCCCCAGCGCCTCCTGGAGGTGCTGCCGGCCATCAACGCCGATCCACTCCGGGGCGATATTCGACGCCGTGCACACGATCCCATGCTTGACCACGGCGGGCAGACCGCAGCCGATCGGCCCGTGCCAATCGAGGGATTGCGCCAGCCGGGCCACGGCAATGCCAATCGCCCTGGGAGTCGCCGGTTGGGGGGTCGGGACACGTTGTCGAGGCGTGATCAGGGCGCCCGTGGCAACATCAACCACCGCTGCTTTGATCCCTGTGCCGCCGATATCTACGCCCAGGAGGTGCATACCGGTTCTCAATCTACACCACGAAGCGACCGGGGTTCAGAATCCCCGCCGGGTCCCAGCGGGCGCGCAGGGCGCGCATCACATCGATCCCTTCGGGGAGCGGCCCCCAGAGATCGAGGGCGCCGACGAGAGATGGGGGCGCTTCCTCGACCACCACGTAACCGCCGAGCACACCGAGTTCAATCCGCGCCTCAAGCAGGGCCTGATTCACCGCCTCGGGGCCAGCCAGACCGGTGAACCAGCGGCTGAAAATAAGACCCGCCGGGGCAATGCCGATCTGCGCAGGGACCCAGCCATTGCGGCGGGCCACGCGCTCCAGCAAGCCGGCCACTGCCCCCAGGGCGCTGGAGGGGGCGCCAGCGCGGAGCAGAAGTGAGCCATCGCCTGTGGGGGCCATAGTGTTAGAAATGGCATGCCACAACAGCGCATCATCCTCAAGGGGCACGGCGACAATTCGCGCGCCGAGACTGACACACCGGCGCTCGGCCTCGTGGACCTGGCGGGACACAGCCAGGTCAGTGCCGGCAAAGCGCGCGATGACCGAGATATGGTCGGGCTGGCCCTCCAGCAGAGTCCGAAGCGCGGGGATGCGGTCGGCGGCGGGGCGATTGAGCGCCACCAGCGCCACAGGTTGCAGCGGCGCGGCGCGGAGATGGTCAACCGCGCGCACCGGCAAGCGCGGGTCGGTGAATACGGCAATCAGGGAGCGAAAGTGTTCGGGTAGCGGGGCAACCTTAAAAGTGGCCTCGGCAATGACGCCGAGGGTGCCGAAGGCGCCGATATGCAGTTTATGAGCGTCGCAGCCGGCCACGTTCTTCGCCACCTGGCTGCCGCTCTTCACCAGGCGCCCATCGCCGAGCGCAACGCGCATGCCCAGCGTCCAGTCACGGAGCGTGGTATGACCGCAGCGCAGAGCGCCGGTGGCGCCGCTGGCAAGCAGGCCCCCGATGGTGGCGCGCTCGGGGTGAGCGGGGTCCCAGGGAAGCCACTGGCCGTGGCGAGCCAGGCACGCCTGCAGCGTCTCTAGCGTTACACCAGACTCAGCCGTGACGACCAGATCCTCGGGGTGGTAGGCGACAATACGGTTGAGGCGCCGGGTAGCGAGCGCCAGATCGTAGCGCGCAGGCCGGCGCCCCACGTGCTGGCGCGTCCCCCCGCCCCAGGGCACCAGGGCCAGACCGCGCTCGTGCGCCTGACGCAACGTCTCTGCCAGTTCGGCGGCGCTGGCCGGTTCGACAACACTATGGGGTCTGAGGCCGTGCAGCGCGTAATCGTGCATCTTCCACCACTTTGAGGAAGAACACCGGAAGCATGCAACCCGCGAGCCGGCGCAACGGAAGCCTGGCGATTACTTGGTACGCACGCGGCGCTTCAGATCCGCGGCTGGCTTGCGGAACGAGAGCACATCCAGCGTTCCCCGTGGATAGCTCTTCGTGAACTGCGCCAGACCGGCCGGGCTACGGCGCCAGAAGATCGAAATCGCCAGTACCCCCAGCAGCAGCGGCATCACCACAAAGAGACTGGCCGGCTGGCCGCTGTTCAAGCTGTAGGCCAGGTAGCCAAACACGCCCAGCATCAGCAATGCCTGCAAGGCCGGCAGCAGCAACATTCGCTCACGCAGTTGCACGTAGGCGTAGACGAACGCAAAGGCGTACCACACCTCGATGACTGTCACGACGAGGAAGAAAGCCCAGAGCCACACAGTATGCTCCTGGTATGCGCGATGCTGTTGGTCGTATCATAGCATACCCTGCCCGTTTTGGTACGCAACCTGTGCTATAATCGCCACCTGGTTGCAGTAGCTATCCAGTGCATCGAGGGTATCACTATGAACGATCGTCCGAGTATCACAGCCTTCTTTCCGGCGTTCAACGATGCTGGCACGATCGCAAGCATGGTGGTTGCGGTGATCCGGACCCTCGAGGAACTGACCGACGATTACGAAGTGATCGTCGTCGAAAACGGCAGCACCGACTACACCGTGCAGGTGCTCGAGGAACTGGCCCGACACTACCCCCGGCTGCGTGTATTCACGCACCCTCAGCCGCTGGGCTACGGCGGGGCCCTGCGGGTTGGCTTCGCCAGCGCCACCAAGGACCTGATCTTCTATACCGATGGCGATGCGCAGTACGATCCGCGCGAACTCAGAGTGCTCCTGCCCGCCCTGCGGGATGATGTTGATATTGTCAACGGCTGGAAGATCGACCGGGGCGACCCCCTGCACCGCAAGATCATCGGGCGGGTCTACCACCACACCGTCAAGTTCCTGTTCGGCTTCCAGTTACGCGACGTGGACTGCGACTTCCGGCTCATCCGGCGCCAGGTCTTCGATGTGATCGAGCTGGAGTCAGACAGTGGCACTAT
>Ga0209207_1000533_pt1 | contig 22836 bp, 22 predicted proteins | sample SaghotsprinmetaG_FD_184140 | JGI IMG/M metagenome (GOLD analysis project Ga0209207, IMG submission 184140) | Hot spring microbial communities from South Africa to study Microbial Dark Matter (Phase II) - Sagole hot spring metaG (SPAdes) (version 3) | ecosystem: Environmental > Aquatic > Thermal...
TCCCGCTCATCTCGATCCGGTCCATCATCTCATGCTCCGTCTACAACCAAAGCGGACATTTCTAACTTGCTGAGACCGGACATTACTAACTTGCTCTTACAACTCCAGACCAAGCAGGATGGCCCGTCCCAGATCGGCGCGCAGCGCGCCGTAAGCCTCCTGGAACGGCGTGCCCGACCATATCCGGCGCAGACACACGAAACTGGCGATGAATGCGCCGGCCAGCAGCACCAGCACCCCGGCGAGCTCGAAACCCCGCGCGGAAGCCGTGATGAGGGGTTCAAATTCCATGTGGCCTCCTGTCAACCCAAATTCCTCATCACAGAGACAGTTGTCTCTGTGGCACCGTGGTTCAACTGCGTCTTGCAGGTTCAAGCGCCGACACGGCATGCGCCAGACGGCGGCCCCGGCGCACGTCCACCCCGGCCAGGACGAGCAGTCCGAGGATGAAATACAGCCCCAGGCCCAGCATGGCCAGGCGATGATTGCCGGCCGACAACCAAGCGGCGAGGCCATAGGTGAGGGGCCCCAGGATGGCCGACAGCTTCACCGCCAGTCCCCACAGACCGAAGAACTCCGCTCGCCGGGGCAGCGGGCTGAGATAGCCGACCAGGGCGCGCCCGGCTGACTGCGAGGCCCCCAGACACAACCCGGCCAGGTTGGCCGCCAGCCAGAACCGCCCCGGCGTGGTGGCGAAATAGGCGAGCAACACCGTGATGAGCCAGCCGATGAGGACGATCACCAGGGTCGGCTTGTGCCCGAGCCGGTCCTGCAACTGACCGAAGGCCAGGGCACCCAGGGCGGCGGTGACGTTGACCACCAGGATGAGCTCGATGCTTTGCCGGGCATCGAAGCCCATGGCCTGCTGGGCATAGATCGCCGCCAGGGCGATGACCGCCTGCACGCCGGCCTGGTAAAACACGATGCAGAGCAGGAAACGGCGCAGGTCGGGGTAGGCCGAGGCCCCCTCCAAGCTCGCCATAAAACACCGCCAGCTTGAGCCCGGCGCCGCGCCCTTGGGGATGCCACGCTCGCGCAGGAACAGGAAGGTGGGCAGGCTGGCGAGCAGGAACACGACGGCGGTGATCCACATCGTGCCGGGCACGAATGCATCCGCATCCAGCCCGCGCGCCTCGGCGGCGGCGACATAGGCCAGACACAGGCCGAGACACAGGAGGCCCCCGGCATAGCCGAGCGCCCAGCCCCAGCCCGAGAGCCGGCCCAAGCCACGGCCGCGGGCCAGCTCGGGCAGAAATGCAGCGATCAGATTCTCGCCCGTGCCGAAGAATAAATTGCTCACGACCAGCAGCAGCATCGCCAGGACCAAGTCACCCGGCCCCACCCCGGCCAGGCCTGCGGTGGACAGCACACAGCCCAAGGTGGTGAATGCGAGCAGGCGTTTCTTGGCGACATGCCGGTCGGCATAGGCCCCCAGGGCCGGCGCGCTGAGAATCACCAGCAGGTTCGACAAGGCCAGCGCCGCGCTCCAGGCCAGGCTGCCCCAGTCCGCATCGCCGGCCACGCGGCTGACGAAATAGGCACTGAACACGGCGGTGATCACCACCGTGGTGTAGCCCGAATTGGCGAAGTCGTACATCGCCCAGGCCCAGGCTTCGCGCCGGTTCACCCCCGGGTTGAGGGAGCGCGGCGCGGCGCGGTGGAATGCAAGGGAAATCATCGCGGTGGTGTCGTATACGGCATGACCGTTAGAATAGCAGGCTGTTGAAAAACTACTGTGGTAGGCCATCTGCTGTGTTGCGCGGCGCTTGCTCCCTCGCCGATCGATTTGAGATGGAGCTCCGGCATGACCTGAAGGTTGGCCTTCGCTGAAACGCGCTTCGCTCGTTTTCTCGGTCGCAGCGCTCCGTGCGCCTTGCATCGGGCCCTCCTCGCGACGTTTTTCAACAGCCTGATAGCGCGTAATCCGGACGAACAAGGCATGACCGACAATACGCTTCCCTCCATCACCGTCGATCGACTGGCGGTCGGCCTGTACGTCCACCTCGACCTGGGCTGGATGGACCACCCGTTCGCATTCAATCACTTCAAGATCCGCGACGCCGAGCAGCTGGAAACCCTGCGCGGCCTGGGCCTGAAAACGATCCGCTACGACCCGAAGAAGAGCGACATCGCCCCGCCGCCACCCGGCGCGGCCCCCCCTCCGCCAGCGACCCCGGCGCCGGCCTCCGCCGCGGAAAACCCACTGATCAAGGCCAAACTGGAGCGCATGGAGCGGATCAAGAAACAGCGCGAGGCGATCAGCGCCTGCGAACGGGTATTCCAGTCCGCCGCCAGCACCGTGAAGAACATCGCCAAGAACCTGTTTTCGCGCCCCGAGGAAACCCTCAAGGCCACCGACCAGCTGGTCAGCCAGATGGTCGAGTCCATGCTCACCGAGCGCGACATCGCCATCCACCTGATGAACGACAAGATCGGCGGCGAGGAGGTGTACGTGCACTCTCTCAACGTATCGGTGCTGGCCATGATCCTGGCCAAGGAGATGGGCCTGCCGGCGGACAAGATCAAGCGGCTCGGCATGGGGGCGATGTTCCACGACATCGGCAAGATCGAGATCCCCGACAAGATCCTGCTCAAGAAACCACCCCTGACCCGCGCCGAGACCGATTTCCTGCGCCAGCACGTCGCCTATGGCGAGGACATCGGCAAGCGCCTGAATTTCGCCCGCGAGGTGTTGCAGGTGATCACCCAGCACCACGAGATGATGGACGGCAGCGGCTATCCGGCGGGCCTCAAGGGCGACGACATCGCCATCCCGGCGCGCATCGTGGCCATGGTCAACCACTACGACAACCTGTGCAACCCGCTCAATGTCGCCGACGCCATCACCCCGCACAAAGCGCTGTCGACGATGTTCTCCAAGCAGCGCGCCCGGTTCGACGCCACCGCGCTGAAGATCCTCATCCGCAGCCTGGGCGTGTTCCCGCCCGGCACCGTGGTGCAACTCTCCAACGACGCCATCGGCATGGTGATGACGGTGAATTCGTCCAAGCCGCTCAAGCCCTCGGTGCTGATCTACGACCCCGAGGTGCCAAAGCAAGAGGCGATCATCCTCGATCTCGAGACCGAGGAAGACCTCAACATCGGCAAAGCCATCCGCCCCGGCCTCCTGCCGCGCGACATCTACGAATACCTCAGCCCGCGCAAGCGCGTCACCTACTACTTCAACGAAACCGATTCGAAATCGGCGCGGCCATGACTGCACTGCAAGCGCCCGGGAATTCCCCGGCCGATGAACTCCTTTCCGCCAGCCGCGAGATCCTGCTGCTGGTCGACCGCGAAAGTCTCACCGTGCGGGCGGCCAACCCCTACGCCGCGCGGGTGCTGGGGCTGACGCCGGACGAACTGATCGGCCGCGACATCACCGAACTGGAATGCTCGCTGCAGGACGTGTTCTACTGGAACAGCGTCGGCCTGGGACAGGTCGAGGAGATCGAGAACGTCGACGGGCTCTATGCACGTGCCGATGGCGAGGCCCTGCCGGTGCGCAAGTCGATCTCCCGCGCCGTTGTCGACGGCAGGGACCATCTCATCATTCGCGCCCGGGACCAGCGCCCGGCGCAGGCCGTGGAGCAGGAACTCGAACGCACCACCTCGCTGTTGCGCGCCACCCTGGAATCCACCGCCGAGGGCATCCTGGTCATCGATCTCTCCGGGCGGATCGTCAATTTCAACCATCGTTTCGCCGAGCTCTGGGGGCTGCACAGCGCCAGCCTCGAACGCGGCCGCGACCGGGCCATATTTCGCCACGCCCTGCGGCAGCTGACCCACCCGTCCGCCGGCATGCGTCGCCTGCGTGAGCTGCTGGCGGCGCGTGACGACGAGTCCTTCGACACCTTCGAGCTCAAGGACGGTCGTGCCGTGGAGTGTCGTTCTCGGCCGCAAACCCTGGCCAGCGAAGTGTTGGGGCGGGTATTCAGCTTCAACGACGTCAGCAAACGCATTCGCCAGGCGCGGGAACTGGCGGCGGCGCGCGACGCGGCACTCGCCGCATCGCGCGCCAAGACCGACTTCCTGTCGCAGATGAGCCACGAACTGCGCACCCCGCTCAACGCCATCCTCGGTTTTTCCGAGCTGCTCGCCGACGAGGTGTCGGACGCTAGCCGCGAGCCCGTGGAGGCCATCCGCAAGGCCGGTCGCCACCTGCTCGACCTGATCAACGATCTGCTCGACATGGCCCGCATCGAGGCGGGCAAGATCGAACTGTGCATCGAGGCCGTGGACCTCGCCGCACTTGCTGGCGAATGCATCGAGCTGTTACGCCCCTTGGCCGAGCGTCATGGCGTGAACCTGGCCCCGGCCCCGGGCGGCGAGCCGGCCTGGGTCCAAGCCGACCGCCTGCGTCTAAAGCAGATGCTCATCAACCTGATCTCCAACGGCATCAAGTACAACCGCCCCCAGGGCCGGGTATGGATCGAGATTGAGCGTGGCAGGCGCATCCGGGCCTGTGTATGCGACACCGGGGTCGGCATCACTGAAGCCGATCAGGCGGCGCTGTTTCAGACCTTTTCCCGGGTCGGCGAGCATCGGCGCAAGATCGAGGGCACCGGCATAGGCCTCGCATTCACGCGCAAGCTTGCGCGCCTGATGAGTGGCGAGGTCGGCATGCTAAGCCACGCCGGGGAAGGCAGCCGTTTCTGGATCGAACTCCCCGCAGATGCCGCCGCCGCCCCGGCGCCGAAGGCCGAATCGAAGGTCCAAGCCAGCGCCCCGCTCTGCCCGCCCGGCACCCGCCTGCTTTACATCGAGGACGATCGCTTCAGCCGACTGCTCATCGAACGCCTGTTCGCACGCTTCCCCGAGGCCGACCTGAAGACCGCCGAGAACGGCGCCGAGGGCCTGCGCCGGGCGCGCGAACATCGCCCGGCCTTGATCTTGTGTGACATGAACCTGGGCGACATGGTCGGCAGCGAAATCCTCGCCGCTTTACGCGCCGACCCGGAAACCGCCGCGATCCCCGTGCTCGCGCTGTCCGCCAACGCCATGCCGGAGGAGATCGAAGCCGCGATGGCAGCCGGATTCGATGGCTACCTGACCAAACCGGTGCAGGCGAGCGCGGTGGTCGAAGCCGTGCGCCAGACCCTCGCGCATGTCAAGGCAATTTAGCAGGCTGTCATTCACGCCCCCAGCTCGACCAAGAATCAGGACCAGGCCCGTAACCCCGAGATGCACCCGACCTCAAAAGGCAAGCAAGGGTATTTCGGGATGAAGATTCACGTCGGTGCAGATGTCAACTCCTGTGCTGTGCACACTGTGGGAGTCACCGCAGCCAACGAAGCAGACATCAACCGGCGGCCCAAGCTCTTGCGGCCGGAAGACGAAGTCATCTTTGCCGATGCCGGCTACGCCGTGCCCCATCCGCCCCGGCACCAAGCTGGCCGCGATCATCGACGCGATGCCTCATCCCGGCGGCGAGGCTGAGTTCCAGGTCACCGCCCCACGCCCTGTCGCCCGGCCGCAGCGCGGCTTCGCCGCCGTGAACGCCGAACTGGCGTGCGAACATCGCTTGGCCTGCGTGCCGTTCATGCTCGAAGGCTTGGCCGATCGGCCCGATCTATTCCTTGCCGACGGTATGCATCCCAATGCCGCGCCCCAGGCGCGCATCCGGGACGGCGCTGAAGGCATGGGGGGCGATCAGGACTCGCTCGACGATTCGTCGCGGCGTGTCTCCACCATTTGCAACGGAGCCTCCGCCACGGCTTCGGCAGGGCGCGAGCGACGTCGCGAGCGGGGACGGGGCTCGACGGTCTCGGCCAGGGCGGCATCCGTCGGGGCGACCGTCTCCACATCGCCGCGCGTCTCCACCATCTGCAAGGGTTCGCTGGGCGTGGCCGGAGGGCTGCGCCGCCGCGCCCGCCGTCGCGAACCGCTCACTTCCCCGGTGGAGTCGGAATCCGGCACCGGCTGCGACAAAACCTGGGTTTCCACCAGTTCCAGACCGGCCGCAGCCAGATCGACGGCCACCACCGGCGTCGGGCTTGGGGTCGGGGCCGGATCCTGGACTGGCGTCGGGGTCGATGCGAACGCAGGTTCCGGAGCGGCTTCCGGCGGCTCGACTGGAGCCGGACTCGCATCGGCCTGACGCGCAAGCGCTTCCCCGCTGACCAGGGCGTTCACGGTCTCATCGAGCGTCGCCTCGGTCTCGGCAGCCACCTCGCCGCGAGACGCACGGCTCTCGCCACGACCACGGCCACGGCCACGCCGGCCACGCCCGGAACGACGTGCCTCCTCGCCACCGTTCTCGCCGGTCACGGCGGATTCGGCGGCCATCGCTTCAGTCTCGACGAGCAACTCCGGGCTTGGCTGGGCCGGGATCGGCATCCGCCGTGGCCGGGCTTCGCCACGCTCTGCCTTCTCCACACGCTCGCTGCGCTCGCGGCGCCACTCGCCACGTCCTTCCGAACGCTCGCCACGCAGCACGCGCTCGGCCCGTTCGGCGATCCGCTCGCCTCGCTCGCCGGAACGCGACCGCCGCCCATCACGCGGCTCGCGCGCTTCACGCAACCGACCGCCTTCGCGCGGTTCCCGCCTTGGTGCGGGCTTGCGCTCGGGTTCGGCCTCCGGCCTGGTGGCATTGAGACCGCGCAACCAGCCGACGATGCGCCCAAACAGGCCGGGGCGGGCCGGAACGGTCTCGGCCGGGGCGGCATGGCTGGGGGCCGGCTGCGGCGGCGTGATGCACTGCACCATGGGCTGGGCTCGCTCCGCCTTGCCATTGCCCGCACGACCCGCTGGAACGACATCCTCGGCCGGTTTATCGATCATGCGGTAACTCGGTGGAATCGGCTCGGCTTGGTTGAGCTGGTCATGCCGCAAACGCGCCAAGGTGTAGCGCGGCGTCTCGAAATGGATGTTGGGGATGAGCAGGATCTCGACCTTGTGCCGGGCCTCGATGTTGAGGATGTCGGTGCGCTTTTCATTGAGCAGGTAGGTGCCCACCTCGACCGGAACCTGAACATGAACCGCGCCGGTGTTCTCCTTCATCGCCTCCTCCTGCAGCATGCGCAACAGGTGCAGCGCGAAGGATTCGGTGCTGCGCACGTGACCGGTGCCGGAACAGCGCGGGCAGGTGACATAGCTGGTCTCGCCGAGCGAGGGTTGCAGGCGTTGGCGCGACATTTCCATCAGACCGAAACGCGAGATCTTGCCGGTCTGGATGCGAGCGCGATCGTAACGCAGAGCCTCGCGCAGACGCTCCTCGACCTCGCGCTGATGCTTGGCGTTCTCCATGTCGATGAAATCGATGACGATGAGTCCGCCCAGATCGCGCAGCCGCATCTGCCGGGCGACCTCCTCGGCCGCTTCCAGATTGGTGTTGAACGCGGTTTGCTCGATGTCGGCGCCGCGTGTGGCCTGGGCCGAATTGACATCGATCGCCACCAGGGCCTCGGTGTGGTCGATGACGATAGCGCCACCGGAAGGCAGCGGCACCTCACGCGAATAGGCCGTCTCGATCTGGTGTTCGATCTGGAACCGGGAAAAGAGCGGCACCGGATCGGCGTACAGCTTCACCTTGTTGACGTTGTCCGGCATCACATGGGCCATGAACTGCCGCGCCTGTTCATGGATGTCGGGGGTGTCGATCAGCAGTTCGCCGATGTCGGGGGTGAAATAGTCGCGGATGGCGCGGATCACCAGGCTGGATTCCTGATAGATGAGGAATGCGCCCTTCTGCGACCGACCGGCGTTGTCGATGGCCCCCCACAGATGCAGCAGATAGTTGAGATCCCACTGCAACTCGTCCTGGCTGCGGCCGATGCCGGCGGTGCGACCGATCAGACTCATGCCGGCCGGGACTTCGAGGCTGGCAAGCAGGTCACGCAACTCGTTGCGCTCCTCGCCCTCGATGCGCCGGGAGACGCCGCCGCCGCGCGGGTTGTTGGGCATCAGCACCAGGTAGCGACCGGCCAAGCTGACAAAGTTGGTCAGTGCCGCGCCCTTGCTGCCACGCTCGTCCTTTTCCACCTGGACGATCAGCTCCTGACCCTCGCGCAGCAAATCCTGGATCTTGCCGCGGCCGACCTCACCGCCCTCGCCGAGCGAGGAACGGGCGATTTCCTTGAACGGCAAAAAGCCGTGGCGCTCGGCGCCGTAGTCTACGAAACAGGCTTCCAGGCTGGGCTCGACGCGGGTGACGACGGCCTTGTAGATATTGCCCTTGCGCTGCTCCTTGCTCGCGGACTCAATGTCCAGATCGACCAGTTTCTGGCCGTCGACGATGGCGACGCGAAGCTCTTCGGCCTGCGTCGCGTTAAACAACATGCGTTTCATATCAAACCCCCGCGCTCACCGCGCCCCGGGGCGATAAACCCCGCCGCGGCAGACCGCGACGGCAAAGCGAGGCAGGAATCAAGCGGCGTCTTGGAGGGGTTCGCGCGTAGTCTCGTGCATGTTCTGTCGGTTTATCTTATCGCTCCTCGCCGGCCGATGGGCCGTCGGGTGGATGTCCGGGTACGGTCTGCGCATCAAGTACGTTCAGACTGCAAATACGTTACTATTGCTGCTTTTCGGGTCCGCCCGCCACGTCGGAGCGTTCGGCATGCACCGCGGGAGCGATCCTTCGCAGCCTTGGGGCGTGAACGTCGGTGATGGCGCGGACGTTCCGGTGAGCGTCGTTAACCGGTGCTCGCGACCGGGCCGGAACACGGTTCGGGTCGGCTGGATGGGCCCCCGTCTGAGGCCTTTTCGCAAGCGTCTGGAAGTATACGGGTAAATGCAACAGGCACGCAAAGAGGATGTAACAGTTTCAGGAAGTGTGCGGCATCTGCGCATCGGCGACGAAGCCGCCGGCCAGCGTCTGGACAACTACCTGTTCAAGCAGCTGAAAGGGGTGCCCAAGAGCCGGGTGTACCGCATGCTGCGCGAGGGTGAGGTGCGCGTGGACGGCCACCGGGCCAAGCCCGAACTGCGTCTCGAGGCCGGCAACGAGGTACGTATCCCGCCGGCCCGAGTGGCACGCGCCGACGCCCCACCCGCCCAGGCGCGCATCCAGCGCAGCCTGCTCGACCGCGTGCTCTATCGTGACGACGCCCTGCTGGCGCTCGACAAACCCGCCGGACAGGCGGTGCATGGCGGCAGCGGCGTCAGTCTCGGCATCATCGAGCAATTGCGACGCGAGATGCCGCAACAGCGCTTCATGGAACTCGCGCATCGGCTCGACAAGGAAACCTCCGGCATCCTGCTCATCGCGCTCAAGCGCGCCGCGCTGGTGGAGCTGCACCGCATGCTGCGCGCCGGCGAGACGCGCAAGACCTACCTGGCCCTCGCCCTGGGCGGCTGGCACGGACGCCAGCGTCATGTCCGGCTGGCGCTGCGCAAGTACCATACCGGCGAGGGCGAACGGCGGGTGGCGGTGGATGCCGAGGGTCAGGCGGCGCATACGGTATTCACCCTGCGCCGCCGCCATGAAGGGTTCAGCCTGCTCGAAGCGGAACTCAAGACCGGCCGCACGCATCAGATCCGGGTCCATCTCGCCGCGCTCGGCCATCCCATTGCCGGCGACGATAAGTATGGCGATTTCGAGCGCAACCGCGAACTTGTCAGGCAGGGGCTGCGCCGCATGTTCCTGCACGCGGCCCGCCTGGAGCTGAGACACCCGCTGAATGACGTCCCGCTCCGTCTGGAATCGCCGCTGCCCGACGACCTGCAGGGCTTCCTGGACAGCCTGCCTCCCGACACGACACCATGAAACGATTCGAACTGCTCATCTTCGACTGGGACGGCACCCTGATGGACTCCGCCGCCGCCATCGTCGCCAGCATCCAGGCCGCCGCCGCCGATCTCGGCTGGCCGGTGCCGAGCCGCGAAGCGTCCAGCCACATCATTGGCCTCGGCCTGCGTGAGGCGGTGTCCACCCTGTTTCCGGAGCGGGACGCGACCGAGATCCCCCGCATCGTCGAACGCTACCGCCACCATTACCTCAGCCGGGACCATGAAATCGAGCTGTTCCCCGGCGCCCGCGAGCTGATCGAGGAACTGCACGGCCGCGGCCACCGCCTCGCCGTGGCCACCGGCAAGGCCCGCCATGGTCTCGACCGCGCCTTCGCGCACAGCGGTCTTGCCCCCTATTTCCACGCCTCGCGCACCGCCGACGAAACCCATTCCAAGCCACACCCGGCGATGCTGCTGGAACTGCTCAATGAATGCGGCACGCCGCCGGAACGCGCACTGATGATCGGCGACACCAGCCATGACCTGAAGATGGCCAGCCAGGCCGGGGTCGCGGCCCTGGCCGCCGGCTACGGCGCGCACCCGATCGAGCATCTGGAGGATTTCCCTGCCCTGGCGATCTGCAACGAATTCGACGAGTTGGCGCAATGGCTGCGCGAGAACGCCTAATCTGTCCCGCCGACGCACTGACCGACGGCGGCGCCGGGCAGCGCTTCGAAGTCCGCGGCCACGGCGAGACGGTGCCGGCCTTCGTCATCCGCCACCGCGGCCGGGTGCATGCCTACCTCAACCGCTGCGGCCATGTGCCGGTCGAGCTGGACTGGAAGCCGGGCGAATTCTTCGATTCCGCACGGGTATACTTGATCTGCGCCGTGCATGGCGCCCTGTACGACCCGGTCCACGGCGCATGCATCGGCGGCCGCTGCCAAGGCCGCGGCCTGACCCCGCTGGCCGTCGAGGAACGCGACGGCCAGGTCTTCCTCAAGGACCCCGTGTATGTCTGACCCCAACCCAAGCCCCGACCGCAACGCCCTCGAAAGGGTGCTGCTTTCCACCCTAGAAGAGCAGCGCCGTGCCCGACGCTGGGGCATCCTGTTCAAGTCGCTCGGCTTTGCCTGGCTGTTCATGCTGCTCATCCTGGTGTTCCTGCACGAGGACGGCGACATAGGCGCTCACGCCGAGCACACCGCGCTGATCGAACTCTCCGGCGAAATCGGCGGCGAGGAGGGCATCCAGGCCGACGCCATCCTCGCCGCGCTGGCCAGCGCCTTCGACAACGAGCACAGCAAGGCCGTGGTGCTGCGCTGCAACAGCCCGGGCGGCTCGCCGGTGCAGGCCGGGCAGATCCACGACGAGATCAAGCGCCTGCGCGCCCAGCACAAGGACAAGCCGGTCTACGCTGTGGTCGACGAAATCTGTGCCTCGGGGGGGTATTACATTGCCGTCGCGGCCGACCGCATCTATGTCGACAAGGCCTCCATCGTTGGCTCCATCGGCGTAGTGATGAATGGTTTCGGCTTCACCCGCGCCATGGACAAGCTCGGCGTCGAGCGCCGCCTGCTCACCGCCGGCGACAGCAAGGGCTTTCTCGACCCGTTCTTGCCAGTGGATCCTCGCCAGGAAGCGCATGCGCGCGCGATGCTCGACGAGATCCACCGGCAATTCATCACGGTGGTGCGGCAAGGGCGGGGCAAGCGCCTCAAGGAAAACCCGGATCTGTTCAGCGGCCTGGTGTGGAGCGGCGCCCATGCCATCGGCCTGGGTCTCGCCGACGGACTCGGCAGCCTGGATCAGGTGGCGCGTGACGTGGTGAAGGCCGAAAACGTCATCGACTACACGCCCACCGAATCGCTCGCCGACCGCCTGGCGCGCCGCATCGGCACCGCCATCGGCGAGGCCTGGCGGCCCACGGCCTTGAACGGCTTCAGCCTGCGCTGAAGCGGCGCGATGAGCGACTACCGGCCCATCCCCTGCATCCAGCACGAACGCCTGGAATACGCCGTCCTGAAACATATCCGTCTGGAACTGCGCTGGCTCGACGCCAACGACCAAGAACGCTGCGACAGCGTCGAGCCCACCGACGTCAGCACCCGCGACGGCGCCGAATGGCTCTCCTGGCGCAACGCCATGGGCGAAACCGGATGCATCCGGCTCGACCGCATCCTCACATTCAGCGATCAGTCAAGCTGAAAAACTTTTCAGGTCGGGGGAAGCAAGGTATGGCCGGTCGGGGCAGCATGCCCACCGGCCAACACGCCACGTGCGAAGCACAGGTCTTCCCAGGCCTTGGCCTTGTCGGGCGGATTGCGCAGCAGATAGGCGGGATGGTAGGTAACCACCATCGGCACGCCGCGATAGTCGTGCAGGCGGCCGCGCAGTCTGGAGATCGATGCGTCGGTGGTGAGCAGGCCTTGGGCGGCGAAGCGGCCGAGCGCGACGATGATGCGCGGCCGGATGAGATCGATCTGCCGTTCCAGGTAGGGAATACAGGCCGCGACTTCGTCCGGACGCGGGTCCCGGTTGCCGGGCGGGCGCGACTTGAGGATGTTGGCGATGTACACGTTCTCGCCGCGCTTGAGGCCGATGGCCGCGAGCATGGCGTCGAGCAGCTTACCGGCCTGGCCGACGAAGGGCTCGCCAAGCCGGTCCTCGTCGGCGCCCGGGGCCTCGCCGATGAACATCCATTCGGCCTGGCGGTCGCCGACGCCAAACACGGGGCGGGTCCGGCTGGTGTGCAACACGCAACGTCGGCATTCGAGCACACTTTGTTGCAGGGCATCCCAATCCATGCCCGATTCGACACGCTGCGCCGGGGCTTGCGCGCGGATCGAGTCGTCCCCCGTCAACGGGGTTGCGCTTTCGCCTGAGACCTCGGGGCTTACGATCTCCACTACAGGAAGCGCTTCGCTCATGGCATGGATACCGGCGTCTTCCGGGGAGGCAACCGGGTTGGGCGCATGCACGGCGGGGGCCGGGGGGACCTCGACCGGAAGTGGCTCGGATCCCGCAGCGTTCGGGGTTCGCAGGCGCCATACGGGGTCGAGGCCGAGCACGGCCAGGCGCTCCCGGCGCGAAAAGCTCACAGCGCGTACCTCATGACCAGGGCGTCCTCACGCCCATTGCCGGCCGGGTAATAGCCGCGACGCAAGGCGATGGTCTCGAAGCCCAAGTCCTGATACAGGGCCAGGGCGGGCTGGTTGCTGGGCCGCACTTCGAGATAGATCGCATCCAGCCCCATGCCCCGGCCATGGGCAAGGATACCTCGCATGAGCTGGCGACCGATGCCCTGGTTCTGATAGCGGGGATGCACACAGCAATTGAGCACATGCCCCTCGCCGGCGCCCATCATGAAAATGGAATAACCGACGATCTCCCCTTCCCGCACGGCCACCCAGCCACTGTAGCCGGAGGCCAGACAATCGCTGAAATTGCCCCGGGTCCATGGATGCGGATAGGCGAGGATCTCGATGGCATGGACGCGATCGAGGTCGGCCTCGGTCATGGGCCTGAACTCGATGCTGTGCGGTACCAGCACCGCGCTCATGGCTTGCGCTCGGCCACGGTGAGGGCAACCTTGTCGCGCACATAGAAGGGCTCCAGGGTCTCGGCGGGCCCGCCTTCGCCGGCCTCGAAACGTGGCCGGGCAAGGTCCAGGAGCACACCAGCGCGTGGATGGACATCGGCCTCCACCCCGGCCAGAAGTCCACCCAGCCCTTGCCGCAGGATCTCGCCATAGGCACTGAATCCGGTGCCGCCGCCGACCCAGCCCCCGCCCGGGGGCAGGCACAAGCGCGCCGGAGGCAGCACACAGGGCGGCACGATCTCCAGCGGCGGCCCGACCTCGACGCGGTATGCCGCGGCGTACACCTCGTTCATGCGCGCGTCGATGCACGCGAGTACGTTTGCGACGCCGCTGCGCCGCGCCAGATCCAGGGCCATCGCCTCCAGGGTGACCACGCCCAGCACCGGGATGTCGGCGGCGAAGGCCAGGCCCTGGGCCACGCCGCAACCGATGCGCAGCCCGGTGAATGAGCCCGGGCCGATGCCGCAGGCCAGACCGTCCAGATCGGATAACTGCATCCCGCACTCGGCCATAAGCCCGCGGGCCATCGGCAACAGGACTTCGGAATGGCGGTTGCCAACCCACTCGGCGCGCTCGACGATCTCCCCCGCGCGCCACAGGGCGACGGAGCACAGTTCGGTGGATGTATCGAGTGCGAGCAGGTTCAAGGGCCAGTCTGTAGCGGCGTCAAAGGTGGCATTCTAGCGCAGCGCACCGGCCCCAACCGGGACCGCGCCAGCCAGCGCATCATCACTCCTCGATCAGCACCTCGAACAGTACCCTTTTCCAGGGGTCGCGCGCCTTTTGCAGGCGCAGAATGCGACCGGAGACGCGCGCACCATGGTCCATCAAGCGGGCCAAATCGACGTTGTCGGCGCGCGGAGCATAGCCGATCATGGCGCCACGCCATTCCACCCGTACCGCGCGCGGGTCGTAAGGATTGTCCGGTTCGCGCACCAGGGTCAGCGGGTCGCCCACCTGCATGAGCGGAAACACGGCCCCCCCGGCGTGGTATTGAAAACCGGCCAGCGGCGAGGTCTGCAGGATCACCCGTGCTTGGGTTTCGGCCTGGGCGGGGGCCAGAAGGGCGAGCGTGAGCAGCCCGATCGGTCCCGCGCCCACCCGGAACCGCATCATTCCAACTCCACCCCTTGCCGGGAGGTGCCCGCCTCGTCGAAAAACGCCAATGCATCCGCCAGCTCGCGGCTGCGCCGCATCGGCGGCAGGGATTGCCAGATGCGGCGACCGTAGGGTTTGTCGACCAGGCGCGGATCGCAGATCATCAGTACGCCGCGATCATCCTCGCGCCGGATCAGGCGTCCCGCGCCCTGCTTGAGGGTGATCACCGCCTGCGGCAACTGGTAATCGAAGAACGGGTTGCGACCGTTGCGTTTCAGGGCGTCCATGCGCGCGGCGAGAACCGGGTCGTCGGGCGGCTGGAAAGGCAGGCGGTCGATGACCACCAGGGACAGGGCCTCGCCGGCCACATCCACGCCTTCCCAGAAACTCTGGCTGCCGAGCAGGATGGCGTTGCCATGCCTGCGAAATGCGTTGAGCAGCTCGCTACGGCTTCGCTCGCCCTGCAACAGCAAGGGGTATAGATTGCCTGCGGCGGTCAATCGGTCCTGCAACAATAGATGCGCGGCGTTCATCGCCTTGAGGCTGGTGAACAGCATGAATGCCCGCCCCCCGCTGGCGAGCAGGAGCGGCCAGGCGGCCTCGACCATGGCGGCGGTGTACTCAGGCGCATTGGGATCGGGCAGACCTTTCGGGCAATAAAGCAAGGCTTGGCTCGGATAATCATAGGGGCTGTCCCACACGCCACGCTCGGTTTCGCTCGCATCCAGACCGAGTTGGGCGAGGTAGTGGCTGAAATCGCCGCGCACCGACAAGGTGGCGGAAGTGAATATCCAGGCGCGCGGGTCCTCGGCCAGCTGGCGCGCGAACTCCTCGCCGATGTCGAGCGGCGTGGCGTGGAACAGCAGCGTATGCGGCGTGGCCTCGCACCAGCGCACCCGTCCGCTGGCGGCCTCGGCATCGAGCCAGCGATTGAGCCGCGCGGCCGCATCCACGCCCCGGTCATGGCAGTTGTCCAGGCCTTCCGAGCGTTCCGCCTGGGACTCCAGAAACTCGACCAGCCCGGCGAGGCAATCGCGCAAGGTCTCCACCGCACGCCTGAACTCCGGCTGCGCCATGGCGCGTTCCTCGGGCAGGCGCGCGAGCCCCATGCCGAGCGCAAGACGGGCATCACGCGCGGCCTTGTCCAGGCGCGCCGCGGCCTCGGGCAGGGCCGCGAAATCGGCTGCGGCGAGCATGGATTCCTGACGCACGTCACGGGCGAGGTCGATGAGCATGCCGGTGGTGACGCTCTCGCCGAAAAACACCGAGGCGATCTCCGGCAACTGGTGCGCCTCGTCAAACACCACGGCGTTCGCAATCGGCAGCAGTTCACCGGCCCCCTCGTCCTTCAGCCATACGTCGGCGAAGAACAGATGGTGGTTGACCACCACCAGGTCCGCTTCCAGCGCCCGTTTGCGCGCCTTCAGGACGAAACAGTTCTTGTGCTGGGGACATTCGCTGCCCAGACAATTGTCGCGCGTGGAGGTGACCACCGTCCAGACCGGCGCATTTTCAGGCACCTCGGTCAGCGCCATGCGGTCGCCGCTGTCGCTCACCGCGGCGAAGCGGGCGATGCGCTTCAGATGCGCCACGTCCTCGCGGCTGGCGAAGCGGCCGTCGGCCAGGGCCCGTTCCAGGTGGTAATGACATACATAGTTGGCCCGCCCCTTGAGCAGGGCGACATCGACCGGCCGACACAGGGCCTTGCGCACGGCCGGGATGTCGCGGTGAAACACCTGGTCCTGCAAGGTCTTGGTGCCGGTCGACAGGATCGCCTTGCCGCCGTGCAGCAGCAGCGGCACCAGATAGGCCAGGGTCTTGCCGGTGCCGGTGCCGGCCTCGACGATGAGACGCTGGCGCCCTTGCAGCGCGGCGAGGATGCGCGCCGCCATCTCCACCTGCTGGGGTCGCGACCGATAGCCCGGAATCACCTCCGGCAAAGGCCCTTCGGGGGAGAACAGTGCGGCGAGTTCGGCGTCCAGGCTCATCGTCCGATCTCCGCACACATCAACCCAGCACCAGCTTCAGCCCCACCGCGATGGTGGTGACCTCGAATGCGCGCTTGATCCATACATTGCCCTTGGCGATGGCGACATGACTGCCCAAGTAACCGCCCAAGAGCGCGCCGAGCAACAGCGCCGGCAGCCAGTCCCAGGCCACCGTGCCGAGCGCGCCCAGCACCACGGCGCCGGTGCCGTTCCAGAATATGCCGCCCAGCATCATGGTGTAGGCCACCGCGCGCTTGTAATCCAGGCCGAAATGGCGGATCAGCCAGAGGGTGAGGAAGAGTCCGGAACCGGAGCTCAATGAACCGTTCATGAAGCCGACCGCGAACAGGCCGACGCCGCCCAACCAACGCCCCCGCCCGTCCTGGTTGCGTGGCTGGTACTCCATGCCCAGCCGGGGCTGGACGATGGAATAGACACCCAAGCCCATGGTCAGGAGGCCCAGCGCCAGGGTGGCGATCCATTCCGGAACCTGCAGGATGGTCGCCGCGCCCAGGGCCACGCCGGGCGCCCCGGTGAGCACCACCAGGAGGGCGAAACGCCGCTCCAGATGGCTCTCGCGCAGATGCCGGGCCACCGCGCCGATGCCCAGGAACACCGTGCTGATCTTGTGCGTGGCCAGGGCCACCGCGAACGGCAGGCCGAGGAAGATGAGGATGGGAAACTGCACCAGCCCCGCCCCACCCCCGGACAAGGCGGAAAACGCATTGGCGACGAGCGAAACCAGGAACAGCAGGAGGTGATCGGGGGAGGCCACTCAGTCGCTCTCGCTCTGCCTCACGCCATGAGGATCGCCGGTCACCCCGACCCGGACGGCATGGCGGACATGAAACAGACGCACCCTGGCCGCCGACACGGCCGCCAGCAATGCATCGACCCGCTCCGGCCGGGCGTAAAACTCGATGCACTCCGGCAACTCGCCCGCCAGCTCGAAAAAATGGTCTTCGTGCACGCCATGGCGACCGAAGCCGGCGCAGGCCCGGAACGCCGTGCCACCCTCGACGCCCGCCTTGCGCGCGAGCCCGAACAGCCACTCTCGCACCGGCTCGCCGGCGTGGCGCATGCCCTCCAGGGCGTAGATACGGATGCATTCCATGCGCATGCCCCCTCAAGTCCTCAACCAGCGAAAGGTCCACACCCCCAGCCCCGTCATCGCCAGCGAGCCCAGCACGTGCAGGCCGGCGAGCGCCAGCCCGGCCAGCACCTGGGCCCTCGCAAACAGGGTGAACAGCTCCGCGGAAAAGGTGGAAAAAGTGGTCAACCCGCCCAGCAGGCCGGTTATCAGGAACAGCCGCCACTCCGGCGCGATGCCGGGATGCTGGGCGAAATAGGCGATGGCAAATCCGACGGCATACCCGCCGAGCAGGTTGGCCGCCAGGGTGCCGAACGGCAACACCGGATGCATCCCGTTCAACCACAATGCCAGCCCCCAGCGCAACCAGGCGCCGATCACCGCGCCCAGACCGATGGCGAGGAATGAATGGATCAGCACGCCGCCGCCCCGTTCCGTTCGACATCGCATTCCGGGGCCAAGAGCAGCCCCGCCCGGGCCAGCGTCCACAACACCGCCTCCACCGCGCCACGCAATGCCGGGCGATCCGGCAGGCTGTGCCCATCGGCGGCGATCTCGGCGGCCAGCCAATCGGTCAATTGATCCACGTCACGGCGGCCGTCCAGGGCCGCCGTCAACCGGGCGCCATACCTGTCCAGCTCGACCGCCGCATGCCGCCGCGAGGCCAGCACCCCGCCATGCGCCGCCTGGTAACGCGCCAGTGCATTGGCCGCCGGCCGCTCCGGCAGCGACTGGAATGCAACAAGCGTGGCGGGCGCGCGCGTCACCCGCACCGCCTGATGCGCCACCAAGCTGAACAACTCGTCGCGCAGGATAGACTCGGCCCCCTCCCCCGGCTCGACCCCCTGCGTGGCCAGAATAGCACGCGCCCCAGCCAGAAGATCCGGCCAGGCCAGACTGTCCGGGTGACGCGCGGAGAGCAGGATCAGCGCCGCCTTGGTCAGCGGCTGCCGTACCGCGCAACGGCCCCCACTCGGCAACGCGAAATCCTGGGCCTGGTCAGAGGCCAGATCGATTTCATCCTCGCAGCCCAGATCGGCATGGAAGGCCAGCTCGGCGAACGCGGCCGCATCGGGGCGCTCGCGCACCGGCGTGCCGGCCCGCACCAGCAGGGTGCGGCGAAACTTGCGCAGCCGCGCGCAATCCATCCATTGCTCGCGCCGGATACGGTCAGCCTCCCCCGCAAGCGAATGCGCGAACGCTTCACCCAGGGTCTCCGGCAGCATCGCCGCCAACCCCGCCTCGGCGAGATACTCCAAGCCGGCGGCCCGCGCATCGACCATGAAGTCGGCGAACCAGAACGGCTCGTTCACCTCTTCCAGATACTCGTGATAGACATAGGACGCCGGCGCGCGGCGCAGGTAATCGATCTCCCGGAGCAGGGCCCGCGCCTCGTCATCGTCGCGCAAGCGCAAGGCCGGCTCGATGCGGTCGAACAGCGCCCGCGCCTCGTCAAGACGCGCCGAAGCCGGCGCATCCCGCCTCACTTGCGCCAGCAACATGGCGCGCAAGCCACCGCGCGCATGCCAGCCCGGCAAGGTGTTGTAACTAACATAGGCCACGCCCCGGGCCGAAAGCAGGCGCCCGCAAGCCGCCAGAATCGCCGCCCGCGCCCGCGCCGGCGCCCAGGAATACAGGCCATGCACCAGAATGAAATCGAACTCGCCCAAGTCGGACAGATCCTCGCACACGTCCCGTTGCAGCACCTCGACGTTGGCAAGCCCCAAGGCACGGATCATGGCCTGCGCAGCCTCGACATGACGGCGACCGAGATCGATGCCGACGAACGTGCCGTGCGGATGGAAAAAAGCCAGCGGAATCAGGTTCCCCCCGCCCGCGCAGCCCAGTTCCAGCACCCGGCAACATCCCGCCGGCTCCGCATCGACCCCGAACAGATGCGCCAGCGCCGCCAGATACTCCGGATGGGCATCCGGAATCGGCACGCTCTCGTACGGCAGATCGTCGTAACTGTCGATGGAAGACATACAAACCCCATGTCCAAGGCCAGGCCGGATGATAGCGCCAAACCTCCGGCCCCCTCCCGACGGCCCGTGGCCCGGCCAAAAAATCCCCTCCCCCGGCTGAAACTCGAAGCACGAAGAGGTATCATAGAGGCATGGGGGCGACCTGGCTTCGACGTGGGTCGCAAAGCAGACAAGGGCATACCGAGGACCAGTTCCCTCGTAAATCCACTGGAAAGCAATAGTCGCCAACGACGAAACCTACGCTCTGGCCGCTTGACGGCCAGACTCCTCACCGGCAGGCCTGTGGGCCGGGCTGGGCAACCAGCTGAGGAGTCATTCACACAGGCTCGCGTTGACTCGGGCCACTTGAGACAACGTCAAAAATAGGTGGCTCGCCGGGTTCAAGCCTGTTCGGCCGGCGTGAACCGGGTCAAAACCAAACGACCGGACTACGTATGTAGAACTTGCTGTAGAGGGCTTGCGGACGCGGGTTCGATTCCCGCCGCCTCCACCATTTGACTATCCGACTATCCAACAACATCCGAAGTAGTCCACGAACAGGCTGTTGAAACACGACTGCGGTGGGCCATCGGCTGTGTTGCGCGGTGTGGGCTCCGGCCGCTTCACTTCACATCGGCTGCGCCGATGTGAGCCTTCGCCAAACGAAGTTTCAGCGCAAGCTAAAACTTCGTTTGCGCGCCCTCGCCGATCGATTTGATGGAGCTCCGGCATCACCTGAAGGTGAGCCTTCGCTGAAACTCGCTTCGCTCGTTTTCTCGGTCGCTGCGCTCCGTGCGTGCGCCTCGCATCGGATCACCCTCGCGACGTTTTTCAACAGCCTGTTAAGCATCAGCCCACGCCGGGCAGGAGCGGCACGAACTTGACGGCTTCCAATTCGCGTTCCTGATACTGGTGCGTATCGCGCGCCTCCACCACCATCAGGCGTTGCGTATCGCCACGCCCGACTGGCGCCACCAGGCGGCCACCCGGCTTGATCTGGGCCTTCAGCTCATCGGGGATGAAGGGCATCGCCGCAGCGACGACGATGGCGTCATAAGGCGCGGCGGCGGCATAACCGAGGCTGCCGTCAGCGTTCTTGATCAGCACGTTGTTGACGCGCAGCTCGCGCAGGGTGTGGCGGGCGCGGCCGACCAAGGCAGCGATGCGTTCGAGGCTTACCACCTTCTTCGCCAGCCGGGCCAGCACCGCGGCCTGATAGCCGCAGCCGCCGCCGATCTCCAGCACCACCTCCATCGCCTCGCCCTGGCTGGCAAGCTCGCAGGAACGTGCCACGATGTAGGGACTGGAGATGGTCTGGCCTTGGCCGATGGGTAGGGGGGTGTCCTCGTAGGCGCGGATCTGCAAGGCCTCTTCCAGGAACAGATGCCGTGGCACCGCCGCCATCGCCTCCAGCACACGGGGGGCGCGGATGCCTTGCTCCTTGAGCCGGTCGATCATGCGCGCGCGGGTGCGCTGCGAGGTCATGCCGATGCCGCCGTGGATCATGTCGCGCGCAACCATGCGTCTACCCGCGCCATCTGGGGGTAGTGGGTCAGATCGATCTGCAGGGGGGTGATCGACACCCGGCCGGCCGCCACGGCATGGAAATCGGTGCCGGGGCCGGCATCCTGGGCCGCGCCGGCGGCCCCGACCCAGTACATCACCTGGTTGCGAGGATTGACTGTGCGCACCACGTCCTGGGCCTTATGGCGACGCCCCAAGCGGGTGACCTCCTCGCCGGTCAGCGCTTCCGTGGGTACATCCGGGACGTTGACGTTGAGCAGCACGGGTTCGGAGAACGGTTTGGCCTCGAAGCGACGCACCAGCCCGGCGGCCACCTTGGCGGCGGTAGCGAAATGATCGCCGCCGCTGGTAACGAGCGAGATGGCGATGGACGGGATGCCGAGCAGGAAGCCTTCCGTGGCTGCCGCCACGGTGCCGGAATAGACGGTGTCGTCGCCCATGTTCGCACCGTGGTTGATGCCGGAGATGACCATGTCCGGCAGTTCCGGCAACAGGCCGGTGACGGCGAGATGAACGCAATCGGTCGGTGTGCCATTGACGTAATACACCCCGCTCGGGGTCTGACGCGCCATCAGCGGCCGGTCCAGGGTGAGCGAGTTGCTGGCGCCGCTGCGGTCGCGTTCGGGTGCCACCACGTTGATCTGATGGCCCTGTTCGGTCAGTGTGGCCGAAAGCACGGCCAGTCCCGGCGCGAAATAGCCGTCGTCGTTACTGAGCAGGATGCGCATCGTTCGATGGCTCGTTGGTATCGGAATGCGCGAATTATCCGCCAGCGGTGGAGGTGGAGTCCATGTCCGCGGTGTTGTCCCGGCAATGCCTGCGGCGGTCACGGTTTTTCGGACAGTCGGATAAGCCAAGGCTGACCGGCTGAAACGAACGTAAACCATGGGAGCAAAGCGCAAGCCGCACAGCGCGCAATTCAAGGCGCACGGAGCGCAGCGACCGAGAAAACGAGCGAAGCGAGTTTCAGCGAAGGCTCACCTTCAGGTGATGCCGGAGCTCCAGATCAAATCGATCGGCGAGGGAGCGCAAACGAAGTTTTAGCTTACGCTGAAACTTCGTTTGGCGAAGGCTCACATCGGCGCAGCCGATGTGAAATGAAGCGGCCGGAGCCGGAAGTGGCGAGACTGAAGATGGAGGTCGCCGATCTGCGCGGGCCATTGACGAAGAACAGCCGCGACTCGAGCATCCCGTCCTCGGCCGAAGGCTTGAAGAAGACGAAATCGACATGAATATCCACCTGCACAAGAACGCCACGACCACGCCAGCCATCCGCGTCTCCATCCAGGCTTCGCCTTTGCCCGTGGCGGCGTTGGCGGATGAGTTGGGAGTTTCTGAAGACACGATCCGCCGCTGGAAGGGCCGGGACTCGGTGGAAGATCGCTCATACCGCTCCCCCTGGGGTGGCGCGGGAGTTCATCCACCGTTGCCTGCAACGGCATGGCGTAAGCCGCTTGAAGGACGTGCTGCCCGCCGCCGAGCCAAACCTTCCTGAACGCGGTGCATCGGGCCTGCCCGATCCGGATCACCAACCCGCTCACCACGAGCCGCAGGCGAAGTTTCAGCGAAGCTACAACGGCAAGGAGTTCACCGACCGCCTGTCCGGCGCCAAGGCATCATTTGCCCCAGAAGGCGCTCGGGAAAAAATGGTACGCTGAAAGACCGGATCTATTATCGTCCCGGACCTGACAGTTTCTTGGGAGCCGTTGGTTTCCGCCGAGCAGGTCGCCCAACACCGGGCGTGCCAGGGACACCGGGTATAGATGGCGCGAATACCGCGGACTGCTGGCGCACCGCGTCGGGCGTCTGAGGAAGTTCAGGCTGTCCGAGGCGGACGTTTGGCTGCGCGCCGGGGGCGCGGGTGAAGAACGAAGCGCGGGCGGCAACAACGCCCGCAACAAC
>Ga0209207_1000535_pt1 | contig 22734 bp, 25 predicted proteins | sample SaghotsprinmetaG_FD_184140 | JGI IMG/M metagenome (GOLD analysis project Ga0209207, IMG submission 184140) | Hot spring microbial communities from South Africa to study Microbial Dark Matter (Phase II) - Sagole hot spring metaG (SPAdes) (version 3) | ecosystem: Environmental > Aquatic > Thermal...
GTCGGCATCCATGCCGCGAAGACCGGCAATCGTTTCGCTGCCTTGCAGCCCATTGCGCAAGGACTTCAGGCCGAGTTTGGCTCCGCCGGCGCCAATGCTGGCAAGGGGCTCAAGCTGCGCATGGATCACGGCACGCAATACACCGCTGACGACTTCCTGAAGCAAATCGCGTTCTGGGGTATCGACAGGAGTTTCGCCTTTGTTGCCGAGCCCCAGACCAACGGCGTGGCCGAGCGCTTCAACCGGACGCTGAAGGAGCAGGTCATCCACGCTCGCCTCTTGCGCAACCTCGAAGAGGTCAGGCAGGTCGTCACCGAGTTCAAGGATCGCTACAATCGTCATTGGCGTCTCGAGAAACTGGGCTTCATGTCTCCCCTCGAAGCTCGGCAGTCTCATGCCATCCAAAAGGCCGCATGAACTGCAAATCTGTGTCCAATCAATTGCGGGCGGTACAGGTACCCGCGGCACGAATGGCCACCGCCGGCGTGAGGGCGCTGCCAGCCAACACGGCGTATTTCAATTCGGCACCATAGAGCTCGATGTCGACGCGCGGCACCCTGGTGTAAAACAGGCCGACATCGATATCGAAGGGCAAGCCCTTGTGCAAGGCGATTTTCGGCACCGGCAGCACATTCACCTTGCTGCCGGTGGCCTTCTGCCACAGCCCGCTGTTTTCCATCTTCATCAGGCTCAACTCAACCCCGATGTCAAAACCGGTGATCCCCAGCGGCTCCGCCGGCGAGACCGATTTGTAGCTGAGTGCAGAGACCAGATCCTGTGACAAGGCCTTGAATTCGCTTTGCACCAGGTTTTGCAACTGGTCGATCTCGGTGGCCTGAGCGATGGGGGAAAGAATGCATGCGCCACAGAGCATGAAACGGAACAGGTTTTTCATATGTCTCCTTTCAGGGTCGTTCAGGACAGTGATCGGGCAGGGCTGCACGCACAGACTGCGCACATGCCCCCGTATTACCAAACTCATTCACATCTCCAAATGCGCAGGCCGGTCGAGCGGCGTGTGCCAATGGTCGTCGGCCTCCGGTTCGGGGTGGAACCAGTTCAGCTTGTCGTGCAGCCTGACCACCTCGCCGACGATGATCAGGGTCGGCGGCTTGAGCTGGGCGCCGGCGGCCAGTCCGGGCAATGTGTCGAGTGTACCGGTGACCACCTTCTGGTTCAGCGTGGTGCCCTGCTGGACAATGGCGGCCGGGGTGCTGCCGGGCAGACCGTGCTTCTTCATTTCATCGCACAGGGTGACCAGACCCTTCAGCCCCATGTAGATGACGATGGTCTGGCGCGGGCGGCAGAGCATGTCCCAGTCGAGATCCATGCTGCCGTCCTTGAGGTGGCCGGTCACCAGGATCAATGCCTGGGCATGATCGCGATGGGTGAGCGGGATGCCGGCGTAGGAGGCCACCCCGGCGGCGGCGGTGACCGCGGGGACGACCTGGAACGGCACGCCATGCTCGCGCAGGGTGTCGATCTCCTCGCCACCGCGGCCGAAGATGAAGGGGTCGCCGCCTTTCAGACGCAGCACCCGCTTGCCCTCTAGGGCCAGACGGGCGAGCAGCAGGTTGATCTCTTCCTGCGGCACGGCGTGGTTGTCGCGTTCCTTGCCGACATAGATGCGGTCGGCGTCGCGCCGGCACATGTCGAGGATGGGCTGGGACACCAGGCGGTCGTACACCACCACGTCGGCCTGCTGCATCAGGCGCAGGGCCCGGAAGGTGAGCAGGTCCGGGTTGCCCGGCCCGGCGCCGACCAGGTAGACCTCGCCGGTAGGTTGCTCGGCGTCCGACTCCAGCATCCGCTCCAGCGCCTGTTCGGCCTCGCGCTCGCGACCGGCGAACACCATCTCGGCGATGGGCGATAAAAATGCCTTCTCCCAGAAGCCACGCCGTCCTTCGGTGGTGGAAAAGCGCGTCCGCACCCGTTGCTTGAAACGCCCGGCCAGGCTGGCCAGACGGCCGTAGGAGGCCGGAATGAGCGTCTCCAGGCGGGCACGCAACAGACGCGACAGCACCGGCGCCTCGCCGCCGCTGGATACCGCCACCATGACCGGCGAGCGGTCGATGATCGATGGCATGATGAACGAGCACTTGGCCGGCCGGTCGACCACGTTCACCGGCAGGTGGCGGGCGCGGGCGGCATCATGCACGCGCGCATCGAGGGCATCGTTCTCGCTGGCGGCAAACACGATGTCCACCCCGTCGAGGTGTGGATCAGCAAACGCCTCGCGGCGATGCAGGATGCGGTCGGTGCCGTTGAGGATGGCGAATGATTCGGCCAGTTCGCCGGGATGCACGACATGCACCCAGGCGCCGGCATCGAGCAGCAGCGAAGCCTTGCGTGCGGCGGTATCACCACCGCCGACGACCAGGGCGTTGCGACCCCGCAGATCGAGAAAGATGGGTAGATAGTCCATTTGGAATCCGTGACTGGGGGCTAGGGGCTGGGGGTGACAGGGGGCTGGGGCAGACCTCTGTCACTCTGTCGCTGATTTGCATCCGCCGCTGCCGCAGCCGCCGCTACCGCAACCACCGCCTTCGCCACTGCCGCAGCCTTCGCCGCCGCTGCCGGGCTTCATGAACACGAAGCTCATTTCCCCCGGGGCAACCTCGGTGAAGTCGAGCGTGACGTCGGCGAGCAGGTCGGCACTGTGGCGGGAGATGAGGATGTTCATCCCCCAGGATTCGACGATCTGGTCGTTTTCACGCTCGTTGTCGAAGCCCATGCCGAATTCGAGCATGCCGGCCGGGTTGACCTTGGCGGCGACGCGCAGGGCCATGTCCTGGGCCCCGCTCTGGACGGCGGCCTGACGGATCTGCTCGGCGGCGGCCTGGGTGATGCTGATCATTTGCAATCCTTTCATTCAGGAAAGAAGGGCGGACGAACTCGGTTCGGCCAGTGAGGTGTTTTTGATTCGCCAGCGTTGCATCTCCGCGATGAACGGACCGATCCAGCCATGCTCGCCGCTGCCGCGACGGTGACAATATGCGGCGAGCAGGTTGCCCAGCACGATGCCGTCGTTGCGGCCGTCGATGCCGTGACCACGCTCGACGGTGTAGGCATGGGTGAGGCCAGGCGCCAGCGCTTGCAGACCGGAATGATGGAATTCGTGCGCGGCGACCACGGCTCCTTCCGGTTCCGCCAGTGGATGCGCTCCAGAGAGACGCAGGCTGGCGTAGCCACGACCGACGGCCTGGTCGGTCATCACCGCGTCGGCAGGCACGACGCCCACCATGGCGGCCGAGCGCCCCCCCCAGCGCAGCTGGCGGCACAGGTACATCAGGCCACCGCATTCGGCATAGGTCGGCAGTCCGGCGGTGATGCGGGCATGCAGATCGGCGCGCAAGGACTGGTTGGCTTCCAGCTCGGTCATGAACGACTCGGGAAAGCCGCCCCCCAGCCAGAGTCCATCCGCATCGGGCAGACGCGCATCGCGCAGGGTATCGAAAGGCCGCAGCTCGACCCCTGCATCACGCAGGGTGTCGAGGTCTTCGGCGTAATGGAAGCCGAATGCCCGGTCGCGGGCATAGGCGAGGCGCAAGCGCTGCGGCCCTGTAAATGCGGGGCGGAGCGAAGCGGCGCGGCCCTCGGCGCGCGGCAGCCGGACATCCTGGCCGGCACGCAGCAGGGCATCGAGGTCGACCTGTGCCTCCACTGCGGCGGCGATGGCATCGATGCGCGCTTCGGCCTCCAGCGATTCATTGCCTGGAATGAGGCCGAGATGACGTTCGACGATGCTCAGGCCGGGGTCGCGATGCAGCGCGCCCAGCACCGGCAGGTCGGTGTATTGCTCGATCACTGCGCGCAACTTGGACTCATGACGTTCGCCAGCCACCTTGTTGAGGATCACCCCGGCGATGCGGAGGCCGGGATCGAAGGCCTGGTAGCCGAGCAGCAACGGCGCCGCGCCGCGCGTCATGCCGGTGCAATCGAGCACCAGCAGCACCGGCAAGCCCAGCCGGCGCGCCATCGCGGCATTGCTGTCGCGACCGCCGGGATCCATGCCATCGAACAGGCCCATGTTGCCTTCGACCAGGCCGAGATCGGCATCGGCGGCATGGCGCCGGTGCAGCGCCACGATTTCGTCCTCGCGCATGAGACGAAAATCAAGGTTGTAACATGGCCGTCCGGTGGCGCGCCCATGCCAGATCGGATCGATGTAGTCCGGCCCCTTCTTGAACGCCTGCACCTTGAGGCCGCGACGGCTCAGGGCCCGGCCGATGCCTAGACAGAGCGTGGTCTTGCCCGAGGATTTATGGGTGGCCGATAGATACAGCTGACTCATGCCGGCATTCTACGCTAGAAAACCAAAAGCCGACAATTTTAGTCGGCTTTTGGTTCCAAGCGGCGCAACCCATGACAGAGGAGCGCCGGGAAATGTGGGACGAATTACCTGTCGTCGTTCAGTTCCATGTCCTTGAAGTCGTCCTGCGGGAGGAACTTCAACACCCGAACTGCGACGGTGGTAATCAAAAAGGCGATGGCCAACCCACCCAGGCCAAGCATGAATTCCAAGATCGAGGGCGTGTAGGCGGCCACCACGCCATCGTAGAAGCTACTCGACTCGGCATAGCCGGGGAACAGGTCGAGCGGGAATGCCTGACCGCCGACGATGGTAACGTACATCTGGGCGTGTCCGCCGACGATGACCAACAAGGCCGCCAGGAACACCAGCGCGGGATTGGTGCGGGCCTGCGGGCTGAAGATGATCATCAAGGGCAGGATGCCCCCCAGGATGACCTGTCCGCCCCAGAACAGCAGCGGATAGATGCCCCCGTCGAGCAGGATGAAGCGCTCGAACTCCCACTGCTTCGCGAAGTACAGGTTGGTCAGGTGCAGCACGGCGGTGAAATACAGCCCGGCGGCGACGAAGATGGCGAGCAGGTTTTTCAGCCGGCACAGGATGCGCTCATCGACCTCGATGTTGTTCCATTTGTACATCACCGACTGCACCAGAATGAATACGGCCAGGCCGTAGCCGAACGAGTAGATGATGAACATCGGCGCATAGAGGGCCGAGTTGTAACCGGCACGGGCAACCAGGAAGCCGAAGATGGAACCGGTCGCGGTCGTCAGGGCTATACGCCACAGGAAGGCCACCAGGCCCACGGGCTTGGACCAGGGGTTGAGGCGCTTGTCCATGAGCGCGATCAGGTACAGACCGACAATGGCGAAAAAGCCATTGTAGAAGATCATGTTCCAGGCGAAGATGGACTTGAAGTTGTAGTGCGTCATCGCCACGATCAACCGGTCCGGCCGGCCCAGATCGAGCACCAGAACCGCCAGGCCGCCGGCCAGCATCGCCAGGGCCAGCATGCCCGAGAGCGGCGCGCGCGCCTTGTACATCTTCTTGCCGAACACCGATCCGATCGAAGCGACGTTGAGCACGCCCGATGCGGCTACGATGAGAAAGACCGCGAACACGTGCGGCACCCCCCATACGATCTGGTTGTTCATGCCGGTCTTCACGTGACCGTAATGCTCGAGGTAGAAGAACGTGGCCAGGCTGCCGAGCAGGACCAGACCGCCCAGGGCGAGCAGGGTCCAGAACTCGGAGCTTTTGCCGCAGTCGCGGCTCAGACAGACAGTGTTCGCCATGAATCAGATCCCCTGGTAGCGCACGCCGGTATTGAGACCCAGGTCGCCACGCACCTCGGTGCTGGCGTAGGTCCTGAGGGCGCGGGCAATGTCGCTTTCCGGATTGTTGAGGTCGCCGAACAGCATGGCCTGATGGCCGCTGGCGTTGCAGGCCTCGACGCAGGCCGGCTGTTCGTCGCGATCCACCCGCTGCACACAGAAGGTGCAGGACTCGACGCAGCCCTTGCCACGCGGCACGTCGGGGTTCTGGTCGGTGAGCGGTTCGTGCACGAAGGAGCGTGCCTTGTACGGGCAGGCCATCATGCAGTAGCGACAGCCGATGCAGATATGACGGTCGACCAAAACGATGCCGTCGGCACGCCGCATCGAAGCCCCGGTGGGGCACACATCGACACAGGGAGGGTGCTCGCAATGCTGGCACAGCATGGGCAGGTTATGCTCGGCCCCGGTTTGGAGATTGCGGATGTTGAGCTTGCGGATCCATTGCGAATCCTGCGGTCCGGTTTTGCCTTCCAGTCCGTTCTCGGTGTTGCAGGCGGTGACGCATTCATCACAGCCGCTAGCGCATTTGCGGGTGTCGATCAGCATGCCCCAGCGCACCTTGTCGGAAGCGGCGTCCTCCGGCGCGCGCGCCTGGGCGACGCCGTACAACAGCACCCCGGGAGCAACGGCGGCGCCAGCGGCCACCGCTCCGGCCTTGAGGAAGGCGCGCCGGTCTTCCATCTGGGTCGATTCTTGGGTTTCGTGCTCGTGCATTACTGTCCTCCGGAAGGCAGGCCTGGCATCAGGGGCAATGCTCTGCGGTCTGGACTGCTGCTCGCCTTGGGACGCGTGGCGTGACATTCCCAGCAATCGACCTTGACTGCGGCATACACATGGCAGGCCATGCAGAAATCTTCCTTGCTGGCGGCCACGCTGCCGGTTCGCTCACTGGCATGGCATTCGACACAACCCTTGAGGCTGTGCTTGGGGGTACGGATGCCACGCCGCAGTGCGTCATCGCGATGATGCTTGAGCAGGTTGGGGTGGTGACGCTTCATGTACTCGACGTCCTCGACGCATCGCTCACCCTTGCCACGTTCCAGTTTCGGCGCGCCGGAGGCCACCGCCTGCAATGACGTGACGGCCAGAAAGGCCGCCGCGCCGATGGAGGCGGCGAGACGGAGCCAGCTGCCCATACTCGCCAGTCCGGTCATGGGTTCAGTCGCCCATGCCCATGACGATGTAGCCGGTCGGACACACGTCGGCGCAGATGTGGCAGCCGATGCACTTGGTGTAGTCGGTGTCCACATAGCGGCCGGTGGTGGGGCCATCCTTCTTCTTCACCTTGAACACGGCGGTCTGCGGGCAATAGACCACGCAGTTGTCGCACTCGAAGCACAGGCCGCAGGACATGCAGCGCTTGGCCTCGGCCACGGTTTCCTGTTCCGACAGTGCATGCAGGCGATCCTCGAAGTTGCCGAGCGCGCTTTCCTTGTCCAGCACGGTGACCTGGCGATGATTGCGCGGGGCATGGACGAAATGGCCAAGGAACAGCTCGGTGGATGGAATGACGTAACGCGAGGAACGGTCCTCGAAATTGTGCAGCACATCCTTGTAGGAGGATGTACCCCATTCCTGACCATGATGTTCCTTATATTCGTGGCCGGATTCCATCCACTTGCGAATCATGTCCCAGTGCGCCACGTCGACCTTCGGCCGCTTGTCGATTTCCTCTCCATTGAGGTAGGCATTGATGCCATCGGCACAGATCCGGGCATGTCCAATCGCGGTGGTCAAGAGGTGCGGGCGGATCACGTCACCGGCCACGAACACGTTCTTCTTGCCCGGGAAGCGGTAGGCCTTGTCGGTCTTGATCAAGCCGTTGTTGTTGTTGTAGGCCTCCAGGCCGGCAAAGTCGACCGCCTGACCGATGGCGGACACGATCAGGCTGGCCTCGATGTCGCGCTCGGTGCCTTCCTTGATCTTCATGTCCTTGCCGACCATTTCGAACTCGGCCACGCGCAGATGGGTGGCGCGGCCGTCCGGGGCCTTGATCACCGCCACGGGAGTGACGCCGCCGATGATCTCGATGCCTTCGGCCTTGGCCTGCTCGACTTCGTGCTTGTTGGCGGCCATCTTGTCGATGGTGGCGCGCGAGATCAGCACCACCTCGACGCCCTGACGGGCGGCGATGGAAGCCACATCATGGGCGGCGTGACCGGCCAGCACCATCTCCGGCAGGTCGGTGGTGGAGGCGTTGGTGATTTTGCCAAGACGACGGGCAACCGTAGCCACGTCGATGGAGGTGTCCCCCCCCCCGATGACGACGACCTTGTCGCCGACGTGCTGCAGACGGCCTTCGTTGAACGCGCGCAGGAAGGCCATGGCGGTGACGCAGTTGGGCGCATCGGCGCCGTCCACCGGCAGGGCGCGACCGGCCTGGGCGCCCATACCCATGATGATGGCGTCGTATTCCTGCTCCAGCGACTCCATGGAGACGTCGGAGCCGACGCGGCAGTTCAGGCGAGTCTCGACACCCAGATCGAGGATGCGCTGGATTTCGCCATCGAGCACATCACGCGGGGTGCGGAAGCCCGGGATGCCATAGCGCATCATGCCCCCCAGTTCGGCGTGCTCGTCGAAAATGGTGACGCCATGGCCCTTGAGACGCAGCTGGTAGGCCGCGGCCAGGCCGGCGGGGCCGCCGCCGATGATGGCGATCTTCTTGCCGCTCTCCTTCTCGGGCTTCCTGAAGGCGAGCTTGTTCTCCAGCGCCCAGTTGCCGAGGTAATGCTCGACCGAGTTGATGCCGACGTTCTCTTCCACCTGGTTGCGGTTGCAGCCGGACTCGCAGGGCGCCGGGCAGACGCGGCCCATCACGGCCGGGAAGGGATTGGCCTCGGTGAGCCGCCGCCAGGCGAACTCCTGCCAACTCATGCTGGGCTTGCCGTCGGCGCCGAGCGGCGCCTTCTCGATGCCGCGCACGATGTTGAGATAGGAACGGATGTCCTCGCCCGCCGGGCAGGAGCCCTGGCACGGCGGCGTGGAAAGCATGTATTCCGGACACTTGTGGCTCCAACCGGCCTGGAAGATCTTGTCCTGGTTGGAACGGTAGTCTTCCTCGGTCTGGCCGTCCTTGAACCGGCGCCAGGTCATGCCCTCAGTCTTTTTCAATTCCTTGGAGGTCACCGACATCTTCGTTCTCCTATCGTCAAATCGCGCGGCGGGGCCGCATGTCATTCGTTCGCGGTTGCCCGCATCCAATCCAAATGCGTCAAGCCCTCACTCTTCGAGCTTGATCGCGGTACTCACCAGCTGATGCACTCCACCGACCATGCCCATATCGAAACCGTAGATGGGCAGGACCTTGTTGAACTGCGCCTTGCAGATGGCGCAGATCAGGGCCAGGAAGTTGACGCCCTTTTCCTGCACCACGTTGTTGTAGGCATTCATGCGCGGCAGCGCCCCCTTGACCCGCACCTCGATCAGATCGTCGGTGAGCAGGCCGCCGCCGCCGCCACAGCAGAAGGTGCCCTCGCCGATGGTCTCCAGGGCCATGTCATGAAAATTGTTCGCCACCGCCTGGATGATGTTGCGCGGGATGGTGAATTGCCCACCCGGCACGTCGCCCATGCGCGAGCCGCGCGCCACGTTGCATGAATCATGGAATGTGACGACGCGGTGGTCGTTCTTGGACTTGTCGAACTTGAGCACGCCCTTCTGGATCAGATCCCAGGTGTATTCGCAGATATGCATGGGCTGGGGATAGCGCGGATCGAGCTGTTCCTGCAGTTTCTTGCTGAACGGATCCTCGCCCCCATAGCCTATGCCGGTGAGCGTGTTCCAGTAGCTGTAGGCCACCCGCCAGGCATGTCCGCACTCGCCGACGATGATGCGTTTGACCCCGAGTTCCAGGGCGGCATCGCGGATGCGCATGGCGACCTTGCGCATGGTCTCGTAGTTGCCGTTGAACAGACCGAAGTTTCCAGCCTCGGAGGCATGGGATGAGAGGGTCCAAGACACGCCGGCGGCGTGGAATACCTTGGCGTAACCGATTAGAGATTCGACGTGCGGCTCGGAGAAGAAGTCCGCCGACGGTGTGACCAGAAGGATTTCCGCACCCTGAACGTCGAGCGGCAGCTTGACCGGCACGCCGGTATCGGCCTCGATGTCTTCTTCAAGACCGGCAAGGGTGTCTTCCAGGGCGGGGCCGGGCAGGCCGAGGTTGTTGCCCACCTTCTGCACCTTGCCGAGGATCTCGTTGGAATACTTCTGCCCCATGCCGACGTAGTTGAGGATCTCCCGCCCGGCCATGGTGATCTCGGCGGTGTCGATGCCATAGGGACAGTACACCGAGCAGCGCCGACACTCCGAGCACTGGTGATAGTAGCTGTACCACTGGTCAAGCGTTTCCTTGCTCAGCTCCTCAGCGCCCACCAGCCAGGGCGCGATCTTGCCCGGCAGGGTGAAATAGCGGCGATAAACCTTGCGCATCAGATCCTGGCGCGCCACCGGCATGTTGTTCGGATCCGCGGTACCCAGGAAGTAATGACACTTGTCGGTGCATGCGCCGCAATGCACGCATGCGTCAAGGAACACGCGCACGGAGCGAAATTTCTGCAGGACTTCGCCCATTCGTTCGATGGCGCGCTCTTTCCAGTCTTCACCCAGTTCCCAGGGATAGCCCAGATATTCCTGCGGACCCTGCGGCGCGATGAACGACTTGGCATGCGCCATCGCCCCTTCCTTGATCTTGGGCACCTCGGTGTAAGCGGTGTCGGAAAACTTGGGTACTTCGAAATCCAGTCCTGCCACGATCGCTCCTTGATTCGGTATCTGTCCGTGTTCTATGCGCCGGTCTGGCTCACCCGTTGTCGCGCGCATCCAGCGCCGCCGCCCAGGGGGCGACATGACGACGCTCGCGGGGATCATCGACCTGGTTGCGGGTCGGGCTGAAGAACACCCCCGGCACATGCAGGAGCTTGCTGATCGGGAAGATGATCATCAGCAGGGCCACCAGGAACAGATGCACCAGCAGCAGGACGTCACCGGGCAGGGGCTGCGGGTTGAAGGTGATGAGGCCATGCGCCCAGGCCTTGAGTGCAACGATGTCGGTATGGGCGACGAAGGTCATGCCCATGCCGGACAGGCCGATGGCGATGAGCAAGGCGAGCATGAGGTGATCGGACGGCGTGGAGATGTAGCGCACCCGGTCGACCAAGAAGCGTCGCGCCCACAAGCCGGCCAGGCCGGCCACCATGATGAAGCTTGCATACTTGCCGAAGGGTTGGATGAATTCGACCCAGAACCATACCGGCTCCTGGAAATAGCGCAGGTGGCGCAGCAGCACCAGCGCGAGCCCGACATGGAACAGCCAGCCGAACAGCCAGATCCACTTGTTCGACTTGAACAAACTCTCGAAGAACACGACCTCCCGCATCATGCGCATGCCCGTACCGGTCGCCGTGGTGGGTGCGGGCGTGGTGGGGATCTTCAGGGGCGCGGGCGTCCGGGCGTATTCATAAACACGATAGGCGATGCCGCCAATCAGGATGAAGGCGGCGATGTAATACAGCCCGGTAAAGAAAACGGTCAACGATGACATGCGATCCTCGTTACGTACGGCATTGGGGGTCGAGAGTGGAGAGCCAACGCGACCATGCATGCACACGCGCGCGTCGGTTCTCGACTTCCGGCAATCCATGGATTGCCGGGAGCCCCGGCCAGCACAGGGCTGGCCGATTCAGCCCCTAGGGCTCAGATACAGCCGGTCGGCTTGGGCAGGCCGGCGATCTTGCAGGCCTGTTTGGCGGGACCGTAGGGGAACAGTTCGTACAGGTACTTGTTGTTGCCCTTGTCGGCGCCCAGCTTCTTGGCGATGGCCTTGGTCAGCACGCGGATCGCGGGGGCGATTTGGTATTCGGCGTAGTATTCGCGCAGGAAGTTGACGACTTCCCAGTGGTTCTCGGTCATGTCGACCTTTTCTTCCTGGGCCAGATACTTGGCGATTTCCTCGTCCCAGTCGGCCAGATTGACCAGATAGCCTTCCTCGTCGACTTCGAACGACTTGCCAGCGACTTCAACCATGGGCATGGTGTTTCTCCTATTGACTGATGAAAATTACAACCAGGACTGACAGTTGCTGTGTTCTGCAACCAGATCCACAAAACCGCCGTAATCGACGACAGTGACGCCATCCAGGACGCGATTGGCCATGCCACGCGCCTGGAGATCCGCGCTCAGTGCGTAGACCTTGACATGGGCCATCGCGCCCTGAATCACCGCCTCTATGCGGCTACCCTTCGTGGCGCCATAGATGGCGTCCTCGATGAGCAGCACCGCGGAACCCTTGGTCGCCAGACGCAGGCAGCTCTCAAGTGAGCTGCACTGCAAGGGCGACTTGTTAACGATGTGAAGCATCTCGATTGTCCTCTCTCTCAAGAAAACGAAGGTCCGCCCCGAGTTTTCTTGTCCCCCTCGGGGGGCGGGCTGGGCGTAGCCCGGGCCCTGGGGGCGCTCAGAAGCTGATCACGACGTCCTGCTCGGCCATCGCCGCGGCCATCTCGGCGGCCGTCATCACCTGCACGTCCACCAGCAGATCGTCTTCGGTGAGACCACGTGCATCGAGCGATTCCTTTTCCACATACAGCTTCTCGATGTCGTAGCCTTCCAGGGCACGGTAGGTGGGCGAGAAATTCTTCTGCCCAAGCTCCTTGGTATCCTGCCCCTTGACCAGCTCGTACACGCCATCGTCCACGAATGCGAGGCTCACATCCTGCTCGAATGCCGCCGAGATCAACACGACCTCCAGGCCTTCCAGGGCATAGATGGTGCCGTAGGGGGCCTTGCGGTTCACGAACATGAACTTCTTGACGACGCCGCCTTCTTCCATATCCATTTCGTCGGACATCTTTGCCCTCCTCTCAATCACCAAACGTCACCAAGCGGTCGCACTGGATGCCGGCCTCGACCAGCTGCCCAAGACCGGAGATGCGAAAGCCCTCGGCGATGTTGTGGGCATCCTTGCCCTGCCGCTTGGCCTCGTTCTCGTCCATGATGCCCCGCCGCTGGGCCGCGGCGATGCACACCACCAAGTCGATGTTATGGGCCTTGGCCAGCTCGCTCCAGCGATTGACGATGTGACGGTCATCGCGCGGCGGCTCGGTCAGACGGGTCGAGTTGTTGACGCCATCATGGTAGAAAAAAACGCGAAAGATCTCGTGTCCCTTTTCGATCGCCGCCTTGCAGAAGTTGTAGGCGGTATCCGAGGCCTGATGGGTGTAGGGCCCCTCGCTTACGAGTACACCGAATTTCATTTGTGTATCCCTATCTCCAGATTCCAGTTTCAGCCACGGCCGGGAGACACGGCCCCCGGCACGTCAAATCAGAAACGGATGTGGGTGGAAGCGTTCAGGCTGTTGCGGCCACCGCGCCAGTTGTCGATGTGGTACTTGGTGAACGGCAGTCCGGTCTTCTCGAAGAACGCCGGCCAGCCGATGCGGTCGATCCAATCGTTCATGCGCTCCCACGGACGGCCATCGGCCTTGTAGGCGGACAGGATCTTCTTCACCACATCGCCCACTTCCGGCCAACGCGGCGCATTATTGGGCAGCCCCGAGGCCACCAGCTTGTGGAAGGTGGGACGCGAACGGGCGTTGGAGTTCTTGCCGCCGACCCAGATGGCGATCTTGGAGTGCTCGGGGTCGTTGATCTGCATGGGCGGGCAGGGCGGGAAGCAGGCGCCGCAGCAGATGCACTTCTTCTCGTCCACTTCCAGCGAGGGCTTGCCGTTCACCAGGGCGGGGCGGATGGCCGCGACCGGGCAGCGGGCCACGACGGAAGGACGCTCGCAGACGTTGGCGACCAGGTCATGGTTGATCTTGGGCGGCTTGGTGTGCTGGACGATGATGGCGATGTCGGCCTGGCCGCCGCAGTTGATCTCGCAGCAGGAGGTCGACAGCTTCACCCGGTTGGGCATCTCGCACTTGACGAAGTCGTCGTAGAGCTCGTCCATCAAGGCCTTGACCACGCCGGAGGCATCGGTGCCGGGGATGTCGCAGTGCAGCCAACCCTGGGTGTGGGCCACCATGGACACCGAGTTGGCGGTACCGCCGACCGGGAAGCCGTTGTCGGTCAGTGCCTTGATCAGCGGCTCGACCTTGGCCTCGTCGGTCACCATGTACTCGATGTTGGAGCGGGTGGTGAAGCGGACATAACCGTCAGCATACTGGTCGGCGATGTCGGCCAGCTTGCGCACGGTGTAGTGGTCCATCTGGCGCTGGGTGCCGGCCTTGACCGTCCAGACCTCGTCGCCATTCTCGGCGCGGTGGTAGAGCACGCCCGGCTTGGGATGCGAGTGGAACACCCACTTGCCGTAGTTCTTGGCCATCACCGGGTGCATGTAGGGCATCGGATCCGGGGCGCCCGATTCGATGGTCTCGTGAGTACGTTCTGCCATTCTTGTCTCCAACGAAGTGAGATCAGAAAACTTTAAGATACGGGTATCTGCAATCCTGTTGACGCGCGCCGGGGCTTCACGCCCCGCTCGCACATCGCTTCAGACGAACGTTCGATCAGGCGGCGGCCGCCTTGCGCTCGCTCCACTTGGCCGCTTCCTCATCCCAGCCGTCGGTACGGACATAGGGATTGGTACGCGGATGGACGATCATGTTGGGATCGACATCGATGTCCAGACCCTCGAGGAAATTGACGAGACCAATGCGGTCGATCATCTCACCGGTCCGCTCGTGTTCGAGCGCGTTTTCGGCGAAGAAGTCGAGGATGTTGCGGGCCAGATCGTTCAGCTTTTCGAAGTCCTCGTCGGACTCGAGCTTCATGAACGGGATGATGACGGTGCCCATGGTGGCGCCGATCTTCAGCACCCCTTTGCCACCGACCAGGATGGTCACGCCCTTGTCCTTGCCGGGCAGCAGCGCGCCAGGCATGACGTTCAGACAGTGCATGCAGCGCACGCAGTTGTGGTTGTCGATTTCCAGGCAGTTGGCATCGGACACGGCCACCTTGGTGATGCCCTCGCCCGCGGCAACACCGTCGTTCTTGACCAGACGAATGGCGCGGGTCGGACACATGCTGACGACCATGTTGGTCAGGTCTTCCATGCTGTGGGCGGCCATCCACTCGCGGGCCAGCTTCTCATCGGCACGGATGTTGTCGCGCCAGGTGCCGATGGTGGCCATGTCGGAGCGCTGGATGGAGTTGACGCAGTCGTTCGGGCAGCCGGAGAACTTGAACTTGAACTTGTACGGCAGACTTGGACGGTGCATATCGTCCAGGTTGTTGTTGATGACGGTGCGCAGGGCGCGAGCCTCGTCATAACAGGACATCTCGCAACGGGCGGCGCCCACGCAGGACATGGAGGTGCGCAGGGCGGGGCCGGCGCCGCCGAGATCGAAGCCCATCTCGTTGAGCTTGTCGAAGGAGCGCTGCACGTCAGCGGTCTTGATGCCCTGGAACATGATGTCGCCGGACTGGCCATGGAAGGCGATCAGACCAGAACCGCCGGTCTCCAGCCAGGCGTCGCACAGCTGACGGAGCAGATCGGAGGTGTAGTGCATGCCGGCCGGGGGCTGGATGCGCAGGGTGTGGAACTCGGCGGCTTCGGGGAATTTCGGCGTGCCGTCGGGGTTCTTGAGCTCGGTGAAACGGGGAATGACGCCACCGCCATAACCCACCACACCGACCGTGCCGCCCTTCCAGTAGCCGAAGCGGGTCTTGTAGGAGGTTTCCAGCTGGCCGAGCAGGTCGACCATCATGTCATTGTCCTTCGCCAGGCGCTTGATGCCGGTCACGAAGCTGGGCCACGGGCCTTTTTCCAGCTCGTCCAGATTCGGCGTATCGTACATTTGCTTAGCCATCTGCATCTCCTTGAGGTCTTGCGAAACGATCTGTCGTCTTACCTGTACCGCCCGTGGGCCAATCGCCCGCACGAGACGAGTCATCGGATGTTAGTCAGGGATGACGGACCGAACCATCATTCCGATGGGGTAACCCGGCCGGTCGCGGGAGTAGGCAGACACTACCCGTTCGGGTAGGGGCCACTTTCCGCGCCACCACGCTATTACCTGATAAAAAAAGTCAGGTAATATACGTATCGATGGATTCTAATACAGACTCGGCCATGGACCAAATCACTTCGCTCGTCAAATTCCGCAACCCCTATGGCAACCAGGAGATCGAACTGCAGGAGGTAAATCTGGAGGCTGGCGGAACCCCGCTCATGCGCCTGCGCATCCGCGAGCGCGGCGCCCGTTTCACGATCTTCGATGTCGATCCGGTGACCGCCAAGTTCTGGGCCGAGGCCATGTTGGACTGGGCCACCCCGCGCGCAGTCGATACCGCGACGGAGGACTGAACCATGCGCATGTACAACCCGGAATGGGAGGCGATCAAGGACCTGGACTACACGCCGCAGGCCATCGACGCCCAGTTCGACCTGATCGGCGCCGAGATCCCGCTCGATCACGGCGAGATCCTCCATCGCGAACTGCTGCGCCACCTGCCCTGGCTGGAAGGCTTGTCCGGTGTCGGGGTACACCCGATTCACGGCGCGCCCAGCGGCCGTAACGACAACATGGTGATCAACCGTCGCGTGAAGCTGGTGTTGCGCCTGCCGCTGGAGCGTGTGGAGGCGGTCCGGCACTTGTGTGGTCAAAGCCTGGAACTCGGGGCCGGAACGATCCGCGTAGGCGACTTGAAGACACGCGCCCTGATGCCCTATGCGACGCTGTATTCGCATTTCGTGGTCACCGGCCAGGACGACGAAACAGAGTTCCTCGCCGCCGCTCGCCAAGGCCTGGATGCGCTCGGCGTACAGGCTGGGCTGATCCCCGGCAAGCGGCGTACAATGTGCGTTTCCGTTCGCGAGGTGAGCGGCTACAGCCTGATGCTGCACGACGTGGATCTGATCCAGTCCATGCGCATTCAGGAGCAGGGCCTGGGGCTTTACCGGTCGCATGGCTGCGGCCTGTTCATCCCCCACAAATCGATCAAGGAAGTGGCGGCGTATTGAAGGAGACGGCACCTGCCGACGTAAGGCCGCTTTTTTTGCAACCCGAACCATAGGAGAACCAACGTGGGATACATGTTCAACGGTGAAGAACTGGAAGTCGACGACGAAGGCTTTCTGACCGAGCCCAATTTCAGCGACGACATCGTGCCGATCATCGCCGAGGCTGAGGGCATCAAGCTGACCGACGAACACTGGACCGTGATCCGCTTCATGCGCGAGCGCTACCAAGAAGACGGCCACACCCCCAACTTCCGCAACATGGTGGCCATGCTGACCGAACAGGACGACAGCATCGACTGGAAGAAGAAGCTGTACGAGCTGTTCCCCAATCAACCCAACCGCCAGTCCTCCAAGATCGCCGGCCTGCCCAAGCCGTTCGGCAAGGGGGGCTACTGAGCAGGGTACAGGGTACGGGTTACCGTGAAAGTCGCAAAGCGACTCTCGAAGCCCCCATCCCCTCGGGGGGAGGGGGAGAGGGACCGGTCATGGCCGTCAACGACGTCTTTCATCTTCAGGGGCGGCCATTGGGCCATGAACGGTTACAGGGTGCGGGATTGGGGAGGGCGGTCTCACGGGTCTTCAAGCCTGTAGCCATGTCAACCCGTACCGGACCCTGAAACCTGTAACCTGAAACCTGTATCCCGATGTACATCAACACCATCGTTTCCACCGAAGAGCTCGACCGCTATCTCGACGACCCCAGCTGGGTAGTGTTCGACTGCCGCTTCACCCTCACCGACCCGGAAGCCGGCCGCCGCGCCTACGCCACCGGCCACATCCCCGGGGCACGCTACGTCCATCTCGATGAAGACCTGTCCGGCCCGATCCTGCCCGGTCAGACCGGTCGCCATCCCCTGCCCGACCCGCAGGTTCTGGCAGAGAAGCTCTATCGCTGGGGCGTGGGCGTGAACAAGCAGGTCGTGGTGTACGACGACAGCTTCGGCGCCATGGCGGTGCGCATGTGGTGGCTTTTGCGCTGGCTCGGCCATCCGGCCGTGGCCCTGCTCGACGGCGGCTACCCCAAGTGGACCCGCGAGCTGCGCCGGGTGAGCAGCGAGCCGCCCGAGATCAAGCCCGGAAACTGCGTCTGCCTGCCCGAGCCCAGCCAGGTGGTCAGCGCCGAGGACGTGCTGCGGGCCATGCGCGACCCCGCCCAGCTCATCATCGACGCCCGTCCGGAACGCCGCTTCACCGGCGAATATGAGCCCCTCGATCCGGTCGCCGGTCACATCCCCAGCTCGATCAACTGGTCCTTCGAGGAAAACCTCGATCTCGACGGCACCTACCTGCCGCCCGAGGCGCTGCGCGAAAACTACCAGGCCCTGCTCAAGGGGCGCGCCCCCTGGCAGGTGATCCACACCTGCGGTTCGGGAGTCACCGCCTGCCACAACCTGCTTGCCATGGAGATCGCCGGCCTGCCCGGATCGCGGCTTTACGCCGGCTCCTGGAGCGACTGGATCACCGATCCCGCCCGCCCCGTCGCCACCGGAGAATGAGCATGGCCGCCCCCACCCGCGTCAAGACCGTATGGTTCAAGAAGGAAGGCGAACGTCCTGCCGACGAGATCGCCACCGCGCTCGCCACCACGATCTGGCGCATGGCCGACCGCGCCATCGACAACCTGTCCAAGGCCGACTACGACATCCTCACCCCCCAGCGCGGCTTCAAGATCATCGCCGAACTCAGCGCCTTCGCCGTGCACTATGTCGACCGGCTCGCCCACGCCCGCTTGGACGAAGAACGCCGCGCCCGCCTGGTCTCGGCCCTCGGCCTGCGTCTGGCCGAGATCATGGAAGACAACGTGCTCGACTTCACCGGCGGCGTGCGCGACCCCGAATATGACTACAAGCAGGGCTACATCGACCTGCTCAATGCCCGCATGGCCGAATACGCCCATTACGAATTCCCGGCCGACAAGGCGAGCTTCCCCGCCTTGCGCTTTTTATCGCTACAGATCCGCGAAGAAATGGAAAAGAGCGACCAGAGCTGGATCCAGGACCAGATCATGGACATCGAGATGCCCGAGATCCTAGGCACGGTGAAGAAACAGATGGACGGGTTCTACCCGGTCAAGAATAAGGCGTGATGCGCAAGCCCCCTCCGCTTTTCGCCTCACTCCTCACCCCCAAGCGATGATCCTCGATTCCTTACCACAGACGCCGAGTTCACAAAGAACACCGTCAAAACAAGCAACACAAGCGCCTGCCACGTCCGGCAAAGATCACCGGAGGGTGAATGGGCATGACTACATAACACCTTGTTTTTGCTTTTTTTACTCTGTGACTCTGTGGTCTGTGGTTCAACTGTGGTTTTCAGGATGATTCCGGTCGAAAGCCCCTTCCACCCCGACAACGAAACCGGCTACCGGGCCTGGCGTGACGCCAAGCTGGAAGGCTATCCGGAGCATGCCGAAGCGCTCATCGTCGAGATTGCCGACCCGTTCAGGCTCACCGATACGGAATATGAAGCCTGCTGGCAACGCATCGCCAAGACCAACATGGTGATCTATTCCACCCGCCTGGGCGAGGCCGAGGACAAAGCGGCGGTCAAGGCAATCTCCGCCGGGTTTGGCCTCACGCACCTGGACGCCAACTGGCTGGCTGACGAGGACGGCATCTCCAGCCTCACCCCGCGCGAAGAAGAGGGCAGCGACGCCGCGAGCCGACCCGCCGGCCAGGATCCCGGCCGACGCGGCGACTACATCCCTTACACCCATCACCGCATCCGCTGGCACACGGATGGCTACTACAACCCGCCCGAGCGGCGCATCCACGCCATGACCCTGCATTGCGTGCGCCAGGCGGAACGCGGTGGCGAAAACGACCTGTACGACCACGAACTGGCCTACATCGCCCTACGCGAAGCCAACCCGGACCACATCCGCGCGCTGATGGCGGAAGACGCGATGACCATCCCGGCCCGCACCGACGAAGCCGGCGTCGCGCGCGCGGACGAGACCGGACCCGCCCTGCTGGTCGAAGCGGGTCACCTGCATCTGCGCTATACCGCGCGCACCCGCAGCATCGCCTGGAAAGACGACCCCGCCACCCAGGCCGCGCTCGATGCATTGGAAACCCTGCTCGGCGCCCCCCCCGGGGGCGCATTCCGGCTGCGCCTGCAACCCGGCATGGGCCTGCTGTGCAACAACGTGCTGCACACCCGAGCGGCGTTCGAGGACCGCCCAGAACACCGCCGCCTGCTCTACCGCGCCCGTTACCACGACCCCCTGAGCCGCATGCGGGCTTGACGCCTCAGCCCCGAGGCACCTGGGTGCGCACCCAGGCGTCGAACTCCGCCGCCGGCATCGGGCGGCCAAACAGATAGCCCTGCTGATGATGGCAACCGATGGCACGCACGGCCGCAGACTGGTCCGCGGTCTCCACCCCTTCGGCGATGGTCTGCTGCCCCAAGGCTTCGGCCAGCGACTGGATGGCGCGGATGATGGCGCGATCCTCCTGTTTCGACTCGATCCCTTCCACGAACGAGCGATCGATCTTGAGCTGATCGATGGGATAGCTCTTCAGATAGTTGAGCGAGGAATATCCGGTCCCGAAATCGTCGAGGGAGAGGCGCACCCCCAGTTCGTTCAGCTCGCCCAGGCGCGCCAGCACTTCGACGGTGGGATGCAGCAGCATGCTCTCGGTCAATTCCAGCTCCAGCCGCTCGGCCGGCAAACCCGCCTTTTCCAAAGCCGCGCACACCGCATTGGCAATGTTACCACGACGGAACTGCTGCGCCGACAGGTTGACCGCCACCCGGATCGGCAACCCGGCGTCCGCCCAGCGTCGCGCCTGCATGCAGGCGGCCTGCAACACCCACTCGCCGATCGGCAAGATCAGACCGCTCTCCTCGGCAATGGTCAGAAACTGATTCGGGCCCAGCAGGCCTCGCTTCGGATGACGCCAGCGCAACAAGGCCTCGGCGCCAATCAGGTGTTGGCGGACACTGTCCAGCTGGGGCTGGAAATGCAGCTCGAACTCATCACGACTCAAGGCCAGGCGCAGGTCACGCTCGATGGCGAAACGCTCGTGCGCCTCCTCATCCATCTCCGGCGAGAAAAAGCGACAGGTGTTCCGGCCCGCACTCTTGGCGTGATACATGGCATTGTCGGCATTGCGCATCAGGGTATCGACGTCGGCCCCATCGCCGTCCTCCAGTTCCGGCAACAACACCACGAACTCGTCCCCCCCCCAGCCGCGCCACGGTATCCATGCGCCGCACCGCCGTGCTCAGGCGCGCCGCCACGGCGACCAGCAAGCGATCTCCCACAGGATGTCCAAGGGTGTCGTTCACATCCTTGAATCGATCCAGATCGATGAACATCAAGGCCACCTGGTGACCTCCCCGCTCGGCCTGACGCAATGCCTGGGTGGTTCGTTCGACCAGCAGCACTCGATTGGCCAGCTCGGTGAGCGGATCGTAATAGGCCATGTGCTGAAGCTGTTCCTCCACCTGCTTCTGCCGGCTGATGTCCATGAACACCCCGACGTAATGGCTCACTTCGCCGCGCTCATCTTCCAGCGCATTGATGCTCAACCATTTGGGATAGATGGAGCCGTCCTTGCGGCGATTCCAAACCTCGCCCGCCCAGTGCCCGGCCGTCAGCACGCTCGACCACATCGCCTCGTAGAACGCCCGGTCGTGGCGGCCGGACTGATGCATGCGCGGATTGCGACCGATCATCTCCTCGCGCCGATACCCGCTGATCTCGCAGCACGCCGCGTTGACCTCGATGATCGTCCCCGTCGCATCGGTGATCATCACCCCCTCGCTGGTGGTTTCCAGCACCTTCGACACCAACCTCAATCGTTCTTCCGCCCGACGCTGGTGACTCACGTCGCGACCGATGACGAGCAGGCCAAGACGTTTTCCATCCGCGGTGAAGCGAGGCGCCTTGACGGCATCGAAATGCCCCACCTGGCCGCCGGGAAGCATGATCCGCTCCTCGCTGCGACTCATCCCGCCGTGCGACCAAGCCAACTCATCACTGGCCTGACAAATCCGCAAAGCTTCGGCGATGTCGGGATACATGGCGATCAGTTCGGCATCGGTACGCCCCTCCCAATCCCGGCCTTGCAGGCGAAAAAGCTCCAGGGTCACCGCATTTGCCATCCGCCAGCGACCGTCGCCATCCTTGAACAGCACCGAATCCGGCAAGGCCTCCAACCACTGGGCAATTCCCGCGAACGGCGCCGCACCTGTCATCATCAGCACATCCCCCAACCGAAAAAAACCGCCTCACGCCCAGGGCGCACCACCTGAATACCCTGTGCGCCGCGTGTCACAGCGCAATTTTTCGAGACTGCGCCACGCACCCCACGATCCAGATTCAGGCCATACCTCTCTGTAACACAGGCATGCTACCCCAGATACCGACACTGCCACAGCTTCAAGCAGAGCGCCTCACCGCCGAAGAAGGACACAGATCATGCGTCGTTCTTGACCCTAAGCGCATCGTCTGGGATAATTTTCTGATATTCCCCGATAGCTCAGTCGGTAGAGCGACGGACTGTTAATCCGCAGGTCCCTGGTTCGAGCCCAGGTCGGGGAGCCAGTAAAGTCAACGGCTTACGCACAATGCGTAGGCCGTTTTTCTTGATGCGGGGGGTTTTGCCGCAATTTTGCCGCACTGAGGGCTATACCCGTCTCCCTAACGATGGAGACGAGCATGGCAACGATTCGCAAGCGTGGTCCGTATCAGTACCAGGCCGAAGTGCGCCGAAAAGGTATCCAGGCGCAGACCAGGACGTTCGAGACCAAGGCAGCCGCGCAGGCGTGGGCGGCGACAGTAGAAAGCGAAAGGCTATGTCCGCGTTAAGTGTTGGTACCCCGCTGGGGTAGTCCAAAGGCCTGCCCGAGGAATAACTCGGGCGTCAGGACGCCGGAGAACCGCTCCACGCATCGACGCCAGCCGAGGTCGTTGGGCAGGTACGTGGTAGCAACCCCGTGGAAGCGGATCATCCATTCCTTTAGTCGGCTGTCGTAAGCATTGACGTTCTGGATATGGAAGGCGTGGTCCAAAACCCGAATCCCGGCGCTGAGGTTGACAGGCTGATGGGCGATGTGAAGTTGCTTGGCCAAGGCCACGTAGACGGCGCTACCGTCGGAGCAAAGTA
>Ga0209207_1000539_pt1 | contig 22461 bp, 26 predicted proteins | sample SaghotsprinmetaG_FD_184140 | JGI IMG/M metagenome (GOLD analysis project Ga0209207, IMG submission 184140) | Hot spring microbial communities from South Africa to study Microbial Dark Matter (Phase II) - Sagole hot spring metaG (SPAdes) (version 3) | ecosystem: Environmental > Aquatic > Thermal...
GCCTCGCGGATGCCGGCTTCGATTTCCTGGGCAATTTCCGGGTGCGACTTGAGGAACTCGCGGGCGTTGTCCTTGCCCTGGCCGATCTTCTCGCCCTTGTACGAATACCAGGCCCCGGATTTGTCGACCAGCTTGTGAGCGACGCCCATTTCGACGATCTCGCCCTCGCGGGAAATCCCCTCGCCGTAGAGGATGTCGAAGATGGCCTCGCGGAACGGCGGCGACACCTTGTTCTTGACCACCTTGACGCGGGTTTCGCTGCCGACCACCTCGTCGCCCTTCTTGATTCCGCCGATGCGGCGGATGTCGAGACGGACCGAAGCGTAGAACTTGAGCGCGTTGCCGCCGGTGGTGGTTTCCGGCGAGCCGAACATGACGCCGATCTTCATCCGGATCTGGTTGATGAAGATGACCAGCGTGTTGGTCTTCTTGATGTTGGCGGTCAGCTTGCGCAGCGCCTGCGACATCAGGCGGGCGTGCAGGCCGACCATCTGGTCGCCCATCTCGCCCTCGATTTCAGCGCGCGGGGTGAGGGCGGCCACGGAGTCGACGACGATGATGTCGACCGAGCCGGAACGAACCAGCATGTCGGCGATTTCCAGCGCCTGTTCGCCGGTATCGGGCTGCGAGATCAGCAGCTCGCCGACATTGACGCCGAGTTTCTGGGCATATTGCGGGTCAAGCGCATGCTCGGCATCGATGAAGGCAGCGGTACCGCCAAGCTTCTGCATCTCGGCGACGACCTGCAGACAGAGCGTGGTCTTGCCCGACGATTCCGGACCGTAGATCTCGACCACCCGGCCGCGCGGCAGGCCGCCGACGCCGAGTGCGATGTCGAGGCCGAGCGAGCCGGTCGACACGACCTGGATGCCCTCGTCGATTTCGGCATCGCCCATCTTCATGATGGAACCCTTGCCGAACTGCTTTTCGATCTGTTGCAGCGCTGCGGCGAGCGCCTTTGCCTTGTTGTCGTCCATGTTCTTACCTCGAAACGTTATGTGGATTATGGCACAGGGCCATGGATGGAACAAAAATTGCTCAATGACTGCATCGAAAGCCGTTTTGCCGAAATGACAATGGCAAATACGGATTTTAGGGAAGATGGCGGCAGGCGCGGTATATTCTTCGCCCCTTGCGTGCGCCGCTAAAACCATCACCGGCCAAACACTGTACAACTATACAGTATTCAATGAAAAAACCATTGCTCCTTTCGTATGCGCTCGCCGGCCTGCTACTGGCCACCGGCACCCAGGCCGCACCGGCGCCCTGGCACTGGTGGGTCAGCAAGGCGGACGGTGCGCGCATCTGCATGCAGACCCCGCCGGGCGAAGGCTGGGCCTACAGCCGCGGCCCCTACCGCGATGCCCGGTGCACGCTGCCGGCCCGTCGCTGAATGAGCGTCTATCTGCCGCCGACCGATGCGCTGACGATCATCCATGTCGATGACGGTCTGGTGGTCGTGGACAAGCCGCCCGGGCTGCTTTCCGTCCCCGGCCGCGGCGAGGACAAGCAGGATTGCGTGATCAGCCGCCTGCAGCGCGATTTCCCGGAAGCGATGATCGCCCACCGACTCGACATGTCGACCTCGGGACTGCTCGTCGTGGCCCGTGGAGAAGCCATGCAGAAGGCGATGTACAAACTGTTCCGCGACCGCGCCGTGGACAAGCGTTACCTGGCCACGGTCGCCGGCGTGGTCGAAGCGGATGCCGGCGAGATCGACCTGCCGCTGATCTGCGACTGGCCGAACCGCCCCCGGCAGATGGTCAGCCACGAACTGGGCAAGCCTTCGCTGACCCGCTTCCGCGTCATCGAACGCTGCCCGGCCGAACAACTGACGCGGATCGAACTGGAACCGGTGACCGGCCGTTCGCACCAGTTGCGCGTCCATCTGGCCGCGCTCGGCCACCCCATCCTGGGCGACGAACTCTACGCCGGGGCTGCCGCCGAACGGGCGCCGCGCCTGCTGTTGCATGCGGCAGAAATTGCCTTCGTCCATCCGCAAAGCGGCAAGCCGGTGAAATTTGTCAGTCCGGCACCTTTTTTTCCCATCGCCAAAGCCGCAATAACCTTATAATCCCCCGCGTTTTCAACCCCTTGCCGCAGTCGACCCCACGCCATGCTGATCTGGTTCGTCGTCATCTATCTCGTCATTTCCATCGGCATCGGCCTGTACGCCGCCACCCGCGTCCATAGCGCCCGCGACTACATCGTCGCCGGCCGCAACCTGCCTTTCCCCTTCATCCTGGCAATGGTCTTCGCCACCTGGTTCGGCGCCGAAACCGTACTCGGCATTTCCGCCACCTTCATCGACGAAGGCTTTCGCGGGCTGATTTCCGACCCGCTCGGCGCCTCGGTCTGCCTGGTGCTGTTCGGCCTGGTCTTCGCCCGCCCGCTGTACCGCCTGAACCTGCTGACGCTGGGCGACTTCTTCCGGGTCCGTTACAACCGCCATACCGAAGTCGCACTGTCCACCGCCATCATCGTTTCCTACCTCGGCTGGGTCGGCGCCCAGATGGCCGCGCTCGGCCTGGTCTTCAACGTCCTCTCCGACGGCGCCATCGCGGTCAACCACGGCATCCTCATCGGCGCCGGCGTGGTCCTCGTCTACACCCTGTTCGGCGGCATGTGGTCGGTGGCGATGACCACCTTCGTCCAGATGATCGTCATCGTCCTCGGACTGATCTACGTGACCTGGCTGGCCGGCGACATGGCCGGCGGCTTCTCGACCGTGCTCGACAAGGCGGCCGCCGAAGGCAAGCTCAACTTCCTGCCGACCGCCGACCTGATCGACATCCTCTCGTGGATTGCCGCCTTGCTGACCATGGCCCTGGGGTCGATCCCGCAACAGGACGTTTTCCAGCGAGTGAATGCCTCGAAAAACGAATGGGTCGCCGTCTGGGGCACGACCATCGGCGGCGTCTGCTATTTCTTCTTCGCCGCGGTGCCGCTGTTCCTCGCCTATTCGGCGACGATCATCGACCCGGCCATGGTCGAGCGTTTCATGGCCGAGGATTCGCAACTAATCCTGCCGCAACTGATCGTCAATTACATGCCGATGGCGGCCCAGATCGTCTTCTTCGGCGCCTTGCTGTCGGTGATCATGAGTACCGCCTCGGGCACCTTGCTGGCCCCGGCGGTGACCTTCTCGGAAAACATCCTGCGCGGCTACATCCGCGACATGAGCGACCGCCAGCTGCTGCTCGCCACGCGCGGCGCAGTCGTCGTATTCACCTGCCTGGTTGCTGCCTACGCGGTATCGACCAACGCCACCATCCATCACATGGTCGAAAGCGCCTACCGGATCACCCTGTCCGGCGCCTTCGTGCCGCTGGTCGCCGGTCTGTTCTGGCGCCGTGCCAACAACCTCGGCGCCGCCCTGGCGATCATCTTCGGCATCGGCACCTGGCTGTTCTGCGAACTCTTCGTACCCGAAGGCGACATCGAGCCACAACTCTACGGCCTGATCGCCAGCGCCATCGGCATGCTGATCGGCGCCTACCTGCGCCCGGCCCGCGACGCCGCCACGGCAAGCTGACGCCGGCGTGCGCAGAGCCTAGAATTCCGCCATGTCCCAACATGGCCGGCGCCCCATCGTTCTCGCCCGTTACCTGGCGCTGGCCTGGTGCGGGCTGATCGTCTACGGCAGCCTGCACCCGTTCAGCGGCTGGCAGGATCTGGGCGTCCCGCTGCTGGCCTTCCTTGAGGCCGGCTGGCCCAAATACTGGACGGCCTTCGACCTGGCCGCCAATGTCGCCGTCTATCTGCCGCTCGGCTTCTTCCTGGTCCTTGCGTTGAGCCGGTTGCCCGGGCGTTTCACCGCCTTGTGCCTGGCCACGCTGTTGGCCGGCGGGCTGAGCCTGGCTATGGAAATCCTGCAGAACTGGCTGCCCACGCGTATTCCGTCGAATCTCGACCTGGCCTGCAATACCCTGGGCGGACTGATCGGCGCCATCTGGGCGCAGCGTCTCGGGCCACGGGTATTTTCCCGTCTCGAATCGACGGCGCACCGCCTGCTGGCACCGCTGCCGCACGGCGAGCTCGGCCTGACCTTGCTGGGCCTGTGGATGATGGTGCCGCTGTCGCCGGAAACCCTGCTGTTTGGCGCCGGCGACTTGCGCCAGCTACTGTCCTACACGCCGCCGATTCCCTTTTCGGCCGACAGCTATGCGCTGATCGAAGCCGGCATCACTGCCTGCAATGCCGTCGCCGTCGGCCTGATCCTGCGCGGGCTGCTGGCCAGGCGGCGTTTCGCCTACCTGATCGTGCCGATGTTCCTGCTCTGCGGACTGGCGGTGCGCATGCTCGGCGCCGCCATCCTGGTCAGTCCGGCCGAGGCCATGGCCTGGCTGACGCCGGGTGCCCGCCAGGGCCTGCTCGCCGCCGCCGCCGTGCTGCTGCTGAGCCTGTGGTTGCCGGCCCGCGCCAGCCTGCTGCTGGCCGCCCTGGCGCTGATCGCCGGCACCCTGCTGGTCAACCTGGCGCCGGCCAATCCGTACTCCGCCGCCGCACTGGCCGCCTGGCGACAAGGGCACTTTCTCAATTTCAACGGTCTAACCCGGCTGGTCGCCAGCCTCTGGCCCTTCCTGGCGCTGCCTTTCCTGTGGCTGACCGTCAGGGGCATGCGCTGGCGTTCCACGTGAAACGGCGCCGCCTATAATGGCTGGCTCTAACGGAGATCAACAATGAGCTATTTCCAGCACCACGTATTCATCTGCACCAACCAGCGCGAGGGCGGTGAAGCCTGCTGCAACAACGTCGGCGGCAGCGATGCCTTCGCCTACGCCAAAGACCGCATCGGCGCCCTCAAGCGCAATGGCGCCGGCGCCGTGCGCATCAACAAGGCGGGTTGCCTCGGCCGCTGCGACAACGGCCCGGTGATGGTCGTCTACCCCGAAGAAACCTGGTACAGCTTCGTCGATAACGAGGATGTCGAGGAAATCGTCCAGGAACACCTGATCAACGGCCGCGTCGTCGAACGCCTGAAACTATGAAAGTTCTCGAAGAAAAGATCACCGTCGCCGGCCCGGTCGGCAACATCGACGTCATCATGGAGCGCCCCGATGCGCCGCGCGGCATCGCGCTGGTCGCCCACCCGCACCCGATCGGTGGCGGCGCCAACACCAACAAGGTTGCCTACACACTGGCCAAGACCTTCGTCAGCCTCGGTTATGCCGCCTTCCGCCCGAATTTCCGCGGCGTCGGCGGTACCGAGGGCGTGCACGATGAAGGCATCGGCGAAACCGACGACCTGCTCGCCGTGCTGCACGACGCCAAGCTGCGCTGCGGCGACATCCCGGTGGCACTGGCCGGTTTCTCCTTCGGCGCCTACTGCCAGACGCGCGTCGCCAAACGCCTCGAGGAAGCCGGTCATCCGGCCCAGCGCCTGGTCCTGGTCGGCACCGCCGCCGGTTTTGTCGAAGGCACGCGCCAGTACGACACCGAGAAGGTGCCGCACGACACCATCGTCATCCACGGATCGAGCGACGAAACCGTGCCGCTGGACAACGTCCTCGCCTGGGCACAGCCGAACGACCTGCCGGTCGTCGTCGTCCCCGGCGCCGATCACTTCTTCCACCGCCGCCTGCACCTGATCCGCGACATCGTCACCCGCGCATGGCGGCATTAAACGTTTCCGGCCTGAAGAAACGCTACGGCGACAGCGAAGTCGTCGCCGGGCTGTCGTTCGCCGTCGAACCCGGCACCTGTTTCGGCCTGCTCGGCCCCAACGGTGCCGGCAAGACGACAACGCTGCGCCTGTGCCTCGGCCTGACCGCGCCGGACGCCGGCGACATCACCCTGGCCGGCCGCTCCATCCCGGCCGACGCGCAAGTCGCGCGGGCCAAGGTCGGCGTCGTGCCGCAATTCGACAATCTCGACCCGGATTTCACCTGCGCCGAGAACCTGCTCGTCTTCGGCCGCTATTTCGGGCTCAAGGATGCCGACGTCCGCCAACGCATCCCGTCACTGCTGGAATTCGCCAGCCTGACCAGCAAGGCCGACGCCCGCATCGCCACGCTGTCGGGCGGCATGAAGCGGCGCCTGACCCTGGCCCGTGCGCTGGTGGCCGATCCGGACATCGTCTTCCTCGACGAGCCGACCACCGGCCTCGACCCGCAGGCCCGCCACCTGATCTGGGAACGCCTGAAGAAACTGAAGTCGGCCGGCAAGACCCTGATCCTGACCACGCATTTCATGGACGAGGCCGAGCGCCTCTGTGACCGCCTGATCGTCATCGATCACGGCCGCAAGATCGCCGAAGGCAGCCCGCGCGAACTGATCGCCGCACACATCGAACCGCAGGTCGTCGAAGTCTTTGACGAAGCCGCCGGCACGCTGCCCGCCTTTGTCGACGCGCATCGCCAACTGGCCGATCAGGTCGAGCAGAGCGGCGAAACCGCCTTCTTCTACTGCCGCGACCCGCAACCGCTGCTGGCCGCGCTGGCCGGCGCCGACGGCCTGCGCTACGTGCATCGCGCTTCCAACCTGGAAGACGTGTTCATCAAGCTGACCGGGCGGGAGTTGAGAGACTGATGAACCGCCCCGGCTTCTTCCCCGTCTGGCAGCGCAACTTCCTCGTCTGGAAGAAACTCGCGCTGCCGTCCATCCTCGGCAACCTGGCCGACCCGCTGATCTACATGCTCGGCCTTGGCTACGGACTCGGCGCCATGCTGCCGGAAATCGGCGGCCAGCCCTACATCGCCTTCCTGGCAGCCGGCACCATCTGCGCCTCGACGATGAACGCGGCGACCTTCGAGGCCTTGTATTCGTCGTTCTCGCGCATGCACGTGCAGAAAACCTGGGACGCCATCCTCAACACGCCGCTTGGGCTGACCGATGTCGTCGCCGGCGAACTGTTCTGGGCGGCAACCAAGTCCTTCTTTTCCGGCTGCGCCATCCTCGTCGTCGTCACCGTCATGGGCCTGACCAACGGCCCGCTGGCGCTGTTCATCCTGCCGGCCATCGTCCTCACCGGCCTGGCCTTCGCCGCGCTGGGGCTGATCTGGAACGCGCTGGCGCCGTCCTACGATTTCTTCATGTACTACTTCACCTTGTTCATCACGCCGATGACGCTGATTTCCGGGGTTTTCTTCCCCACTGACCAACTGCCCGGCTGGCTTGCGCTGATCGGCGCCTGGCTACCGCTGGCCCAGGGCGTTGCGCTGGTACGGCCGCTGCTCGCCGGCGAGGTGCCGACCGACATAGCGCTGCACGTCGGCGTGCTGCTGGCGACCACGGCCATCGCCTTCGTCATCGCCTTGCGTCTGACCCGGCGCCGCCTGCTCAAGTAAAATCAACCGATGGAAAACCTGCTCGTCCTCACCAACTGCCCCGACGAAGCCGTCGCCAATGCCATCGCGCTGGCGGTCGTCGAGGAAAAACTGGCCGCCTGCGTCAATATCCTGCCGCGCGTCCAGTCCGTCTATCGCTGGCAGGGTACGGTCGAATCGGCGTCGGAAATCCCGCTGCTGATCAAGACCACGGCTGCCGCTTATCCGGCGCTGGAACAGCAGATTGCCGAACTGCACCCCTACGCGGTGCCGGAAATCATCGCCCTGCCGATTCGCCACGGCCTGCCGGCCTACCTGAACTGGCTGGCCGCCGAGACACGCCAATGATCATGCGCACGCTCTTCCTCCTCTTCGCCTTCCTGGCCTCGCTGGTCCATGCCCAGGAATTCCTCGATCCGCTGGTTGCCTTCAAGCCGAGCGCCCGGGCGCTCGACGGGGAAACGGTCGAAATCCGCTACGAGATCGCCAAGGATTACTACCTCTATGGCGACAAGTTCCGCGTCCATCCGGTCGACGACGGCATCGTCCTCGGGCCGCTGCAGGTGCCCAAGGGGAAAGAAAAGAACGACGAGAATTTCGGCCTGGTCGAGGTTTTCTACAAGGAGGCGGTGTTCCGCGTGCCGGTCGAGCGCAACAGTTCCGGCGAATTGCCGCTGCGCCTCGATGTCATCTCGCAGGGCTGCGCCGAAGCCGGCGTCTGCTACCCGCCGCAGACCCAGACCGTCGCCGTCGTCCTGCCCGACCCGGCGAGCACCCCCAGGGCGGCGCCGATGGCCAGCACCGCTGCATCCGGCGACGAAAGCGGCCTGATTGCCCAGACGCTCAAGGACGCCGGTTTCTGGACCATCCTCGGCATCTTCTTCCTGGCCGGCCTCGGCCTGTCGCTGACGCCCTGCGTCTTCCCGATGATTCCCATCCTTTCCGGCATCATCGCCGGTCAGGGCCATCGGGCGACACGGGGCAGGGCGCTGGCGCTCAGCCTCGCCTACGTCCTCGGCATGGCCGTCACCTACGCCGCCGTCGGCGTCGCCGCCGGCCTGACCGGCACCCTGCTCACCGCGGCGCTGCAGAACGTCTGGGTACTGAGCACCTTTGCGCTGGTCTTCGTGCTCCTGTCTTTGTCGATGTTCGGCTTCTACGAACTGCAGTTGCCAACCGCGCTGCAAAGCAAGCTATCGGAAGAAAGCGGCCACCTGCAGGGCGGGCGAGGCATTTCGGTATTCCTGATGGGCGCGCTGTCGGCGCTGATCGTCGGCCCCTGCGTCGCCGCCCCGCTCGCCGGCGCGCTGCTCTACATCGGCCAGACCGGCGACGCGCTGCTCGGCGGCACGGCGCTGTTCGTCATGGCCCTGGGCATGGGCGCGCCGCTGATCGCCGTCGGCGTGGCCGGCGGCTCGCTGCTGCCGAAAACCGGCCCGTGGATGGAAGGCGTCAAGAAGACCTTCGGCGTACTGCTGCTGGCCACCGCGCTGTGGCTGGTGTCGCCGGTCATTCCGGCGGCCGTCGCCATGGTCGGCTGGGCGCTGCTGTTCATCGTCCCGGCGATCTACCTGCACGCGCTCGACCCCTTGCCGCCGCACGCAAAGAACTGGCAGAAATTCTGGAAGGGCATCGGCATCGTCTTGCTGCTGACCGGCGCCGCGCTGCTGGTCGGCGCCCTGGCCGGCAGCCGCGACCCGCTGCAGCCGCTGGCCGCCCTGCGCGGCGGCGCGATTGCCGCCGAAGCACAGAAGTTGCCGTTCGAGCCGGTACGCTCGGTGGCCGAACTCGACGCCCGCCTGGCCGCCGCCGACCGGCCGGTGATGCTCGATTTCTACGCCGACTGGTGCGTATCGTGCAAGGAAATGGAGAAATTCACCTTCACCGACCCGGCCGTACGCGCCAAAATGTCCGGCTTCATCCTGCTCAAGGCCGACGTCACCGGCAACACCGCCGACGACAAGGCCCTGCTCGCCCGCTTCGGTCTCTACGGCCCACCCGGCATCATCTTCTTCACGCCCAAGGGCGAGGAAGTCCAGGGCGTGCGCGTGGTCGGTTTCCAGAATGCCGAGAAATTCCTGACCAGCCTGCAACGGGCGACCGGCTGACCGTCAGTGCCGGAGACCTTGGACCTCGTCGATCTGCTGGCTTTCTGCGCCGGCTCACTGCTCCTCGTCTGGCTGTCGCGCAAGCCGCTGCGCCACCCGGGCAGCCACGGCTTCTACCGATTCCTGGCCTGGGAATGCATGCTGGCGCTGGTCATCCTGAACCGTCGGCCTTGGGGTGAAGATCCTTTTTCCGCCCACCAGTTGACCGCCTGGATACTGCTGCTCGCCAGCATCTTCCTGGTCATCGCTGCCGTGCGCAGCCTGCGCCGGGCCGGCCGCCCAACACCACAACGCGACGACAGCGCGCTCTACGAATTCGAAAAGACCACGCAACTGGTCAGCGACGGCATCTTCCGCCACATCCGCCACCCGATGTACGCCTCGCTGCTCGCGCTGACCTGGGGCGCCTTCTTCCAGTCGCCCTCGTGGGCCGGGGGCAGCCTGGTCGCTGCCGCCACCCTGTTCCTGCTGCTCACCGCCCTGGCCGACGAAAAGGAATGTCTCGCCTATTTCGGCCAGGCCTACGCCGATTACATGCGGCGCACCCGCCGCTTCATTCCCGGATTGTTCTGAATACCGGCCAGCGCCGGTAACTTCCCGGCAGGCTGATGCTGCCGTCACCAGCGGCGCGCAAGGCGGCCTGCAGTTGCGCCGGCAGATCGGCACGGTCGGCCAGCGACTGCGTCCCGGTCTCGGCCGAAATTTCCATGACCCCCAGGCCGGCGATCGTGTCGTCGCCGGCCAGCGCCAGCCAGCTGCCCCGGCAATCGTCCGGCCAGCTGTCGAGTTGGGCGCACAGCACCTGCGCGTATCGCCCCTGGTTCAGCCAGTCGTCGGCCAGTTGCAGCATTAACCCCCAGTTGCTGCGGTCTTCGGCGGCCAGCGGGAAGTGCGAGGCCATGCACAGGCCCGGCAGGAATTCGCGCAACTGCGGTGCCGCCAGCGCCGGCTGGGTTGCCAGGAAATCGTAGGGCATCGGTTCGGCGTCGCCCTGACAGATTTCCTGCAGCAGTATCTGCGTTTCCTCGCGCGGTCCGCTGCATGACTGCCACAACAGGGCAGTCGGCAAATCGCGCCGAGGCGGCGGCAGGCAGGCGAGCGCACCGGTCACCGCCAGCTGGTGCAGGCGGGCAGTGCGCCGCAGGGCCTTGCCGGTGACCGAACGTACCGCCCCGGCCAAGGCATCGGGCGCAAACTGCTGGCTGAGGATGGCGGATATCCGGCTCATTCGCACACCAGGATCAAGGTGCCCAGGCCGCCGCCGAAACCGATCAGGTCCAGCAGGACACGGCTGACCGTCTGCTCGCTGGCAACGCTGGTCGGAACCAGGCCGATCGCCGGATCGGGCCGGCGGAATCCCGGGGTCGGCGGAACCAGGCCACGCGCCAGGCAAGCCAGCAGGGCGACCAGCTCGGCAATGCCGCTGGCGCCGAGGGTATGACCCAACTGGGGCTTGAGCGACAGCACGGGCGGCATCGACGGCCCGAACAGCCGGCGCAGGGCGTTGGCCTCGGCCAGATCGGTGGCCGGGGAACCGGCGGCCTGCAGCTTGATCAACTCGATGTCTGCCGGCTGCAGGCCGGCGGCCTGCAGGCTCTGCTGCTGCAAGGCAGCCAGCGGTTCGCCGTCGGGCGTCACCGCGGTCGGCGACCAGCCGTCGAGGCTGGTGCGCACATCGGCAATGCGCCAGGTGCCCTGCCGGGCGCTCAGACGGACAGCGGCGACGGCCTCGCCGAGCACCAGTCCGTCGCGGCCGGCGTCCAGCGGCCGGCAAGCGCCGGCGGACAGCAGCTGCATGGCGGCAAAACCGGCCAGCGTACTGTCGTTGACCAACTCGCAACCGATCACCAGCGCCTCGTCGACATCGCCCCGGGCGATCAGGCAATGCGCCGCCTCCAGGGCCGAGAATCCGGACACGCAGGCGTTGGCGAAGTTGGCTGCCGGTCCCGACAGTCCCAGCCAGTCGAGAATTTCGCTCGAGAATGAAGCGACCGCGCGCGGCAGGTCGGGATTGGCCGACTGCTCGATACGGCCGATCTGCAGCGACGACGAGGCGATGAACACCGGGAGCTTGCTGTCGGGCAGGTGTAATTGCCCGGCCAGCCGGGTAAAGGCGCTGCGGGCCCGGGAGTTCCAGTCGCCGTCGCTGTCGGCCAGGGCGAGGTAGGGGAATTCCTGGCTACCGATCCGCCGGCGTCCGCCTTGCACCTCGCCCGCGACGAGTCGGCCGGCGATTTCCGCCGGGGTGCTGCCGGCTGCACAGACCAGGGCCTGATCGGCAAGGTAGACCGGTCGCCTCATTGCTCCGACTTGCGCTCCCGGGCGGCCAGGACGTCTTCGAGATAACTGGCGAGGCTGGCAACGCTGCTCAGGATGCGCCGGGTCTCCTTGCTGTCGCCGAGGCGGATGCCGTATTGCTTCTTCAACGCCATCGAGACCTGCAGGGCATCCAGCGAATCGAGCTGGAGCGGGGCTTCCGGACCGAACAGCAGCTCGTCGTCGGTGATTGCCTCGGGCGCGCAGTCCCGGTCGCAGGATTCGATGATCAGCAGCTTCAGTTGCTGTCTCAGGGAAGTGCTCATGTCGTTTTCCGTTGATTGAGCCAGGCAGCCAGCAGCAGCGCGACGAGGGCGAAGGCCAGCAGCTTGGCGAGACCGGGCCAGACCTCGGCCAGCGTGCCCTGGCGCAGCATGATCTGGTGGAAGCTCTCCAGGCCCCAGGCCATCGGCGACCATTCAGCCAGTTGCTGCATGCCGGCGGGCATCATGAAGCGCGGCACCATGATGCCGCCGACCGCCCCCATCAGGATGTTGCCGACGCCGCCGATGATCGTCGCCTGCTGGATGGTCCGCGCCAGACTGGCCACCAGCAGCGCCCAGGCCACCGCGCACAGGCTGACGGCCGCGGCAACCAGCCACCAGCGCAACAGCCCGCCACCCGTCGGCATGACCAGCGCCTCGCCGCCGAGCAGGGGCACCAGCAGCATGCCGACCAGCACCATGACCAGCGCCTGCAATTGATTGACGACAAAGAAGGGCAGCAATTTGCCGGCGAGCAGATGGCCGGGCGGCAGGCCCATGCTGGCCAGCCGCTGCAGGGTGCCGCAGTGGCGTTCGACGATGAAGATGGCCGCTACCGGGATGACCACGAAGAACATGGCAAAGACCAGCCAGGCCGGCACGTTCTGCTGCACCGACGAAGGCGGCCGTACGTCGCGCATGTTCTGCACCGCGACGCTGACGATTTCCTCCGGCCAGTCGCGCACCTGCCGCCCGGGCGTAAAAGCAAGCCCGAACTGGGCGGCAGCCCGGCTGGTCAGTTCGTCGGCACGCAGGCTGCCGAGGGCGGCACCGATCTGGCTTTGAAACGCCAGGCGCAGGGCCGGATTGAGCGCCGGATCGAGCATCACGGTCAGCGGCTCGGTGGCTTTCCCGTCGCTGCCGGAAGGTAGCAGCAGGCGCTCGCCGAAACCCGCCGGCACCACCAGCACCAGCGCCAGTTCGCCGTTGCGGATGGCGTCACGGGCGGCAGCCGGATCGCTGCTGCGTTGCTGCAGGCGGAAGCTGCTGTTGCGGTCGAGCTGCGCCGCCAGTCGCCGCGAGTGATCACTGCCGTCAAGATCGACGATGCCGTAGGCGACATCGATGCTGGCCCCGGGCATGAAGGCATCGTGCAGGGCCATGGTCATGACCAGGATGAAGATCACCGGCATCGCAAATAGCGCCGCCAGCCCGTGCCGGTCACGGCCGAGGGCGAGAAATTCCTTGCGCCACAGGGCGAGCAGTCGCGTCATCGGTCAGTCGCGCAGCGAACGCCGGGTCAGGCCCATGAACACCTGCTCCAGGTCCTGCTGTCCATAATGCAGCCGCTTCAACCCGATGCCCGCACCGGCCAGGCTGGCCAGCAGGCCGGCGAGTGCCGCCGTATCCGGCCGACTCAGGCCGTAGCAGCCGGGCGCGCGGGCAGCCAGGCCGTGCTGCTCGCACAGGGCGGCCGGTAGTTCGCCGCCGGCAATTTCGATCACCGCCTCATCGTGGCACAACAGGCTGTCCAGCGGGCCGGCAAGCAGCACCCGCCCCTGGTCGAGGATGGCCAGTTGCCGGCAGATGGCCTGCACTTCCTCCATGTAGTGGCTGGTGTAGATGACGCTGGTGCCGGCAGCGGGCAGGGCGGCGATCGATTCGAGCAGGAAATGCCGCGACTGCGGATCGACGCCGACCGTCGGCTCGTCGAGCAGCAACAGGCGCGGCTGGCCGAGCAGGCCGATGGCCAGGTTCAGCCGGCGCCGCAAGCCGCCGGACAAGTGTTCGGCACGCTGATCGGCGACCTGGGTCAGCCGGGCAAAGGCGAGGCATTCGTCGATCCGCCGGCGACCCCCGGCGGCACTGAAATCGAGGATGCCGGCAAAGAAACGCAGATTCTCGCGCACCGTCAGCATCGGATAGAAGGCGTGGTCCTGCGGCACCAGGGCGATGGCCCGGGCATCCTCGCGCCGGAGGCTGGCCAGCAGTTGGCCATCGAGACGGATCTCGCCGCGGTCCGGATGCAGGATGCCGGCAATCGCCGAAATCAGGGAGGTCTTGCCGGCGCCGTTGGGACCGAGCAGGCCATACACCCCGCCGTCCGGAACCTGCAGGGACAGGTCACACAAGGCCGGTTGCGGAGCCCCGGCATAGGTATGCGAAACAGCCTCGACGGAAAGCATCAGAGCGCCTGCCGCAAGTCGCGGAAAAACTTCGTCTCGCGGTCAGCCAGCGCCCGCAGGCGGGCGGCCAGCAGTGCCGGCCGCAGCGGATCGCGGCCGCGAATCATGCGCGCGGTGGCCAGCGCGAACTCGCGCCATTCGTCGCCGATGTCGATCAGCCGCTCGGCCAGTTCGCCGAACACCGGCTTACCCAGCAGGTCGGCACTTTCCTGCAGGAAAGCTGCGTAAATGAAGCGGAAGCCGGCACCACCGGTGCCGATCTCCTCCTGCATGCGCACCACCTGGCCGACAAACATCCGGGCATGCTCGGCCTGACGGTCGGCATCGAGCCGCTCGATGGCGCGCGCCAGCCAGCGGATACCGCCGACGCCGATGACCGGCAGCGGCGAGTCGAGCATGATGCGCGTGGTCTTGCGCATGGCGGCCGGCAGTGCCCGCGCCCAGTCCGGCGCCTGTGGACGGTTCACCGGGTAGTAGAGCAGGCCCTTCGGCGCCAGCACGCCCTTGGCAAAGCGCGCGCGCAGCAGGTCGGGGGCCGGGCAGTTGACCAGTTCCTCGACCACCGGGTCGGACAGGCGGTAATCGCCGCTCTGCGGATCACGGCCGCAGGCCAGCACGTTGTGGGCATTGAAGTGGAAACGCAGGTCCTGCGGCATGTACGGCAGCCAGAACACCGAGGTCTGCATGCCGACGACTTCACCGGCGGCCAGCAGTTCGTTGAGACGACGCTCGCCGCTGGCCGGGTCGCGGAAGGTCTCGAAGCGCATCTTGAGTTGCAGCGGCTTCTGCAGGCCCTTGATGATGAAGCGGGGCGGCATCCGGTAGGCCACCAGCGGCAGGCCGTTGATCTTGACGATCGGCAGGTAGGCGAAGGACAGCGCCGACGACAGGCCGAAAACCATGGCTTCCGACAAGGGCAGGCCATGATGGGCAAGCAGGCCGGAGATCGCGCCGCTCTCGCAATGCGAGGCCTGCCGATGAACGAATTCGCGCGTCACGGGAGGCGCTCCAGTTGCTCGGGGGCCATGCCCAGTGCTTCGGCGTAACGACAGCGCAGCCCGGCCGACAGGCGGGCAAAGACCGCCGGTCGCAGATGGCGGCGGACGCGCCATTGCCAGAGCCCGGTAGCCTGCGCCAGCAGGGGAAGGTCCATGCGCATCCGGTACATGTGGAATTCCAGTGCCGAACTCTCGCCCGCCAGCACGCGCTGCCGGGCCGCTTCGGCGAGTTTTTGGAATTCATCGACCGCCTGCCGGGTGACGATTTCCTCGACTTCCCAGCCGGCCGAACTGACCAGATGCAGGCGGCCGTCGGCAGCCCGGGCGTATACCGCCTTGCGCTGGCCGCCGAGGGTGGCGTTGCCTTCCTGTGGCACTTCGTCGTCACGCATGGTCGACCACAGTCAGTTGCATGAAGGCTCCGGTAAAGCGACCGCTTTCCGGAATGAAGCAGAGCAGACGCTGGCCGGCGCGCAGACGACCGCTGTGCAGCAATTCGTCGATCATGATGTAGATCGACGCCGAACCGGTATTGCCGCGCGTATGCAGGTTGGTGAACCAGCGCTCGGGAGCGATGGCTAAGCCCAACTCTTCCATGCAGGCGGCCATCGGCTGGCGGAAATACTCGGAAGACATGTGCGGCAGGAACCAGTCGATGCCGGTCGCCTGCAAGCCGCGCCGGCGCATGATCTGCTGCAGCGGCCAGGCCAGGGTCTGGCGGACGACTTCGGCGTTGAGCAGGCGGACATCCTGACGCGTGGCGAAGATCGAGCGCCGGAGCCACTCATCGGCCGGCAGGTCCTGCCAGCTCAGCAGGCTGCCATCGGCCTGCTTCTCGCCACCGGCGTACATGCAGACCTCGACCTGATCGGCCCGGGAAACGATGTCGATCCAGTCTATCCTCAGGGACAGCCCGCAGTCGGCCGGGCGATCCTGCAACCAGAAGGCACCGGCGCCGTCGGACAGCATCCAGCGCAGAAAATCCTTTTCGAAGGCGATTTCCGGCCGCGCCTCGAGCTGGCCGATGCGAAAATCGGACTCGGCCGCGAAATTGCCGGCATGCAGCATCGCCGAGGCGCGCTCCGAGCCGGTGGCCACCGCACACCGCGACTGTCCCGAAAGGACGCTGAGCCAGGCGTACTTGAGCGCGGTCACGCCGGCCGCGCAAATGCCCGCGGTAGTAATCACCTCGCAGGAACGGTTGCCCAGCTCGCCATGGACCATCACCCCGTGCCCGGGCATCAGCTGATCCGGCGCCGAGGTGCCCGTGGACAGGCAATCGATGTCATCGAGTACCAGCCCCTGGGGAACCAGGCCGCGGATCGCGGCGGCGGTCAATTGTGCGTTGCTGTGGGTCGCCCGGCCGCTCTGTGGATCGATCGCGTAATGGCGCAGGCGGATGCCGTTGCTGCGCAGGACCAGCGCCCGCGCCCGCGACGGCCGCGGGCCGATCTGGCCGAGCACAGCCTCCATGTTCTCGTTGGTAACCGGCGCATTGGGCAGGAAAACCGCGCTGCCGACGATATGGACAGCCCTAGCGGACATCTTCGCTCACCCGCCAACCCGCCGAACCGGACGGTCGTTCAAGTTCCTGCTTGAGCCGCTGCAAGCGCGGCGCCAGCAACGGGGCCAGCAGTCGCTGCAGAAGCAGGCTGAGCGGCACGACGGTAAGGATCATCAGCACCAGGTAAATGGCGAACAGCAGCAGCGCAGGCCGGCGACGCCACTGGCCGCGCCGACCGCAAGCGCGGATGATCCGCGACCAGACGGCGAACGCCCGGCTGCCGGCACGTTCGCTGATGATCAGGCGGGGATCGACCACGGCCGCCCCGAGACCGGCCAGCAGCGGGCCGCTACCGCGCTCCGCGTCTCCGGCCAGCGCACCATTCAGTACTTCCCCGTAGCGACGGGCCGAGCGCACTTCTGCTTCGTCCACCCCGGCCGGCGGCAGACCGAGAAAGGCATCGCGCCGCCCGGTCAGCACCCAGCGCGGCGTGGTGATGAAGGTGGCCAGTGCCGGCGCCCGGTCGACGAAGGCCAGATGATCGATCAGACGACCGCCGGCTTCGGCGATCAGACGACGCATGGTGGCCTGCGCCGTCAGCCACATGTTGCGGCAGGCCACCAGCGTGATCACCGGCTTGCCGGCGATCAGGCGACGACCGGCCGCACTCTGCAGGAAAGCGGTCATCGGCAGCGACGGCGCCAGGTACCAGACCTGGTAAGCCAGAATCACCAGATCGAATTCCTCGTGTTCGGCGATACCCAACGGTCGGTTCGGCGGGGCGTCGAGCTGCACGCATTCGGGAAACACATCGATGAAATCGACGAAGCGCCACGGCCAGGGAAACGGCGTTTCCGGCTGCAGGCATTCGGTGTGCACCCGATGGCCGGCCTCGATCAGAGGCGCCACCAACCGGGTGGCGATCTCCGAAACCTGACCGGTTTGCGAATAGGTGACGAGCAGAACGTTCTTCAAGGCGATCGTTGGGCGGGGAAAAAGTCTATGACTCGAAAAACCGTCATTATGTCGTATCTACGGCGGCATCCGTGCATCGCGCCCGCGCTACAAGCGGGCCAGCCCATGCCGGCGACCGGCATGGCGCAAGGATGGCAGCGCAAACAGCAGGCCGACCAGGATGCCGGCCAGCACATCGAGCACCACATGCTGGCGTGTGGCCACGGTCGACCAGATGATCAGCGTGCAGCACACCCAGTTGATCCAGCCAAGCAGCGCCGGCGCGCCGACGTTGCGCAACACGCGGGCCAGCCAGCAGGCGGCGAATACGGCCGAACCCACATGCAGGGAAGGGCAGGCGTTGCCGCCGGCATCGATGCCCTTGATCACTGCCATCTGCGGGTACTGCCGCCAGTCGATGTCGGCCAGCGGAACCGCGGTCGGCCAGAACCAGAACAGGGCGAGGCAGAACAGGCAGAGGGCGGCAATCCAGGCCCCGAAGCCGAGCAGCGAACGCAGGCTGCCGAGCAGGGCCGGCGGTAGCGACACATAGACCCAGAGCGAGACGTAGAACGGGTAGGCCAGCGGCGTAAACGGAATCCAGCGATCGACGAATACCTCGGGCATGGTCACCGCCGGTCGCAGGGGATACTGCAGGACGGCAAAATACCCCCAGAAAAACAAAGCCATGAAGGCCATGGTCCCGACCGCCTTGAGCGGCCAGAGCAGGGCGAAGCGCCCGGCAAGCTGACGGTACCAGGGCAAACTGCGGTAGGAGTCGGGAAGTTCTAGACGCATGCGGGAAACGGAAACAGGGCCGGCACATGGTATCAAATCCGGGGCAGCCGCCCGTCATGACAGGGAGCCGGGGACAAATCTTTGGAAAACAGGGGCTTTCGGCTAAAATCCGCGCCTATGGATTGCATTGGACTGATACGCGAATTTCTCAAGGACCGCCTGGGTGCCGACCCGGAGGCGGTGGTGCCGGGTGCCCTGCTGGCCGACCTCGGTGTCGATTCGCTGATGATGCTCGAACTGATGTTCGAGTTCGAAGATCACTTCGGCATCAAGCTGGCGTCCGATCTCAAGACGCCGGGCACCGTTGGCGAACTGGTCGAGCTGATGGACCGCTTGATCGCCGAACAGAAGTCCTGAGCGATGAATCGGCGGCGGGTGGCAATTACTGGCCTGGGCCTGGTCAGTCCCTACGGCGGCGATCTGGCGGATTTCTTCCGGCGCCTCTGCGCAGGCGAATCGGCGGTCCGTCATCTGCTGACCGACGACGCGCCGCGCCCCTTGTCGATGCCTTTCGTCAGTTGTCCCGACTTTGACCCCGACGCCGCCCTCGGCAAGCCGCTGGCCTCGATGATGGACCGCTTCGCCCAGCTCGGCATGGCCGCAGCCTTTGCCGCCTGGGACGATGCCAGCCTGGCCCGGCACGCTGAAGGCAACACGCGTGACCGCTGGGGCTGCGCCTGGGGCACCGCACTCGGCGGCACGCTGGCTTACGAGAAGGGCTACCGCGAACTCTGGCAGAAGGGTCGCGAACGCCTGTCGCCGCTGGCCGTGGTGCTCGGCATGAACAACGCGGCCAACGCCCACATTTCCATCCAGCTCGGACTGGGCGGCGTCAGCATGAGCCACACCGTCGCCTGTGCCTCATCGTCGATCGCCATCGGCGAAGCTTTCCGCCGCGTCCGCTCGGGTGAGGCAACGATCATGGTCACCGGCGGCTCCGATGTCCCGCAGGCTTACGGTGTCGCCCGTGCCTGGGAAGCCCTGCGCGTGCTTGCCCCCGGCGATGCCGACAGCGCCCCGCGCGCCTGCCGGCCGTTTTCTGCCGACCGCCGCGGCCTGGTACTGGGCGAGGGTGGCGCCGCGCTAGTCCTCGAGGACTGGGACCACGCCGTCGCTCGGGGCGCCCGCATTCACGGCGAGATCGTCGGCTACGGCAGCAGTTGCGACCACAGCCACCTGGTCAAGCCGGACGCCGCCGGACAGGTCCGCGCCCTGCGCGACACGCTGGACGACGCCGGCCTCGACAGCAGCGACATCGATTACGTCAATGCCCACGGCACCGCCACCGCCGAAGGCGACCCGGTCGAAATTGCCGCCCTGAAGACGGTTTTCGGCGACGCCGCCGGCCGCCTGGCGGTCAGCGCCACCAAGTCGATGCACGGTCACCTGCTCGGCGCCGCCGGCGCAATCGAGGCAATTGCCACCGTCCTCGCCCTGCGCGAACAGCACCTGCCGCCGACCGCCCACCTGACCGAGCTTGATCCGGCCTGCGCCGGCGTCGACCACGTCACCGTCGCCCGCCAGCAGCCGCTGCGGGCCGCCCTTTCCAACTCCTTTGCCTTTGGCGGCAGCAACGCCGTGCTCGCGTTCCGCGCCGTCGCCTCCTGAAGCCAGGAACACCTCATGACCACCACGCCCACCCCGGAAACCGTCGCCGCGCTGCTGCCGGAAATCGCCGAACTGATCGTCTCCGCCCTCAATCTCGACATGACGCCGGCCGAAATCGACGCTGACGCGCCGCTGTTCGGCGAAGGCCTGGGCCTGGATTCGATCGATGTCCTGGAAATCTCGCTGGTCGTCTCCAAGCGCTACGGCTTCCAGTTGCGTTCGGACAACGAGGACAACGTCCGCATCTTCTCCTCGCTGCGCGCCCTGACCGCGCATATCGCCAGCCAGCGCAGCCAGTAATGTCGACCGGCCCGGTCCCGCTGCTGCGCGGCCTGGCCGTGCTCCTGCTGTTCGCAGCCTGGGCCGTGGCCGCCCACTTCGGCAGCGCCGGCGGCGGCCATCCCGACATCAATACCACGCTGGGCGTCCTGCCCCTGGTCTTCGTCGCCGGTTTGCTGCTGTGGCGCCAGAGCGCCCTCTGGCTGCGCATCGCCGGCGTGTTGGCCGGCGTCCTGCTGCTTGCCTGGCTGTGGCCGCAACTGCGACAGAACGTCGCCCTGCTGTACTACCTGCAGCACCTCGGCACCCATGTCGCGCTCGGCATCCTGTTCGGTCGCACGCTGTTCGGTCCCGGCGAAGCCCTGATCACGCGCATTGCCCGGACCGTTTTCCGGGACGGCATTTCCGAACGCAAGGCGCGTTACACGCGCCAGGTGACCGTCGCCTGGACCGCCTTCTTCTTCGGCAATGCCGGCGTATCGACCCTGCTGTTCCTGTTCGCACCGGCCGAGATCTGGTCGATCCACGCCAATCTGCTGACCGGCCCGCTGATCGGCCTGATGTTCCTGGCCGAACACCTGGTCCGGCTGCGTGTCCTGCCGCCGGAGGAGCGCCCGAGCTTTCTCACGGTGATCCAGGCCTACCGGGCCGGCACCCGCCCGACGGAGCGCACGCCATGAGCCTGCGTCCCCTGATCGCGCGCCACGGGCTCGACGACACGCTGGCCTGGCGGGCCGACGGGCCGGTCAGCGTCCGCCGCTTCCTGGCCGAGTCCAGCGCGCTGGCCCGCCAACTGCCGGCCGGCGACTGCCTGCTCAATGTCTGCACCGACCGCTACCGTTTCGCCGTCGGCTTCGTCGCCGGCCTGCTGGCGGGCAAGACCAGCCTGCAACCGGCCTCGCAATCGGCCGAGACCCTGGCGCAGATCGAAGCTGCGCATCCCGGCACCGTTTGCCTGCGCGATGGCCCGTTCGCTGCCGGCACGCTGCCCTGCGTCGATTTCCCCGACCTGTCGGCAGTTGCTCCCGAAGATATCCGCGAAATCCCGGGTATCGCTGCCGAACGCGTCGTCGCCATTTTGTTTACCTCCGGCTCCACCGGGCTGCCGCAGGCGCACCGCAAGACCTGGGGCAAGCTGGTCGACAACGCCGAGGCCGGCGCCCGCGCGCTCGGCCTGCTGGCAACGCCGATGAACATCGTCGGCACGGTGCCGGCGCAGCACAGTTTCGGCTTCGAATCGACCTTCCTGCTGGCGCTGCATGGCGGCTGCCGTTTCTGGGCCGGCAAGCCCTTCTACCCGCAGGACATCGCCGCCGCGCTGGCCGCGGTGCCGCAACCCCGCCTGCTGGTGACCACGCCCTTCCACCTGTCCACGCTGCTCGCCGCCGACATTCCGCTGCCGCCGCTCGACCTGCTGCTGTCGGCCACCGCGCCGCTGTCGGCCGATCTCGCCGGCCGGGCCGAAGCCCGTTGCGGCGCACCGGTCCGGGAAATCTACGGGTCGACCGAAAGCGGCCAGCTGGCCAGCCGGCGCACCCTGGCCGGCCCGCGCTGGCAACTGCTGCCAGGGGTCAGGCTGAGCAGCGACGGCGACCAGACCTGTGCCGAAGGCGGTCATGTCGAGGGCAGGGTGCCGCTCGGCGACCGCATCGACTGCCACGACGACGGCAGTTTCACCTTGCTCGGCCGGCACAGCGACCTGATCAACATCGCCGGCAAGCGCACCTCGCTGGCCTGGCTCGATCACCAGATCACCAGCATCGCCGGTGTCGTCGATGCCGCCTTTTTCCTGCCCGACGACGACAGTATCGACGGCGTGACCCGCCTGACCGCCTTCGTCGTCGCCCCTTCGCTGGACCGCGCGCAACTGCTGCAGGCGCTGCGGCAGCGCATCGACCCGGTCTTCCTGCCGCGACCGCTGACCTTCGTCGACTCGCTGCCGCGCAACAGTACCGGCAAACTGCCCCGGCAGGCCCTGCTGGCGCTCCACGAGGCACGCAAGCCCCATGACTGAGCACCAAGCATTCACCTGGCAAGTGCCCGTCGATCACCCGGCGTTTGCCGGCCATTTCCCCGGGCGGCCGATTGTTCCCGGCGTCGTTCTGCTCGACCGCGCCATGGCCTGTGCCGAAACCTGGCTGGGCCGGCGTGTCGGTGGGTGGCAAGTCGGTAACGCCAAGTTCCTGAGTCCGGTCGGCCCCGGTGAAACCCTGGTCTTCACCCTCAACCGTGCCGCCAA
>Ga0209207_1000545_pt1 | contig 22349 bp, 18 predicted proteins | sample SaghotsprinmetaG_FD_184140 | JGI IMG/M metagenome (GOLD analysis project Ga0209207, IMG submission 184140) | Hot spring microbial communities from South Africa to study Microbial Dark Matter (Phase II) - Sagole hot spring metaG (SPAdes) (version 3) | ecosystem: Environmental > Aquatic > Thermal...
CTGCCCGATGCCACCGTGGATCCTCAAAGCCGACAAGCTCTGCAAGCATTTCTTCCTGCACGAACTACGGCGACAGATTCCCTCCACCTTCGAGATCGATCTGGAACTCCAGCCCGGGCAGTTGCTGGCCGTCAGCGGGCCGTCGGGCGTTGGCAAATCGTCGCTGCTCAAGTGCATCTGGCGGACCTACCTCCCGGCAAGCGGCCACCTGTGGCTGCGCGAGGCCGACGGCACCGTCACCGATCTGGCTGCGGCCAGCGAGCAACACATGCTGACCTTGCGGCGCACCGAGCTGGGCTACGTCACACAGTTCCTGCGCTGCCTGCCGCGCAAAAGCGCGCTCGACGTGGTTGCGCAGCCGCTGATCGAAACCGGTTCGCCGGCCGAGGAGGCTCGCGAGCGGGCGGCGCAGCTGTTGCGGCGGCTCAATGTCCCGGGCCATCTGTGGGGAGTGCCGCCCGCCACCTTTTCGGGGGGCGAGCAACAGCGCATCAATCTGGCGCGCGGGCTGATCCGTCCGGTGCGCCTGCTACTGCTGGACGAACCCACGGCCAGCCTGGACCCTTCGTCGCGCGACTGTGCGATTTCGCTGCTGCGCGACCTGAAGGAGGCCAACATCGCAATGCTGGCGATCTTTCATGACCCGGCGCTCGTAGCTGCACTGGCCGATGGCGAGGTGCGGGTTGAGCCGCCTCCTCCGGTACCGGAGGACAGCGGGATGTTGGGCCGACCTCAAGGGCAAGCGACATGACTTCACCCCCAACGCTTCGTTCGTCCCAGATCCTGTACCTCACCCACGCCCGCGTCGTGCTGACCGACCGCACGCTCGAGGACGCCGCCGTGCTGGTGGCGGACGGACGCATCGCAGCCATCTGTCCAGACGCCGCGCCGCCTGACGCGGACGAGATCGACCTGACCGGCCGCATCCTGATGCCCGGCATGATCGACCTCCACTGCGATGCGCTTGAGAAGGAGGTCGAGCCGCGCCCGGGCGTGCACTTTCCGCTGGACTTTGCCTGCGCCCAGGCCGACAAGCGCAACGCCGCCGCCGGCATCACGACGGCGTACCACGCGCTGTCGTTCGCGAACCATGAACTCGGAGTGCGCAACAACGGCTTTGCCGCCGAGATCGCCCGTGCCGTGGCTGCGTGGCGGCCACACGCGCTGGTGGACAACCGCGTCCACGCGCGCTACGAGGTGACGGATGAGACGGCGCTGCCGTGGCTGATCGAGCTGTTGCGTCGGGGCCATGCCCATCTGCTCAGCTTCATGGACCACACGCCGGGTCAGGGTCAGTTCAAGGACGTGATGGCATTTCGCACCTACCTGGCCCGCAACTACAAGACCAGCGATGCGGAGCTCGATGCGATCGTCGCGCGCAAGCAGGCCGCCGCCGCGGGCACTGCCGAGCGCATCACGCAGGTTACTCGGATCGCTCACGAGATCGGTATCACTGTGGCCAGCCACGACGACGACTCGCCGGAGAAGATCGAGGCGGCCGTCGCCTTCGGCGCGACGATCTCGGAGTTTCCGGTCAACCTGGCCACGGCGCAGGCTGCCCGGGCGCGGGGGATGGCTACGCTGTTCGGCGCGCCGAACGTGCTGCGCGGAAAATCGCAGTCCGGTTCGATGCGCGCGCTTGACGCGGTGCTCGAGGGGGTGGCCGACTGTCTGTGTGGCGATTACTCTCCGGCCGCGCTGTTGCCCGCGGCCTTGCGCTTGTCCGCGCTGGCCGACCTCGATCTACACGAGGTGGTAGCCATGGTGACTGCCAATCCCGCGCGTGCAGCAGGCTTGAACGACCGTGGACGCATCGGCATCGGCCTGCGTGCCGACCTGATCGCGGTGAAGAGTCTCGGCGGGTTGCCGCAGGCCGAGTTTGTCTGGGTGGGCGGTGCGCCCGCCCTGAGCGCGCACTTCGATCACGCCTGACCGGCAGGGCGTGCCCTCCATGCCAGCACGTCTGATCTACGTGGTGGGCCCCTCCGGCAGCGGCAAGGACAGCCTGCTGCGCTACGCCCGCGACCGGTTGGCCGAAGAACCGGGTCTCGCGTTCGCGCACCGATACATCACGCGGCCGGCGGACGCCGGCGGCGAGAACCATGTCGCGCTGACGCCGGCCGAATTCGCCAGCCGCGAGCGAAACCAACTGTTCGCCATGGTCTGGCACAGTCATGGCTATGCGTATGGCATCGGCATCGAGATCAACCAGTGGCTGGAAAAAGGGTTGTCGGTGGTCATCAACGGCTCGCGCGGCTATCTGGACGAGGCCGGCCGCTGTTATCCGGAACTCCTGAGCATCGCCATTGACGCTCCGCTCGAGGTTCTGCGCGAGCGCCTGCTGGCGAGGGGCCGGGAGGAACCGCAGGCCATCGAAGAGCGGCTCGAACGGCACCGGCGGATGTCCGGAGCTGATCCAGCAGCGCATGTGATCACCAACGACGGGCCACTTGAGCGGGCCGGCGAGGCATTGGTGGCGTTGCTGCGCCAGTATGCAGGGCGGCCGCCGGGTGGGTGACCTTCATGATTGCGGCCGTCGCCAAGACTGCGCAACTTCGGAAGGAAACAGCACACCGCCGCCGTTCTTCAACAGCCTGCTAAGGAAACGCTGAATAAATGGCTGCGCGGGCGAATCGCTACGTTGCACGGTGCTCGCTCCCTCGCCTATCTAGTTGATATGTCTTCGGTCGCTGCGCTCCGTGCGCGTTGCGCTTCATCCCGCTCGCTGTTTTTTTCAGCGTTTCCCTAAGGACGCGCGTGCTGCCGAACGAACGACCGATTTCAATCCCCGGTCACGATTGCAGCCACCGCGAGCGCAAGGAACATCGCAGCGGCGACTCCGCGCACGACCCTCAGCGGCAGGCGGTCGGCCAGTTTGTGGCCGACCACGACCGCCGGAACGTTCGCGATCAGCATTCCGAGCGTCGTGCCGATGACGACCGTAAGCGGCGCATCGAAGCGGGCGGCGAGTGCCACGGTCGCAATCTGGGTTTTGTCACCCATCTCGGCGAAGAAGAATGCCACGGCGGTCACCCAAAACACGCCAAGGCCGGTGTGAACGCCGTCCTTCGCTTCCGGATCCCCATCGAGACGGTCCGGAAAGAGGGCCCACAAGGCCATCGCGACGAACGAAACCGCCAGAACCCAGCGCAGGATCGTAGGGTCGACCGTCCGGGTGACCCAGGTTCCAAGCGCACCGGCGAGCGCGTGGTTGAGCAGGGTCGCTGCGAGAATGCCGAGCACAATCGGCACCGATCTGCGAAATCGTGCTGCCAGAACGAAGGCGAGCAGTTGAGTCTTGTCGCCGATTTCGGCCAAGGCAACGAGGCCGGTAGAGATCAGAAAGGCGTCCATGAAGCGTGTTGGCCCGGGTAACGACCGACTGCACACCTTCTTCGGCCGAGCGAGCACCCGGGAGAATGCTGCAACGGTCGAGGATGTGGCCAGGCTCCACGGTTGCAGACATCATGTAACCCGCGTTGCACGGGTCACGGGCCTGCCGATGCGAACCTAAACGGGCACCTCCGCTGGCAAGGTTCAGCGGTCGCCGCTCGATCAAGCAGGTCATTCTAGGGAAACGCTGAAAAAAAGCTGCGAGCGGGATGAAGCGCAAGGCGCACGGAGCGCAGCGACCGAAGACATATCAAGCAGATAGGCGAGGAAGCGAGCACCGCGCAACGCAGCGATTCGCCCGCGCAGCAATTTATTCAGCGTTTCCCTAGGGAAAGGCCCGAGAAACAACCCTGCGCCGTACATCTGCCGGACGCGAAGGCCTGCAATCAGTTGGAGTTGGGCGGGGTGTCCGATGCAGACAGGTACATATAGTCGCGGCGAAACGGGTAGTCGGATTGACTGCCGCGCAATCGACCGCGCGCCGTATCGCCATCCGGACGTAGCGCAAGGAATTGATGAATGGCCATCCAACCCTGCTCAAACCCAAGGGCCGATCCGGCCAGATAGAGTCGGTAGGCGCGCAGGATGCGTTCGGCTCGCTCCGGCGGATGCCGGCTCAAGAGGGCCTTGCGCGCCTCTTCCCGCCGTTGCTCGAGCGCGTCGGACCAGCACCACAGCGTCTTTGCGTAATGCGGACGCAGGTTCTCCACATCGACGATCTCGAGGCCGCCACGAGCCATGTGCTCGGCGATTGCCGAGACGTGCAGCAGTTCGCCGCCGGGAAAGATGTAGCGCTCGATGAACTCCCCGATACCGGCGCCCAGCCCGCGCTGGTCCGGATGGGCGGCCGTGATGCCGTGATTCAGCACCCAGCCACCCGGAGACAGAAGCGCGGCCAACCGCTGGCAGTAAAGCGTCATGTTGGCGCGACCGACGTGCTCGAACATGCCGACCGAGGCCACCCTGTCGTAGCGACCCTCGGCCGGAATCCGGCGGTAGTCGAGCAATTGCACCGAAACGCGACCGCGCAGACCGCGTCGCGCGATCTCGCGTTCGACATGCGCTAGCTGGTCGGTGGACAACGTGATCCCGTCCGCCGTAACCCCGTGGTGCTCGGCTGCATACAGGACCAGTCCGCCCCAGCCGCAACCGATGTCGAGCAGACGCATCCCAGGTCGCAAGTCCAGCTTGCGACAGATCAGCGCGAGCTTCGCGCGTTGAGCGTCGGCAAGCGACATGTCCGGCTCGGCGAAGTACGCGCACGAATACACCCGCGCCGGATCCAGCCAGAGAGCATAGAAGTCGTCTGCGACGTCGTAGTGAAAGCGAATCTGCTCGGCGTCGCGCGTGAGCGTGTGGCGAAGCGCCGATGCTCCGATCTGGCCAATGCGCACGAGCAGCGACGGCCGGGATTCGCGCGGCAGGTTGCCGACCAATGCCGCCGCCGCTCGCATGAGGTCGCGCATGGCCCCCTCGATGTCTACCTCTCCCTCGACATGGCAGCTCGCGAACGCTCCGATCTCCGCGCTCGCCAGCGCGATCGCTGCGCGTGTGCTGCGCAGGCGGAGAAGCACGTCGGCATCGGATGGACCCAGCGCCGAGCCGAGCCCCTCGACCCGGACCCGTACTGGAAGCCCCGCCAGCAATTCCGCGATGCGCTCTCTTTGGCTCATGGCGTTCTGTGTCGTGTCTCTCGGATTCTCGCGCCGAGTTGCCTCGCCGGGAACCCCCGCCGCTGCGCCAACCATACGTGTGATGCCGACCTTGGTGGAAGAATTCAGCTCATCAGTCTGATCGGACGTCGCGATGAAGCGATTGTTGATCGTGCATCCCGGAACGCGAGGGGCGACGGCTGAGCTGGCGACTGCCGTTCGTGACGGTGCCACCGCCGCCGAGCCCGACGCGACCTTGTCCGTCGTGACGCGAAGCGCCCTCGTCTGCACTCCGGTGGAGGTCTTGGCGGCTGACGGCTACGCCTTTGTTTCCCCGGAACGCTTCGGCTACATGGCCGGGGAGTTGAAGTTGTTTTTCGACCGCACCTTCTACCAGGTCATGGCCGACCACGATCCAGAGGTCGGCGGCGGATTGGATTCGCGCCTTGCAGGACGTCCCTACGCAATCGTCGTCTGTGCGGGCCAGGACGGGCGCGGTGCCGCAAGTTCGATCGAGCGCATTGTCACCGGCTGGCGCCTGCGTGCGGTGACGGAACCGCTGCTCGCCCGTCGGGTCGGCGGACAGTCAGGCACGACGCGCGGCCGGTTGGCCGCACCCGATCTCTCGCGCGCGCATGCGATCGGGGCGCTCTTGGCGAGCGGCCTTGCCACCGGTATTTGGTGAGGCAAATCCGCGTTCAGGGCGGTCGACGCAACTGCGCGCGCAGCCAGGCCCCCACCTCCGGGCGCGAGGCGAAGACATCGCCCGGGGGTAATCCGCTCTGGATGTCCCGGAAACGCGCTTCGACGGCGGAGAGCCCGTCCGGATGCGAGTACAGATAGAAATCGCCGGCGGCAAGACCTGCGAAGACTCGCTCGGCAACCTGCCTGGCGCTCACCTTGCCACTCGATACCGCCCTTTCGCTTTGGAGTTGCGCGACTTGCTGCGAAAGCGTCCGCACTTCGCCTCGCGCAAGGTCTCTCGGTCGATGCCGCTCGGAGTGAGCGATGCCAGTCGGAACGAAGTACGGGCAGAGAACGGCAGCGCGGACCTGCGATGTCACCAGGCGAAGATCCTGTTCGAGTGTCTCGGTCAGCGAGACCACGGCGTGCTTGCTGGCGTTGTAGATGCCCATCAGCGGCGCATTGAGCAGGCCCGCCATCGAGGCAGTATTCATCACCACACCCCGATAGTCGGGCTCTCGCGCCGCCCGCCGCAGCATTCTCGGGACGAAGCTCTGGATACCGTGAACGACGCCCATGACGTTGACGCCCCACACCCAGCGCCAGTCGGCAGCCGAGTGTTCCCAGAGCAGCCCGCCACTGCCTACGCCGGCATTGTTGAATACCCAGTGCGGCGCGCCGAAGCGGGCCTCGCACAGCCCTGCCAAGGCCTCGACCTCGGCCTCCTGTGCGACATCGCAGCGCGCCCATAAGACTGCCACGCCGCGCGCGCTGAATTCGTCGGCGACCGCAGCGAGCGCGTCAGCGTCGATGTCCGCCAGCACGAGCGTGTCGCCCCGTTCCGCGCCGAGACGCGCGAACTCGAGTCCGAGCCCGGAGGCAGCGCCGGTGACGACGAGAATGCGGGACATCGGGGATGCTCTCAGCGCGGACGGGCACGCTCGATGATCGCCGCGCTCTCAACGCCATGCGGCAGGAGGCCGAATACCGCCGGCGGCGTGTCGCCCAAGCGGCTTGCAATGAAGGCGCGCGCTACGAACTCGGGGGCGACGCGCGCCAGCGTCGCGGCTTGCCAGAGAGTGGCGAGCCGTGATGCGAGAAGCCGCGCGGAGGCGGGTTCCGCGTCCTGGTCCAGCCAGACGGGTACCCGTGCGATCGTGCGATCCAGGATGCTGTCGTACCCACGCACCGCAGCGAACTCGCTGGCGAGGACGGCCGCCACATCGGTTCCCCGAAGGCCGCGCAACAGATCGAGCGCCATGATGTTGCCAGCGCCTTCCCAGATCGAATTGAGCGGCATCTCGCGGTAGATTCGGGCCATCACGCCGCGGCCGCCCTCCTCCACATAGCCGTTGCCGCCCAGGCACTCCATCGCTTCCTGTGCGAATGCCGCGCCCCGCTTGCAAATCCAGAACTTGGCGATTGGCGTCAGCACACGCGCGACCGCTTGCTCGTGCGGGTCGTCGCGGCGGTCGAAACAGGTGGCGAGACGGAGCGCAAGCACGATCGCCGCCTCCGCTTCGACGGCCAGATCGGCGAGGACGCACCGCATCAAATCGTGCTCCACCAACCGCCGGCCGAATGCATGCCTGGCGCGCGCATGGTCGATGGCGAGCGAGAGTGCGGCACGCATCAGACCGGCAGTGCCGAGCGCACAGTCCAGCCGGGTCATGACGCCCATCGTGAGGATCTGGCGTACACCCTGGCCCGATGGCCCGACCTGCCAGGCGAACGCCTGATCGAATTCGACCTCACTGCTGGCGTTTGCGTGGTTGCCCAATTTGTCCTTGAGCCGCTGGATCAGCAAGGCATTCCGGCTGCCGTCGGGAAGCACCCGGGGCAGCAGGAAGCAGGTCAGACCCTCTTTGGCCTGCGCGAGCACAAGGAAGGCATCGCTCATCGGCGCCGACAGGAACCATTTGTGACCGACCAGCCGGTAGCGTTCGCCCCAGGCGTCCGCCCCGTCGTGCTCAGCCTGCGTGGTGTTGGCACGGACGTCACTGCCGCCTTGCTTCTCGGTCATGCCCATGCCGAGCGTCAGCGCGCGCTTTGCCTCGAGCGCCCCGAGCGCGGGCTCGTAGTCTGCGCGCGCCAAGGAGGCGCGCAGATCGAGCGCAAGCGGGGCGGCCTCGGCGAGTGCAGGCACGGCGGCGTACGTCATCGACACCGGGCACATCACCGAAGGTTCGAGTTCGGTGGCGAGCATGAAGCCGGCGGCGCGGGTCAAATGGGCGTTGGGTTCCGGATCGAACCACGGGCGCGCGCCCAATCCGGCGCCGAGCGCCTGCCTCAGCAGTGCATGGTAACTCGGGTGGAATTCCACCTCGTCCAGTCGCCGCCCCTGGCGGTCGTGGGTGAGCAAGGTCGGCGGATGTCGATTGGCCAGCCGCGCATGTTCTTGCATCTCTGCGCTACCAACTGCGCGCCCGAGATCGGCGAGTCGTGCATGCGCGGCCGGCGATGCAGCCGTCCACCCCGGAGCAAAGGCGGCAAGCGCATCCTTCAATGCGATATGGCCTGCCCACGCATCGTAGCCGGCCAAGGGTGGCGCCTGGTTGGTGACGATGTGGGTCGCAGCCATGATCAGACCAACTTGACGAGTTGCTTGCCGAAGCTGCGCCCGGAGAGGAGATCGAAAAACGCCGCCGGCGCGTTCTCCAGGCCAACGGCGATCGTTTCCCGGTAGCGAATACGGCCCGCCGCGACATGCCCCGCCAGTTCACGCAGTGCCTCCGGCCAGTGCGCCATGTGCTCGCTGACGATGAATCCCTGCACCTTCAGCCGCTGGACCAAAATCAGCTGCGGTAAAGCCATCGGGATCGGCTCCCCGTTGTAGCCCGAGATCATGCCGCACACGGCGATACGCCCGTGGGCGTTCATCCGGGACATCACGGCGTCCAGCAGCACGCCACCAACATTCTCGAAATGCGCATCGATGCCGTTAGGCGCTGCCGCCTTGAGCGCCTGACCAAGCGAGCGGTGGTCCGCATGCTGCCGGTAGTCGATACAGGCATCGAAACCGAGTATTTCGGTGACATAGCGACACTTTTCCGCGCCGCCTGCAATGCCGACGACATGACAGCCGGCAAGTTTGGCAAGTTGTCCAGCGACCGAACCAACCGCGCCGGAGGCAGCATCGACGCACACCGTTTCGCCAGCCTGTGGCGCACAAATCTTGTTCAGGCCATACCAGGCCGTCACGCCAGGCATTCCGACGGCGCCGAGATAGGCGGACATCGGAATGACCGAAGTGTCGATCTTGTGAAGTTCACCGTCGCCCTGCACGGTCGAGAAGCATTGCCACCCACCCATCCCGACCACGTGATCGCCGACGGCGAAGCGCGGGTGACGTGACTCGACCACGTCGCCGACCGTACCGCCGATCATCGTCTCGCCAAGGGCCTGCGGCTCGGCATAGCTCTTGCCTTCGCTCATCCGTCCACGCATGTAGGGGTCGAGCGAGAGGAAGTGGTGACGGATGCGAACTTCACCCTCGGCGAGCGACGGCAGGCTCGTCTCTTCCAGGCGAAAGTTCTCGTGGGTCGGAAACCCGGTCGGACGTGAAGCAAGGACGATGCGCTGGTTTCTCATGCCGGGACTCAGCCTTTCGAAACCATCACATACCGTTGCGGAAGCGCGAACGCAAGGCGAGCAGCGGCTCCCTGACCTCCGCGAGCGCGCGTGCGTAGAGCGCCAGTTCCTCCAGCGCCGCACGCAGCCGCGCCGCAAGCTCGCGTGAGGCATCGTCGGCGCTGTCCAGGCCATCGAGGAACAGTCCCTCCACGCCGCGCAGGATCACATGATGCGGTATGCACAAGGCCTGCGAATTCTTGAAGGCAAAGGCGCGCAGTTCGGCGATTGGATAGGTGCCGCTGCGACCAGCCGACACACCAACCAGCAGCACCGGCTTGTGCGCGATCTGACCACCCGTCAGATGCAGCAAGGCGTTCTTGAGCGCCGGCGGCACCATCCCTGCCCATTCCGGGGAAATGACCACGAGGCTGTCGGCCCCATCGGCCAGCGCACGAAGCTCGGCGAGATGCGCCCGTTGAGCCTGGTCGGCCTCGCTTTCCCAGAACGCGAGGGGCCTTGCATGCAAATCGAACAAAAGCGCCGACGCGCCGCGTGCTGTGAGTTCCGCCTGTAGCAGACGGGCGATGCGCAGCGACTGTCCCTGCGGACGGGCGCTACCGGAGATCAATAGCACTTTCATCTGGATTCGGGTCTATCGGCAGGTCGATCAACCACCCAGAATCGCCGAGACCCCGCCATCGACGGCGATCCATTGTCCGGTGACATGCTTCGAGGCATCCGAAGCGAAGAAGACGGCGATCCCTTTCAGGTCTTCATCATCGCCCAGTCGTCCCAGCGGTGCCGTTCGGGCGATGGTCTCCTCGCCCACGGTCGAAAGCAGTCCGTGCGTCATCTTGCTCGGGAAAAAGCCGGGACAGATGGCATTGGCACGAATTCCACGCGGTCCCCATTCGCTCGCAATCGACCGCGTCAGATTGATTACAGCGGCCTTGGAGGTGTTGTAGGCGGCCGTCTTCATGAAGTGCGGGTTGGCCGCCAGGCCGGCGATCGACGCCACATTGATGATGCTGCCCCGCCGGCGCGGCAGCATCGAGTCCTTGCCGATCGCCTGGGTCAGTACGAAGATGCCTCGCACGTTGAGGTTCATCACCTTGTCGTAAGCCTCCAGCGGATGCTCCTCGAACGGTGCGCCCCACGACGCGCCGGCATTGTTGACCAGAATGTCCACCGGGCCGGACGCCAGCACCGTCGCAGCCAGTCTCTCGGCCCCCTCGACCGTGCCACAGTCCGCCACGACGGCGCTGGCGCGAATGCCTGCGGCACTCAGCTCGGCGACGGCGGCGTCCAGCTCCTGCTGCTTGCGGGCCGAAATCACGACCTCGGCACCCGCTTCGCCGAGCGCGTGGGCCATCTGCAGCCCCAGTCCACGCGAGCCCCCGGTCAGCAGGGCACGACGACCGGTGAGATCAAACAACTGGCTGACAGAGCGGACCATGATCGCATCACCTCGCAAGCTCGAATCGACCGGTTCTGCGCGACATAAGACTCCGGCATGGAACGAACGCGCAGTGTCGTCACATGATTTGACCACGGCGAGCCAGCCATCCGACTTCGATGGACCACATTCGCCGTATCCTCGGCAGGTGGCGCGTTCGTCGGTCAGGCGCCCCTTCGCATCGATGCACTTCGGAACGATGAAGAGCGAGACGCCGCGCGTACAGAAAGGCAGCCGACCGGCAGCCCGGCATCGGCCTCACGCAAAAAGCCAATGATCTGTTCCTCGGTGTACCGCTTTTTCATCTGTCCGATCTCCTTCTCGGGTTGATCGGACTCTAGAACGACTCGCTACGAATCCCCGGGTGCAGCGCTGCTAGGCAGCATCGGGCTACTGCGGAAACGGTTGGTCTGTGTCTCGCGAGCTGTGAAGAATGCGAACACCGTCGATTCCGTCAGTCGTTGGCATGAAGCACACCACGCGTGTCGCATTCGGATCCGTCTCGGCGTCCTTACGGGCGGGGCGTCACACGGCTGCAATCTTGCACCCCGATCGTGGCTCCCAAAGCCCGTGACTAAACGGAGGACTGCCCGCCCATGAACACGCATCTTTTGCGTATCAAAGGAACCGTCCGCATCGATGACTTCTGGCCCGCCGGCAAATCCGATGCCGATACGACCAAAGTGATCCTGACACCGACCCACGGCTTCGAGGTGCGCCTCTTCGGCGACCAGACGTTCAGGCCGACGCACGCCTACGACAACGCCTATGTTCGCTCGGGCAGCCGGGCCGACGGCAATTTCGTGCGCAAGCGCGTCATCGACGATCAGGGACGCATCACCATCCGGCTGCAGCGCGTGGATGCAGCGGAATTGCACTACAAGCCCGATACGCGCGGAAGCGGCGGCGGCCTCGCCGGCCAGGGGTTGGTCGTCGATTACCGACAGCACCAGGCGGAAACAGCCACCGTGCGCCTCGCGAGGCACCTCGCGACCTTCGGCCAGACCACCGTCGACGTCGAGTTCCAGTCTGAACTCCCGATCTCTGGTGGGCCGGGCGAGGCCATCGACAAATACGGCCGCTTCGTTGGCGACCTGATCCTGCCCGACGGCACAAATCTGAACCTGTGGCTGCTGGACCAGGGGCTCGCCATCCTGGCGCTCTACGAATCGATGCTCGACCACGAAATCGATGAGAGCGTCACCGCCTTCCAGCGCGGGCGTTCGCGTTCCGGTGTCCCTGTCGACGCTTACAGCCAGCGTTTTCTGCGTTTCGATCCAGCGCTGCGCTTTCGTCCCCCCGGCTCGCCAGTCCAGTCCGAGGGACGCCGCCGCTTCATCCATCCCAAGTACTTCCGCCGTCAGGCCACGTGGTACGCGTTTCATCGAGCCGGGCTATTCGGTGGCGATTTCGGCGACTGGCTGGAGAGCAAGGGCGAGGAGGTCTACTACATGCCTGAGTTCCGTCAGTTGCGTAAGCGTGCCCCGCGCTATTCGCTCTATGATCGGGCGAGCGACGGCGACGGATGCGGCTGGGGCCCCGACGAATTCATCTTCATGGAAGCGCCTTCGACCTTGTGGGCGGATGACGCACAGGGGCGCGCCGTCAAGGTCACCGGGTGGTGAGGATACGGCTGCCTGTTCAATCGAGCCGGTCGAGCGCGTTTTTCAACGTCCCGAGGTCGCGCGCCACGTCGTCGACGTAGTCGTCACGCAGTTGCATCCTCCAGTCGATCAAGGCGCGGGCGAGCGCCGCATCATCCACCATCGGCAGTACCAGACCCAGCGCCACTTCGGCGTCGTTGAGCAGCCCAAGACGATCTTGCAGCGTCGTCAGGACTTTGCCGAGCGTGCGTGCCGCCTTCGCCGGCAGCCTTGCAGAAAGGAGCTCGACGGCATAGCGCGCCCGCTTGGCGAGGATGCGAACGCGATGTTGGGCGGCGACGTCCAGTTTGCGGAAGCGCCTCGAGCGGCGGAGTACGCCTTCGATGCGTTCGAGCACCAGCTTGCGCGCATGCTTGTCCGTCAGCCGAGGCCCGGTAGCGGAACGCGTCGCAGCAAACGCGTAGAGGTCGATCAGCATCGCTGCCACATCGGGCGACGTCGCGAGGGCGCAGGCCGTCTGCTGCGCCTGTTGCCGGCGCTGCTCGAGGCGAGCATGCAACGCCTTGGCTGCATCGACCAACAGCCCATCGGAGTCGTGGGCTGCAAGCGCACGCTCGATACGTGGCCAGGTCGTCGTAAGCAGGACATCCAGATCGCGCGCCTCACCCAGCGTCCGCGCAAGACCGGACAGCTGCAAAGTCAACGATGCCGGCCAGCACTCGGCGTGGGCGAGCAGCCGCACGGCTGAACGAAGTCGGCGCAGGCCGACGCGGGCTTGGTGGACGGCCGTCGAGTCGTAACCGGAACGCAAGCACTGGAGGTTGGCCGCAACGATGTCGGCAGCGCTCCCGGCCACCCGGCAAAGCAGTTCGCCCTCGCTGGCGGCTTCCGCGGCAAGCGAAAACCGCGTCGCGCTGGCCTGCTGGACGGCCAGTGGCGCCTCGCCGCGCGCGAGGCGCTCGCCGCGCAGCGCCTTGGAGGCCGGAAGCGGCAGGAGAGCGAGACGCACCTCATCCTCGCCGCCGAGAAGCCTGCCGGCAGCAGCCGTAATGGCCTTGGAATGTCCGTCGAGAAGCTCGAACTCGATTTCGCAAATCGGCGAGTGCCTCTCCAGTGCCTCGCCGCCCGCGCCGATGGTGCCGACGTCGAGCGCGATCTCCACCCGTCCTTGCGGTAGCGCAATGACGGCACACTCGCGCTCGAAAGCCGTGCGGAACCGCTGCACGACGGCCTGTGGTGCGACCTCGGCAAACCAACCAGGTGCGCCGGCTGCGATCAGCGCAGCCGGATCCGGTGTCGGCACGGTCGCGCCGGATGCCGACAGCGGTAGTTCGATCTCGCCGCGCGCGGAAAGCGCGCTTTCTGCGCTTCCGAACTTCAGCGTCTGGACCCAGCGACGCTTGCTCTGGCGGACGCGAAGCGCGCTCTGTCGCGCAGCCAGTTCACCGTCCGGCGTGTCGAAATAGACCGTCTCCAGACGCATCCGAGACGTGCGCGTGCCGCTCATGCGTGCGAACCGTCGCAGACGTTGACGCACAGTGCTCTCGTCGGCCGCGAGGACAGCCAGCTTCAGCTCGATTTCGATCGGCGGTGCCGGATCGCCGGGAGGGGGTGACAGATGCGCATGCGCTTTCACATGCGCAATGATGCCTCAAACCCATGCCAAACGCCCATTGGCGCGGCGCCCCGGTCGCTCAGGCGACTTCGAGGATGCCGGCCGCCCCCATGCCGCCGCCGATGCACATCGTTACGCAGACCCGCTTGGCCCCACGCCGCTTGCCTTCGATCAACGCGTGGCCGACCAATCGCTGCCCACTCATGCCATATGGATGGCCGAGGGCGATGGCGCCGCCGTTGACATTGAGTCGGTCATACGGGATGCCCAGCTTGTCGGCGCAGTAGAGCACCTGAACGGCAAAGGCTTCGTTCAGCTCCCACAGGTCGATGTCCTCGACCTTGAGACCGAGACGCGCAAGCACCTTCGGGACGGCGAACACCGGGCCGATGCCCATTTCGTCCGGCTCACAGCCCGCCACTGCAAAGCCGCGGAAAATACCCAGCGGCTTGAGCCCGCGGCGCTCGGCAAGTTTGGCGTCCATGACGACGCAAGCGCCAGCGCCATCGGAGAACTGGCTTGCATTCCCGGCCGTGACCACGCCACCGGGAACGGCGGTGCGGATGTCCTTGATCGACTCATACGTCGTACCTTCGCGCAGCCCCTCGTCCTGGGCGACCGTCATCTCGCGGCTGACCATGCCGATCTTCGGATCGGCCACGCCAGCGACGACGGTGATCGGCACGATCTCGTCATCGAACTTTCCGGCCGCTCGCGCAGCACACGCCTTTTGTTGGCTTTCGGCGCCGAAGCGATCCATGCGTTCCTTCGGGATGCCGTAGCGCTGCGCGACGTTTTCGGCCGTCTGCAACATGTTCCAGTAGATCGTCGGCTTGTTGCGCTCCAGCCACGATTCCTTGAACATGTGCATGTTCATCTCTTGCTGGACGCAGGAGATGGACTCGACGCCGCCGGCGACATAAATCTCGCCCTCGCCCGCGATGATGCGCTGCGCCGCCATGGCGATGGTCTGCAGTCCCGATGAACAGAAGCGGTTGATGGTGACGCCGCTCACGCTGACCGGCAGGCCGGCACGCAGCGCCGACTGACGCGCGATGTTCCAGCCGTTGGCGCCTTCCGGATTGGCGCAACCCATCAGCACGTCCTCGACCTCGGCCGGGTCGATACCGGCGCGTTCGACGGCAGCCTTGACGACATGTCCGCCGAGGGTTGCGCCATGCGTCATGTTCATGGCGCCCTTCCAGCTTTTGCAGAGAGGCGTGCGCGCCGTGGAGACGATGACTGCTTCTTTCATGGTGCGTGATTCCTCTCAGTTGAAGTTGCGGCCTTCGGCAGCCAGTCTTTGGAGAAGCGGCGCCGGTTCCCAGAACGCTGCATCGTCGTGCGGGTTCTTCTGAAACACGCGCATCCGCTGAACGACGTTGAACAATCCGCATTCGTCGGCATAACACATCGGACCGCCGCGCCAAAACGGAAAGCCGTAGCCGTAGATGTAGACGATGTCGATGTCGCTCGCGCGGCTCGCAATGCCCTCTTCGACGATGTGCGCGGCCTCGTTGACGAGAGCGAAGACCAGGCGATGCACGATCTCGTCATCTCCAATCTTGCGTGGCGTGATGCCGAGGCTCTCGCGGTGGCGGGCGATCATCTGCTCCACCTCGGCGTTCACGACCGGATCTCGCTTGCCGGGTTCGTAGTCGTACCAGCCCTTGCCGACCTTCTGTCCGAAGCGCCCCATTTCACAAAGCAGATCGGCCGTCCGGGAGTAACGCATCTGAGGCTTCTCGACATAACGCCGCTTGCGGATTGCCCAGCCGATGTCGTTGCCGGCTAGATCGCCCATGCGGAAGGGGCCCATCGCAAAGCCGAACCGCTCGATCGCGCGATCCACTTGCGACGGCGTGGCGCCCTCCTCCAGCAAAAAGCCCGCCTGCCGAGCGTACTGCTCGATCATTCGGTTGCCGATGAAGCCATCGCAGACGCCTGCGATGACGGCGACCTTCTTGATCTTCTTGGCGATGGCCATCACCGTGGCAAGCACGTCCTTCGCCGTCTCCTCGCCGCGCACGACCTCGAGAAGCTTCATCACGTTGGCCGGTGAGAAGAAGTGCATTCCAAGCACGTCCTCTGGGCGCCGTGTGAAGCTGGCAATGCGGTCGATATCGAGCGTCGACGTGTTGGTGGCGAGGATGGCGCCGCGCTTGGCCACCGCATCGATTCGCTCGAACACCTGGCGTTTGACGTCAATGTCCTCAAACACTGCCTCGATGATCAAGTCGCAGTCGGCCAGGTCGTCGTACGACAGCGTCGAGCTGAGGTGCGACATGCGTTCTTCGAGGGCGTCGGCCTTCAGCTTTTTCTTTGCGACCTGCGCGTCGTAGTTCTTTCGGATCACTGCGAAGCCGCGATCGATCGCCTCCTGCTTCATCTCCAGAACCACGACTGGCAGACCGGCGTTCAGGAAGTTCATCGCAATGCCGCCGCCCATCGTGCCCGCACCGATGATGCCGACCTTGCGAATCTCGCGCAGCCGGGTGTCTTCGCCAACGCCGGGAATCTTCGCGGCCGCGCGCTCGGCAAAGAACACGTGGCGAAGGGCGCGCGACTCCGGCGTGAACATCAGGTTGACGAAGGTCTCGCGTTCGGCGGCCAGCGCCTCCTCGAACTTCATCCGCGTCGCATTCTGGACCGCGTCGACGCACTTGATGGGAGCCGGCAGATTCTTGGCCACCACCTTCACCGAATTGCGTGCGAACTGGAAGTAGGCGTCGGCCTCCGGGTGGCCGACCTTCATGTCACGCACCAGCGGCAGCGGGCGCTTGTCAGCCACTTCCAGCGCGAAAGCCACGGCACCCGCCAGCAGATCGCCCTCGATCATGCGATCGATCAGCCTTTGCCCCGGTAACGCTGCGATGAATTCGCTTTTGACCGGCTCGCCCGACACGATCAGGTTCAACGCGGCCTCCACGCCCAGCACGCGCGGCAGGCGAACCGTTCCGCCCGCCCCCGGAATCAGTCCGAGCTTGACTTCCGGGAGCGCGATGTTGGCTCCCGGGGCCGCGACCCGGTAGTGACAGCCGAGCGCCAGCTCGAGGCCGCCGCCCATCGCCACCGAGTGGATGGCCGCGATGACCGGTTTGTCCGAAAGCTCCGTGGCGCGGATGATCGAGAGCAGATTGGGTTCGGCGAGGGCTTTCGGGGAGCCGAACTCCTTGATGTCGGCTCCCCCGGAGAAGGCCGTGCCTGCCCCGGTGACGACGATGGCTTTGACGGCAGGATCGGCGTTCGCCCGCGCCAGCCCGTCCGCATAGGCAGACCGAACTGCATGCGACAGACCGTTGACCGGGGGATTGTCGAGTGTCAGGACGGCAACTCCGTCGCGCACTTCGTAATGAGTGGTCATGATGCTCGTTCCACGAGGTTGGAGGCCGGCGTTCGCGATGATCGCGCCGCCGGATGGGGATCGGATGGGATGAGTTTAGACGCCGGCTCGGCCAATCTCGAACGCGCGTTCGACATTGGAGTCAGCGCTCGAAACGCCTTGAGGTAAAGGTATGGCAGGGGAACACCGAAAACGTCGCTGCGCGGGCGAATCGCTGCGTTGCGCGATGCTGGCTTCGGCACGCCAAACAGGCCGTTGAAAACCGATCGTCGCTCGGCACCCGCCCTCAGACCTCCAGCCACTCGCGCCGCACCGCCGCGTCGGCGCGCAGGTCCGCGGGCGTTCCCTCGAAGACGATGCGACGATCGCCCATCACATAGACACGATCGGAGATCTCGAGCGCGATCGCGAGCTTCTGTTCGACCAGGATGACACTCATGCCGCGCTGTTTCAACTCGCGCAGGTAGTCGGCGACCTGACGTACGATGGCGGGGGCCAAACCTTCGGTCGGCTCGTCGATCATGATCAGGTCCGGGTCACCCATCAGCGTGCGGCACAGCGTCAGCATCTGCTGTTCGCCGCCCGACAGAACGCCGGCCTCGTTGTGCTGGCGCTCGCGCAGACGCGGGAACATCCGGTACATGTCGTCGAACGACCAGCGCGGTTCGCGGCGTGCCGGCTTCTCTCCGAGCATCAGGTTCTCATGCACCGTGAGACGCGGAAAGATGTCGCGGTTCTCTGGCACGTAGCCAAGTCCGAGATGCGCGATCTCATACGGCTTCATGCCTTGGATGTTGCGGTCGCGCCAGAGGATCTCGCCGCGGGTGTCGACCATGCCCATGATGGCCTTCACGGTCGTCGAACGCCCTGCCCCATTCCGGCCAAGCAGTGCGACGATCTCACCTTCCTGCACATGCAGATCAACGCCTTGCAGGATATGGCTCTTGCCGTAGAACGCGTGCAATTCGCGCACCTGCAAGGCAGGCCGGCCGGTTGCGACCATCACGCGGCCACCCCGCCTGCCTGCGACTCGAGAACGGCCCCCAGATAGGCCTCTTTGACTCGCGGGTCGCTGCGTACCTCGTCCGGTGTGTCGAACGCAATCACCTCCCCGTAGACGAGAACCGCGATGCGATCGGCCAGCCCGAAAACGACGCTCATGTCATGCTCGACCGTCAGCAGGGTCTTGCCCTCGGTCACCTGACGGATCAACTCGACGAAGCGACCCGTCTCCGAGTGGCTCATGCCGGCGGTTGGTTCGTCAAGCAGGATCACATCGGCACCGCCCGCGATGGTGATACCGATCTCCAGTGCCCGCTGCTCACTGTAGGTCAGCGAGGCTGCCGGAACGTCACGGCGGCGCTTCAGTTCGATCGAACGCATCAGCGCTTCCGTTCGCGCGTTCAGATCGTCCAGCCGCGACAGCGGCCGCCAGAAGGCATAGCGCTGGCCGCTCGCGTACAGGGCAGCCACGCGAAGATTCTCGAAAACACTCAGACGTGGAAAGATGTTCGTGATCTGGAAGCTTCGTGCCAGTCCCCGACGGTTGATTTCGTAGGGCCGGCGACCGGTGATGTCCTCGCCATTCAAGTGAATGCTTCCAGCGGTGGGCTCATAGCGTCCGCTGATCAGATTGAACAGCGTACTCTTGCCAGCGCCGTTGGGGCCGATGACGGCGATGCGTTCGCCCTTTCGAATGGAGAGATCCACGCCACGAATGATCTCGGTCTTGCCGAATGACTTCGTAACCCCTCGCAGTTCGAGCGCGAACCCGCTCATACGATTGCCGCCTCCGCCTTCTTGATCGCCTCCGCGATGCGCTCCTCCCCTGCTTCCCAGACACGGATGAACCGCCGTCGCCACCACTCGAAGCCGACCCCGCCTGCAAGCAATGCCGCGATGGCAAGCATCCACGAGCCCACGCCCGCCGCATCCAGCGGCACGCCGATGACCGAGAGCCCGGTGCCAAAGGCGGCTGCCAGTTTCAGCTTGTAGACCATCTCGACGATTGCCGCGAAACCCCACAGGGCCAACAGCCCGAACACGAACATGCCGGCATACGGCGCTCGAAGCTTTCTCCACTCGCCGTAGCCGACACGCCGCACATTGAGCATGAAGAGCGCCGAAAACCCGCCGGGCGCATAGACCACCATGATCAGGAACACGATGCCGACGTAGAGTTGCCACGCCTTGGTAAGCTCCGATAGAACCACGAGCGAGAAAACCAGCAAGATCGCACCGATGATCGGCCCGAAGAAAAACCCGACGCCGCCTAGGAACGTGAACAACAGATAGGAGCCGGACCGCGTCGCGTGCAGCAAATCCGCCGTCGCCGCTTCCATGTTCACGGCCAGCAGGCCACCACTGACGCCGGCGAAGAACGCCGACGCCATCAGCACGAGATAGCGCACCATCCGTGTGTCATAGCCGATGAACTCCGCCCGCTCCGCGTTGTCGCGTACCGCATTCGCCATACGGCCGAGCGGCGTATGCGTGAAGGCATACATCGCCACCGTGCATATCAAGAGGTAGACCGCGATCAGGTAGTACACCTGGATCTGAGGGCCGAACGACAACCCGAGATTCATCCACAGATCCCGGCCCGCTGTTCTGTTGGCGTTGATTCCAGCCTCGCCGCCGAAGAACGCCGGAAACATCAGCGCGCTGGCGAAGACCAATTCCCCGATTCCGAGCGTGATCATCGCGAATGGGGTGCCGGCCTTGCGCGTGGTCACATAGCCGAGCAACGCTCCGAACGCCAGTCCGGCGAGGCCGCCAACCAGGGGAATCAGCCAAAGCGGAAGAAGCCAACCGTCGGCAATGCGGTTCATTGCGTGGATGGCTACGAAACTGCCAAGCCCTGTGTAAACCGCGTGTCCGAAGGACAACATACCTGCTTGACCGAGCAGCATGTTGTAACTCATGCAGGCGATGGCGGAGATGCCGGCCAGGCACAGAAGCGTCAGGGCGAAGCTCGACGAGAACAGGATCGGTGAAAACAAGAGAATCGCCGCGAAGCCCGTCCACACCACGATACGCACACCATTGCGCGGACGGAAATGAAGCGGACGCAATGCACCGCGGTCATTCATCGCGCGTACCCATCAACCCTTTCGGACGAACGATCAGCACCAGCACGAGTAGCAGAAACGGCAGAATCGGCGCAGCCTGCGAGAGTTTCAGTCGCAGCACCGACGCGCCGGGCGTGTGCTCCGTGACTTCCACGCCCAGCCGAGACAGAGCGCCGGCCAGTGACCAGTCCAGCCCGACCGCGAATGTCTGCATGACTCCGATCAGCAGGGAGGCCACCAGCGCCCCGGCGAGCGATCCCATGCCGCCCACCACGATGACCACGAAGATGATCGCGCCAATGGCTTGCGCCATGCCGGGCTCGGTGGTGAACAGGTTGCCACCGATCACGCCGGCGAGTCCCGCCAGCGCGCACCCCCCCGCGAAGACCAAGGCAAACACTCTGGGGACATTGTGGCCGAGCGCCTCGGTCGTCTCCGGATGCGTCAGGGCAGCCTGAATGACCAAGCCGATCCGGGTCTTCTTGATGACCAGGAACAGCGCGGCAAGCATGACCACGGCCACGATCATCATGAAGGCCCGGTAGGTCGGGAACGTGGCGTCGAAGACGCGAAAGAGCGACCCTGAGAGTTCGGCTGGTACGCGGTAATCGACCGGTGTGCGCCCCCAAATCAGCTGTACCAGTTCGAAGATCACGAACGAAAGGCCAAAAGTGACCAGGAGCTCCGGAACATGCCCGTACTTGTGAGTCTTCCGTAACAGATGCCGCTCGAACAGACCGCCGACAACGGCGACCAGAACCGGCGCAAGAAACAGCCCGACCCAGAAATTGGACCAGATCGACAACTGGTAGGCGAAGTAGGCACCCAGCATGTAAAAGCTGGCATGGGCGAAATTCAGCACGCCCATCATCGAGAAGATCAGCGTCAGACCGGCCGACAGCATGAACAGCAAGAGCCCGTAGCTCACGCCGTTCAGTAGCGACATCAGCACGAACTCCACACCGCCCCCCCCTTCTCTCGACGCCACCCGCAGCCGACCATCGCCCTCAGCAACGGCCGTGCGTCTCAGGACACATCGCGGCCGAGCGACCGTCAGGACAGGCAACCGGCACGTTGACGGCTAAGGAGACGCTGAATAAATGGCTGCGCGGGCGAATCGCTACGTTGCACGGTGCTCGCTCCCTCGCCTAACTCATTGTTATGTAGCTCCGGCATAACCTGAAGGTTAGCCTTCGCTGAAACTCGCTGCGCTCGTTTTCTCGGTCGCTGCGCTCCGTGCGCCTTGCGCTTCATCCCGCTCGCTGCTTTTTTCAGCGTTTCCCTCACCGCCGCCAACGCGCTTCGCCCGCGCAGCAGTTTGTTCAGCGTTTCCTTAGGGGCGCTTCATCTTGCAGGTGGTCGGCATGGCCTGCTGCTCGGGCATCAGGTAGCGCACCGTCTTCCAGCCGAAACCGGTGTTCTCTGCGTCGAACTTCACGCCGGCCGTCCCTGCCTTCGACCACTGGGTGACATACATCGCCTGCTGCAAGGCGCCATCGGATGCGCGCATTTCTGTGGTCTCGCCCGAAAAACCTGGCAGTTTCATGCCCGCCATCGCGCGCGCGACTTTGACCGGGTCGGTGGATTTGGACTTGTCGATGGCGGAGACGAGATAACGCGTGAGATTGATGAAGGCTGGCGCGTAGAACTCTTCCTTGAAACGCTCCTTGAAGCCGAGGTAGACCGACTCGATTTGGCTGTTCTCGGCATTCGCATGCCAGTAGCTGATCTGCCGAACGCGGTTTTCGCCCGCTGGACCGATGGCCGTTGGGGTGCCGATCACGCCGGCGTAGAACGTGTAGAAGTTTCCTTTGAAGCCAGCGGCGTTTGCGGCGCGAACGAGAAGCACGAGGTCAGGCCCCCAGTTGCCGGTGATGACCGTATCGGCGTTGGCTGCCATGATCTTGGCGACGTAGGGGGCGAAGTCTCGCACCTGCCCGAGCGGATGCAATTCATTG
>Ga0209207_1000546_pt1 | contig 22344 bp, 19 predicted proteins | sample SaghotsprinmetaG_FD_184140 | JGI IMG/M metagenome (GOLD analysis project Ga0209207, IMG submission 184140) | Hot spring microbial communities from South Africa to study Microbial Dark Matter (Phase II) - Sagole hot spring metaG (SPAdes) (version 3) | ecosystem: Environmental > Aquatic > Thermal...
CAGGAAGGGGAGCTACGTGCTTCACCGCTCCGACTTCGACAGCGGGACCGAGGGGATGCTTGCGCTCTGGGTCCCGAGTCCGGACGAAGCGCAGGAGCAGGGCACCTGGCTGAAGTCGGTCTTCGATTACCGCTGCTGGATCGCGGTGGAGCTGCATCGTGAGTGCGACGATGAGCGCAAGCGGTCAGCACTCATGGCGTTCGGCGAGCAACTTGGGATGCCCCTCGTGGCCTCGGGCGACGTGCACATGCATGTGCGGGGACGTCGGGCGCTGCAGGACACCGTGACCGCAATCCGGCATCACTGCGCCGTCGCCGACGCCGGTGCCTACCTATTCCAGAACGGCGAGCGGCACCTGCGTACGCTGCAGGCGCTGGCCGATCTCTATCCGCCAGGGTTGCTGCACGAGTCGGTCAGGATCGCAGCGCGTTGCACCTTCGATCTTGGCCAACTGCGCTACGAGTACCCGCACGAGGTCGTGCCGCAAGGGCGATCGGCCTCCGAGTGGCTGAGGCAGCTTACGTTCGAAGGCGCAAGCTGGCGCTGGCCGGACGGGATCCCGGACAAGGCACTGGCGCAACTCGAGGCGGAACTCGGCCTGATCGAGGACCTGCAGTACGAGAGCTACTTCCTGACCGTCCATGACATCGTCCGCTTCGCCCGAAGCCGGGCCATCCTATGCCAGGGCAGGGGATCGGCTGCCAACTCGGCCGTGTGCTTTGCACTGGGCATCACCGAGCTGGACCCGACCCGGATGAGCATGCTGTTCGAGCGATTCATTTCCAAGGAGCGCAACGAGCCGCCGGATATCGACGTGGACTTCGAGCACGAGCGGCGCGAGGAAGTGATCCAGTACATCTTCGATCGTTACGGGCGCGAGCGGGCAGCCCTGACGGCTGTGGCCAGCACCTACCATTTCGCCGGCGCGATCCGAGACGTGGGCAAGGCCCTGGGCCTGCCACCCGAACACGTCGACGCGCTGGCCAGGTGCTGTGGTAGCTGGAGCGACCACATGCCGTCGCCACAGCGGCTTGCCGAAGCCGGATTCGATTCGCAGAACCCGACGCTGCACCGGGTGCTGGTGCTGACCTCGCAGCTGGTCGGCTTTCCGCGGCATCTGTCCCAGCATCCGGGTGGTTTCGTGATATCGGAGCATCCGCTGTCCACGCTGGTGCCGGTGGAAAACGCGGCCATGAAGGACCGGACCATCATCCAGTGGGACAAGGACGATATCGACGCGCTCGGGCTGATGAAGGTCGATGTCCTGGCGTTGGGCATGCTGAGCGCGATCAGGCGATGCCTGGACCTGCTGCGCACCAACGACAGGCGCGACCTGACGTTGGCCACCATCCCGGCCGAGGACCCGCAGACCTACGCGATGATCAGCCGTGCCGACACACTCGGCGTGTTCCAGATCGAGTCCCGGGCCCAGATGGCCATGTTGCCCAGGCTCAAGCCCAAGACCTTCTATGACCTGGTGATCGAGGTTGCCATCGTTCGGCCCGGGCCGATCGTCGGGCAGATGGTCCATCCCTACCTGCGCCGGCGCAACGGCGAGGAGGAGGTGACCTACCCGAGCGAGGAGCTTCGCGAGGTCTTCGAGCGAACGCTGGGGGTGCCATTGTTCCAGGAGCAGGTCATGCGCCTGGCCATCGTTGCGGCCGGCTATACCGCCGGCGAGGCCGACCAGCTACGCCGCTCGATGGCCGCCTGGAAGCGCCACGGTGGGCTTGAGCCCCACCAGCAGCGGCTGAAACAGGGCATGCTCGAGCGCGGCTACGACGAGGCCTTCGCAGAACGCATCTTCGAGCAGATCAAAGGCTTTGGCAGCTACGGTTTTCCAGAGTCCCATGCGGCCAGTTTTGCGCTGCTGACCTACGCCAGCTGCTGGCTCAAATGCCACGAGCCGTCAGCGTACGCCTGTGCATTGATCAATAGCTGGCCCATGGGCTTCTACTCGCCCGACCAGGTGCTACAGGATGCGCGCCGACACGGCATCGAGGTGCGGCCCGTGGACGTTACCCGCAGCGACTGGGACTGCACGCTGGAAGAACCTCAGCAAGCGTCACCGGCAATTCGCCTGGGGCTGCGGATGGTGCGCGGCCTCTCGGAACAGGTGGGTCGCCGCATCGCAGCCGAGCGCCGCAGCGCCCCGTTTCGTCACGTTGGCGACCTGTGCCTTCGCGCCGGGCTCGATACCAAGGCGCGCGAACTGCTCGCCGAAGCCAATGCCCTCAGTGCGCTGGCAGGGCATCGGCATCAGGCACGCTGGGACATCGCCGGTGTCCAGGCACCGCTACCGCTGTTCGACTGCGCCGAGCCGGACCGGCCCATCGCGCTGCCGGTCCCTACGGTGGTCGAGGACCTGCACGCCGACTACGCGCGCACCGGCACGACACTGGGGCCGCACCCGCTGTCTCTGCTTCGCGCCACGCTGAAATCGATGCGGGCTCGCAGCTCCAGGGACCTGGCCGAAACGGCACATGGGCAGTTCATTACCGTGATCGGCATCGTCACCGGTCGGCAGCGTCCGTCGACGGCGTCGGGCGTCACCTTCGTCACGCTGGAGGACGAGTACGGCATGGTCAACGTCGTGGTCTGGCGGGACCTGGCCGAGCGCTACCGGCCGGCACTGATGCAGTCGCGGCTGCTGCAGGTCAAGGGCAAGCTCGAGGACCAGGCCGGTGTGAGGCACCTGATCGCCGGGCACCTGCAGGACCGAAGCGATCTGCTCGACGGGCTGGATGTGCGCAGCCGGGATTTCCATTGAGCATCCCAACAGGGCAATGACGGCAGAAAGGCTGAAACCCAGGCTACCGATTCGGCTCAAACCATGAGCCGAACCAGCACAATATTCGGCTCACCCTGACCCATCGAGGTTTTGTTGTCATACCGCATTGTCCGGTCAACCCCCGAACGGTGGGGTGCTACGCTTCGGATTACACCTGTCGCATCAGGCAATATGGGAGATGCTCGTTATCGTTTGTTGTGCTGGCAGTCTGGGTTGTTAGGTGGAGGCGCATGAACGAATCGCTACGGCATGGCTTGAATATCCCGTTACTCGTCGAGGCAGCCGGGCTGTCACATTGGTCCGTCGACGCCACGTCATTGGCATTGCAGTGGTCCATCCCGTCGAGCTGGCAATGGCGCGGTGATAATGCGCCGAATTGCCGAAGCCTCGATGAATTCCTGAAGGTCGTCGAGCCCGCCGATAGATCCGCGGTCCAGACCGCCATAGCCGACGCGCTCGGCGGCGCCGGCATCTGGTCGTTCCAGTGTCGAGTCCGTGAGGGCGCGTCATCGGTGCGCTGGCTCGAGATCAAGGGGCATACGCTCCGCGATGGGGCAACCATGCTGGCGCTGCACGGCGTCGCAGCGGACATCAGCGAGCAGAAGCGCCTGGCCGCCGTGTCCACCGGTCAACAACATGCCCTCGAGATGGCAGTTCAGGGGCAAACGCTGCAGGCAATCCTCGATCGGCTGACCCGTTCGCTCGAAGAGCAGGCGGGAAATCGACTCTGGGCAAGCATCCTGCTGGTGGACGAAGAGCGAGGACTTCTCAACTTTGGAAGCCGCGGCTCGCTGCCTACAACCTTCAGCCAGGCCATCGATGGGCTGGAGATCGCGCCGACCGGGGCCTCATGCGGCGCCGCAGCACATCTTGGCCGACCAGTCATTGCCGAGCACATTGGCAGTGACGCGCATTGGGCACGGTACCGAGCGGTGGCAGCCGACCATGGCATTGCCGCGTGCTGGTCGGTTCCGATCCGCGCCGTGACCGGCGAAATACTCGGAACGCTGGCCTGCTACTCCCCGGAGCCACGGCACCCTGATGCGTTCGAATGCAACGTGTTGGACCTCCTGGTCAATACTGCGTCGCTGGTGTTGGAGCGCGAACGTGAGCGCGCCCACCACCACAATTTGAAGCAGGACCTCCATGCCAGCGAAGAGCTGTTCCGCTCGCTTGTGCATGCCACGAGCTCGGTTGTCTGGACTGCGAACCAGAACCTGGAGATCGAGACGCCGCAACCTTCCTGGGGTGCGTTTACCGGCCAGACCTTTGAACAGATGAAGGGATTCGGCTGGGCCGATGCGGTCCATCCCGAGGACATCGCGGCGGCCATGCACATCGGCCAGGTGATGCGTCGGTCGCTCAAGCCCGCTCATACGGAGTATCGCCTGAGAAGAGCCGACGGGGTCTACCGGCACATGAGCGGCTATGCCGTGCCGATCCTGGCCGCCGACGGGGCGGTTCGCTACTGGGCTGGCAGCTATACCGACGTGACGGAACGCAAGGAGGCCGAATCGCGCCTCAACCAACTGGCCAACCACGATCCGTTGACCGGACTGCCGAACCGCTCCTACCTGGATCGCCACCTGCAGGAGCTGTTCAATTTCACCCCCGAGGACGCCTGCGTGGCGATCATGTTGATCGACCTAGACGATTTCAAGCAGGTCAACGATTCGCTGGGGCACGGTGCCGGGGATTCGATGCTTTGCGAAGTTGCCCAGCGGATTACCGCCGTGCTGCCCGCGGGTGACCTGGTCGCGCGTCTTGGCGGCGACGAGTTCGTGATCGTGGCCCACGTGCGAGATTGCAATGCGGCGCTCGAGTTGGCCGGCAGCCTCATCGCCTGCATTGAGGCTCCGCTGGTCGTCGGCTCCGATACCTTCCACTCGGGGGCCTCGATCGGTGTCAGCCTGTTCCCGGAGCAGGGGCATACCGCCGCCGACCTGATGCTCAGCGCGGACATCGCGATGTACCACGCCAAGAAGGCAGGCGGGAGCAGGGCGCAGCTGTTCGATCCGCTGATGCGCGAGCAGGCCCGGTCACGTATCGCGCTGAGCGCCGCGTTGCGCGCTGCGGTCGAGCGCGAGGAGCTTCATGTGGTGTACCAGCCGAGACTTTGCCTGCATGACATGCGCATGGTGGGCGTCGAGGCGCTGGTTCGTTGGAATCGGCCGGAGTCTGGCCCGGTATCGCCGCTGGACTTCATCCCGGTCGCCGAGCAGATCGGGCTCATCGATACGCTAGGGCAGTGGGTGCTGGAGACGGCCTGCCGGGACATTGGCCAGGTCAACGCCGAGCAGGGAAGCGCGCTGGCTCTATCGGTCAACATGTCGCCGGTGCAATTGCGTACTTCAGCGTTGATCGAGCGGACCCAGTCGGCGCTGGTGCGTACCGGGTTCCCCGCAACTTCGCTGGAATTCGAAGTGACCGAAGGCGCCTTGATAGACGACACAGAGGCATCCCGCCAGGTAATGGAAGGCCTCAAGGCATTGGGCGTGCGGCTTGCCGTCGACGACTTCGGTACCGGCTACGCGGGCCTGTCTTATTTGCGCCGGTTTCCGATCGATGTCGTCAAGTTGGATCGATCCTTCGTGACGGGGATCGCCGGCGACGTCGACCGATATCTCTTCACGCGCGCAATCGTGGACATGGCTCGCTCGCTAAAGCTGCATGTGGTGGCCGAGGGTGTCGAGGATGCCGATACACTGGAGCTGCTGCGAGAAGTTGGATGCGACGAGGCGCAGGGCTATCTGTTTGCGCGGCCACTATCGCTCGATGAACTCGCCCAATTCGCCAAGCGCGGCCCCGGGTTGCCGTAGGTCGCGAAAAGGCATATCGACTCAAATTCGTCTTAGAAAGCAGTTGACAAGAACAATTATGCACATCCGTCTGCCCCTTCGGCGACCCTGCCTGACGGGCCCATGCGACGAGTTGGCGCAGCTCGATAAGTGACTGATTTATAAAGGGGAAGGCGAGGTGAACAAAATCTCGCCGATCTGTTTGTGATCCGCGCCGGACGGGCGTTTGCGACAGCCATCCAAAATTTGCTCACAGTGTTATCCACAGCTTCTGTGGATAACGATCTAAATCCTAATAGCAGCGGGGTCTTGCAGCATCCAGTTCGTCTGCCGCTTCAGGTTACGCATGCATTGTTACCGTCTTGCATTCGCCTGCGGGCAACGGGACAGATCGACGGGACCGACAAACGCATTGCCATGACCCATGACGCACGCGATTCGCTGGTTGCGCGCAAGCTCCCACGGCTGCGGCGGGTAGGTCTTGCTCCACGCGCCATAGAGCTGGCGATCCTGCTTCGATAGGCGCAGCTTGTATCGATCGGCCATGTAGAAGTAGGTGCGCGCAATCATGCCGCGTATCGGTTGGCGCGGCATCGCCTTGCGCGCCTTGAAATCCACCACCATGGGGCAGCTCCCGTACTGCGTCGGCTTTTGCGGCAGCCAGGCGAAGCCGTAGTTGCTTCGGTCGCCGTTGATCTCGCCGATGCTGGGCACCAGGTTGTGCAGGTCGGCCTCGGCCCGGCGATAGGTCGCATCCTTTTTCGCACAGTTGGCGCGACCACCGTTCTGCCAGCACTGGCGCTGGTGGCCGATTACCCAGGCGGGCACGATGTGCTCCCACTCGATTCGCTCGGCCCTCTGCCGGTTCTTGCGCGGCACGTACCCGCAACTGTCCAGGTCGACGCGGTTGCCCGAGTAGCGGCATCCGCAATAGAACTCGACCGGATTGGAGGCATAGATGGCCCAGGCGGCCTTCTTGGCCTCGGCGAAGGTCCGCGGCGCGGCAGCGTGGGCATAGGGCAGTAGCGAGACGAGCAGAAGAAGAGCAAGCAAACGAGCCATTGGCGCAAAGACATGTTCCGGGCGACTGTACGAATATACAGTGCCGGGGCAGGGTTGGCCGTGGCCAGTTCACGTTTTGCTTGTTGCTTTTTCTTCGTTGGGGCTAGGGCGCGGGTGCGTCGAGCATCGCCGACAGGGTGTCGGCAAGTGCCTCGTGGCTGAATGGTTTTGCCAGGACCCGATATCCCGAACTTGCCATGAGCCGCGTACTGTAGCCCGTCGCCAGGACGATGCGAATGGATGGATAAAGGCGGTGCACCTCATCGGCCAGCGCAATGCCGTCCAGCGGACCCGGCATGACGATGTCCGAGAACAGCACGTCGATATTTGGCTGTTCCGGGTCCGCGAGTCGATCCAACGCGACCGCTGCGTTCGGTGCCTCATCGACTTGATAGCCAAGCTCTTCGAGCATCGCCGTCACGGCATCGCGCACTTCGTCGTCGTCATCGACCACCAGTACCCGGGCCTCTCGGGCCACCCGGACCGCGCTGCGCGATTTCTGGGGCTCGGAGGGGGCCACGGCTTCGATGCGTGGCAGCAAAATCGAGATGCGTGTTCCCTTGCCGACTTCGCTATAGACCGAGACCGCGCCCCCGGATTGACGCGCGAAACCATAGACCTGGGCCAAGCCAAGGCCGGTGCCTTCACCGACCGGCTTGGTCGTGAAGAACGGCTCGAAGATATGCGCCTGCACTTCGGGCGTCATTCCGCACCCGGTGTCCTCGACGACAATGCACAGGTAGGGGCCTGGTGAAAGGTTGAAAGGGTTATCGCAGGGCAGGGAGCATTGATGCAGGTCGATGATAAGCGGGCCGCCTTCGGCCATTGCATCGCGGGCGTTGATCGCCAGGTTGAGGACGGCGAGCTCGAACTGCACGGCATCAACGAATGCCGGCCACTCGCCCTCGGGCAACCTCATTTCGAGCACCACTCGATTGGGCAGGGCTCCGATCAAGAGTTCGTGCATGCCCAGTATCAGGACACGCAGATCCACCCGCTCGGGATCGGCCGTTCGGGTCCGACTGAACGTCATCAGGTGCCGGGTAAGACGGGTTGCGCGGCGCGCCGAACGCTGACAACCCTCGATGGCCCGCTTGGCCCTGGGGTTTGAGCTCAGCATCTCGGCCAGTTGCAGGCCCATCGTCATGCTCTGCAATAGGTTGTTGAACTCATGGGAGATGCCGGCCGTCAGGTTGCCAAGTGCTTCGAGCTTTTGCCCCTGCAGCAAGGCCAGATGCGAGCGCTCGGCCTGGATGACTGCATCCCTGACCCTGTCGGCCATCTCCTGACTGGAACGGTGAATCCTCACGCTGGCATCGGCCATCACCCGAGCGGTCCTATCGGTCTCATCGATCCCGGTAACGGGGGGCTCGAACACCTCGCCTCGCGCCAGTGCGCTGGCCGCTTCATCGAGCTGCGCCAGCGGGCGGGTGATCGTGCGACCCACGGCGATAGCCATGGCGATGGCAATTGCCAGCACCAGCAGTATGCCAAGCGCCGCGGCTCCAAGCGGCGCGAGGGCCGTTGCCACGAGGTCGTTGCGTGGAATGCCGACGAGCGCGACCCATCCCGAGTCATCGGCGTGGCTAAAGAATGTCGTGACCTTCAGATTGTCGCGCGTCACCGACAGGACCTTCCCATCGACACCGTCAGACCGTCGCAGCTGGTCGACGAAGTCCGTACTGGCTTGCTCACCAACGTGCATGTGGTCGTCTCGGGTACGCGCGACGAGGGTGCGCTGTCGATCCAGGATGACACCAATCCAGCTATCCGGGAGCGCCTGCTGCTCGAGTACGCTGCCGATCGCCGACACTGGAAACGTCATGGTCAGGTAATAGGCGATTTTGCCGTTGCGCACGGCCGGCCGACGAATTGCAAAGCTTCGTTGCCCGGTGGCCGGATCGTCGAAGGAATGGCTGACGTCGAGGCTGGCGCCGTTCCGGAACGTTTCGAAAACCGGCGAGCGCGGCAGCGCGGTCCCGTATGGAAACTGGGTGTCGGCCAGAGGCCTACCATTCGGATCGAAGATCGTTACGTTTGCACCAAGGGCACGTCTGGTTTGCTGCAGCCGTCGATGGTAGGAACGTAGGTCTCCCTCCAAAAGCGTCGGAGATGCGGCTAGGGTGGTAACGATGGCCGCATATCGGTCGAGCTCACGATCGACGGCCAGCGCAATTGCGCGCGCGACCTCCGTCATCCCCTGGTCGATTTTCTCGGACTGTGTGCGGTAAACCGAATAGGTGCCAAATAGAGCGAACGCCATTGCCGGAGCAATGATGGCGATGACCAGCCAGACCAGACGGGAACGGATCGACACGGCGCATGTTCCTGAGAAAGCGCAACGTTAGGCCCTGGCGTTGCGCAGCAGAGACAGCGAGACGCCACCGAAAGTGGCGTGAATACGGCTGATCACGCCCCGATTTCAGTATGAGGCATCATGTTCACAAATGTTCACCTGATTTCGGATCGTGGCCATGACCCTCAACCAGGCAGGCAACGTCGGGTGGCCTCGCCAATCACAGCATCTGGTCGTTCGATAAAATCGAGCGAAGCGTTCCAAATTAAGCGGCTATTTAGTCAAGTACGATCGAGGCATGATGTTCTCACCGCGGCTCACCAAGAGGGTGGCCGATACAGGAGGAACACCAGATGACTCAGTCCATCACCCAGCTTGACACCCCATCCACCCGCGCTACAGCGCCAGCGGTTGCATCCTTGGCTGGACGGGCCTTGCTGAGCGCAATCTTCATTCTCTAGGGCATCTCGAAGCTCGGTGCGCCGGCTGGCGCAATCGCCTATATCGATTCGGTAGGCCTTCCGTTTCCGACCCTGGCTCTAGCACTGGCCGTACTGGTCGAACTGGCAGGCGGGGTGGCACTGATCCTCGGTTACCGGACTCGGCTAGTAGCATCAGGCCTTGCCGCCTTCAGCATTGCCACTGCGCTGGTATTCCATAACCAGCTGGCCGATCAGAACCAGTTCATCCATTTCTTCAAGAACCTCGCCATGGCCGGCGGGCTCTTGCAGGTCGTCGCCTTCGGCGCGGGTCGCTTCAGCCTCGATGCGCGCCGCACCCACTGAACGCGCACGGCCACAAACGGCGGATCAACCGCCCGACGTACCAGGGCTGCAGCGAGCACGCCAATGCGAACACGAGCCGGGCACGAGCCCGGCTTTTGTCGTGTGAAGGGCGCATCAGCGGTGGTCTCGTTGGCGCGTTCTCGCCCCTTACTGCTCTTGCGCCTGATGTCGAAAGCACTCGATCAGCCAGCGGCCTGCGGGGCCAGGCGGCGTATCGGTGCGGTAGATGACATCGAACCGGTAGTCGACGCGTCCGCAGTCGGGCAAGTCCAGCGAGACCAGCCTTTGCGCATCCAGGTCATCGCGCACCATCGGCTCCGGCATGTTGCCCCAGCCGATGCCCTCGCGCAGCAGCATGTGCTTTGATCCGAGGTCCGCCAAACGCCAGGTCCGCGTGCCGACAACGGCGAACTCCTGGCCGCTGGTGAGCTTCGAGCGATCGGTCAGGACTAATTGCACGTGCTCGCGTCCGGCACCGGGTGCGTGCGGCCCATCGGTGGCGAGTGGATGCCCGGGCGCGGCGACCGGTATCAGGGCGACCGTGCCCACGCCGATGCGCTCGATTCCATCGATGCTGGCGGTCAGCGGGCCGCTGACGCCCAGGGTGGCGCTGCGGTCCAGTACGCGCTGCGTGACCGCCCCCAACGCCTCCATGTGCAGGTGCAGGGAAACGGTGGGGAACTGCTGACGAAAGCGCTTGAGCGCATCGACGATGCGCGCGCCGGGTAGCATGACGTCGAGGACGAGATGGACCTCGGCCTCGAGGCCTTGCAGAAGCCCTCGAACCTTGGCCCGCAGGCCATCGATGCCGCTATAGATCGTCCTGGCCTCGGCCAACACCATGCGTCCGGCATCGGTCAGCTGCGGCTTGCGCGTGGTCTTGCGGTCGAAAAGGCTGACGCCCAGCTGCATCTCCAAGTTGGCGATCGAATAGCTCACGACGGACGTCGCGCGATGAAGCTTGCGCGCGGCACCGGCAAAGCTGCCGACCTCGACAACGGTGAGGAATACGCGCAACTGCTCCAGCGTGGGCGTGCCGGGATCGGAGATCATTTCTAATTCCTCGAACGTTTCAGTGCATATTACCCATCTATTGCAGAAAAGATCCCAGCGCTAGAGTGGCGACTCGTCAATTACCGCCCTGGAGACCGGTTCCACCATGCGCAATCCGTATCGATTTTCCGTCATCGCGGCTGCGGCCCTGCTTAGGAACGGCTTGTCGCTGCTGGGCATCGGTGAGCAGTCGGCCGGCGCCATTGCCCGCGCACTCGAATGCAAGAACTGCCTCAATCGCAAATCCGAAATCGTTTGCGCGGTCGAGCACGCCGGTCAGCCGCTTGCGGCGGACTGTGCAGGCCGAAAGGGGTGGCATCCCGGGGTTGCCGACGTCCAGGCCCAGGGATGAGACCTGTGACCGGGATGCGCAGGATCTAGCCGTTGCGTTACGATCGGACATTCAAGGCGCCCGATGATGGGCAGGCCCAAGGATGACGTGAAGCGAGGCATGGATGGCGTTTTCTGCAACAGGTGAAGCACGCGTCGCGGTACTCGTTGATTGCGACAATGTAACGCCCGAGATTCTCGAGCATGCGCTGCGCGTGATCGCCCAGTTCGGGCGTGTCGTGTTGCGCCGGGGCTATGGCAACCATGGCACGCTTGCCAACCGGTGGCAGGAGGCGCTCGTGCGCCTTGCCTTCACTCCGTGCCTGCAGTACCAGTACGCCGCAGGTAAGAACACCGCTGATATCGCGCTTGCCCTCGATGCGCTCGAGGCACTGTTTGATGCGCGTGCCGACACCTTCTGCCTGGTAACCAGCGACTCGGACTTTGCCTACCTGTGCCGCAAGCTGCGAGAGCGGGGCGCAACCGTTTGCATCGTGGGCGAGGCCAAGACCCCGGACGCACTGAGAAACGCCAGCGACGAGTTCTTCGAATGGACTCGACCGACGCCAGAGCCGGAGCCGGCGGTCGAATCGCCGGAACGCGCGCCGAAGATCGCCTGTCCAGCGAAGACCGAATCCAAGGTCGAACCGCCCAGGCCGCCGGCCAAGCGGCGCCCGCGCTTCGTGGTCGATGCCGTCGCGCTGATGGTGGCGGGCACGAACGAAGGAAAGGTGACGCTCAGCGCCCTGGGCGGATACCTCAAGCGTGCCGATCCCGCGTTCTCGCCCAGCGCGTACGGGCACTCGGGATTGCTCAACATGGTCAAGACCTACGACCTTCTTAATGCCGTCCAGGAAACTGGCGGACACTGGAGCGTGAGCCTGGCCAAGGACGCCGGCATGGACGAATCCTCCGCGCTGCACTGAGCAATGCTTCGGCCGGGTGATCACAAGAACTCGGACTTCAGCCCGCCTACAAGGAGACCCGTCATGGCCATCTTCGTTGAGCGCAGATTCGAAATGGGCGATACGGACGTCGTTGCCCGTTTTTCCTCCTGCCTGCTCGAGCAATGCCCTAGCGTCGCGCACCTGATAGGGCTTGGCTTCCTTTTCCGGGTGCGGCCGATGAAGTGCCGCGGCGTGCCTCGCACACTTATGTGCTTGATCACGCAGGGAGGCGACTGCGCAGGTCGAAACCTACCACGACATCTTGGAGCTGCAAGGCCGGGTGCGACACCTGGCATATTTGCCAGCTAGTTTTCCGAGCCTTACCCCTTAGGCTGATGGCAAGGCAAAGGTCGAGATCGGTGTGCAGAAGTGCAGCTTCATGGCGCATGCCTGGCTGGAAGTAAACGGTCAGCCCCTAGGTGAGCCGGAACATGTCGCCTGATCCCTCCACCGCCTGCGGGGTACCCAATGACGCAAGCGCTGCAGCAATACCGCCGAGCTCTAACCCTGGCCCGTTCCTACTACCCGAAGGCCTTTACCTACTTCGCGATCGCTTCTGTGATCCTGCTGGCGTTGGCGCTACTGAACGCCACCGTTCCGGTACTGCTTCGCGAGGCAACCAACCGGCTCGCCGCGGGCGATGCCATGAGCATTGTCCTGGTCACGGCGGCGGCCTATGCACTGTGCTGGACCGGTGCGCAGGTGCTGGAGTGGACCAAGAACATCCTCTCGGCCGCGGTGCTGGTGCGCTGCGATGCGGCCTTCTACCGCGCGTTCTTCGATCACCTGCTCAAGGTGCCACTGGCCGAGCTGCGCAAGCTCGACCAGGGCGTGCTGGTCGCCGATGCACAGCGTTCCAAGGGTGCCTTCAGTGCGCTGACCAGCACGCTGTTCTGGATCGTGCTGCCCACACTGATCGAGCTGCTGTTCGTATTCGCGGTGCTCGCCACGTTGATCAGCGTCGCCTTCGCTGCGTTCTTCATCATGGCCATCGTCGGGCTGGTTGGGCTTTCGGTGCTGCTGTCACGCAAGGCCAAGGGCATCCACCAGCGCATCATGGAATCGAACAACGGAGTGATGTCGCATTTCACCGAGCGGATGCGCCTGGTCGAGGAGATCAAGCTCAACAATGCCCAGCCGCTGGAGCAGCAGCGCTTCGGCACAAAGGTGGGCGGCTTCATCGACAGCGTGACCGTGGGCAACCTGCGCATCGGCCTGCTCATGCTGCTGCAGGTCATCCTCGTCGGTGCGTTGCTCCTGGCCTCGACCCTCTACGTCGTCGGTGAGGTTGCGAAGGGCACCTACACGGTCGGTGACTTTGTCATGATCAACGGCTACGTCATGCAGCTCACGATGCGCCTGGCCCTGCTGGCCAGCGTACTGATCGAGCTTCGCAACCACCTGGTCCTGCTGGACAGGGGCTTTCATTACCTGGACCTGGAAGCCGAGCCCCAAGGCCTCAGGGCCCCTGACACCGACGCCGAAGTCCTATTCGAGCTCGCGGGCGTGACCTACCGGGCGGAGGGTCGGACGATCCTCGACAGCGTCGACCTGCAGATCCACCAGGGCCATACCTACGCAATCACTGGCCCCTCGGGTGCCGGCAAGACGACGCTGCTGCGCCTGCTGGTGGGGCTGATCCAGCCGGAGGCGGGCACGGTCAGGGCGTTCGGCATGGACACGATCACCCTGGACCGAACCGCATTGCTGGACGCCGTGTCGGTCGTTACCCAACATCCTCTGCTCATCGCCGGCAGCGTGGCCGACAATGTCCGCTACGGTGCAAAGGGAAACTTGAGCGACAACCAGCTCGCCAGCCTACTCGGCCAGCTCGGACTCGACGCCCATGCCAGCGACACCCCGACCACGGACAGACACGTGGGGTTCGATGCCGCTGCCGTGTCGGGCGGGGAGAAGCAACGCATCGCGATTGCCCGGGCGTTGGCGCGGGGAACGCCGACGATCCTCCTGGACGAGCCCACCTCGGCCCTGGATGTCGAGAGCGAGGAGCGCACCATCGATGTGCTCAAGGCCAACGCCCGGACACTGGTGATGATCACCCACCGCCCGTCCGTGATCGCCAAGGCCGACTATGTCATCCACCTCGCCGGAGACGGGACGGTGCGAATGAATTCGTCGCAATCCTAGGTGAAGCTCCGGCGACGGCAAATTTCCAACCTAAACAATCCGTGCGAGGTGTCGATTGCGCAGTCGCCCATACGACTATCTGAGGTGATCGTCCGGCCGTCGCCGCAAATGCCATGGCCGCGGCCATATCCAGGGGCGCCGGGCTGGCGGGCGTTTGCACCGCACAGCCCCGGGACCATCTCGTTAAGCAAGACGGAGACCTGCAATGACCAGCAAGAACACCATTTGCCTGTGGTACGACGGTACCGCGCTCGAGGCGGCTACCTTCTATGCCGAGACCTTTCCGGACAGTGCCGTAGGCGCCGTACATCGTGCACCAGGCGACTACCCTTCGGGCAAGCAGGGCGATGTCCTCACGGTCGAGTTCACGGTGATGGGAATTCCTTGCCTCGGGCTAAACGGGGGCCCGGTCTTCAAGCATTCCGAGGCGTTCTCGTTCCAGGTCGCCACGGACGACCAGGCCGAGACCGATCGCTTGTGGAGCGCGATCGTCGATAACGGCGGCCAGGAAAGCGAATGCGGCTGGTGCAAGGACAAGTGGGGCCTGTCATGGCAAATCACGCCACGCGTTCTGACGGCCGCCTATACCAGCCCTGATCGGGCAGCGGCCAAGCGTGCGTTCGATGCAATGATGGGCATGCGCAAGATCGATATCGCTACGATCGAAGCGGCATTGAAGGGTTAACCGAGGCCCAAGCTCCTGGTGCCCGAGCCAGCCGTGAGCGGGCGCTTCAGTGGGACGCGGGCGAGGACGTCGGTGAGCATCGGGTAAGCTTCTAAAAGGGACGAATCGTCACTGTAAAAGGCAACTCAAGCGTACACCACGTCCCTACTGGTGAAGCCCTCTACACCAACCCTAGGGCAGTTAGAACAACCCAAGGGCAGTCGCCATCCCCACAGCCGCGGCGATGTTGCGAGCACCGAGCTTGCACATGGCGTTCTCCTGATGGAAGCGAACGGTGCGCGGCTGCAAGCCCAGTATCACGGCGATCTCCTCCTGCGCCTTTCCACGTGAGGCCCAGAGCAGGCATTCGCGCTCACGCCGTGTCAGAGTTCGAGGTCGACAGCGCGCCATCAACTGCCCCACCCGCAGGTGCAGCGTCGTGGCGACGCCCGACAGCAACAGCGCATCGCGCAAGCAAATATCCCGGACATCACCGCAGCCCACTGCCTGGCTAACGCTGAGCAACGAGAGCTGCTCGCCGCGCACATGAACGGGGATCGAGGCGCCCCGACACACGTCGATGCCATGCCGCCTGGCACAGGCCAGGAACGCGGCATCAGGCGAACAGCACGAAGTCCGCGGACCCACGTCCCGCCAGAGAAAGGGCAGGGGACAACACCGCGCATGACGCACAAACGGATCGATACACTGATAGCCATGCGAGCGATACAGCTGCTGCCAGCAGTCGTGATGGTTCGAGACGAGCAGGGGAGCCGTACCCAGCACGGTGCTGTCCACCCGAACGAAGGCGTACTGCGCGATGCCCAGCCCCGAAAAGAGCCTGCCCAACACAATCCGGAGGTCATCCAGCGAACCCGCCTCGCACAGTGCATGCAGTGAGCGCCGGATCAGCTCCAGTTCCATGGCAGTCTCCGACAGCAATCACCCAAGGCAAACGCCAATACGTAAACGATCAGCCTCGCCAATGCGACAAGAAGCGAAAAGGCACCCAGGCGTAACAGCGCCACAACGCAAACAGCGCGACGGGCCAACACCGAGCGCCAGAAGATCAGAGCGGGCCGCCCAGGCGGACGGCCCAATGGCTCAGGCTTGCGCCGATTCCGCCCCGAATGCCCGTCGATACAGCACGACCATCTCGTCGAGCAGTTCCTGGGCCGCATAGCCCAGCAGGCGCGCACGCAGGTCAAGGGCCTGCACGCCCTCGTCCTCGGTCAGCTGAAGCAAAAGCCCCCGGATCATTTCGACACGCATCTCGGCGTCGGCCAAGGGACCGGAAGACGAAACGGCAGTCGAGCAACTCGTACGGGCAGTGGAAGGAAAGGCCAGGAGATTGGAGGACAGCTCAGTCATGGCCCACCCCGCAGCGCGAAGTGACAAGACAGCAGCCAAACAAGAACGAAACGACAGGGTGGGGCGCGGGCGTAAAAAGGAGGTAGTGCATTCTGCTTGTGCTCCTTGGTTCGATTAAGGAGCCACCACCACCCGTTGTCACGCGGAATGGAGGTGGACCGCACGGGGGTGACAACCGGGAACCAAGGGAACCGGCCAGGCCGAAGCCTGCCCCGCACGGCCCACCATAGAAAAGCGATAGCCGACACCGAAATGCTGACTAGCCGCTATGGCGCTACCGCGCTCCTAGTTCCCGGGTTGTCACGCCCGGCCGTGGGATTTACCACGACCCGGAGAGTCTAGCGCGGGGAATTGGGGGAGGGCAAACAGGCTGGAGCGTAATGAGGAGTAACTGGAGTGATGGATTGCGAAGGGCGGTTACCGGCCAATAACGGACACTAACGATTAAGCTAAGGGGCCGGCTTTAGCCGTTCCCAGCGAACGGAGTTAGCGATTTGAGCGACTTGTTATAATACGCACACTAATTGAGCTCATAGTTAACGTAGTGATTCCACTCTTCGATTGCTTCTTGAGCGGCTTCTTGATGCTTCTTAGCTTCATCATTTTGCTCGCCGACAAAATCAGAGATGCATTGTTTGTAATCTTCCACCTCACTATTAAAATTATCTAATTCCCACTGGTTGTTGAATTCAAGTGGCTTGTATGGTTCGGAGCACGAATGTGAAGGAGTGAAAGAATCAGCGTGCGCAAAGGTGAACAAATTTAATATGAGCAATGCCCAGGGTGCTTTCATAATACCTCCTTGTGTTTATAACGTTTTTGGTTAAGGGGCGGGCTTTAGCCAGCCCCAGTGAGCGAAGCGAGCGTTTTGACTATTTGTTAGGCGGCCATTACACTCAATCATTTGCTTTCACAAGTATGTAATCTTGTTTTTTGTCATTCCACTTAAATGCGGCACTAGTTATTGCAGATGACTCCTCGCTGAATACGCCAAATAATTTCAAAAGATCCTCGATTCTAATCTGATATGCCCATTTATGCCGCTGGTAGTCCGAGAAGACGAGCATCGATGCAAAGGCTTTGCCTTCAGTAATAGTTTTCATCCAGTAGTAATGAATTAGCTGGTTGCACACATCCAGTGCGCTGAGTGTGTGAGGCTCTGGCTGCTCCATGTCGAATCGATCTTCAGGCCAGCCCGCACCTGTGGCGGTGAATGGTCGATCTCCAATTTTTTTGTAACGTAGTACCGGCATGCATATTCCGCGAGCCTGATCATTTACTTTTGGCCGCTCCAGCAGCGAGCGAACTTGAAAAGCAACAATCATTAGTTTTCGTTCAAAAAGAACCTGCTGTTTTTCAGACCACCGTTGATACGTCCGTTTCTTGCGGAGCCAGACGAGATCATTTCTAAGCTCTGCGCGCCAGTAACAGGATTCGATCATCTTTAACGCCTAACGATTAAGCTAACCGGCGAGCAAAAACGCAGCTTTTGCGAGTCCAGCGAACGAAGTGAGCGACAGTTGAGCGCATTGTTAGGCCTGCGCTTCCTTTAGTAGCGAGATAATCTCTTTCTCGATCTTTGGTGAAAGCTCTTCCTCGACTTCTATGTGCTTCTCGCACTCCGTGCTGCTTTCTGCTGTGATGCCTCCATATTTTCTGTGGCTATCAGCAATCCTAAAACATGCGTCAAAGTATGTTTCAATGTCTTTGGCCAAGCTGGATGGAAGATAGATTTTTGCGTTCTTTGAATGGTAGTAAAATTTCGAAACCTCACCGATTTCGGCAAACACCGCTTTTTGCATCATGTGCATTTTAAGCTCAAAGAATGCGTCGTAGATTTCCTTTTTATGGCCAAGCAGGCTGATTTGATTTGATTTTTTAGCCTCGCGCCATGACCAAAGAGCGTATAGCGCGGATAGCGCGGCCACGAGAAAAGCCAGGATTGAAATTACATCTGATGTTGCTAGTTTTATCTCAAGTATGCATGCCATGCTTTGTTGGCCTAACGTTTGGTTAAGTGGCCGGCTTTAGCCGGTCCCGATTGAGCGAAGCGAACGGCTTGAACCAATAGTTAGTTTGCAGACTGCACAGGAATGCTTGCAGCAATTTCAATAAACCAGTCGGAGTCTATTTCGCAGAGCTTTCCGCCGAGAAATAGATTGTTTTTGTTAAAACTTTGAATCTCTCTTGGAGAACTGGCAGGGTCTTTGGCGAGACACATAACCATATAGCACTTTGCGCCATTTTGAATGAGCTTTATGTGCTCTAGGCGCTCCATGTAGCCAAGATTATCTTGGCCTTCGCCGTATTTTTGAAGGTGAGAAAGCTGCATGTAGTGCGCGCCATCATGCTTTATTTTCCGATCCTGCCAAACTCGCAATATGATCGTGCCATCTTCGCGGACTCCGCCCCAAGACCAGCGTGAGTTTTTTAGTGGGGCACCAATTTTTGCGAAGAACTGAGTCAGGCTCACGATGATATTCCTTCTGCTACCTAACGTTTGGCTAAGGGGCGGGCTTTAGCCTGTCCCAGTGAGCGAAGCGAACGACTTGAGCCACTAGTTAGAGTGCCCGGTTGAACGCTGGAACTGATGCCGGCACCGAGCTCGACCGGCGGAGCGCACGGTGTGTCGGATGAGACCCGGAAAGTTATTTGTGACGTGCACATTCTCTGAAAGCAACTCCTTTGCTGGCCACAAATAACGGCCCCTACTGTCCGGCGACCATTCGATCCAGGAACACCGCGACGATGCGGTGATTGTGTTTCCTGGCACGGTGCTGAACAACCCATTTTTGCCTTTGCCTCTAACGTTTGGTTATGGGGCCGGCTTTAGCCGGTCCCTAGTGAGCGAAGCGAACGACTTGAACCAGTTGTTATGCCGTCTTTGCTACGCCTCCCCAAGCTTTTGTTCCAACCGTTCCATCGGACTTTCGTTGTGCATGATATTTTTTCTTACAGGCACCGCAAATAACCACTTTGCTTGTGGAAGGGTACTCTCCGAGTTCAGTATTTGTTTCTGCTTCGCATCCTTCATATGGGCATGAAGCTAAAGCCGCAGAGCTGGATTGTGTGTCTTTTTTGAGAGTGTCCTGAATGCTTTTCAAGAAGAACGTGAATTCTTCCGCGTTAGGCTCTATTTCTCCACTTTCAATTTGAGTGATGAGTAGGCCTAGTGAGTTGTACGTTTCGTTAAGCACGTTAGGATCAAATTTCTTCTCGGCCAGATCGTTTAGGTCGGCAATGATCGCTCGTAGACCTGGAACCATTTCGGATAGCCGGTTGATGGCATGATTGTCATTCGATTTTTTCTTTTCTTCTAGAACGACCTTGCTTATTTGAGATGTTATGGTTGCTAGCAATCTATTTATTGAAACAAGCCTAGGTGCGATGGCTTTTAGAAAACGGCGAGAAGTTGAGAAGGCGTCGGCTAATAATGCCCCGCCAACCGCAGAAAGCATGGCACTCACAGCTGCTACTGAAGTTTCTTTTTCAGCTGCGATTGCCGGCAAATAGACCCCAGCAAAGATCAACAACAATGCTCCCAGGAGCTTTAGCCAGTGGATCTCTATGTCTTTTAATTGCTCTTTTAGAAGCTCTTTCATGCGTTTGTTGTACCTCGATTTATTTTGGCTGCATAACGTTTGGCTAAGGGGCGGGCTTTAGCCCGTCCCAGTGAGCGAAGCGAACGACTTGAGCCACTAGTTAGAGTGCTCGGTTGAACGCTGAAACTGATGCCGGCACCGAGCTTGACCGGCGGAGCGCACGGTGCGTCGGGTGTGGCACGGAAAGTTATTTGTGACGTGCACATTCTCTGAAAGCAACTCCTTTGCTGGCCACAAATAACGGCCTCTACTGTCCGGCGACCATTCGATTCAGGAACACCGCGACGATGCGGTGATTGTGTTTCTTGGCACGGTGCTGAACAACCCGTTTTTGCCTTTGCCTCTGACTATAAGTATGCGACAGAAGTGGCGTAATAAATTACGCCACTTCTGTCGCATAACGTTCCCTGTCCCTGCGTAACCCCTTGATCCCATTAAGTTGAACGTCTGAAACGTGACAATGAATCATGGAGCAGAAGCGACAAGACCTGCTCCGAGGCTACGTAATCGTTGGGTAGTGTGTCTATGGTCGGGTATGGATTAAGCGCTTCAACCTGTGAGCGTCCGCTCCTGGCCGACTGTTGCCGATTGCCAGACGAGGCTAGCTGGGAAGCCCTATGCAACCGGCCTAATCCCGTGAATGGCTTGCATCAAACCGCTCACGGGCCGTGCGAAAGTCCTCCGCGTTTTCAATCAGCCAGGCCCACAGCGGCACCATCTTCGCCAGAAAGCTTTTACCGATTGGCGTAAGACAATACTCAACCCTCGGCGGCACTTCGTTGTAGTCCAACCGCGAGATCAGCCCGTCACGCTCCAGCTGCCGAAGACTGCGCGTCAGCATGCGTTGCGTAACACCCTCCAAGCGGCGGGCTATCTCGGCGTGACGCAATGTTCCCGCGACCCCCAGCACGTGCACGATTCCCAGCGACCATCGATTGCCAGCGTGCGTCAGTACTTCGCGCTTGAGGCTGTCATCCTCGGTGCTGAGCGCGTCGCACGCGGCCTGGGAGTGCCGGATCACATCTTCTTCGGTCATGCCGTCATGCAGTATCACGCGTGTGCCTTCTTCTGAATGTGGGTCAAGAGTGACAGGATAAACGTCACATTCACTCACTTATGGAGACCGCGATGCAATCGCTCAACTCTGCTGAAACTCGAAAGGTACTAGTACTCGGCACTGGCGAACTTGGCAAATCGGTACTTGAATCGCTAGTCACTCTCACGGCCATGAAAGTCTCGGTGATGCTGAGGCCGGTTTATGAGAACAGCCATGACACGGACAAAGTTGAGCTGGCCGAATGGCTCGGAAAACTAGGCATCGAAATTATTTACGGGGATGCAGCTGACGACTCAACCGAAGCCCTTGCAAGTCAGTTCAGCCGATTCGATACGCTGGTCAGTTGCCTCGGTTTCGCTGCGGGGCCAGGCATTCAGATAAGGCTCACGGAGGCCGCCTTGCAGTCGAGCCTCCTGCGCTATATTCCCTGGCAGTTTGGTGTGGACTATGACGTGATCGGCTATGGAAGCCCACAGCCGCTCTTCGATGAGCAATTGGATGTCCGCCAGATGCTTCGCGCCCAGACCCGGCTGCAATGGCAGATTATTTCCACCGGCATGTTCACGAGTTTTCTCTTCGAGCCTGCCTTGGGCGTAGTCGATATTGAGAACAGCGTGGTACGCGCACTCGGTGATTGGGAGACGGCTGTCACGGTGACCACCCCTGAAGATATCGGACGGCTGACCGCGCGCATCGTGGCCGAGCCGGTGGGCGACCCGATTATCTTCTGTGCAGGCGATACTGTTACTTACGGGCAACTCGCCGACACTATCGAAAACCTCGTAGGACGTACGATGCGGCGTGAGCAGTGGTCAGTGCCTTACCTAAGAGCTGAGCTTGCCAACAACCCAAGTGATGCGATGCGTAAATACCGCGTCGTATTCGCAGAGGGCAGGGGCGTGGCTTGGAAAAAGGAGCACACCTACAACGCAGCCCACGGCATTGAAACATCGACGATCGCGCAATGGGCTCAGCAAAATCTTCAGTCATGCCGCATACAGTGCTGAGCCTGTTTCCCTGCATTGAGCGGCCAGCTTCTAATCGAATGCAGACGGCATGAGAGGGCGCTACTGGCCGAAACCAACCATCGCTGCCATTCCCCCGCGTCAGCGATGAGCGCCCGCTAGGGTCGAGACGGCCCCGGCCGTCTCGATGCGCAGCACGCCAGCGCGACCCGGCCCAGCCGGGTGACGCTCGGTCTTTTGCTCTTTTGCTTTTGCTCTACCTCACACCCGTCGGAAACCCCCGCAACCACACCCCACCGCGACCTCACGCACCTACCTACACCGGGCATTTGCCGCTACAGTGCAGGCAGCCCCGTAGTCTGTTGCAAGGATCGCCGTCCGGATGGCTTCACCGTCTCAACCCAAAAGCCTGATCTTCGATCTGGAAGTCGCCCCCGGCAAAGCCGACCAACCCGACCGCATCTTCATGGTCGGT
>Ga0209207_1000554_pt1 | contig 22161 bp, 22 predicted proteins | sample SaghotsprinmetaG_FD_184140 | JGI IMG/M metagenome (GOLD analysis project Ga0209207, IMG submission 184140) | Hot spring microbial communities from South Africa to study Microbial Dark Matter (Phase II) - Sagole hot spring metaG (SPAdes) (version 3) | ecosystem: Environmental > Aquatic > Thermal...
GAATCAGGGAGCTGGAAGCGACACGGGCATGCCCCTTCTGTTCGAAGAAGCTGAGAAAGGCTTCACGGATTTCTGCGCTTTTCATAGGACTCTTCCAAAAAACCAGCGGCCACGGCAAAGCCGGCAAAGGGCCGCATTATATCGGGCCTTGGCCATGGGGCTAGTACCTTTATTGATAGACGGGAGCTATGTGGGCGAGCAAATTGCCGCATGGCGGGCTGAGCTCAGTACGGATCACCAGCCGCATAGCCTGTAGGAGCCAGCTTGCTGGCGATAGCGACGCAATGATCGCCAGCAAGCTGGCTCCTACAGAGGACACTCCAGCCTAACGGCGAAAGGCAGCAAAGGCCTGAGTCACCTGTTCGATCGTCTCGCCGCTGACATCCAGATGAGTAACCAGGCGCAGACGCGGCGCTGCAGTCACGGCAATACCGCGCTCGGCCATAAAGGCCTTGAGCTCGGCAGCGCGCTCGCCAAGCTGCACATAAACCATATTGCTCTGCACCGGCTCGACGCCATAACCCAACTCGGCCAGTGCCGCGCCCAGGCGTTCGGCCTGGCGATGATCCTCGGCCAGGCGCGCCACCTGATGCTGCAGGGCATAGAGCCCGGCCGCCGCCAGCACACCTGCCTGACGCATGCCGCCGCCGAGCATCTTGCGCAGACGCCGCGCCTTGCCAATCAGCTCGTCACTGCCGCAGAGCACCGAGCCGACCGGGGCGCCAAGGCCCTTGGACAGGCAGACCGAAACCGAGTCGAAATGCTGGGTGATCTCCAGCGCCGGCACGCCCAGCCTGACGGCGGCGTTATACAGCCGGGCGCCATCCAGGTGCAGGGCCAGACCACGACGCTGGGTCAGTTCGCGAGCGGCCTGCAGATAGGCCAGCGGCAGCACCTTGCCCTGCATGGTGTTTTCCAATGCCAACAGGCGGGTGCGGGCAAAGTGAAAGTCGTCCGGCTTGATCGCCGCCTCGACCCGGGCCAGATCCAGGGAGCCGTCGGTTTCCACCTCGATGGGCTGGGGCTGGATGGAGCCCAGCACCGCGGCGCCGCCGCCTTCATATTTATAGGTGTGGGCCTGCTGCCCGACTATGTATTCGTCGCCCCGCTCGCAGTGGGCCATCAGCCCGAGCAGGTTGCTCATGGTGCCGGTGGGCACGAACAGCGCGGCGGCAAACCCCAGCTCGGCCGCCAGGTACTGCTCCAGGCGGTTGACCGTGGGGTCTTCGCCATACACATCGTCGCCCAGCTCGGCCGCCAGCATGGCCTCGCGCATGCCAGGGGTGGGCAGGGTCACGGTATCGCTGCGCAGGTCGATCAGGGGCATGGCAGAGTTCCTTGAGAGCACGGAAAAGACCATGCTACGAGGCCGCCTCGCACCCTCACAAGATACAGTTGAACGTGAAAAGGCGATCATCTAGCCAGCGCCCGGTGCGCACGGCGCACCCTACCCGTCAGGCCAGCTCGGAACCGTCGGCCGGGACGATCAGGATGCCGGCGCGCAGGCCGTTCTTGACCTTGGGGTTGGGGAAGATGATGCGCGCGCCGGGCTCGTCCACCACCCAGCGGGTGCTGGCCAGGTCTTCGGCGAGCAGATAGCCCTGGGGCAGCTCGCTGAAATTTTCCACGTCTGCCGGCAGGTGCAACTGGAAGGCGTCGCTGTGCTTGATCACTTCCCGGGACACAGCAAACAGCTTGAGCGAACCCAGATCATCCGGCTCGTCCTGCTCCACGCCCTCGATCAGACGCTGCAGCTGCTGCTCCAGGCGCTCCAGGTTGACCTGCTGGTTCTGTCCGAAGGGCCGCGCCTTGCCCAGCTCCAGGGTAAAGGCCTCGGCCTCCAGCTGGGTGTAGGTGTAAGCACTGAAGGTCACCGAGCTCTTGTTGTGCAGCAGCACCGCTTCGATACCGGCAGCATTCAGCCGAGCCAGTTCACGCTGGCTGCGCGGGCGCCCCTCCTGATAGGGATAGAGGGCGAATTGCTCGATTTTCGAGCCGCGGATGGCGGTATGCAGGTCGTAATGCAGACGGATGCGCTGCGGCGGGCTGAAGAAGGTCGCGGCCAGGTGTTCCAGGTCGCAGGCGCGCAGGGCCTCGGGGCCGGTGTGCTCGTCGTGGCGACCATTGAACAGGCGATTGATGTCCTGCTCGATATAGCGCTCGCCACGGCGCATGGCCTCGGGATTGCCGAACAGAAAGAGAATCCGCGCACGCGGTTGCAACTCGCTGCGGGCAATGCCGCGCAGCAAGTGGTCGAGCAGTTCGATGGGGGCTGTCTCGTTGCCGTGGATACCGGCGGACAGCAGCAGGTCCATGCCATTGTCACGCCCGGCCGCCGGAGTGACCTCCACGGCGCCTTCGGCCAGCCAGCGCAGGCGCGTGCCCTCGGGGGTCAGCTGAATCTTCGCTGCCGGTTCATGGCCGGCCAGGGTCAGTTCGAGCAGTTTGCCGAGGGCAAGCATGGGCGTTTCCTCAGAGCGTCAAGGCGCGCTTAGTGATTGCAGTCCGGGCCATGCACATGGCCCTCTTCATCGGCCAGCTCGGCCGGTTCCATTTCCAGCTCCAGGCTGACCAGGTTGGTGGCCAGCGGGCGCAGCAGCAGGTTGGCGTACTCGCTATCGCCCTCCTCCACATCCACGCCGATCATCAGCTGACCATTGCCAACCTGCTGAATCCACACTTCCTTGCCCTGCCAGATCACGGCAAAGCGGGTGCAGGAGGTTTCCAGCTGGGTGCCGTCCTGGTCTTCAAGGATCAGCTGCAGGGCGTCGCTCATTATTCAAAGCTCCAAGCTATAAGCCACAAGCTGCAAGTCAAAGGCGACAAGCTTGCGCTTGAGGCTTGTAGCTCGCCGCTCAGGTCAATTGAAAGGGATAAACCGCGCCCAGTTTAAGGATCTGGGTCAGTTCATCCAAGGCCGTGCGGCACTCGTTAAGCAATTGTGGATCAGCCAGGTCGTTTTCGCTCAGGCGATCACGGTAGTGCTTGTCGACCCACAGGTTGAGGCTGTCATGCAGGGTCGGGGTCATAATCACCCCCGGGTTGACTGCCGCCAGCTCGTTGTCCTTGAGCGCCACGCGAAGGCGCAGGCAGGCCGGGCCACCGCCGTTCTGCATGCTTTGCTTGAGGTCGAAGACCTTGACCTCGCGGATCGGCCCCTGGCTGCTGGTGAGCTGCTGCAGGTAGTTCCACACATTGGCGTTGTTGCGGCACTCCTCCGGCACGATCAGCAGCATGCCGCCACCGTCGAGGCTGAGCAGCTGGCTGTTAAACAGGTAGGACTTGACCGCATCCTCCACCGTTACAGCCTCGCGGGGCACGCAGACGGCCTGGAAGTGGCCGCCACGGCGGGCCAGCTTGTCGCGCAGCTCGGCCAGCACCTTGTCGGTCTCCAGGAAGGCGTCCTGGTGATAAAACAGCACCTCGCCATTGCCCACGGCGATCACGTCGTTATGGAACACGCCCTGGTCGATCACATCCGGGTTCTGCTGGGCATAGACCACGCCCTCATCGCTCAGGCCATGCAGGCGGGCCACCGCCTGGGAGGCTTCCAGGGTCTGGCGCGCCGGGTAGCGCTGCGGAGCCGGGAAGCGGGCATCGAAGGCACTGCGACCAAAGACGAAGAACTCCACCCCGGCATCGCCATAGCCCTTGCAGAAACGGGTGTGGTTGGCCGCGCCTTCGTCGCCGAACTGGCCCACGGCGGGCAATGCGGCGTGGTGAGCGAAGTGCTGCTCATTGGCGAACATGGCGCCCAGCACACGGCTGGTGGTGGGATGTTCGATGGAGCGGTGGAACTTGCAGTTGAGGTTGGCGGCAGTGAAATGCACGCGACCATCGGCGGTGTCGGCACTGGGGCTGACGGTGCAGGCATTGGCCGTCCACATGCTGGAGGCCGAGCAGCTGGCCACCAGCAAGGGCATGGCCTCTTTCGCCGCCTGCTGAATCACCTGGGCGTCAGTCCCGCTAAAGCCCAGGCTGCGCAGCACGGCGACATTGGGCCGCTCCTGCGGCGCCAGCACACCCTGCTTGAAGCCCATGTCCATCAGCGCCTTCATCTTGGCCAGGCCCTGCTTGGCGGCTTCCTTGGGATTGGAGACCGCCTGGCTGTTGCTCTGCGAAGCGACGTTGCCGTAGGACAGGCCACCGTAGTTGTGGGTCGGGCCCACCAGGCCGTCGAAGTTCATTTCATAGGCATTCATTACAGCGTCACTCCAGGGGTCAGGGTGGTGGGCAGGCTGAGGCTGGCGCTCTCCAGGGAAGCGACCGGGTAGGCGCAATAGTCGGCGGCGTAGTAGGCGCTGGCGCGGTGGTTGCCGGAGGCGCCGATACCGCCGAAGGGTGCGGTGCTGGCGGCGCCGGTCAGCTGTTTGTTCCAGTTGACGATGCCGGCGCGGCTGCGCAGCCAGAAGTCTTCATAACGCGCCTGGGAATCGGACAGCAGGCCGGCGGCCAGGCCGTACTGGGTGGCGTTGGCCTCGGCGATGGCGGCATCGAAATCGGCGTAGCGAATCACCTGCAGCAGCGGGCCGAAGAACTCCTCGTCGATGCGCTCGGCCACGGCCGTAACATCGAGAATGCCTGGGGTCAGCAGGGCGGCATTGGCCTCGGGCTGGGTCATGGCCAGCAGCGCGGTGGCGCCCTTAGCCAGCAGATCCTGCTGAGCCTGCAGCAGCTGGGCGGCGGCCTGCAGGGAAATCACCGAGCCCATAAAGGGCGCCGGCTGGGCATCGAAGCGGCCGACCCGGATCTGCCCGGCCACCTGCACCAGACGCGCCAGCAGGGCATCGCCCCACTCGCCCTGCGGCACCAGCAGGCGACGGGCGCAGGTGCAGCGCTGCCCGGCGCTGATAAAGGCGGACTGCACGATGGTATAGACCGCAGCCTCGACATCCTCGACCTGATCGACGATCAGCGGGTTATTGCCGCCCATTTCCAGGGCCAGGATCTTGTCCGGGCGCCCGGCGAACTGGGCATGCAGCAGGTTGCCGGTGCGGCTGGAGCCGGTAAAGAACAGGCCGTCGATACCCGCATTGGCGGCCAGAGCCACGCCAGTTTCGCGAGCGCCCTGCACCAGGTTGAGCACGCCCGCCGGCAGCCCGGCCTCAATCCAGCACTTGACCGTCAGCTCGGCGACTTTCGGGGTCAGCTCGCTGGGCTTGAATACCACGCAGTTACCCGCCAGCAGCGCCGGGACGATATGGCCATTGGGCAGGTGGCCGGGGAAGTTGTAGGGGCCGAACACCGCCACCACACCATGGGGCTTGTGCCGCAGCACGGCAGTGGCATCGGCCAGCGGACCGCTCTTTTCGCCGGTACGCTCGCGGTAGCTCTGGATGGAGATGGCCACCTTGTTGACCATGCTGGTGACTTCGGTGGCGGTTTCCCACAGCGGCTTGCCGGTTTCCTCGCCGATGCAGTGGCCCAGCTCCTCGGCGTGGGCCTTGAGGGTGGCGGCGAACTGCTCCAGCACGGCGATGCGCTCATCCAGCGAGCGCGCGGCCCAGGCCGGGAAGGCGGCGCGAGCGGCGGCCACCGCGGCCTCGACCTGCGCGGCAGTGGCGCCCTGGCCCTGCCAGATCACGGCCTGGCTGACCGGATCGAGGGATTGCAGCGGCTCGCCCTGGCCTGGCTGCCAGGCACCTGCGATGTAATGAGTGCTCATCTTGTTTTATCACTCCCAGCAAAGGATGGGCCCGCGCAGACCGCGGACACCCACAAGGATCGAGCCACACCGCACGGCGGCGCGGCCACAGAAAATCAGCCGCGGGCCGACAGCGCGACGGCGCGTACCTGATCGCCGGCATTGAGCTGCAGGCGCTTGGCGGTCAGGGCATCGACCACCAGGCTGCCGGCGGCCATGCGCGCCGGCGCGGCGGTGATGCGGCAGTCCTCGCGCTTGCGGTTATGGATCAGAAAGGCGCTGGCATCATCGCCCGGGGTGCCGATGGCCAGGATCAGATTCTGGCTATCGTGCACGGCGCGGATCTTGTCGGTCTGCGCCTCGATGGCGGGCCCTGCGTCGAAAATATCGACATAACCCTGGTAGCTGAAACCCTCGGCCTTGAGCATGGCCAGGGCCGGCTCGGTGTCCGGGTGCACGCGCCCGATCACGCTGCGCGCATCTTCAGAGAGAAAGCAGGTGTAGAGCGGGAACTTGGGCATCAGCTCGGCGATAAAGGCCTTGTTGCCCACGCCGGTGAGGTAATCGGCGGTGGAGAATTCCATCTTGAAGAAGTGCCGGCCCAGGCTCTCCCAGAACGGCGAGCGGCCGTTGGCATCGGACATGCCGCGCATCTCGGCGATCACCTTGTCGCCGAACAGCTCGCGGAACTCGGCGATAAACAGAAAGCGCGCCTTGGACAGCAAGCGGCCATTGAGGCCGGTGCGATAGTCGGCATGCAGGAACAGCGAGCACAGCTCGGAGTTGCCGGTCAGGTCGTTGGCCAGAAACAGTGTGGGAATCTGCCGGTGGATATTCAGCTCCTGGGAGGCGCTGACGGTCAGCCCCACCCGGTAGTTGTACCAGGGCTCGCGCAGGCCCACCGCGCCGGCCACCGCGGAGATGCCCACGACCTGGCCTTCGTCGTTTTCCAGCACGAACAGGTAGTCGGCATCGGCGCGCTCGGCATCGCCGCGAAAGGTCTTCTCGGCCCAGCCAACCCGATGCGCCAGGCGCTCTTCGTTGGCCGGCAGGGTGGTCAGGCCAGCGCCTGTGCTGCGCGCCAGTTCCAGCAGGGCTGGCAGGTCGGCGCTACGAACGGGACGAACGATCATCAACTCACTCCTTAAACCGCCACCAGGCGCACACTGACACCCTCGCCTACGCCCAGGGCTTCGGCGGCGGCCAGACTTAGGGTTACCGGCTTACCCGGCACCCAGTCGAGATCCGCGACTATGGCGCGGTAGTCCTGCAACTGGCCGTTGCTGACCAGATACTGCCGGCCGCCCTTGCCCGGCTCACCGATGCGTACCGGCACCACGCGGCTCTGGGCGATGGAACGGATGCCTGAGGTGCGCGCATGCAGGGTCGGGCCGCCATCGAAGATGTCGATGTAGTGGTCGGTCTCGAAACCCTCGCGCATCAGGATGTCGAAACTGATCTGTGCCCGCGGATGCACCTGGCCCATGGCCTCCTGGGCCTCGTCCGGCAGCAGCGGCACATAGATGGGGTAATGGGGCATCAGCTCGGCGAGGAAGGTGCGGCTCTTCAGGCCACACAGGCGCTCGGCCTCGGCGTAGTTCATGTCGAAGAAGTTGCGCCCCACCGCATCCCAGAACGGCGAGTCGCCGGCCTCGTCGCTGTGCCCGACGATCTCCACCACCACCGCATCGGCAAAACGCTCCGGGTGGCTGGCGACGAACAGCAGACGGCCGCGGGAATTAAGCTCGGACCAGGCGGTGTCCACCAGCGCCCGCTCCACGTAGAAGCTGGTCAGCAGGCTGTTGCCGGTGAGGTCGTGACACAGCGAGAGCACATGGATCTTGTTATGGATCTTCAGCTCGCGGGAGTTGTGCACGAAGGTCTCGTTGCGAAAGCTGTAGAACGGCTCGGAGTAGCCGGCCGAGGCAACGATGCCGGAGCAACCGACCAGGCGCCCGCTTTCGCTGTCTTCGAGGACGAAGAAATAGCTCTCCTCGCCATTGAAGCTGACCTCGGCGGCGAACGAGGCTTCCGAGGCGGCGATCTTCTCGCGCAAGCGCTCGCTATCGTCCGGCAGCGAGGTGACACCTACCGGGCTGTCGGCGGCCAGGCGCTGCACCTCAGCAAGGTCGGCCATTTGCGCAGGGCGCATCACCAGCATGGTGTCACTCCTTCTAAGAAAAGCTCCAGGCAACCCGCGTGTCGGCTACCCGGAGAAAGCCACGGAACGAGCCCATGGCGCACACAGAAACGATCATCCCTGGTATTGCTCCCACTCATCCCTGAGCCGGAGATGGCCCGCCACTGGGGCGGGCCCGCTAACTCAGCCCTGCACCAGCTTGGCCACAGCACGCTCGAAGCGCGCCAGGCCTTCGTCGATATCGGCGTCTTCCACCACCAGGCTCGGGGCGAAACGCACCACGTCCGGGCTGGCCTGCAGCACCATTACCCCTTCCACCGCAGCGGCATCGAGAATGGCCTTGGCCTTGCCCTTCCAGGCGTCGCTGAGTACCGCGCCGATCAGCAGACCCAGGCCGCGCACCTGGCTGAATACGCCATACTGCTCGCCGATCTGGGTGAGCTTCGCGGCAAAACGCTGATGCTTGGCCTGAACCCCGGCCAGTACCTCGGGGGTATTGATCACATCGATCACCGCCTCGGCCACTGCACAGGCCAGCGGGTTGCCGCCATAGGTGGTGCCGTGGGTGCCAACGGCCAGGTGCTTGGCCAGCTCGGTGGTGGTGAGCATGGCGCCAATCGGGAAACCGCCGCCCAGGCTCTTGGCGCTGGAGAGGATGTCCGGGGTGACGCCGTAGTGCATATAGGCGAACAGCGAACCGCTGCGACCCATGCCGCTCTGCACTTCATCGAATACCAGCAGGGCGTTGTGCTTGTCGCACAGCTCGCGGGCCGCCTGCAGGTAGGCCAGATCGGCCGGCAGCACGCCGCCTTCGCCCTGGATCGGCTCCAGCACAATGGCGCAGGTCTTGTCGGAAACGGCCGCCTTAAGCGCCTCGATATCGTTGTAGGGCACATGACTGATGCCCTGAATCTTCGGTCCGAAGCCGTCGGAATACTTGGGCTGGCCACCGACACTCACGGTAAACAGGGTACGGCCGTGGAAGCTGTTGGTGGCGGCGATGATCTCGCACTTGTCTTCGCCGAACTTGTCGAAGGCGACGCGACGGGCCAGCTTGAAGGCGGCCTCGTTGGCCTCGGCGCCGGAGTTGCAGAAGAACACCCGCTCGGCAAAGGTGGCGTCGATCAGCTTCTTGGCCAGGCGCAGGGCCGGCTCGTTGGTGAAGACGTTGGACACATGCCAGAGGGTGTTGGCCTGCTCGGTCAGCGCGCCGACCAGGGCCGGATGACAGTGGCCCAGCACGTTCACGGCAATACCGCCGGCGAAGTCGATCAGCTCACGGCCGCTTTGATCCCATACGCGGGAACCTGCACCACGCACCGGAATAAAAGCGGCGGGGGCATAGTTGGGCACCATCACCTGATCGAAATCGGCGCGTTGTACCGGGTCGTGCTGAACGGACATCTGAGCTCTCCTGACAAGGAACACCTGCATCGGCTAGCAGGCGATGAGAAGGATTGTAGGGATTGCACCGGGGTCGGCATTGTCGCCATGCGACAACTTCTTATAGCGCCAACCCGCGATTTTCCGGGGCTTTCGCAAATGCGACAGAAAGCTTCGGGAAGGCGCAGTTTAAATGCAGGCGCGCGGCTTGGCGCGGCTTTCTGCCAAGCCTTCACTATAGTCAGGTGCACGCGCCAAGCAGCCCTGGCGGCGAACAGTTACAATGCCGCCCCACTTGCCTGTCGATGATGCCTTTATGTCCGAACCCGTCCGCCTGTCCAAACGCCTGATCGAGCTGACCGGCTGCTCGCGCCGCGAAGCCGAGCTGTATATTGCCGGCGGCTGGGTGCTGGTCGATGGCCAGGTGGTGGACGAGCCGCAGCGCAAGGTGAGCAACCAGCGTGTCGAACTGCTGCCGGACGCCGTGGCGGCGCCCGTGGAGCCGGTCACCCTGCTGCTGCATGTGCCCAGCGGCCATGCGCCGGAGCGTATGGTGGGCAGCCTCGGCCCGGACAGCCACTGGGCGCAAGACCCTGCCAACCTGCGCCCGCTGAAAAGCCACTTCAACAACCTGACCGCCTGCATCCCCCTGCAGGCCGGCGCCGATGGCCTGCACGTACTGACCCAGGACTGGCGCACTGAGCGCAAGCTCAAGGAGGACCTGGCCAAGCTGGAGCAGGAGTATGTGGTCGAGGTTATCGGCACGCTCAGTAACAGCCAGCTCAAACGCCTGAACCATGGCCTGGTCTTCAATGGCGTGGCTCTGCCGCCGTGCAAGGTCAGCTGGCAGAACGAAACCCGCCTGCGCTTCGCCTTGAAGAATCCGCAGCCCGGGCAGATCGTCTTTATGTGCAACAGCGTCGAGCTCAAGGTATTGAGCATGCGCCGTATCCGCATCGGCGGCGTCCCCATGGGCAAGGTGCCCGCCGGACAGTGGCGCTATCTGGCCGACAAGGAACGCTTCTAATCCTCTTTCCCCGCGACTGCCCCAGGCGGTCGCCCTCTTCGAGATCCTCCTCCATGCTTAATAACGACATCCTGCGCAGCCTGCGCTACAGCCTTGATATCAGTGATGGGCAACTGGCCGAGATCATCGCCCTGGGTGGCCAGCAGATCGATGCGGACAGCCTCGGCGCCCTGCTCAAGAAAGATGACGAAGAGGGCTTTGCGCCCTGCGGCGACGAGCTGATGGCGCACTTTCTCGATGGTTTGGTGTACTTCAAGCGCGGCAAGGACGATAGCCGCCCGGCGCAGCCGTTCGAGCTGCCAATCAGCAACAATGTGGTGCTGAAAAAGCTGCGGGTGGCCTTCGAGCTGAAGGAAGACGATATGCACGCCATCATGGACAGCGTCGACTGCCCGGTGTCCAAACCGGAGATGAGCGCCCTGTTTCGCAAGGCCGGGCACAGCAACTACCGGGTCTGTGGCGACCAGTTTCTGCGCAATTTCCTCAAGGGCCTGACCCTGCGCCTGCGCGACTGACCGGCCGCCACGCATGGAGGGCTATTACCCTGGCCAATAGTGCCTGTCGGATGGCAGGCAGGACGTTAGGGTAAGGGTCTCTCCCCCTTGAGGACTCGCCATGCACCCCTATTTTTCCCTGCAGGGCCGCACCGCCCTGGTCACCGGCGGCACCCGCGGCATCGGCCTGATGATCGCCAAAGCCTTTGTCGACGCCGGCGCCACGGTTTATGTCTGCGCCCGCGATGCCGAGGCCTGCGCCCAGACTGCCGCCGAGCTATCGGCCCTGGGCACCTGCCACGGCATCGCCGCCAACCTGGCCAGCGAAGAAGGCGTGCAGCACCTGGCGACACAGCTGGCGGACAACATCAGCCAGCTGGATATCCTGGTCAATAACGCCGGCACCACCTGGGGCGCCCCGCTGGAGACTTATCCGGCCAAGGCCTGGGACAAGGTCATGCAGCTCAACGTGACCTCGGTGTTTGGCTGCATCCAGCAGTTGCTGCCCCTGCTGCGCAAGGCCGGCAGCGCCGCCAACCCGGCGCGGGTCATCAATATCGGTTCGGTGGCCGGCATCAGCAGCCACGGCGAGCAGGCCTACGCCTACGGCCCGAGCAAGGCCGCCCTGCACCAGCTGTCGCGCCTGCTGGCCCGGGAACTGGTCGGCGAGCATATCAACGTCAATGTCATCGCTCCGGGGCGCTTCCCGAGCAAGATGACCCAGTTTATCGCCCAGGATGATGCGGCCATGGCCGCAGACTGCGCCCTGATTCCCATGCAGCGCTGGGGGCGGGAAGCGGAAATGGCCGCCCTAGCCATCAGCCTGGCCAGCACCGCGGGGGCTTATATGACCGGGGCCATTATCCCCATCGATGGCGGCTTCCACCTGTAAGCAGGGTAAGATGGCGGCGTTTTCCAGACGATCACACCGCCATGCCCTATTCCGTCTCACCCATCGGTTTTGTTCGCTCCTGCTTCAAGGAGAAGTTCGCCATTCCCCGTCAGCCGCAACTGGCGCCGGCCGCCCGGGGGGTGCTGGAGCTACTCGCGCCTTTCGATACGGGTGAGGCGGTGCAGGGGCTGGAGCATGTCAGCCATGTCTGGCTGCTGTTCCTCTTTCACCAGGCCCTGGAAGACAAGCCACGCTTGAAGGTGCGTCCGCCGCGTCTGGGCGGCAACCAGTCGGTCGGGGTGTTCAGCACCCGCGCCACCCACAGGCCCAACGGCATCGGCCAATCGGTGGTCAGGCTGGAGCGGGTCGAGGCCGGCAAGCTGTGGCTGTCCGGCATCGATTTGCTCGACGGCACTCCGGTGCTGGATATCAAGCCCTATGTGCCCTACGCCGATTGCATAGCCGAGGCCCGCAATGACATCGCCGCCAGCGCCCCGCCGCTGATTCCGGTCAGCTGGCAGCCACTGGCACGCCAGCAGGCCGAGCAGCATGGCCAGCGCCTGGGCGAGCCGCTGGTGGAGTTGATCGAGCAGTGCCTGGCCCAGGACCCGCGCCCGGCCTACCAGCAACCCCAGCCCGAACGGTGCTACGGCGCCCGCCTGTGGGACGTGGACGTGCACTGGCACTACCCGCAGCCGGGGCATATCTGCGTGCTGGAGTTGACCCGCAACTAGCCTTGGACAGCCCCCCCGAAGCTGCGACCCAGCCACGACCAGACAACAGGCAATACACAACACACTCACTTTTGTCTTATATTCGACGAAAATTGTATACAAAGTGAGAGCAGCATTATGCCGACCCGCCCCAATCGCCTTAACGGCCTGCGTCACCTGGCCCTGCTGGTGCCCAATCTGGAAGCCTGCGAACGTTTCTATGTGGATATTCTCGGCATGCAGGTGCTGCACCGCGCCAACCCGGATCTGGTCTACCTGACCTGCGGCAACGACAACCTGTCCCTGGGCCGCGCCTCGGTACCGAGCCACGGCGAACAGGCGGTGGATCATTACGGCTTCGTGGTCGACAGCCTCGAAGACCTGCATGCCTGGTACGACTACCTCAAGGCCCAGGGTGTGACCCTGCTCGACCGCCCCTTCGCCCATGGTGACGGCGCCCACAGCTTTCATCTGCTCGACCCGGCCGGCAACAAGGTGCAGCCGCTCTACCACCCGGCCATCTCCGGGCAGCGCTGCCGGCAGCCGGACAAATAAGCAGACCGCGCAGAAAAGGCTGGCAGTCGAAGCAGGCTTGGGCTACAGCTATGCACAGCCCCGTTGTTTGCGAGCCCGCCGATGCCCACTGCCCCCCTTGACGGCCATCCCCAGGTTCCTGTGGAGAACCTGCTGGACCTGCTGCTCGACGCCATCTGCGTGGTCGACCGGGAGGGGCGCTTTCTCTTTGTCAGCGCAGCCGGCGAGCGCCTCTTCGGGTATCGCCCGGAGGAAATGCTCGGCCGCCCGATGATCGAACTGGTGCACCCGGACGACCGCGCCCGCACCCTGGCTGCCGCCCGGGAGATCATGGACGGCGCAGCCAAGCCGGCGTTCGAGAACCGCTATGTGCGCAAGGATGGCAGCACCGTGCATATCCTCTGGTCGGCGCGCTGGTCGGAAGAAGATCAGGTGCGCATTGCCGTGGCCCACGATATCAGCGCGCGCAAGCACAGCGAGTCGCTGCAGGCCGCCCTCTACCACCTGGCAACCGCCGCCCATCAGGCGATGGATGTGGCGCAATTGTTCCAGCAGTTGCAGGACATCCTGGCCGGGCTCTTGCCTGCCAGCCGCTTTGCCCTGGCCCTGCTCGATCCGATCAGCGAGCAGCTGCAGTGGCTGGGCGAGGCGCCGGATGCCGCCAGCCGGCTGCAGGCCCGACAGCTGAGCCAGCAGGCCATGGCCTCGGCCAGCGTCCTGTGTACGGCAGCCGCACAGACGAGCGAGCAGCACTGGCTGGTGGTGCCCTGCCAGTCCCAGGCCGGTTGCCGGGGCGCCCTGCTCCTAAGCAGCCCCGCCAGCGGGCCGGCCTATAGCCACAAGGAGCAGGAACTGCTGCAGTTCGTCGCCACCCAGGTCAGCACCGCCCTGGAACGCCAGCGCATGCTCAGCCGCCTGCAGCATATGGCCCAGTACGACCAACTGACCCAGCTGCCCAACCGCGGCCTACTGCAGGACCGCCTGCACCTGGCCATGGCCCGGGCGCGGCGCGAACAACGGCAACTGGCCCTGCTGTTTCTCGACCTGGACAAGTTCAAGCTGATCAACGACAGCCTGGGCCACGCCATGGGCGACCTGTTGTTGCAACAGGTCGCCGAACGCATCCGCCTGTGCCTGCGCGAGGTGGACACGGTGGCGCGTTTCGCCGGCGACGAGTTTGTCGTGCTGCTGGAAGACTTCCACAGCAGCGATCACGCCGCCCAGGTCGCGGAGAAGATCCGCCAGGCCCTCAACCAGCCCTTCGACCTGCAGGGCTACCAGCATCCGGTGCGCCCGAGCATCGGCATCGCCCTCTACCCGGCCCACGCCAGCGACCCGCAGCAACTGCTCAACCAGGCGGACAACGCCATGTACCTGGCCAAGAAGAGCGGCGGCAATCGCCACCAGCTGGCCGACTGAATAAAAAATGCCGCTGGGCCAAGAGCCCAGCGGCATTTTGCATAGCGCTGAAGCTACCTATTTTTCCACGAAGGCGCGCTCGATCAGGTAGTCCCCCGGCTCGCCCATGCGCGGCGACACCTTGAGCCCAAAGCTGTCCAGCACCGCGCTGGTCTCATCGAGCATGCTCGGGCTGCCGCAGATCATGGCGCGATCATCCCGGGGGTTGATCGGCGGCAGACCGATATCGCGGAACAGCTTGCCGCTGCGCATCAGGTCGGTCAGGCGGCCCTGGTTCTCGAACTCTTCGCGGGTCACCGTGGGGTAGTAGATCAGCTTCTGCTTGAGTGCATCACCGAAGTACTCGTTCTGCGGCAAGTGCTCGGTGATGAACTCGCGGTAGGCCACTTCATTGACGTAACGCACGCCGTGCACCAGCACCACCTTCTCGTAGCGCTCATAGGTTTCCGGGTCCTGGATCACGCTCATAAAGGGTGCCAGGCCCGTACCGGTGCTGAGCAGGTAGAGGTGCTTGCCCGGCAGCAGGTCGTCAAGGATCAGGGTGCCGGTGGGCTTGCGGCTGACCATCAGCTCGTCGCCCGGCTTGAGGTGCTGCAACTGCGAAGTCAGCGGGCCATCGGGCACCTTGATGCTGAAGAACTCCAGGTGCTCCTCGTAGTTGGGGCTGGCGATGGAGTAGGCCCGCATCAGCGGGCGGCCATTGTCCTGCTGCAGACCGATCATCACGAACTGGCCATTCTCGAAACGCAACCCGGTATTGCGGGTGGTCTTGAAGCTGAACAGGGTGTCGTTCCAGTGGTGCACGCTGAGTACACGCTCGACATTCAGATTGCTCATGCAGGTTCCCCAAGAAGCACGGACGGTTAGGTGGTTGCGGGGGATTCTAGGCAGGCGCAGAATATCTGTTAAGTTGATTATCAAGATATAGATTATCGGTTATATAGATATGAGATTTACCCTCAGACAACTGCAGGTCTTCGTCGCGGTGGCCCAGCACGAGAGCGTGTCCCGCGCCGCCGACGCCCTGGCCCTGTCGCAATCGGCCACCAGCACCTCGTTGAGCGAACTGGAGCGACAGACCGACTGCCAGCTGTTCGACCGCGCCGGCAAACGCCTGGCGCTCAATGCCCTGGGCCTGCAACTGCTGCCCCAGGCCGTGGCCCTGCTCGACCAGGCGCGGGAAGTCGAACGCCTGCTGAGCGGGCAAAAGGGCTTCGGTGCGCTGAATCTGGGCGCCACCCTGACCGTGGGCAACTACCTGGCGACCCTGCTGATCGGCCGCTTTATGCAGCGCCACCCCGAATGCCGGGTACGCCTGCAGGTGCACAACACCGCCCATGTGGTGCAGCAGATCGCCCATTTCGAGCTGGATATGGGCCTGATTGAAGGCGACTGCCAGCACCCGGATATCGAGGTGCTGCCCTGGGTCGAGGATGAGCTGGTGGTGTTCTGCGCGCCCCAGCACCCCCTGGCCTGCCAGGGACAGGCCAGCCTGGCGGAGCTGACCCGCGAGGCCTGGATTCTTCGCGAGCAGGGCTCGGGCACCCGCCTGACCTTCGACCAGGCCATGCGCCATCACCCCGGCAGCCTGAATATCCGCCTGGAACTGGAGCATACCGAGGCGATCAAGCGCGCCGTGGAGTCGGGCCTGGGTATCGGCTGCATCTCGCGCCTGGCCCTGCGCGACGCCTTTCGCCGCGGCAGCCTGGTGGCGGTGGAAACCCCGGAGCTGGATCTGCGCAGGCAGTTCTGGTTTATCTGGCACAAACAGAAGTACCAGACCGCCGCCATGCGTGAATTTATCGAGCTGTGCCGGGCCACCACCGCCGATGTCAGCCGCAGCGACCAGATCCTGCTGCCGCCGATCGCCTGATCAGCCCAGCAGAATAATCGCCCAGACCGCCGCGATCAGGGTCAGGGCGCAGAACTGGGCGGCGCTGCCCATATCCTTGGCATTCTTTGACAGCGGATGGCGCTCCAGGGAGATACGGTCGATGGCCGCCTCCAGGGCCGAGTTGAGCAGCTCGACGATCAGCGCCAACAGGCATACCCCCACCAGCAGCGCCCGCTCCACGGCACTGACCGGCAGCCAGAAAGCCAGGGGAATCAGCAGCAAGTTGATCAGCAACAGCTGGCGGAAGGCCGCTTCGCCGACGAAGGCGGCGCGCAGACCGGCCAAGGAATAGCCGGCGGCATTGAGGATACGTTTAAAGCCGGTCTGGCCCTTGAAAGGCGACATCGAACAGATCCCAGGCAGAAAGGCCCGGCAGGCTAAAGCATATGCCGGGCAATTGCATCAACTTGCCGGAACCGACTCCAGTTGCTGCAGCAGCAGCGCCGCCTGGGTCCGGGTGCGCACCCCAAGCTTGCGGAAGATGGCGGTGACATGGGCCTTGACCGTGGCCTCGGAGACACTCAGTTCATAGGCGATCTGCTTGTTCAGCAGGCCATCGCAGACCATGGTCAGCACCCGGAACTGCTGCGGCGTCAGGCTCGCCAGGCCGGCACTAGCGGCCTTGGCCTCGGCGCTCAGGGCGCTGGCATCCTCGCTCTGCTGCGGCCACCAGACCTCGCCATCGAGCACCTGGCGCACCGCCTGCTGGATGGTTTCCAGGGCGCTGGACTTGGGAATAAAGCCGCTGGCGCCGAATTCCCGGGCCCGGGTCACCACCGCTGCCTCCTCCTGGGCGGAGACCATGACCACGGGGATCTGCGGGTACTGGCCACGCAGCAGCACCAGGCCGGAAAAACCGTAGGCGCCAGGCATATTGAGGTCGAGCAGCACCAGGTCCCAGTCGGTCTTCTGCGCCAGCTGGGCTTCCAGCTCGGCGATGCTGGCGGCTTCCACCAGCCGTACATCGGGCCCCAGCCCCAGGGTCAGGGCCTGTTGCAGGGCGCTGCGAAACAGCGGGTGATCGTCGGCAATCAGGATTTCAAAAGCGGCCATGGCAGATCCTGTTCTTGTTATTTATGGGGCCAGCCGCGCTGACCCGGGCAAAAAGCGCCCCAGCATGCCGAGACGTGACGGGGTGGTCAAGTTCGATACTTTGCGGCAAAGTCGCCGCTTTGCCCACACGAGTATAGAAAATGCGAAGCAACAGTCTGCGCGCTGACCTCCTGATGCTGCTGACAGCCATGATCTGGGGTTCGGTATTTGTCGCGCAACGCCTGGGCATGGATGCCATCGGCCCCTTCCTCTACACGGGCCTGCGCTTCGCCCTAGCGGTGATCGTGCTGCTGCCGATCATCCACTGGCTGGAAAAACGTAACCGCCAGAGCGCCCCTGTGGCCAAACTCAACCGCCAACTGCTGCGTGGTGGCGTGCTGATGGGCCTGGCCCTGGCGCTGGGCATCAATCTGCAACAGGTGGGCCTGCTGTTTACCACGGTGACCAACTCCGGCTTTATCACCGGCCTGTATGTGATAGTCGTGCCGCTGCTGGGCCTGTTTATCGGCCACAAGACCGGCCTTGGCATCTGGCTGGGGGCCTGTCTGGCGGTGGTGGGCATGTTCCTGCTTAGCGTCGGTGAGGGCTTTGTGGTCGCCTCCGGCGACTGGCTGCAACTGGCCGGCGCCTTTGTCTGGGGCGTGCATGTGCTGCTGGTGGGATTCTTCGCCAGCCGTCACGATCCGCTGCGTCTGGCCGTGGTGCAGTTCGCCACCTGCGCGCTGATCAGCCTGGCCCTGGCCCTGGTGCTGGAAGAGATCCGCCTGGAGGCCATTCTGGCCGCCGGCCCGGCCCTGCTCTATGGCGGCATTCTCGGCGTGGCCGTGGGCTTTACCCTACAGGTGGTGGCACAGAAGGACGCCATTGCCTCCCACGCGGCGATCATCTTCTCCCTGGAAGCGGTGTTCGCCGCCATCGCCGGGGCCTGGATGCTCGGCGAGTCGCTGGATCTCAAGGGTTACTTCGGCTGCGCGCTGATGTTTGCCGGCATGCTGCTGGCCCAGCTCTGGCCGCGCAAGCTGCCCCTGGCAGCAGTACCGGCGCCTGTGCAACCGGTGCTTACAGAAATGCCTGCAAACGGCGGTGCAGTTCATCGTCCAGGTCCAGGCTGAGCTGGCGCTTGGCCGCCAGATAGTGCTGGCTGAACACATCCAGATAGGCGTCCAGCGCCTCGGCCGCGCGCTGATCGCCGGCCAGTTCCAGGCATAGCGCGGCTACCTCGGCGGTACACAGGTGGTCGTCGCGCTTGGAGCGACGCAGGCGATAGCGCGACAGCTGCTCGGGCTGCAGGCTGAGTACCGGCAGGCCATCCAGATAGGGGCTCTTGCGGAACATCTTGCGCGCCTCGGTCCAGGTGGCGTCCAGCAGCACGAACAGCGGCCTTTTGCCGGGCGCCGGGCGCACCTCGCTGACCACCCGCTCGGGCGCTGCATATTCACCGGGAAACACCAGATAAGGCTGCCACTGCGGGTCGCTCAGCAGGGCCGGCAAGGCGGCATCCACCTCGACGCGCGACCAGCCAAAGGCCGTGGTATCGGCCACCACGTCGGCGATCAGCCAGCCGGTATTGCTCGGCTTGAGCGCCTCCACGTCATGCATCAGCAAACAGACGGCCGCCTGGGCCTCGACCCGAGGGCGCCAGGCACACAGGCAATGACTGGGAATCACCCGGCACTGCGGGCAACGCTGGGATTTGCTGCCCCGGGCGACAAAGGGTTTGACGCTGCGGGCCAGACGGGCGGCGCGCAACCGGGCAACGGCATGACTCATGGACCAGACACCTGGAGGGCAAGGGATGGCGAATTCGCGGGGGCGCGCAGTCTAGCAAACCCGCGGCTGTTGCCGCGAAAAATGCCGGCAGCCCACGGGCATGGCCGCTACCAGACATGGCCGCTAAGATGGGCAGGACTGAACCGCACGCCCTGCTTCGGGGTCGAAGCGCTCAACCGCTACTGGAGAACGCCATGCTACGCCTGACTCTACTACCCCTGGCCCTGGCTCTGCCCCTGCTGGCCCAGGCCAGCAGCCTGCAAGACTTCGAACTGAACCAGTTGCTGGCGCAGGTGGCCCGGGAAAGCAGCCAGGGCACGCCGCGGGCGATCAATGCGGACATTCTCGACCAGGGCTACAGCGTGGAGGGCCACGAACTGATCAACCACCTGAGTGTGCGCAGCGAACATGCCGGACAGATGCGCGGCAACCCTGACCTGGTGCGCGCCCAGCTGGCCGAAAGCGTGTGCCGCAACCCGGGGTTTCGCCGGCTGATGGCCCAGGGCGCGACGCTGCGCTACGAATTCAGCGAATACAAAAGCAACCGCCCGGTGACCCGCGAGCGGTTCAGTAAAAGCGACTGCGGCCTGGAATGACTCAGCCGCTGCTTTGCCGGCTGCGGCGCTGTTCGTCGTCAGCGCGCAGATCCGCCAGCAGAGCCTCCATATAGTGCGAGCGCCTGACGCCACCTTCCAGGCGCCTGACGCACTCATCCTCCAGGCTCAACTGATTGCTGCGGGCCGCCTGTTGCAACAGGCGGTATAGCTCCAGCTCCACATCCAGGGTCAACTTAGGCATACCTGCCCCTCCCGTCCCGGCGGCATGGCCCCCTTGGCCATGGCGCGTTACCGCTTTAACGCAAGCAGTGCGGATCGCCCTGCCCTTGCAACACGGCCAACTCCTCGGCCTGCAGCAGGCTTTCCAGCGGCAGGCGGCGCAACTCGGCGACGGCCTGCAGCACATGGGCCCAGCTGGCGCGGTTGGCAAACAGCATGCCGGCCTCATCCAGGGTGCCACCACGGTTGCAGTAGCCCAGTACGCGGTTATGCGCCGCCTCACCCAGAATAGGCCACAGGTGGCCACGCGCCACTTCGGGGCGCATATGGGTGAGCAACACCCGCTGCCGGCACGCCGCAGGGAACAGACGCTCGGCCGTGGCGGCATCGACCACGGCCGACTGCTCCCAGTGATCGCGTGGCGCACGGAAACGCCCTGGCTCCTGTAAGTAAACCAGACGCCAGGCCAAGCCGGCGGCGCTCAGACGAGCGGCAGCGCGCTGCATCTCGGCCAGCTGGTAGCTGCCGTTGGCGATCAGCAGCAGTGGCTGCTCTCCGGGCGCTTCGGCCAGGACGATGGCGCCGTCCCGGGCCAGCTGCTCGGCCTGCGGCGCGGTCAACAGCGAGGGCCGCTCGCGCTTGGGGATGACCATGCAGGCCAGGCTGCCGCGGCTCTGGTAGATGCCCGGTAGCAGGGCCAGGGCCGAGTTGTGATCGGCCGGAAACAGCACCCGGACCATATCGCTCATTTCCCCCAGCAGGGCCTCGCAGAAGCCGGTGTCCTGGTGCGACTGCTGGTTCTTGCCGTTCTCCCAGGTATGGGAGGTGGCCACCAGGGGCCAACCGAGCCAGCCGGCCGGGCGACCGACCTCCTTCTGCTGACGGGCAAAGATCAGGCTCTGGCGCACGGCGCCGAGCATCTTCACGCAGAAAGCTTCGTAGCTGGCCACCAGATTGAGGCCGCCCTGGTTGGCCAGACAGGCCGAAACCACCGCCTCCTCGTTCAGCGCGGTGATCACGGCGCCATCCAGCGCCTCCAGTTCGTTCTCCGGGCTGATCACCCGGTGGCGCAGAGCCTTGAGCACACCACCCAGGCGGTTGCTGGCCAGCTCGTCGGGGTTGCCCACCCGTGGGCGCAACTGTGGGTTGGCCTTGACCAGATCGACGAAGAAGCGATCCAGGGCCGCCATGGGCGAGCAGGCCTGGTCGACATAGTGCAGCGCAGGCAGCTGCGGCAGCTGCGGCTCGCGTCGGGCCAGCAGGTGATCGCGCTCCGCCGGCCGCCCAGGGCGGTCTGCAAACAGGGCACAGGCCTGGCGCAGTTCGTCCTCGGGCACCCATAGCTGGGCCGCATGCTGATTGAACAGGGCCCTGGCCGCCGCATCAAGATGAGGGCTGGCCGGCAGTGGCAGGTTGTGCGCGGCGTTGCTGCCGGCACCATAAAAGCCGAAACCCTTGGTGGTTTCGGCAATGCCATAGGGCATCGGCAGCGGGTAACCGATCACGCCGTTGTGCAGCTCCTGCACCCGATGCGCCAGGCGCTGTTCCATCTCCCACAGGGCGCAGGCGAAGGCCGCCGGGTCACGGCCATCGAAGCTTATGGGGTCGAAGCCGCACTGACGCAGATGGGCGCGGAAATCCTCCAGGCCGTCCGGGGTGCCCAATTGGGTACGCTGCTCGATACGCCGCCCGTTGGCGATCATCACCGGCAGGGCCAGGCCACAGTCTTCGGCGCGCCACCAACGCGGCATCCAGTCGCTGCCACGCTGCTCCTCGGCCGCGCCATCGGAGAGGAAGGCCACCAGTTTCTCCCCCGGCAGCGGCATATGGGTGTACTGCAACTCGGCAAAACCCAGGTAGCCACCTTCGGCAATGCCGCCAGCCGTGTGCGGGTTGACATGGCTGCCCAGGGGCACGCCGACCTGGCCCTGGGCGTTCTGCGCGTAGCTGTAGAAATCCGTCACCAGCTGGCTGGCACCGGCCTCGCTGAAGGGGTAGCGCCGGGCCTGCTCGGGATGCTGGTTGGCCACCAGCAGGTTGAGCGCCTCGATGGCCGCCACGCAGTGGCCCTGGCCCATCAGCCAGCCGCGGGTTTCCCCCGTCAGGCTGTTCAGCGCCAGGTAACCGGCATAGGCCGGCACCATGTTCAGGGCACCGCCGGTATGGCCCTCCGGCACCGGCTTGAAATCCTCGGCCTGCAGCGGCTGGCCATCCAGACGAACGCGCCGGGCGTAGGTCATATGCACCACCAGCCACAAGCCCGCGGCGCTCAAACGATCGAGGGCAATCAGCTGCCGGTAGACGCTGGCCAGATCGGGCTGACGGCCGCCCTGCACCAACTGATGGGCCAGACGATAGACCGCCGCGCAGGTCTGCGGGCTATGCTTGAAGGGACCATAGCCCTGCTGCCACTGGGCAAACA
>Ga0209207_1000556_pt1 | contig 22119 bp, 17 predicted proteins | sample SaghotsprinmetaG_FD_184140 | JGI IMG/M metagenome (GOLD analysis project Ga0209207, IMG submission 184140) | Hot spring microbial communities from South Africa to study Microbial Dark Matter (Phase II) - Sagole hot spring metaG (SPAdes) (version 3) | ecosystem: Environmental > Aquatic > Thermal...
TCCAAGGCCAACGCTACATCCTCCAGACGGGTGGGCAGCCGCGCTATGCGCTACGGGGGGAGACGCTCAGCGTGGTGAGCTACCCCGACGGGCGCATCGAGCTCGTGCGCGGCGAGGAAGTCTTGCCGTTCAAGGTATTCGATGCGGTAAGGCCCTTGCCGGAACCCGCGGATGACAAGACCCTCAACGTCCGCGTCGATGAGCTGCTCAAACGGCGCCGCTGGTCGGATAAGTCCCGCCCAGCCCCCAACCACCCCTGGCGGTGTTATCCCGCAGCCGCGCCCTCAGGGGCTGGCCAATTGGCCAGCCCCTGAGGGCCAACCCAGACGCATATCGACCGGACATTTCTATCTTGCCCAACTACCGGACATTACTAAATTGCCTTGACAGGCGGAGGGCTAGCCGCATACCGCCAGCGCCATGGGCCAGGAGGCTTCCAGGCGGCGCAGGGTTTCCGCGCGGCCGAGCGCTTCCAGGGTGAGGTCGATGGCGGGGGTCTGGGCGGTGCCGAACACCAGGAGGCGCAGCGGGATGCCGATCTGGCCCATCTTCAGGCCATGCGCCTTGGCGGTGTCCTTGAGCAGCTGGCCGAGGCTGGCCGCCTGCCATTCGGCTTCGGCCAGCGCCGCGCGCAGGGCCTCGATGGCGGGCAGGGCCGCGCCGGGCAGTTTTTCGCGCAATTCATCCACGGCCGGCTCATTGTGGCGGTAGAAGATCTGGCTGGCGTCGGCCAGTTCCTGGACGGTGGTCGCACGCTCCTTGAGCAGGCCCATCAGGCCGGACAGGTCCGGTCCCTGTTCCGGGTGGATGCCGCGCTCGACCAGGAATGGGCGCACCAGGCCGGCGAGGCGGTCGTTGCCGGCTTCCTTGAGGTACTGCTGGTTGAGCCAGGTCAGCTTTTCCTGGTTGAAGCGCGATGCGGCGTGGCTGACGCCGGAGAGGTCAAACCAGTCGACGAACTGTTCGAGGCTGAATTTCTCGTCGTCGCCATGGCCCCAGCCGAGGCGGGCCAGATAGTTGAGCAGGGCTTCGGGCAGGTAGCCGTCGTCGCGGTATTGCAGCACCGAGACCGCGCCATGCCGCTTCGACAGGCGCTCGCCATCGTTGCCGAGGATCATCGGCACATGGGCATAGGTGGGGATGGGGGCGCCCAGGGCGAGCAGGATGTTGATCTGGCGCGGGGTGTTGTTGACGTGGTCGTCGCCGCGGATGACGTGGGTGATGCCCATGTCCCAGTCGTCCACCACCACGCCGAAGTTGTAGGTGGGGATGCCGTCGCCGCGCAGGATCACCAGGTCGTCGAGCTCGCTGTTGGCGACGGTGATCGGACCCTTGATCCGGTCCTCGAAGTTGACCACGCCGGTCTGCGGCGTCCTGAAGCGCAGCACCGGCGTGACGCCCTCTGGCGGGGGCGGCAGGGTCTTGCCCGGTTCCGGCCGCCAGCGTCCATCGTAGCGCGGCTTCTCGCCGCGGGCCCGCTGCGCTTCGCGCAGGCTGTCAAGCTCTTCCTTGCTGGCGTAGCAATAATAGGCCCAGCCGGAGTCGATCAATCGTTGCGCCACTTCGCGGTACCGCTCCAACCGCCGCATCTGGTAGAACGGCCCTTCGTCCCAGTCGATGCCCAGCCAGGACAGTCCGTCGAGGATGGCGCGCTCCGATTCCAAGGTGGAGCGTTCCTGGTCGGTATCCTCGATGCGTAACACGAACTGGCCGCCGTGCTTGCGGGCATAGGCCCAGGAGAACAGCGCCGTGCGGGCGCCGCCGATGTGCAGGTAGCCGGTGGGAGAGGGAGCGAATCGAGTGCGGATCATCGTGGGTGAAACGCTGGATGCGAAAACTGGGATTTTACTGGAGCCGACCGCCGGCCACAGCGTCCGGACGGAATGAAAATGTATTTGACCCCGGCGCATCGAACCCATAGAATGGAGGGCTTCATTCGGGCGGCTAGTCTCAGTGGTAGAGCGCTCCCTTCACACGGGAGAGGTCACAGGTTCAATCCCTGTGCCGCCCACCAGCCTCGCAACCCCGGCGAATCCAGGATCCGCCGGGGTTTTTCACGATCGGGGTTTCACGATCATGCCCAGCACGCCAGACCCGCTTCGCGTCATGCCGCCCGGCCTCCAGCCGCCGCCCGCGGATCTCGTCGCGCGGGACGTGGCCGCCGCCCTGGCCGAGGACATCGGTCCCGGCGACCTCACCGCAGCCCTGATTCCGGCCCAGGCCCGGGCACATGCGGTGGTGATCAGCCGCGAGGCGGCAGTCCTGGCCGGGGCGCCCTGGTTCGAGGCGGTGTTCCATGCGCTCGATCCGGCCATCGAGGTGGACTGGCTGGCGCATGATGGCGCGCCGGTGGAGGCGGGCCAGACCCTGTGCACACTTGCCGGACCGGCGCGCGCCCTGCTCAGCGGCGAACGCAGCGCGCTCAACTTCCTCCAGACCCTGTCCGGCGTGGCGCGCGAGACCCGGCGTTACGTCGATGCCGTGGCGGGAACACGGGCGCGCATCCTCGACACCCGCAAGACCCTGCCCGGCCTGCGCCAGGCCCTGAAATACGCGGTGCGCTGCGGCGGCGGCGGCAACCACCGGTTCGGCCTGTTCGACGGCATCCTCATCAAAGAAAACCACATCGCCGCCGCCGGGGGGATCGCCCCGGCCCTGGAAGCAGCGTTCAGGCTCTCGCCTACGGGGGTGTTCGTGCAGATCGAGGTGGAGAGCCTGGCGCAACTGGAAGAGGCCCTGGCCGTCGGCGCGCGCCTGGTGCTGCTCGACAATTTCGATCTCGACGGGCTGCGCGCGGCGGTGGCGCTCAACGCCGGCCGTGCCGAGCTGGAGGCCTCGGGCGGGGTGGACCTCGAACGGGTGCGCGCCATCGCCGAGACTGGGGTGGACCGCATCTCGGTCGGCGGTCTGACCAAGAACGTGCGCGCGGTGGACCTGTCCATGCGTTTTGCCGATGGATCGCGTCTGGATTCACGATGTCCGCCATCGCACGATGCATTGCTGCTCACCCACAGCGAGATCAGCGAGCGTGATTTCCAGGCCTGAAGCATGGCCTATACCGGGCTCAGCGCCGAGAACAAGGGGCTCCTGCTGCATGACCAGGCGGTTGAACCCAGATTGTCCATTCGGCGGCCCTTTGGGCCTACGCGCGCGCTGGCGGACGGAGCGCAGCGACCGAGAAAACGAGCGCAGCGCGTTTCAGCGAAGCCAACCTTCAGGTCATGCCGGAGCTTCATCTCAAATCGATCGGCGAAGGCGGGTATCGGCGCAGCCGATGTGAAGCGGTGCGGCTGGAGCCAACACCGCGCAACACAGCCGATGGCCCACCGCGGTCGTTTTTCAACAGCCTGTTACGGCACCCGGGCCGAATTCGACCCGTTCTCCATGTCGGGCGCCCGTGCCCTGCGTTCGGGCCGGAACTGATCCCGAACTCAGGGCCTGGATTCGCTTCGGGCCGCATCCAGTGCGGCCACCAGCCTCGACAGGGCATCGGCAGAGGTGCTGTCGAGCGCGTGCAGGCGGGCCCCTTCGTTCGGGCTGGGCGGCAGGTAGCGGGCGAGTTGCGCCTCGAGCACCGTGCTGTCGGCATCGGATGGATCCTTCCCTTGCGCGCCACGTTGCATCAGGCGCTGGCGTATGCGTTCGATGGGCGCGGTGACGGCGATGAGCTCGGCGCGCAGACCGTGCCGGGCGGCCAGGGCGATGAAGCGGGCGCGCAATGCGCGATCGAGGAATGTGGCATCGACGATCGCCGTGTATCCAGCGGCCAGCAGGACGTCGGCCAGGTTCTCCAGGCGCGCGAAGGTGGCCGCCGTGGCCGCGCTGGTGTAGATGCGCGCGCTTTGTTCTTGCGTGGCCGGGGTCTCCGGGAGCAGGCCGTGGATGCGTTTGCGTTCGACATCAGAGCGCAGGCGGATCGCGCCCAGGGCCTCGACCAGTCGTTCCGCCACCCAGCTCTTGCCGCTGCCGGAGAATCCGTGCATCAGCCACAGGGCGGGACGAGGCGCGGCGGCAATGTGATCGGCGAGCGCGATATAGCGCCCGAATTCGGCCGCCGCCGATGCATCGTCGTGCTGGCGGGCGCGGATGGCGGCGATCTTGGCGCGCACCATGGCGCGGTATGTGGCGTAAAAGCGCAGTCCCGCCATGCCCAGGTAATCGCCGCTGCGGGCGAGGTACTGGTCCGTGAAGCGCCAGGCCAGCCCCGCCTCGCCGCGCGCCAACAGATCCATGTACAGGAAGGCCACCTCGCTGATCGGGTCGATGTGGCGCAGCTCGGGGCTGAATTCGAGGGCGTCGAAGATCAGGGGCGCATCCTTGACCCAGGCGATGTTGCCCAGATGCAGGTCGCCGTGGCATTCACGGATGTGGCCTTCATCCTTGCGGCGCTGGAAATGCGCCGAAAGGCGGCTGAACTCGGCCTCGGTCCAGGCGGCCAGAATTTGCAGCCGGGCCTGGGCCGGATCGTCCGGCGGCCACAGGCGCTGAATGTGTGAAAAATTGTCGCGCGCCGGTTGCATCACCGCCACGGGGTCGCCGAATGGGTTCGGTGTGGCCAGGGGAGGTAGATGGGCATGAAATTCAGCAATGCGCCGGGCGATTGCGTCGATCTGCGCCGAGGTCAGATTCGCGGCCCGATCCAGCGTGGCCTCGGCGGCAAATGCGTGCATGCGCACCGCCCATTCGACGGGCTCGCCCTCGCCCTTGAAACGCATCCCCCGGGGGCCGGCGTAGAGCGGCGCCACATCGATGTAGATCTCGGGCGCCAGGCGCCGGTTCAGGCGCACCTCCTCGGCGCAATAGAATCGGCGTCGTTCCAGTGTGCTGAAATCGAGAAAGCCCAGGTCGACCGGCTTTTTGATCTTGTAGGCGTATGCGCCGGCAAGCAGCAGCCAGGAGATGTGCGTTTCGATGAGCCGCACCGTGTCCACCGGCGGTTCATGGGCGGCGGGATCAAGCAGGGGGGCGAGGCACTCGGGCAGGGCAGGCATGTTCGGCGGTGCGGCAGCGGGTGAGCTCAGTGTGGTGCATCGGCCCGCGCTGCGCAAGGACGGACGTGCCGCCCCCGTGGCCGGCCCACCCCGTGCCATTCCAGCCGGGCGGGTTTCGATTTCATCCTTCAGAATGCGCGCGCGAGGCCGATACCTACCTCGGCGCCACGCTCCTCGCTGCGCTTGACCCAGATCTGGCGGCCATCGCGGAATTCGCCGCGCAGGCCGGCGACCCGCTTGAGTTCCCGGGTCTGGATGTCGGTCTCGCTCAGCACCAGCCGGATGCTGCCCTGGCGGCCTTCGCTGAGGCGGGTGAATTCGGCTTCGCTGGCGGGCAGGCGACCCTGGCCGGCGTTGAGGAATGCGAGCAGCATGGCGGCATATACGGTGGTGTTCATGGTGGGCTCCGATCTCGGGTTGAACGGGCCGGCGGGTCTTCACGAGCCTGCCGGAGTCGATCCAAGCTTAGGGCCGGGGCCGGGGCGGAGGAATGAACCGGGTTTCGACCGGGTGGGCCCACTGAATGGGCCAACCGGGTTGGGGCGCCCCGCCCCACACCAACCGGGTTGGTGTCGGCGGCCGCTGCCGCCGGCTATCTTGACGGCGTGAATCCGTACCGAATTGCACGCAATCGAACGTGAAAGGAAGCCAGATGTCCTTCTTGCAGCTGAAATGGAGCGAATACAGCCGCCAGCCCAACCCGCCCCGTCGCTACAGCAGCGCGCGCGAGTTCGAGGCCGACTGGGTGAGTGGCCTGCGCCGTCGCCATGGCCTGTCGCAGGAGGCCCTGGCGAACCTGGCCGGGGTTTCGGTGACCACGGTGCAGAACTGGGAGAACCCGCAAAGCCGCAAGGCGATCGCGCCGCACAACCAGGACCGCCTGCGCGACATTGAGCGCGAGCTCTGGATCGGCGCCCATGTCACCGTGATCGATCCCTGTCCACCGCACATCCGTGCCCTGTATGAGCTGATGCGCGCCAACCGGGACGACAGCGCCCAGGCCCTGGCGGAATACCTGATCGGCATGCTCGACCTGAAGGGGGGCGAACGCGCTCGCCTCCTGCACTGGGCGGGATTGGCATACAGCATCGCCGACCCGGCCTCGGCACGTGCCCGCGAACTGGAGACCGCCGCCCTGGCGGCCCTGGGCGCGGACGATGCGCCGTTGGCCGCGGCGATCGAGAACGAGATTCTCGGCAGCCAGTTCGAGGATCTCATGCGTCTGCCGGTAGGCCCGGTGCGGCGTGAGAAGGGCTACCAGATCATGCTCGCCTGCGATCGCCTGTTCGGACGCGATCCGCAGCCGGCCTACAAGTGGAACGCCCTTGAAGTGGCTTGCCGCGCGCCCTTGCCGGAAACGGAGATGCGGCGCCTGATCGGCGATCTGGAATCCTTGCTGGGGCCGGGTCGGGTGCGGCAGCGTATCCTCAACGAGACGCCCTACCAGGCGGCGCGCGCGGTGCTGATCGCGCCGCAATCGATCAATTGAGTTCAGTCAGGGGAATTCGAGTGAAAAACTTCACGACGCATTTCAGGCGCCCCCGGCTGATCCTGGGGCTCATCGCGATGCTGCTGCTGGACATGGCGGGCGCACAGGCCACGCCATTGCAGGCGGGGAGCGCGGGCGCACAGCCTTTGGCCCCGGCCGCTGTCCTCGTTCAAGCGCAAGGCGTCACGGTCCGCGTCGCCTGGGACCGGGTCGGCGCGCCGGTGAACGGCATCCAGACCACGGTCTGATGGCGTGCGGGTCCTGCACCCGCACGCCATCAGCGCGGTGTTTCTTCGAAGCGCAAGGTGGTGCGCAGCACCCCTTCGAACAGGGTGTCGAAACCGATCTCGCGCTCGCCGCGCCAGATGCGGAAGCCCGGCTGTTCATCCGGTTCGCTGGCGACGAAACGCAGGCGGTTGGTCTCCAGGGTCACCGCCATCGACACCCGGATGGCATAGTAACCGTCGAGGAAACGGCGCATGTAGGGCCCGTTGCGCAAGGCCCAGAGGCCGTCCGCTTCGCGCTTGAGCGCCAGGGTGAGGCCGCTGACGCAGACTTGCGCATTCGCCCGGATGTCCTTCATCTGCACGCTGCTGTTTTCGATCCAGACGCGACCAACGTTGCGTGCCGATTCCAGCTTCAGCTCGCGCATCGTCGCGGCGCCGTAGACGATCTGCGCATCCGGCACTGGGTCGATGTTCTCGTGGCATTGCCGCATCCGGACCCAGCCGCTGGCGAGACTGTCTTCGTCCAGGGTGATGTGGTTGCGGAAATGGTGCACCGCACGCCCCGGGGGCGGCGCGTCCAGAAAATGCAGCTTGCCCAGGTTGACGCTGGCGGTGCCGCGCAGGAAGGCTTCGTCGGTGTCGTATGCCGCCGCAGGCGGGGCGAGCAGGGCGATGCAGCACAGCCATGCCGGTGAACGCACTTTGGCCGGTGTCACAGGCTGTTGAAAAACGTGGCGAGGATGGCCCGATGCGAGGCGCGTGGAGCGCAGCGACCGAGACAGATCAAATCGATCGGCGAGGGAGCGCAAACGAAGTTTTAGCTTGCGCTGAAACTTCGTTTTAGCTTGCGCTGAAACTTCGTTTTGGCTTGCGCTGAAACTTCGTTTTGGCGAAGGCTCACATCGGCGCAGCCGATGTGAAGCGAAGCGGCCGGAGCCCACACCGCGCAACACAGCCGATGGCCCACCGCAGTCGTTTTCCAACAGCCTGGTCATGCTCAGCGTTTCCTGGGCGGCAGGAGGTCGGTGATCGTGCCCTCGGCCATCTCGGCGGCGAAGCACAGCGTCTCCGACAGCGTCGGGTGGGCGTGGATGGTGAGCCCGATGTCCTCCGCCGTGGCGCCCATCTCGATGGCCAGCACGGCCTCGGCCAGCAACTCTCCGGCATTGATGCCGACGATGCCTGCGCCGAGCACCCGGCCGCTCGCCTTGTCCAGGATCAGCTTGGTCAGCCCCTCGGTGCGGGCGATGGACAGGGCGCGGCCGCTGGCGACCCAGGGGAAGGCGCCCTTCTCGATCTCGATGCCCTTCTGCCTGGCCTCGTTCTCGGTGAGTCCTACCCAGGCCACCTCGGGGTCGGTGTAGGCTACCGAGGGGATCGCCATGGCCTGGAACTCCACCTTGTGACCGCAGATCACCTCGGCCGCGACCTTGCCCTCGTGCACCGCCTTGTGCGCCAGCATGGGCTGGCCGACGATGTCGCCGATGGCGAAGATGTGCGGCACGTTGGTACGCATCTGCCGGTCCACGGCGATGAAACCGCGTTCGTCCACCGCCACCCCGGCGGCCTCGGCGCCGATCGCCTTGCCGTTGGGACGGCGGCCGATGGCGACCAGGACACGGTCGAACACCTGTCGTTCCTCGACCTCGCCGGTCTTCAGGGTGACGTGGATGCCGTCCTTCTTCGCCACCATGCCGGTCACACCGGTGTTGAGCCGGATCGCCTCGAAGCGTTTTTCCATGCGCTTGGCGAGCGGTTTGACCAGATCGGCATCGCAGCCCGGGATGAGCTGGCCGCCCAGCTCGACCACGGTCACCTTCGAGCCCAGGGCGTCATACACCGTGCCCATCTCTAGGCCGATGATGCCGCCGCCGATGACCAAGAGGCGCTTCGGCACGTGGGTGAGCGCCAGCGCCCCGGTCGAATCCATGACCCGCTCATCGTCCGGCTGGAAGGGCAGTTTGATCGCCTGCGAGCCGACCGCGATGATGGCGTGGTCGAATGAAACGGTTTGCGTTCCCTCGGCCGTCTCCACGGTGAGCTGGTGCGGGCCGCTGAAGGCGCCCTTGCCCTGCACCACGGTGACGTTGCGTTGCTTGGCCAATGCTGCGAGACCGCCGGTGAGCTTGCCGACCACGTCGTTGGCCTTCCAGTCGCGCAGTTTGGCCAGATCGAGCTTGGGCTTGCCGAAGCTGACGCCGTGGGCGGCCATCTCCTCGGCCTCGGTGATGACACGGGCGGCATGCAAGAGCGCCTTGGACGGGATGCAGCCGACGTTGAGGCAGACCCCGCCCAGGGTCGGGTAGCGCTCGACCAGCACCACCTTCCTGCCCAGGTCGGCGGCGCGGAAGGCCGCGGTGTAGCCGCCAGGGCCGGCGCCGAGCACCAAGACCTCGGCGTGCAGGTCCGCCTTTGCCTTTCCCACTGCGAGAGGGCCCGGATCAGGGGGGGGCGCTGGGGTGGGCGAGGCGCTTGCGGACGCCGAGGTCTTTCCCTCTTCCGCGAAGGGGGGCGAGGCCTCGGCCTTGAGCAGCAGGATCGATGCCCCCTCCGACACCTTGTCGCCGACCTCGAGCAGGACCTTCTCCACCACGCCCGCCTGCGGGCAGGGGATGTCCATGGCGGCCTTGTCCGATTCCACGGTGATCAGGGCCTCGTCCTTGCCGACGCTGTCACCGGCCTTGACCATGATCTCGATGACCTCGACATCCTTGAAGTTTCCGATGTCGGGGACCTTGATTTCGATTGCTTGAGTCATTGTTGGCTTGTCCGTCTGGTTGCGTGAGGCCGATGCCCCGGGGCCCATCCCAAGCCTGATGGGGCGGCCACAGGGCGGCACATTATCTCCGGATTTCGGCCCGCCGGGATGAGGCTGGAGAGGATGCGGAGTGTCGGGGCTTACCAATCCTTGGTCTGGGTGGACTGACGCCAGCGGGCGATCCAGTCCTCGGCGGGTTCCGGTCGGCCGTAGTGATAGCCCTGGCGGATGACCCCTTTGCGGTCGTCGAGGAATGCCGCATGGCTGGCATTCTCCACGCCTTCGGCGACCACATTGAGGTGCATGTGGCGGGCGATGGCGAGGATGACGTCGACCAGGGCGGCATCGTCGGGGTCGCTGGGCGCGTCCATGACGAAGGTCTTGTCGATCTTGAGTTCGTGGATGGGCAAGCGCTTGAGATAGGCGAGCGAGGAATAGCCGGTGCCGAAATCGTCGATCGAAAAATGGATGCCGAGCGCGGCAAGCTCGTTCATCTTGTCCACTACGTCATTGAGGTTGTCGATGACCAGGCCCTCGGTGATCTCCAGGGTGAGATAGCGGGGATCGGCGCCGCTGGCGGCGAGCAGGTCGCTGACCCAGGGCACGAAGCCGTTGCGGCGGAAATGGCGCGGGCTGATGTTGACCGCCAGGCGCAGGCTGAGACCGTGGGCGATGGCTTTGGCGATCAGATGGCTGGCTCCGGCGAGCACCCAGCCGCCCAGCTCGACGATCAGGTCGGATTCCTCCGCCAGCGGCACGAACACGCTCGGCGGCAGAAGGCCGCGCTGCGGGTGCTGCCAGCGCACCAGGGCCTCGGCGCCGACCAGGCGGCCGTCGGGATCGACCTGGGGTTGCAGGAACAGACGCAATTCGTTATTGGCGATCGCCTGACGCAGTTCGTTCTCGATGCGGTAACGCAGCGCCGCGGTCTCGCCCATGCCGGTTTCGAAGAACGCGGTCTGGTTGCCGCCCGCCGCCTTGGCACGGCGCAGCGCCGTGTCGGCGCGGGCGAGGGTGGCGACCGGGCTGTCGTCGTCAGCCTCCGGGAACAGGGTCACCCCGAGGCTGATGCTGATGTTGAGTTCCTCGCCGAGGATGTCGAAGGGCGCTTTGAGCCGGCCGTGCAGGCGTTCGGTGGTGGCGATGAGGCGATGACCGAGACCCGTGTCGCCTGAGTTGATGTCCGACAGCAGGATGGCGAACTCGTCGGCGGCCAGGCGCGCGACGCTGTCGCCCTCGCGCAAGAGCTCGGCGAGCCGTTCGCTCACCGCCTTGAGCAACGCGTCGCCGGTATCGCTGCCACGGGCGTTGTTGATGACCTTGAAGCGGTCGATGTTGAGCAGCATCAGGGCGTCCCGGTGGCGGACACGGCGGCTCTGGGCCAGGCTCTGGCCGAGCCGGTCCATGAGCAGGCTGCGGTTGGGCAGGCCGGTGAGCGCGTCGAAGAATGCGAGACGGTGGATGCGCGCCTCGCTTTCTTTGCGCGCGCTAATGTCGCTGAACACCACCACACTGCCGCTCGGCCGACCGTTCTCGAGCAATGGCGTGATCACGTATTCGGCGGGGAATGAACGGCCATCGCGGCGCAGCAGGGTGAATTCGCCCCGGCACGAATGGTGCTCGAGGATGGCCGCGTGCAGCCTGGCGGCATCGCTCGAAGCCTCCTTCGCCGCGCTATCCGCCTCGCGCAGGAGGACATAGATCTCGCAGCCGATGCAGTCGTTCTCGTTGCAGCCTAGGAGCTCCATCGCCTTGGGGTTGATGAAGGTGCAGCGTCCATCGAGGTCGCAGCCCAGCACGCCCTCACCCAGGGCGGTGAACAGCGCCTTCTGGCGGGCGTCGCTTTGCGCGACACGGTTGCGTTCGCTGGACAGCCGGCGGTTGAGCACGTACAGGGCGAGCATGCCGAGGGTCAGCAGCAGGATGGCCAGCATGGCCGCCGCAAAAAGGCTGGAATGGAAGCGTTGCCAGATGTCGGCCAAGGTGAATTCGGGTGCGGCATCGAAGGGCGGCAGCCGCAATTGACGCAACAGCTCGTCGATGCTGCGATAGTCGCCGGGGATGGTGAAGCCGGCGATCTTCATCGCCCGCGCCAGCTCGCCCTCGTGCGGAATCGACAGCAGAGCGGCTGCGACCCGCCGGGCGAGATCCGGATCGACATGCGGCATGGCGGCGAAGGGCCATTCCGGATACAGGCGGGTGCTCACCAGGAACGGGAAGCCGGGTTGCCATTGCGCCGCCAGCAGCTTGATGCGGCGGGCGTCGAGCCTGCCCTGGGCGGTCATGGCCTCGATCACCCCGGTACGGACGAAACCCGCATCGGCGCGTCCGTCCAGCACCGCCTCGACGGCCTTGTCCTGGGGTTGTCCGGTCTCGAGGATATGCACGTCCTTCGCCGGATCGACGCCGGCCTGGAGCAGCTCATAGGCCTGCATCTGGTACGCGCCGAGGGATGAGCGGGCGGCGGTGGCGACGGTCTGGCCGCGTAGGTCGCTCAGACCGGCGAGGTCATCGCGCTCGGCGCGGGTGAAGATCACGCCGCCGAATTGGCTGATGGCGAATTCGCCTTCCTTGTTGACCAGCGAGGCCAGCGGCGAGGATAGCTTGTAGCGGTAGGTGAGCAGGACGTAATGCGCCGGCTGGGTGAGGATGAAGTCGATCTCGCCGCGCGCTGCGGCGGCCTCTATTTCGTCCATGTGGAAGATGCTGAGCTGGAAGCTGCGATCCGGGATCTGCTGGGCGAGATACTCGACCAGCGGCCGCCAGCGCGCCTCGGTCTCGGGTTTGGGCCGGAATGCCAGGATGGCGAGCCGCGTCACCAGGGGCGATTGCGCTGCCGTGCCCGGCGGCATGCCGGCATGCGCATGCCCGGCAGCCAGACCGTAGAGCAGGACAAGCAGGACGAAGCGGCAGGCGAGGTTCAGCAGCATGGTTCCAGCTCGACACGGTTGCGACCGCCGTTCTTGGCCCGGTAGAGCGCCTGGTCGGCGCGCGCCAGCACGACATCGGGGTGTGCGTCATGCGGGTCGAGGCGGGCGCAGCCGATGCTGACGCTGGCCTGGAAGGGGTGGCCGCCGGCGGCCAGGGGAAGACTCTCCATCCCCCGCCGGATGCGTTCGGCCAGGGCCTGCGCGGCGTCCAGATCGGTGTGCGGCAGGAGCACGGCGAATTCCTCGCCGCCCAGACGGCCGGGCAGGTCGGTCTGACGCGAATTGTCGCGCAAGATGCCGGCGAATGCGCGCAGCACCTCATCCCCCGTGGCGTGGCCGTAGCTGTCATTGATGTGCTTGAAGTGGTCGAGGTCAAGCATGAGCAATGCGGCGGGTTCGCCGAAGCGCTGGATGCGCGCCAGTTCCCGGGCCAGCTGGGCGAGGAAATGACGCCGGTTGGCGAGCCCGGTGAGGCTGTCGGTGTTCGCCAGTTCGACCAGCTTGGCCTCCATCGCCTTTTGTGCCGTGATGTTGCGGAACACCACCACGACGCCGACCTGTTCGCCGAATTCGACCATCGCGGTGACTTTGAGCAGGACCGGAATGACATGCCCGTCCTTGTGGATGAATGCGTCCTCCACCTCCCGCGGCTGACCGTCGCGCAGGGTTTGATGGATGGGGCAATCGGCATGCGGATAGGGCGCGCCGCTGGCATAACGATGATGGAACAGCAGGTGCTGATCGTGTCCGAGCACCTCGGCCTCGCTGAAGCCAAGCATGGTCAGCGCTGCCGGGTTGATGAAGATGCACAGGCCGTTGAGGTCGGTGCCGTAGATGCCGTCCCCGGCGCAATCGAGCAGCAATGCATTGCGCTGTTGCAGGCGCTGGGTTTCGTGTTCGGCCGCCCGGCGGGCGCTGATGTCCTGGAATGCGACCACGGTGCCGATGCGTTCGCCCTTGTCGATCAGGGGGCTGACCACCAGATCGACCGGGAAGCCGCCACCATCCTTGCGCCAGAACCATTCCTCGGCGCGGCGCAGCATGCCGTCCATGCAGGTCTGGTGGATGGGGAAGTCGTGCTGGGGGTAGGGTTTGCCATCGGCATGCTGGTAATGGAACAGGCTGTGCAGGTTGCGACCGATCACCTCGGCCTCGCGCACGCCCAGCATGTCGAGCGCGGCCGGGTTCATGAAGGTGCAGCGCCCCTCCAGGTCGGTGCCATAGACCCCTTCGCCGAGGGTCGCCAGCAGACGCTCGACACGCTGCCGTTCGCGCCGTGCATTACGTGCCATCCACAGCAGCCGGAAGCCCAGCAGGGCGATCAGGCTGAGCGCGAACAAGGCCAACAGCCATTGCGCTTTCCAGCGTTCCCAGGCGTCGGCCAGGGTGAATTCGGGCGGCCGGTCGAACGGCGGCAGGCGCAGGCTGCGCGCCAGTTCCTCGACGATGAGGTAATCCGCCGGCACAGTGTAGCCATAGATCCCTGCCGCGATTGCCGCCGGGTGTTCGGGTTCGAGCGCGTACAGGGCGGCGGCAATGTGGCGGACCACGCCTTCGCTGACATGGGACAGGGCGAATACCGGCCATTCCGGATAGAGCCGGGTGGATACCCGGTACGGGAAACCGGCGTGAAATTGGGCGTTGATCAGCTTGATCTGGCCCAGTTTGAGTTCGCCGGCGGCGAGCATCTTTTCGAGGATTCCTTCACGCACGAAACCGATCTCGGCACGGCCGTCGAGGACGGCGCGGACCACCTCTTGATGGATGTCCAGCTCCACGATCCGTTGCGCGTCGCGGGGCAGCTGCACACCGGCCAGATGCAGTTCGTAGGCCTGGGCGCGATAGCCGCCCATGTGCCGCTGGCTTGGGGTGGCGATGACCTTGCCGCGCACATCCTCCAGGGTGTTGATGTCCTGGCGCTCGGCGCGGGTGAGGATGACCCCGCCCAGTTGGTGCAGCGGCTGATCCTTGCTGCGGTTGACCAGGGTGGCGATCACTCCGGATATCGGCCAGCGCTTGCGGAGGATCAAAAAGTGCGTCGGATTGGTGGTGACGATGTCGGCCCGGCCCTGGGCGACCATGTCCTCCAGGACGTCCTGCCTGACGACATGAAGGATCACCCGTTCATGCTTGAGGGTGGCGTTGAGATAGTCGACCAGGGGTTGGTATTGGGCCCGGGTCTGCGCCTCGCCCAGATATGCAAAGGCGACGAAGTCGATCGGCTCGCGCTCGGCGGCGGCCACCGCCAGGGGCAGGATCAGTCCGAGAAGGATCAGCCAATCCGATCGGGTGAGTACGGACAATGCATGCATGGTCAGTGCGCTCGAAAAAGACTGACTTCAGGTCAAAGATGACTCGGTGCGGCTATTCTTGCGCTGGCGTTTGGCATCATACATGCGGCTGTCGGCGGCGTGCAGCAGGGTATCCATGTCCTCGCCATCGTCCGGGAACACGGCATGACCGACGCTGCATCCAGGCTGGATGAGGTGGCCTTCGATGTGCGCCGGCTGATGGATTGCAGCGACGATGTCTTCCTTGATCCGGTCGATCAGGCCGTGCTCGCCGATGCCGAGCAGGACCGCCGCGAATTCGTCGCCGCCCAGGCGGGCGACCGTGTCGGTGGCGCGCACGTTTTTCAGGATGCGACCGGTGACCATCTGCAGCAATGCATCGCCGACGGCATGACCATAGCGGTCGTTGACCGGTTTGAAATCGTCGAGGTCGATGTACAGCACCGCCGCCTTGAGCTTTTCCTCGCGCGCATGCACCACGGCCTGCTGCAGGCGGCGATAGAACAGGGTACGGTTGGCCAGGCCGGTGAGCGCGTCGTGGGTGGCCTCGTGCTCGAGCTCGACGCCGGCCTCTTCCAGGGCGCGCATCTGCGCATCGATGGTGATGGCGTGCAGGTGCAGCTGCCGGATGGCAATCACGGCGATGACCACGGCGAGCACGATGAGCGTCCCGCTCAGGCCGAGGCTGACGCTGATGGCCTCGTTGGTGGCGTCGTGGGTGAGGGTGAGTGATTTACGGTTGATTTCCGCCTCGTACTGACGCAGCTGACGGATCAGGCCGATGAATTGACGATTGAGCGGGCGCAGCGCGGTGGCCAGGAGGTGTTGCGCCTCGGCCAGGCGGTCCTGGCTGGCGAGATTGCTGATCTGGTCATGCAGCTCGGTAATCTGCTGGATCAGGATATCTTGTTGGGCGAAATTGCCCTGTTCGAACTCATCCAGCGGCAGTGCGCGCAGTTCGTTGCGCAGCTTGCCGACCTGATAGCCGGCGCGGATGAAGAGCTGGAAATGTTCATCGCGCGCGAATGCATCCTCGGTCACCGCCTGATAGACCACGGCATCGTGGCGCTGATGCGAAGCCTCGATCAGCTCGCTCGCGAGCTGGATCTTGAGATTGCGCAGCTCGACGATGTCGCGCATGTGCTCTTCCAGATCGCTCATGTGCATCACCGCGTTTGCGGTGAGCACCAGCATCAGCACGATCAGGACCACGAAGCCGGCAGCGAGGCGGTGGTGCAGTTTGCGATGCAGAGGGCGGCTATCGGCTGGCAGGACAGGCGCGGACTGAGTGGACACGGTGGGTACTTGCCTAATTTAGAATCTGACTAAATTCGAAACATCCAAACCACTGTTATTTCGGTGAAATTCGATTCGCAAACCGGAGATTGGAGTTGCCGTGACCATTATCGACCGTCCCGTAATGACATTGCAATCATTCTGTGTCGTGGTGCCGGCGCGCCATGCATCCACCCGCCTGCCGGCCAAGCCGCTGGCGGACATCGCCGGCCAGCCCATGATCGCGCGGGTGCTGGCCCGGGCGGCAGCGAGCGGGGCGGCCGAGGTGTGGGCGGCCGTCGACCACCCCGAGGTGGAAGCCGCGGTGACCGCGCATGGCTATCGCGCCATGATGACCTCGCCCGACTGCGCCTCCGGCACCGACCGCCTCGCCGAGGTGGCCGAGCGCCTGGGCTGGCCGGACGATGCAGTGGTGGTCAATGTCCAGGGCGACGAGCCGCTCATCGACCCGGCCCTGATCCAGCGCACCGCCGCGCTGCTGCACCAGCGTCCGGTCGCGGCGATGGCCACCGTATGCCATCCCCTGTATGCCGCCGAGGATGTGTTCAACCCCAATGTGGTGAAGGTGGTGCTCGATCGCGAGGGCTATGCGCTCTACTTTTCCCGCGCATCCATCCCCTGGGCCCGGGACGCTTGGGCCGGCAACGCACCGCCGACATCCATCCCGCCGGGCTTGCCGGTCTATCGCCATATCGGCCTGTATGCCTACCGGGTTGGCTTCCTCAAGCGCTACCCGGGTCTGGAGCGGCCGGTCCTCGAGGAGTTCGAAGCGCTGGAGCAGCTGCGCGCGCTCTGGCACGGCGAGCGCATCGCCGTGCTGGTGAGCGAGGCCGATGCCGCTCCGGGTGTGGACACCCCCGCCGATCTGGAATCGGTGCGGCGGCATTTTGCGCAACAGCGCTGAACCGGGATGCGTTGCGTAGCAGGTTGGAATCGAATCCGGGAAATTCACGGCCCCGGATTTCGCTGCGCGGCCTCCGGGACTACGATCATTTCGCCGAACCTCGCCCGCAGCCGGATAACCTCGCCTTATGCGGGAATACAAAAAATTTAACCCTGCAACCGGGTCGGGCTTGATACCCTCTAGCGGCTTTCCGCAACGACCCCGTCCAGTCCTGGTCGAGGTCGGTTCCAAGTCACCCAAGGTACTCTGAGGTCATACACATGCGACTGATTCTTCTCGGCGGCCCCGGCGCGGGCAAAGGCACCCAGGCCAACTACATCAAGGAAAAATACGGGATTCCGCAGATTTCCACCGGCGACATGCTGCGCGCCCACGTCAAGGCCGGCACCGAACTGGGCGTCAAGGCCAAGGCGATCATGGATGCCGGGGGCCTGGTGTCCGACGACATCATCATCGGCATGGTGAAGGAACGCCTGACCCAGGACGACTGCAAGGCCGGTTATCTCTTCGACGGCTTTCCGCGCACCATCCCCCAGGCCGAGGCCATGAAGGCCGCCGGCGTGCCGATCGACGCCGTGGTCGAGATCGACGTGCCGGACGAGGAGATCATCAAGCGCATGTCCGGCCGCCGCGTGCACGTCGCCTCCGGCCGCACCTACCACGTCGTGTTCAATCCGCCCAAGGTGGAAGGCAAGGACGACGTCACCGGCGAGGACCTGATCCAGCGTGACGACGACAAGGAAGAGACGGTCAGGAAGCGCCTGGACGTGTACCACGCCCAGACCGAGCCGCTGGTGAAGTTCTACGGCGACTGGGCCGCCACCGGCGACGTCGCCGCGCCGAAGTACATCAAGGTGTCCGGCGTCGGCTCCGTGGAGAGCATCACCGCCGCCGTGTTCGCCGGCCTGGATTCGGTCAAGAAGTGATCGACATCCCGCCGTTTTCCGACGCCGAGATGCATCTTGCCCGGGCTGCCCTGCGCGAGCGCTACGGCCAGGCGGTGGAGTTGCAGGAGGTGGAGACCGAGATCCGCCTCCACCCCGCCGACCGCGAGCTGACGGTGTGCCCCGCACTCTACTGGGAGGATGCCGAGCGTTGCCGCTTCGTGGTCTCCAAGACCGGCGACGGCCGGTTCCGCAGCATGTTCTTCTGGTCGGTGAAGGACCGTTTCGCCACCGGCAAGGAAGAGTATGACAACCTCGGCGACTGCCTGGTCACCACCCTGAAGATGCAGGAAGAGGCGGCGCGCCGGCGGGCCGAGGAGGCCGGCGTCGGCTGATTCGACGAGTCATCAAGCGCGAGCCGGTCTCGCGCTTTTTTGTATCCGTACACAGAGGAGTTAGACAGATGGCCAAGAAAAAGAACGCGTTCTATGCCCAATCCGGCGGTGTCACCGCCGTCATCAATGCTTCCGCTTGCGGCGTCATCGAGACCTGCCGCAAGCATTCCGACGTCATCGGCAAGGTGTATGCCGGCAAGAACGGCATCATCGGCGCGCTCACCGAGGAACTGATCGACACCAGCAAGGAAAGTGATGCCGCCATCGCCGCCTTGCGTTACACCCCGTCCGGCGCGTTCGGTTCCTGCCGCTACAAGCTGAAGAGCCTGGAAGCCAACAAGCGCGAATACGAACGCCTGATCGAGGTGTTCAAGGCCCACAACATCGGCTACTTCTTCTACAACGGCGGCGGCGACTCCGCCGACACCTGCTACAAGGTCAGCCAGCTGTCGGAATCGATGGGCTACCCCATCCAGGCCATCCACGTGCCCAAGACGGTGGACAACGACCTGCCCATCACCGACTGCTGCCCCGGCTTTGGCTCGGTGGCCAAGTACATCGCCGTGTCCACTCTGGAAGCCTCTTTCGACGTGCGCTCGATGGCCAAGACCTCGACCAAGGTGTTCGTCATCGAGGTGATGGGTCGTCACGCCGGCTGGATCGCCGCCGCCGGCGGCCTGGTTGCCGAACAGGGCATCCCGGTCGTGATCCTGTTCCCCGAGATCGAGTTCGACCAGAAAAAATTCCTCGCCGCTGTCGATGCCAAGGTCAAGGAGCATGGCTACTGCACCGTGGTGGTTTCCGAAGGCTGCCACTACCCGGACGGCAAGTTCCTCGCCGAACAGGGCACCCGCGACGCCTTCGGCCACGCCCAGCTCGGGGGAGCCGCGCCGGTGGTGGCCAACATGATCAAGGAGGCCCTGGGCCACAAGTTCCACTGGGCGGTGGCCGACTACCTGCAGCGCGCCGCCCGCCACATCGCTTCCAAGACCGATGTGAAACAGGCCTACGAACTGGGCAAGAAAGCCGTCGAGCTGGCCGTGAAGGGCCACAACTCGGTCATGCCGACCATCGTTCGTCTGTCCGACGCGCCCTACAAGTACAAGCTGGGCTACGCCGAACTGAAGGATGTCGCCAACGTCGAGAAATTCATGCCACGCGACTTCATCAGCAAGGACGGCTTCGGCATCACCAAGAAGTGCCGCGACTACCTCACCGGCCTGATCCAGGGCGAGGACTATCCCAAGTACGCGAACGGCCTGCCGGTCTATGTGACCCTGAAGAACGCCACGGTGGCCAAGAAGCTGCCCGAGTTCAAGATCTGAGAGTTAGGGACCAGGTTTCAGGGGCCAAAGGCTGTGGGGAAATTCATGCGGCCTCGCCGCGCAAACTCCCCTAGCCCCTCAAACAATGACGCTCGATCGCGCTCGCCAGCTGCTTCAGGTGCAGGCCGATTTCGGCGGTTTCTACAACGCCAATTCGGCCAAGCTGATCCTGTCCGAAGTGAGCCGCGAGCATGGCCAGGCGGCGGCGGACCGGCTGATCCTCGAGCTCGGGCTGGATGCCGTGTTCGGTTTCGCGCCCGGCACCCGTTTCGAGGGTGGGCTGGCGATCGGCGACGACTATCGTTGAGCTGAACGCGGTCGGCCTGACCGCACCGGATTTTCGTAGTGCCTTGTGTAGTGCCTTTTTGAAGGAGTGAAGCGATGAATGATGGTTTGATGTTCGCCTTGGCGGCCGCCATCCTGGCGCTGCTGTATGGCGTGTTCTCGATCCGCTGGATCGTCGGGTTGCCCACCGGCAACGATCGGATGCGCGCCATCTCGGCGGCCGTTCAGGAAGGCGCTCAGGCCTACCTGAAACGGCAGTACACCACCATCGGCGTGGTGGGCGGCGTCCTGTTCGTGCTGCTGGCCATCTTCCTGTCCATGGCCACCGCCGTCGGCTTCGCCATCGGTGCCATCATGTCGGGCGCGGCCGGCTTCATCGGCATGAACGTGTCGGTGCGTGCCAACGTGCGCACCGCCGAGGCCGCGCATCAGGGCCTCAACGCCGCGCTCAACGTCGCATTCAAGGGCGGCGCCGTCACCGGCCTCCTGGTGGTCGGCCTGGGCCTTTTGGGCGTGGCCGGGTACTACGCCATTCTCGCCGGCATGGGCGTATCGGTCGATGACGCCATCCACGCCCTGGTGGGCCTGGGCTTCGGCGGCTCGCTCATTTCCATCTTCGCCCGACTCGGCGGTGGCATCTTCACCAAGGGCGCCGACGTCGGCGCCGACCTGGTGGGCAAGGTCGAGGCCGGCATCCCCGAGGACGACCCGAGGAACCCCGCCGTGATCGCCGACAACGTCGGCGACAACGTCGGCGACTGCGCCGGCATGGCCGCCGACCTGTTCGAGACCTACGCCGTCACCATCATCGCCACCATGCTGCTCGGCAGCCTGATGGTCAGCGGCGCGGCCGCCGGCAACGCGGTGATCTATCCGCTGGTGCTGGGCGGGGTCGCCATCGTCGCATCCATCGTCGGCTCGTTCTTCGTCAAGGCGCGCGAAGGCGGCAAGATCATGAACGCGCTCTATCGCGGTCTCGCGGTGTCCGGCGTGATTGCCCTGGTGGCCTTCTATCCCATCACGACGATGATGTTCCCGGAGGGCCTGGTGGTGTCCGACATGGATGCCCCGGTGTCAGCCATGAACCTGTACCTCGCCGCGCTCATCGGCCTCGGCCTCACCGCCGCCATGGTGTGGATCACCGAGTACTACACCGCCACCGAGTTCTCGCCCGTGCGCCACATCGCCGAGGCCTCCACCACAGGCCACGGCACCAACATCATCGCCGGCCTGGGCGTGTCGATGAAGGCCACCGCCGCCCCGGTGCTGGCCGTATGCCTGTCGATCTGGGCCGCATACAGCCTGGGTGGCCTGTACGGCATCGCCATCGCCGCCACCACCATGCTGTCGATGACCGGCATCATCGTCGCCCTCGACGCCTACGGCCCGATCACCGACAACGCCGGCGGCATCGCCGAGATGGCCGAGCTGCCGGACTCCATCCGCAACATCACCGACCCGCTCGACGCCGTCGGCAACACCACCAAGGCGGTGACCAAGGGCTATGCCATCGGCTCCGCCGGCCTCGCGGCGCTGGTGCTGTTCGCCGATTACACCCATGCCCTGGAGGCCAGGACCGGGCTGACCATGGCCTTCGACCTGTCCAACCACATGGTCATCATCGGCCTGTTCATCGGCGGCATGGTGCCCTACCTGTTCGGCGCGATGGCGATGGAAGCGGTCGGCCGCGCCGCCGGCAGCGTGGTGGTCGAGGTGCGGCGCCAGTTCCGCGAGATCCCCGGCATCATGGAAGGCACGGCCAAGCCGGAGTACGGCACCTGTGTGGACATGCTGACCAAGTCTGCGATCAAGGAAATGATGATCCCGTCGCTGTTGCCCGTGCTGGTGCCGGTCCTGGTCGGCGTCATCCTCGGCCCGCAGGCCCTGGGCGGCGTGCTGCTCGGCACCATCGTCACCGGCATCTTCGTCGCCATCTCGATGACCACCGGCGGCGGCGCCTGGGACAACGCCAAGAAGTACATCGAGGAAGGCAACCACGGCGGCAAGGGCAGTGACGCCCACAAGGCCGCAGTGACCGGCGACACGGTGGGCGACCCCTACAAGGACACCGCCGGCCCGGCCGTCAATCCCTTGATCAAGATCATCAACATCGTCGCGCTCTTGATCGTGCCGCTGATCGTCTGATCGGGTGGGTCAAGCGCTGAATCGGGCCGGGTGTACCCGGCCCGATTCATGTACCGCCCGCAATTGATTGGACACAGATTTGCAGTTCATGCGGCCTTTTGGATGGCATGAGACTGCCGAGTTTCGAGGGGCGACATGAAGCCCAGTTTCTCGAGACGCCAATGACGATTGTAGCGATCCTTGAACTCGGTGACGACCT
>Ga0209207_1000558_pt1 | contig 22006 bp, 21 predicted proteins | sample SaghotsprinmetaG_FD_184140 | JGI IMG/M metagenome (GOLD analysis project Ga0209207, IMG submission 184140) | Hot spring microbial communities from South Africa to study Microbial Dark Matter (Phase II) - Sagole hot spring metaG (SPAdes) (version 3) | ecosystem: Environmental > Aquatic > Thermal...
CCGATCAGGCCGAGCACCGGCAGACCGTAGGCCAGATTGGCACCGCGCCGCAAGGTTCCCGCCGTGACGGCAACTGAAACCGTATCGCCGACTTCGGCGCCGATGGCATTGTCCACTCGATAGCGACGGGGGCCGCTGCAGAAGGTCTGGGTCAGGTGATGCCCGCCGCAACCGCCCTTTTCATGGCAACGGCCGCAACCGCCCTGCGCGATTTCGACGACGGCACCTGCCGGATCGACCAGGCGGACGACCGCCCGGATGACGCTGCCCTCGCCGTCCATCACCAGCGCCTGTCGGGTGCGATGTCGAGCAAGGGGCGCAGCTTGCTGGCGACGGCCTCGCGGGCGCGGAAAATCCGCGAGCGGACGGTACCGATCGGACAATCCATGATGCCGGCGATTTCCTCATAGGACAGCCCCTCGATTTCGCGCAGGACGATGGCCGTGCGCAATTCCTCGGGCAAGGCGTCCATCGCGCTATTGACGGTCTGCCCAATCTGCTTGGACATCAGCAGGCTCTCGGGAGTATTGATGTCGCGCAGCAGGGCGGCATCCTCGAATCCTTCGGCTTCGTCGGCATCGAATTCCGTGCTGGTCGGTGCCCGCCGCCCCTGGGAAACCAGATAGTTCTTGGCGGTGTTGATGCCGATCCGGTACAGCCAGGTGTAAAAGGCACTGTCGCCGCGGAAGGACGGCAACGCGCGATAGGCCTTGATGAAGGCCTCCTGCGACACATCCTCGACTTCTGCCGCATCGCGGATGTAGCGCGACAGCAAGCGACCCAGCTTGCGCTGGTACTTGCTCACCAACTGGTCGAAGGCGCCTTGGTCGCCGCCTTGCGCCCGCTCGACCAGCAACTGATCGACCTCGCGCTCGCTCATGACTCTGTTTTTCCCGGGAATATGTTCTTGTTGGGGCAGAGTATAACGCAGGCCTTTTGCCACCACCCCTAGGGACTTATCCCTAATTGTGATTTTCTGTAACGATGTGAATCGTTTTCCGCGTGCTATATTGCGCGCCGGATTATCTTCTCCGGGAAACATCGTGCTCAACTTTGATGTGCTCATCATCGGCAGCGGCCTGGCCGGTCAATCGGCGGCGCTTCGCCTGGCCGACCATTGCAGCGTCGCGCTGATCAGCAAGCGCAAGCTTGAGGACTCCGCCTCCGGATGGGCTCAAGGCGGCATTGCCGCGGTGCTCGACAACCGCGATTCGATCGAGGCGCACATCCAGGACACCTTCGTTGCCGGTGCCTGGCTGAACGATGAAAAGGCTACTCGCTTCGTCGTCGAGAACGGCCGCAGCGCGATCGAATGGCTGATCGAACAGGGCGTGCCCTTCACCAAGGACGAATCCGGCTACCACCTGACCCGCGAAGGCGGCCACAGCGCCCGCCGGGTGATCCATGTCGCCGATGCCACCGGTGCGGCGGTCCAGCAGACGCTCACCGAGAAAGTCCGCAAACACCCGAAAATCCGCGTTTTCGAAGATCACATCGCGGTTGACCTGATCACCGGAAAAAAGCTCGGTACAGACGAAAACCGCTGCTTCGGCGCCTATGTCCTCAACAGTGTTTCCGGTGAAGTCCTGACCATCGGTGCAGCCAACACCCTGCTGGCGACCGGCGGTGCCGGCAAGGTCTATCTGTTCACCACCAACCCCGACACCTCGACCGGCGATGGCATCGCCATGGCCTGGCGCGCCGGTTGCCGGGTGGCCAACATGGAGTTCATCCAGTTCCACCCGACCTGCCTCTACCACCCCAACGCCAAATCCTTCCTGATTTCCGAGGCCGTGCGTGGCGAGGGCGGCCTGCTCAAACTGCCGGACGGCACGCGCTTCATGCCCGAGCACGACGAGCGCGAGGAACTGGCGCCGCGCGACATCGTTGCCCGCGCCATCGACTTCGAGATGAAGAAGCGCGGTCTGGACTGCGTTTACCTCGATATTTCGCACAAGGGCGAAGCCTTCATCCGCGAGCATTTCCCGAATATCCACGCACGCTGCCTGGAACTCGGCATCGACATCACCCGCGAACCGATTCCGGTCGTTCCGGCCGCCCATTACACCTGCGGCGGCATTGTCTGCGACCTCGACGGACACACTGACGTGGCCGGTCTCTACGTTGCCGGCGAAGCTTCCTGCACCGGCCTGCACGGCGCCAATCGCCTGGCTTCCAACTCCCTGCTCGAATGCCTGGTGTTCTCGGAAGCGGCAGTCAAGGACATGCTCGCGCAAAAGCCTGCACCGCTGCCCACCCTGCCCGACTGGGACGACAGCCGGGTCACCGATGCCGACGAGGAAGTGGTGATTTCCCACAACTGGGACGAACTGCGCCGCTTCATGTGGGACTATGTCGGCATCGTCCGGACGACCAAGCGACTGAAACGTGCCGAACATCGCGTTCGCCTGCTGAAACGCGAAATCAACGAGTTCTACGCCAATTTCCGGGTCAGTCACGACCTGATCGAACTGCGCAATCTCGTCCTCACGGCCGAACTGATCATCCGTTGCGCCATGCTGCGCAAGGAAAGTCGCGGCCTGCACTACTCGCCGGACTATCCGGACATGGCAGCAAAACCCCGGAATACCATCCTCAGGCCGCGTCGCAAGAAGCGCTGACACCGTTCTGCCAGCGCAGGAAAACCCTTAGCCGGCGAAACTCGTCCGGCCCGCTGCTATCGACGGTCACGAGAAGCACGCTGGCCGCACCGCCGCTTTCCGGCGCCAGACGCACTACGGTCAGCCAGCGATGGACCGTGGCGCCCGGCAGGCAACGCAGCGCAACAAACTCGCCATCTTCGTGCAAACGCCCCTCCACCCTGCCGTCGTGGGTCAGGCGCAAGGCGGCAAACGGCGGACGTAGTTGCCGCCAGGCCAGCCCGGCGAGCAGGACGACAAGCACCAGCAAGCCCGCCACCTGCCAGGGTTCCCCCGGATAGAAGCCGATGAACACGAAGCTTGCCAGCACCACGAGCAGCAGCAGGCGATCGAGCAAAAAAGAACGGTGCAGTCCGATGATCACCGGAAACTGCACCGTTCGTCTCCCTGGCAGTCGCGCTTAGATACGCTTGAACACCAGCGAGCCGTTGGTTCCGCCGAAGCCGAAGTTGTTCTTCAGCGCCACGTCAATCTTCATCGGCCGCGCCTGGTTGGCGCAGTAATCCAGATCGCACTCGGGATCCTGATTGAAGATGTTGATCGTCGGCGGCGAGATCTGGTGATGGATGGCCAGCACCGTGAACAGCGACTCGACCCCGCCGGCACCGCCAAGCAGGTGACCGGTCATCGACTTGGTCGAATTGACGACGATGGACTTTGCGGCTTCGCCAAAGGCGGCCTTGATCGCATCCGACTCGTTCTTGTCGCCGAGCGGCGTCGACGTGCCGTGCGCATTGACGTACTGGACGTCGGCCGGCGTCACACCAGCGTTCTTCAGCGCATTGACCATCGAACGCCGCGGACCGTCCATGTTCGGAGCGGTGATGTGATAGGCGTCGGCACTCATGCCGTAGCCGGCCACTTCGGCGTAGATCTTGGCGCCACGGGCCTTGGCATGTTCGTACTCTTCGAGAACCAGGACACCGGCGCCCTCGCCCAGCACGAAACCGTCGCGATCCTTGTCCCACGGACGGCTGGCCGTCGCCGGGTCGTCGTTGCGGGTGGACAGCGCACGTGCTGCGCAGAAACCGCCGAGGCCGAGCGGCGACACGGTCGATTCGGCACCGCCGGCGACCATCACGTCGGCATCGCCGTATTCGATGATGCGCGCGGCTTCGCCGATCGAGTGCGTGCCGGTCGTGCAGGCGGTAACGATCGACAGATTGGGGCCCTTGAAGCCGAACTCGATCGACAGGTTGCCGGAAATCATGTTGATGATCGAACCGGGAACGAAGAAAGGCGACACCTTGCGCACGCCGGCGGCATTGTATTCATCCTTGGTGGCTTCGATCAGCGGCAGACCGCCAATACCGGAACCGATGGCGACACCGACGCGCTCGGGATCGGCCGCACCCTCCTGGTCCAGGCCGGCATCGCGCACGGCCTGCATGCCCGCAGCCAGGCCGTAATGGATGAAGGTATCCATGCGCCGGGCATCCTTGGCGGAAATGTACTGGGTGATGTCGAAATTCTTGACTTCACCGGCAAACTGCACCGGAAAGGTCGAGGTGTCGAAGCGGGTGATCGGCGCGATGCCGGAAACGCCGGCAACGATGTTCTTCCACCCTTCTTCGACGCTGTTGCCGACCGGGGAAATCAGGCCCAGGCCGGTGATGACGACTCTACGACGTGCCAAGATATGCACTCCGAAAGCAAAAATAGCAAGGCCGGCCTTGGGGGCCGGCCTTGCCTGGTTGAAACCGGAATTGGCTTACTGCTTGTTGGCGAGGATGTAATCGACAGCCTGCTGGACCGTCGTGATCTTCTCGGCCTGGTCGTCCGGAATTTCGCACTCGAATTCCTCTTCCAGCGCCATGACCAGCTCGACGGTGTCCAGCGAATCCGCGCCCAGATCGTCGACGAAGGAGGACTCGTTCTTGATGTCCGCTTCGTTCACACCCAGTTGTTCGGCGACGATCTTCTTGACGCGCTCTACGATGTTATCCATTCGAAAAACTCCTTCCCCTCGGGGTACGAAAAAAAACGTGTTGATTCTACCAAAAGCCGGGACTTGGTGAAATCAATCCATGAACATGCCGCCATTCACATGCACGGTAGTACCCGTGACATACGAGGCAGCGGGAGAAACCAGGAAGCCGACCGCACCGGCGACGTCTTCAGGTGTGCCGGCACGGGCCAGCGGAATCGAGGCCAGCATCGCGGCCTTTTGTTCTTCGGTCAGTGCATGCGTCATGTCGGTGGCAATGAAGCCCGGCGCGACGCAATTGACCGTGATGTTGCGGCTACCCAACTCGCGTGCCAGCGAACGGGAGAGACCGGCGACGCCGGCCTTGGCGGCGCAGTAGTTGGCCTGGCCGGCGTTGCCGGAATAGCCGACCACCGACGAAATATTGACGATGCGGCCGAAGCGCGCCTTCATCATTCCGCGCATCACACCGCGCGACAGGCGGAAAACCGCCTTCAGGTTGGTGTCGATGACCGCATCCCACTCGTCGTCGCCCATGCGCATCGTCAGGTTGTCGCGGGTGATGCCGGCGTTATTGACGAGCACGGTGATGGCGCCGAACTCCTTGGCGACATCGGCAAGCACCGTGTCGGTCTGGGTGTTGTCGGTGACGTTGAGGACAACGCCGCGGCCCTTGATGCCAGCTTCGGCGAGGTAGGCCGAAATCTGCCCGGCACCGGCTTCGCTGGTCGCCGTACCGATCACGGTGGCACCCTGACGACCCAGTTCGAGGGCAATGGCGCGGCCGATGCCGCGGGTGGCGCCGGTGACCAGCGCAATCTTGTCGTTGAGCATCGCTTACTCCAGACCGAGGTTGGCTTCGATGGCCGCCGCGTCAGCCAGGGCAACCCCGGCGACACCGTCGGCGCAGCGCTTGGTCAGACCAGCCAGGACCTTGCCCGGACCGCATTCGGCCACGGTAGACACGCCGATGGCGGCCATTTTCTGGATCGTCTCGACCCAGCGCACCGGGTTGTAGGCCTGGCGCACCAGCGCGTCCTTGATCCGGGCCGGATCGTTTTCGATCGCCACGTCGACGTTGTTGATCACCGGAATCTTCGGCGCCTGCAGCGTCAGTTCGGCCAGACGCGCAGCCAGCTTGTCGGCGGCCGGGCGAATCAGCGAGGAATGGAACGGGGCCGACACCGGCAGCGCCTTGGCCATCTTGGCGCCGCGCGCCTTGCAGGCGTCCATCGCGCGTTCGACGGCGCCCTTGTGGCCGGCAATCACGGTCTGACCGTTGGCGTTGAAATTGACCGGTTCGACGATTTCGCCCTGTGCCGCTTCGGCGCAGGCCGCAGCGATGCCGGCATTGTCCAGGCCGAGCACGGCGGCCATGGCGCCGGTGCCGAGCGGCACGGCTTCCTGCATGGCAGCGGCGCGCAGGCGGACCAGCGGCACCGCGTCCTTGAATTCGATGACGCCGGCGGCGACCAGCGCCGAGTACTCGCCGAGGCTGTGACCGGCGACGACGGCCGGCATCTTGCCGCCCTTCTCGCACCACAGGCGCCAGGCGGCAATGCCGGCGGTGAGCATGACCGGCTGGGTATTGACGGTCTGGGTCAGCACTTCGGCCGGACCGTCGGCAACCATCGCCCACAGGTCGTCGCCGAGCGCGGCAGACGCTTCGTCAAAGGTGGCGCGAACCACGGCGGCGTCGCCGTAGGCGGCCATCATGCCAACGCTCTGCGAGCCCTGGCCGGGAAATACGAAGGCAAAAGACATCGATCAGTCTCCTGTTATCAGAATTCGAGCAGGGCCGCGCCCCAGGTGAAACCGCCACCGACACCTTCGACCAGGACTTTCTGGCCGCGCCGGATGCGCCCATCGCGAACGGCTTCGTCCAGCGCCAGCGGCACCGATGCGGCCGAGGTATTGCCATGACGATCGACGGAAACGATCACTTTTTCACGGGGCACGCCAAGTTTCTTGCCGGTCGCTTCAATGATGCGGATATTGGCCTGATGGGGAATCAACCAGTCAAGGTCTGCCGTGGATATACCGGCCTTGGCGCAGACTTCCTCGGCGATGTCGGCAAGCACGCGCACGGCGAACTTGAACACCGCCTGACCGTCCATGCGCAGGAAGGGATCGCCGGTAACCTGGCCGCCACAGAGTTGGCCGGGCACGTTGAGGATGCCGAACTGGCTGCCGTCGGCGTGCATCGCCGTGGCCATGATGCCTGGGGTCTCCGACGCTTCAAGAACCACCGCGCCGGCGCCGTCGCCGAACAGCACGCAAGTGCCACGATCATTCCAGTCGAGGATGCGCGAAAACACTTCGGCACCGATGACCAGCGCCTTCTTGTGCGAACCGGAAGCGATGAACTTCTCGGCAATGCCCAGCGCGTAGGTGAACCCGGCGCAAACGGCCTGCACGTCGAAGGCGGCGGCGCCCTTGTTGCCGAGCTTGCCCTGGATGATGCAGGCGGTGCTCGGGAAGATGAAATCCGGGGTCGACGTGGCAACAACGATCAAGTCGAGGTCGGCGGCAGCAACACCGGCCATCTCCAGCGCCCGTTGGGCAGCGATCAGGCCGAGCTCGCTTGAGGTGGTACCGGCCTCAGCCAGATGACGGCTGCGGATGCCGGTGCGCGTGACGATCCACTCGTCGTTGGTATCGATACCCCGCGCCGCCAGGTCATCGTTGCTGACGGGGTTGCCCGGCAGGTAGCTGCCGGTGCCGATCACGCGTGCATACATTCAGACTGTCTCCACAGCAGCGGACGAAGCCGCATTGGTTTGCGCCAGGCGCTCGGCGATCCGTTCGAGGACGCGGTTCTCTGCCGCATCGTAGGCCCGGGCAATGGCATAACCAAAGGACAATTCGTCGGCCGAGCCATGGCTCTTCACCGAAATCCCCTTGAGCCCGAGCAGGATCGCGCCGTTGTAGCGGCGGTGGTCGAAGCGTTTCTTGAAATTATTGAGGACAGAAATGGCGATCAGGGCAGCGATCTTGGTCAGCCAGTTGCGCTTGAACTCGCTGCGCAACGACGACGCCAGCATCTGCGCCAGACCTTCGGAGGTCTTCAGTGCGACGTTGCCGACGAATCCGTCGCAAACGATGACGTCGGCCTCGCCCTTGTAGATGCCGTCGCCTTCGACGTTGCCGACGAAATTGAGGCCGGAACTGCGCAACAGGTCAGCGGCGGCCTTGACCACCTCGTTACCCTTGATCTCTTCCTCGCCGATATTGAGGATGCCGACCGTCGGCCGATCCTTGTGCTCCATGGCGGCAACCAGCATGGCCCCCATGATCCCGAACTGCAGCAGGTGCTCCGGTTCGCAATCGACGTTGGCGCCCAGGTCGAGCATGTGCGTATGGCCGCTGATCGTCGGCAGCGGCGCACAGATCGCCGGCCGGTCGATACCGGGCAACATCTTGAGGACGAAGCGCGAGATCGCCATCAGCGCACCGGTATTGCCGGCCGAAACGCAGGCGTCCGCCTCGCCGGATTTGACGAGATTGATGGCCACGCGCATCGAAGAATCCTTCTTGTTGCGCAAGGCGAGCGCAGGCGACTCGTCCATGCCGACCACTTCGGTCGCATTGACGATGCGCAGGCGTGAATCATCGGCCGTAGTGCCGAGCAGCGGACGCAAAACCTCCTCCTGACCAACCAGGACGAGATGAGCCGCCGGATGTTCTGCAAGAAAACGGATAGCCGCGGGCACCGTCACCGACGGTCCGTGGTCACCCCCCATGCAATCAATGGCGATGCGGGTTGTCATGGCAAAAGAAAAGGCAGGCTCTCCCGAAGGAGCCACCTGCCCTTCGATGAACGATTACTCGCCCTTGGCCTTGAGAACCTTCTTGCCGCGGTAGAAACCGCTCGGGGAGATGTGGTGACGCAGGTGCGTTTCACCGGTGGTGGACTCGACAGCCAGCGGGGGCGCGGTCAGGAAATCATGGGCACGGTGCATGCCACGCTTCGACGGGGACTTCTTGTTCTGTTGAACGGCCATTTTGTTACTCCAAAAAAAATCAGTTCGGCTTGCCTTTGAGCCCGGCCAGTGCAGCAAACGGGTTGACCCGCTCACCGGCACCGGACGCACCAGGCAAACCACATCCATCATGTCGCGGCGCAACCGGCAGGGACAACAGAATTTCGTCCTCGACCAGCTCCGCCACATCCAGTTCCTTTTCCACCGGCAGAAAATCCCGGCTGTCGTCTTCCAGTTCGTCTTGCGACACGTCGGCGTTGGCCGGGATGACTTCCAGCAAACGATCGACGTCCAGCTCGAAATCGATGGCGTCCAGGCAGCGCTGACAAGCCAGCGGAATGCATCCACTCACCGTCAGGCGCAGCAAGGGCTCGCCACGCTTTCCCCTGAAGCCTTCGAGATGCCAGGAAACCTCCCCGGACACTTCGGCCAGAAGATCGTGCAGGCGTTCCATTGCCGAAACCGCCAGCGTTCCTTGCAGAACACGCGCATCCCGGGCAAAGGCGAAGGCATCATTGATTCTTTTCAAGCTGAATCTGTTGCGACTTAAACGGCGGATGATATTATTTTTGGCTCGCCAAGTCAAAAACAAAGTGCTGCCTCAAGAAATCGACGCAAGGCTTTGTTGCACAAAAACTTTCAAGATGCAAAACCTCGTACTCGCTTCGACCTCGCCCTACCGGCGCGAACTGCTGGCCCGCCTCGGCCTGCCCTTCACCGTCGCCAACCCCCAGACCGACGAATCCGCCCTCCCCGGCGAAGCCCCCGAGCCACTGGCCCTGCGCCTGTCCGAAGCCAAGGCCCGGGCTGTTGCCGAGCAATATCCCGACGCACTGATCATCGGCAGTGATCAGGTCGCCACGGTCGATGGCCGCATCTACGGAAAACCCGGCACCCATGAACGGGCCGTTGCGCAGTTGCGCGAATTATCAGGCAAGACCGTCAATTTCTTCACCGGCCTGTGCCTGTACAACGCCCGCACCGGCACCAGCCAGGTCCGCGGCATCCCGACCCTGGTAACCTTCCGGACGCTTACTGACAGCGAGATCGACAACTACCTGCGACGCGAACCGGCCTACAACTGTGCCGGCTCGGCCAAATCGGAAGGCCTGGGCATCGCCCTGCTCGCCGGCATGCAGGGCGACGACCCGAATGCACTCGTCGGTCTGCCGCTGATCGCCCTGTGCGACATGTTGCGCAATCAGGGCGTGGCAATTCTCTGATGGCCGGCACCCTCTACCTGATTCCCGTCCCGCTCGGCCCGTCGGCGCCGCAGGACAGCCTGCACCCGGACGTTCTGGCCACTGTCCGGCCACTACGGCATTTCATCGTCGAACAGGCGAAAAGTGCCCGCGCCTTCCTCAAGGCGGCCGGCACCGACCTGCCCCTGCAGGAACTGCAACTGGAAGAACTCAACGAACACAGCCGCCCGGACGCCATCGAACACCTGCTGGCGCCGCTGCGCGCCGGTCACGATGTCGGCCTGCTGTCGGAAGCCGGTTGCCCGGCGGTCGCCGACCCGGGCGCCGACCTGGTCGCCCTGGCCCAGCGCGAGAACATCCGCGTCGTGCCACTGATCGGTCCGTCGTCGCTGCTGCTGGCCCTGATGGCCTCCGGCCTCAACGGCCAGCGTTTTGCCTTCCAGGGCTACCTGCCAGCCAAGGACGTCGATCGCAGCAAGACCCTGCGCGAACTCGAAGCCGAATCACGCAAGCGCCGCCAGACCCAGTTGTTCATCGAAACCCCGTACCGCAACCGGGCGATGTTCGACGCCATCCTGCAGGCCTGCCAGGGAACGACCCGCCTGTGCGTCGCCACCGACCTGACCCTACCCGGCGAATTCATCCGTACACTGACCGTTGCCCAGTGGAAAAAACAAACGCCGCCCGAAATCGAGCGGCGTCCGACGGTTTTCCTGCTGCTGGCTTGATCAGTTCAGGCGGAAATCACCAGTGCTGCTGGAAAGGCCGCGCCAGAAACTATCGACCGCACCGGCACCAAGCCGCTTGGCGAAGCGCTCGGCGAGGTTCTCCTTGACCGAGTAATCAAGCACGTCCTCGACCTTGACGACGTCGCGGGCGACCGATTCAACCGTACCGAAACCGTCGGCCAGCCCGAGCTGGATACTTTGCGCACCGGTCCACATCAAGCCGGAAAAGATGTCCGGGTTGTCCTTCAGGCGCTCGCCACGCCCCTTCTTGACCACATCGATGAACTGGGCGTGGATATCGGCCAGCAGGGTCCGGGCGTGCGCCCGCTGGGTTTCGTCCTGCGGCGAGAAGGGATCGAGGAAACCCTTGTTTTCGCCAGCGGTCAGCAGGCGCCGTTCGACGCCAAGCTTCTCCATCGTGCCGGTGAAGCCGAAGCCGTCCATCAGCACGCCGATCGAACCGACCACACTAGCCTTGTCGACATAGATCTGGTCAGCGGCGGCGGCGACGTAGTAGCCGCCGGAAGCACAGACATCCTCGACCACGGCATAGAGCGGCTTGTCGGGATACTTGGCTCGCAAACGCCGGATTTCGTCATTGACGATACCGGCCTGCACCGGGCTGCCACCCGGACTGTTGATGCGCAGTACCACGGCCTGCGAATTCGGGGCGTCGAATGCCGAGTTCAGCGCGGAAACCAGGCTGTCGGCACTGGCTTCACCCTTGGCGGCGATGACGCCGCGCAGTTCGACCATCGCGACATGCTTGTCGGCAACCTTGCTGCTGTCCCATTCGATCAGGGCAAACAGGATGAAGGCGACGTAGCCGAAGCCCAGCAGTTTGAAGAAGACACCCCAGCGACGTCGCGCGCGCTGCTCGCTGAGCGCGGCAAAGGCCAGTTTTTCCAGGGTTTTTCTCTCCCAGGCGGGATCATTGTCTGAGCGTTGGGGGTTGAGGTCCATCAAGTTCTTTCTGGGTGAAGATTTCGCCGGTCAAGTATAGCCTGCTCAGGCATTGGACATCAGCCAGGCATCGAGTTCCGCGACATCGTGCAGACAGGCCAGCGGCGCATGTTCGAGCAGATGATCGTGCGGATGCGCGCCATAGGTGACGGCCAGCGCGTCAACGCCGGCATTTTTCGCCATCAGCAGGTCGTGCGAGGTGTCGCCGATCATCACGGTGGCGCCGGCGGACATGCCGAATTCGGCCATCAGTTCCTCAAGCATCTGCGGATGCGGCTTGGAGTGACATTCATCGGCGCAGCGCGAGGCCGAGAAAAATGGCCGCAAACCGGAGTGATCAAGCGCCCGCTCCAGCCCCAGCCGGCTCTTGCCGGTGGCCACCGCCAGGATGTGCCCGGCCGCGTGCAGGCGCGCCAGCATTGCCGGCACCCCGTCGAACAAGGTTAGCGCGTGATCCCCGGAGAGATAGTGGAAACGGTAGCGGTCGACCATCGCCTGGTAGTTCTCCGGCGCCAGGTCGGGGACCGCGTGGCGCATCGCGTCGGCCAGGCCGAGTCCGATGACGTGGCTGGCCCGGGCGTGGTCCGGCACCGGCAAATCCAGGTCGCGGCAGGCGGCCTGGATGGCCCTGACGATGGCACCGGCGGAATCGAGCAGCGTCCCGTCCCAGTCGAAAACCACGAGTTCGTATTTCATTGATGCTCCAGGATCTGTTGCAGGTTGTCGGCGGAAAACTCACGCGGGGTTTGCGCCTCCACCGTCGTCATGTATTGGCGGATGCCGTCCGGCAGCGGTGCCACGCACTCGACCGGCGTACCCAGCAAGGGATGGCGGAAAGCCATGCGCCAGGCGTGCAGCGCCATCCGCTTGAGGCCGGCCGGGCGTAGCCGCTTGTTGAGATTGAAGTCGCCGTATTTCTCGTCGCCGAGGATGGGAAAACCGAGATGCGCCAGATGGACGCGGATCTGGTGCGTCCGCCCGGTCTTCAACTGGGCTTCGAGCAGGCTCATTTCCGGCCAGCGGGCAAGCAGGCGGAATACCGTATGCGCCGCCTTGCCTTCGGCATTTACCGACACCCGGCGCTCACCACTGTCGGTCAGGTACTTGAGCAACGGTGCCTTGACGTGCTGGGTATTGTTCATCCAGCGCCCCTTGACCAACACCAGGTAGCGCTTGTCGGCACCGGCGCCGTGCTCGCGGAACATGTCGTGCAGCGCCGTCAGTGCCAGCCGTTTCTTGCCGACCAGCAGGATGCCCGAGGTTTCGCGGTCGAGTCGGTGCGCCAGTTCGAGGAACTTGGCCTGCGGCCGCTGCCGGCGCAGGGCCTCGATGACGCCGAAGCTGACCCCGCTGCCACCGTGCACGGCAATGCCTTCGGGCTTGTCGATGACCAGCATCGCCTCGTCTTCGAAAATGATCGGCAGATCGACCCGGGCCTTGGCGGCCTCCTCGACTTCGTCCTGCGGGCGCTCGGCGATGCGGATCGGTGGAATGCGTACCCGGTCACCGATTTCCAGGCGGTAGGTCGCATCGACCCGGCGGCTGTTGACCCTGACTTCGCCACTGCGCAGGATGCGATAGACATGACTTTTCGGCACCCCCTTGCAGTGCCGCAGCAGGTAATTGTCCAGGCGCTGCCCTTGCGCTTCTTCGCCGATCACGACCAGGGCGACCGAATTGTTACCTGTGTCATTCATTTTCTAATATACTGCCTGCGTTTTACGTCTCTGTTTGCAAGGGATGCCGAACCGTCAGACCGTCCGCCCTCGCGCTACAAGCGCGACTGCCATGCGGCAGGCCACGAAGTCCCTCCCGTGCCAATTGCCCGGGACAAACCAACGTGAAACGACTGGTTAAGTTCACTCACCAAAAGTAGTGATGTTAACGGATTAGCTCGCCACAAGCACGCACGGATCGCCCGTTGCAGGAATTCCAAGATCGCGCATTTCATAAAAAGACTCGCGATCATTTAACGATCAGCACATTCATCATCGCCTTTGCCGCCAATCACATGACGCAACCCGATAACTGAACCTGTCGCTGCCTGCATGGGCGTTTCGTTGCCGTGAGCACCAGCGAGCTGGAGCCCCAAAACAATGAAACGCATGCTCTTCAATGCGACACAGGCGGAAGAACTCCGTGTCGCCATTGTCGATGGTCAGAAACTGATTGATCTCGACATTGAATCCGCCGCCAAGGAACAACGGAAAAGCAACATCTACAAGGGTGTCATCACCCGGATCGAACCGTCGCTCGAAGCCTGCTTCGTCGATTACGGTTCGGAGCGCCACGGTTTCCTGCCGTTCAAGGAAGTCTCCCGCGCCTATTTCCAGCCGGGCGTCGAACCGGGCAAGGCCCGCATCCAGGATGCGCTCAAGGAAGGTCAGGAACTGATCGTCCAGGTCGACAAGGATGAACGTGGCAACAAGGGCGCAGCCCTGACCACCTACGTCTCGCTGGCCGGCCGCTACCTGGTGCTGATGCCGAACAACCCGCGCGGCGGCGGCGTCTCCCGTCGTGTCGACGGCGACGAGCGCACCGAATTGCGCGAAATCATGGATCAGCTGGAAGTCCCCGGCGGCATGAGCCTGATCGCCCGTACCGCTGCCATCGGCCGCCAGGCCGAAGAGCTGCAGTGGGACCTCAACTACCTGCTGCAACTGTGGTCCGCCATCGAAGGCGCCGCCCAGCAGCAATCGGGCGCCTTCCTGATCTACCTCGAAGGCTCGCTGGTCATCCGCGCCATCCGCGATTATTTCCAGCCGGACATCGGCGAGATCCTGATCGACACCGACGAAGTCTATGAACAGGCCAAGGCCTTCATGGGCACCGTGATGCCGGGCAACATCAACCGCGTCAAGCGCTACCGCGACGACGTGCCGCTGTTCTCGCGCTTCCAGATCGAACACCAGATCGAAACTGCCTTCGCCCGCCAGGTCAACCTGCCGTCCGGCGGCGCCATCGTCATCGATCACACCGAAGCCCTGGTCGCTGTCGACGTCAACTCCGGTCGCGCCACCAAGGGTGCGGACATCGAGGAAACGGCGCTCAAGACCAACCTCGAAGCCGCTGACGAACTGGCCCGCCAGTTGCGCCTGCGCGACCTCGGCGGTCTGATCGTCATCGACTTCATCGACATGGAAAACAGCAAGGCCCAGCGCGAAGTCGAGAACCGCCTGCGCGACGCCCTGCGTTTCGACCGCGCCCGCGTCCAGATGGGCAAGATCAGCCGCTTCGGCCTGATGGAACTGTCGCGCCAGCGCCTACGTCCGGCCCTCGCCGAAACCAGCTACATCCCCTGCCCGCGCTGTTCCGGCACCGGCCACATCCGCTCGACCGAATCGGCCGCGCTGCACATCCTGCGCATCCTCGAAGAGGAAGCGATGAAGGAAAACACCGGCGCCGTGCATGTGCAGGTTCCGGTCGATGTCGCCACCTTCCTGCTCAACGAGAAGCGTCCGGACATCCAGGCCATCGAACTGCGCCACAAGGTCACCATCCTGCTGATCCCGAACGTTCATCTGGAAACGCCGGCGCATACGATCACCCGCCTGCGCCACGACGACCTGAACAACGACGACCTGCGCGAACCGTCCTACAAGATGGTCGACCAGCCGATCGAGGAATCGACCAAGCTGGCCAGCCAGCAGGAAAACGCCAAGCCGCGCCAGGAAGCAGCGATCAAGGGCATTTCGCCGGAACAGCCGGCCCCCAACCTGCCGGCCAAGGAAGAAGCCGTCGCCGCCCCGGCACCGGCCGCGCCCACCGGCGGCCTGTTCGCGCGCATCGCCGCCTGGTTCCGCAGCCCGGCTCAGCCGGCTCCGGCCGTCGAAGCCAAGCCGGAAGCGCCCGCCCGCAAAGGTCGCGAAGGTCGCAACGACAACCGCCGCAACGGCCGCAATGGCCGTAACGGCAACCGTCGTGACGAAGGCGAACGCAACAATCGCAACACCGAACGCAACGACAAGCCGGCCCGCGAAGAAGCTGCCGGCAATGGCGAACAACGCCAGGAACGTCGTCCGCGCAAGGAACGCCGCGAGCGCCAGCCGCAGGCCGACACCCGCCCGGCAATCGAGCAATTGCCGCAAGCGCTTCAGGCAGTTGAACCGGACGCACCGCAGGCTGCACCGACTGGTGACGAGCAAGGCAACGCCCGTCGTCGTGGTCGTCGTGGTGGCCGTGGCCGCAACGAACGCCGCAACGAGTCGGAAACGCCGATGGTCGATGCAGTCAACGCTGACACCAGCGAGACGATCAACAATGAGCCGGTCGTGGTGACCATTCCTGCCGCGGAAACCACCATCGAGGCCAGCCCGGCACCGATGGCAGCGGCCGTCGAAGTGGCTGTCGAAGCGATCGAACCGGTCGCTGCACCGGCCGTCGAGGCCCCGGCAACCGAAGTGGCTGCCGTCGCCCAGATCGAAGTCGCTCCCGAAGCCGTTCAGGAAACCGTCGCGGTCGCCGAGATTGCTGCCGAACCGGCAACGCCCGAAGTCCTGGCGGTGATCGAAGCTGCGGCCGAAGTCCCGGCCATCGAACAGCCCCAGGCTATCGCAGCGGAACCCGTCGCAGCACCGGCACCGCTGCCGGCCAGCGCACCGATCAACGTCGATGCAGCCCTGTCGGAAAGCGGACTGGTCATGGTTCAGACGACGGCCGAAGTGCTGGTCGCTCCGAGCGAACCGCCGGTCAAGCTGGGCCGTCCGCGCAAGGCGAAAGCGGTCGAGCAAAGTGCCGACGAGCCGCTGGTCATGGTCGAAACCGGCAAGTAAGCCGGTCACGGCCAAGCAAAAGGGCGTCCCGCGGGACGCCCTTTTTCATTGCCGAATCTGCCTCTCAACTGCTGAGCTTTTTCTGTACCGCCTCGACCACACCCTTGGCCGCATCCTCGACCATGTCGAGGACCAGGTCGAAGCCGTGCCCCAAACCGTAGTACGGATCCGGCACTTCGTCATCCTCGAAATTCCTGGCGTAATCCATGAGCAACTGGATCTTGGGCAACTGCTCCGGCATCGCCATGCGCTGCAGGTTGTCCAGATTGCTGCGATCCATGGCCAGGATCAGGTCGAAATAATCGAGGTCCTGCAAAGCCACCTTGCGGGCACGCAATTGCGACAGGTTGTAGCCACGCGCCGATGCTGCCCGCTGCGTACGCGAATCCGGGGCTTCGCCGACGTGGTAGCCGTGCGTTCCCGCAGAATCAACTTCAACTTTATCTCCCAGTCCATTGATTTTAATAATATGTCTGAGAACAACCTCTGCCGTTGGCGAACGACAGATATTGCCCATGCAAACCAGCAGCACGCGGTAAATCATCGCCTCTTATCTCCATCGGGGTCGTGCTGCGCAGCGCCGAATACCCGCTCCCTGAGCCGGAACAGTTCGTCACGCGCAGCCGCCGCTTTTTCGAATTCCAGGTTCTTCGCGCAATCGAGCATCTGCTTCTCGAGCCGCTTGATTTCCCTGGCGACGGTTTTTTCATCCATTGCCTCGTAGACCGCGCGCTGTTGTGCCGCCTTCAGCTCGGTCTGCGCCGATTCGGCATCGTATACGCCGTCGATGATGTCCTTGATCTTCTTGGACACCCCGCGCGGCACGATACCGTGCTGCTCGTTGAATGCGATCTGCTTTTCCCGTCGCCGTTCCGTCTCGGCGATGGCTTTCTGCATGGATTGCGTAATCCTATCAGCGTACAGGATCGCTGTGCCATGAATATGGCGCGCCGCCCGACCAATGGTCTGGATCAGCGAACGTTCGGAACGCAGGAAACCCTCCTTGTCGGCATCGAGGATGGCGACCAGCGAAACTTCCGGTATATCCAGCCCCTCACGCAAGAGGTTGATGCCGACCAGCACGTCGAACTCGCCCAAGCGTAAATCGCGGATGATCTCGACCCGCTCGACGGTATCGATGTCCGAGTGCAGGTAGCGCACCTTGACCCCGTTGTCGGCCAGGAAGTCGGTCAGATCCTCGGCCATGCGCTTGGTCAGCGTGGTCACCAGCACCCGCTCGGCGACGGCGACCCGCTTGTTGATCTCGCCGAGCAGATCGTCGACCTGGGTCGTTGCCGGACGAACGATGACCTCAGGATCGATCAGCCCGGTCGGTCGGGCGACCTGCTCGACGACCTGGCCGGCATGCTGGTTTTCGTAATCGGCCGGGGTCGCCGACACGAAAACGGTCTGGCGCATCTGACGCTCGAATTCGTCGAACTTCAGCGGCCGGTTGTCGAGTGCCGACGGCAGGCGGAAACCGTAATCGACCAGGTTTTCCTTGCGCGAACGGTCGCCCTTGTACATGCCGCCGACCTGGCCGATGCTGACGTGGGATTCGTCGATGAACATCAGCGCATCGCGCGGCAGGTAGTCGATCAGCGTCGGCGGCGCCTCGCCTGCTTTACGCCCGGAAAAATGCCGGGAGTAGTTTTCGATGCCCTTGCAGAAACCGATCTGGTCCAGCATTTCGAGGTCAAAACGGGTGCGCTGCTCGATCCGCTGCGCCTCGACCAGTTTCTGGTTGCGAGTGAAAAATTCAATGCGCTCGCGTAATTCGAGCTTGATCGCCTCGATGGCGCGCAGCACGGTCGCCCGCGGCGTGACATAGTGCGACGCCGGGAAAACCGTGAAACGCAGTGCCTTGTGCAGCAACTGGCCGGTCAGCGGATCGAAGAATTGCAGGCTCTCGATCTCGTCGTCGAACAGCGAGACACGGATCGCGTGCTCGGCGTGTTCGGCCGGGAAAATGTCGATGACGTCGCCGCGCACGCGGAAGATGCCGCGATGAAAGTCCATTTCGTTGCGCTCGTACTGCATGTCGGTCAGGCGCTTGACGATGTCGCGCTGGTCCATGCGATCGCCGACGCGCATGGTCAGGATCATGTTGTGGTACTCGTCGCGGTCGCCGATGCCGTAGATGCACGAGACCGTCGCCACAATCACCACGTCGCGCCGCTCGATCAGGCTTTTCGTCGCTGAGAGACGCATCTGCTCGATGTGATCGTTGATCGAACTGTCCTTTTCGATGAACAGGTCGCGCGACGGCACATAGGCTTCCGGCTGGTAGTAGTCGTAGTACGAGACGAAGTACTCGACGGCGTTTTCCGGAAAGAACTCCTTGAACTCCGAGTACAACTGCGCCGCCAGCGTCTTGTTCGGTGCCAGCACCAGCGCCGGACGCCCGGTGCGGGCGATGACGTTGGCCATGGTGTAGGTCTTGCCCGAACCGGTCACGCCGAGCAGGGTCTGGAACGACAGGCCGTCCTCGATCCCTTCCGTCAGCAGGCGGATCGCCTCCGGCTGATCGCCGGCCGGCGGAAAAGGTTGGTGCAAACGGTAAGGACTGCCGTCGAAACAGACGACAGGCGTGCTGCTGTTGGATTGGCTCATGATAAAATTCTGCGCTTGTCGTCGCGATGGACACATCGCGCGTTATTGTTGTTCCCTTTCTCTATTATTCCACGGAGTCGCTAATGTCCTCTTCGATCTTCGCTGCGGTGGAAATGGCCCCGCGCGACCCGATCCTCGGTCTGAACGAAGCTTTCAACGCCGATACGCGTGACACCAAGGTCAACCTTGGCGTCGGCGTGTACTTCGACGACAACGGCAAGATCCCTCTGCTGGCTGCCGTCAAGGCCGCTGAAGAGGCTCGCCTGAAGGCGGCTCCGCCGCGCGGCTACCAGCCGATCGAAGGCCCGGCCGCCTACAACACCGCTGTCCAGAACCTGCTCTTCGGCAAGGATTCCGAACTGCTCGCCGCCGGCCGCGTGATCACTGCCCAGGCCATCGGCGGCACTGGCGCCCTGAAGATCGGTGCCGACTACCTGAAGCGCCTGAACCCGGACGCCAAGGTCTATATCAGCAACCCGTCCTGGGAAAATCACCGCGCGCTTTTCGAGGCTGCCGGCTTCGTCGTTGAGGACTACGCCTACTACGATGCCGCCACCCGCGGCGTGAACTTCGCCGGCATGAAGGCTGACCTGAACAAGATGGCCCCGGGCTCGGTCGTGCTGCTGCATGCCTGCTGCCACAACCCGACCGGCGCCGACATGAGCGACGCCCAGTGGGCCGAAGTCGTGGGCATCTGCAAGGAACGCGGCCTAGTGCCCTTCCTCGACATGGCCTACCAGGGCTTTGCCGACGGCATCGATGCCGATGCTGTGGCGATCCGCGCCTTCTCGGCTTCCGGCCTGCAGTTCTTTGCCTCCAGCTCGTTCTCCAAGAACTTCTCGCTGTACGGCGAGCGCGTCGGCGCCCTGTCGGTCGTCACCGCCTCCAAGGAAGAGTCGGCCCGCGTCATGTCGCAGGTCAAGCGCGTCATTCGCACCAACTACTCGAACCCGCCGATCCATGGCGGCGCTCTGGTTGCCGCCGTGCTGGCATCGACCGAACTGCGCGCCCAATGGGAAGCCGAACTGGCCGGCATGCGTGACCGCATCCGCGCCATGCGTGGTGGTCTGGTCGAGGCCATCAAGGCCACTGGCTGCGCTCAGGACTTCTCCTTCGTCACCCAGCAGCGCGGCATGTTCTCCTATACCGGCCTGACCGCTGCCCAGGTCGAGCGCATGAAGGAAGAATTCGGCATCTACGCCGTATCCACCGGCCGCATCTGCCTGGCTGCGCTGAACAGCAAAAACATCGACTACGTTGCCAAGGCCGTCGCCGCAGTGACCAAGTAAGAAGCAGCACAAAGCAAAAACGAAGGGCGGGAATTTTCCCGCCCTTTTTTATCTGCCCGCGCCCAGCGTCAATTCCGGCAGGGTACCGCTGACCGCCAGCGGCACCCGCGTCGTCGATACCGAGGAACGCGCCAGCGCAATCAGCGCACCACTGACCTCGCCGGCCGCAGAAACCTGCAATTGCCCTGAAGCCGTCAACAAACCGGCATCGAGCCGGATATCGCGCAGCGAAACACCTTGCGCATCGACGCCGACATCGGCCTGCAGCCTGTCGAAACGTGTTGCCCCCGCCCGGACCAGCGAACCGGGACCGCGGCGGGCCGCTTCGCCGACATCGATACCGTTGAACAGACCACGCGTGACATCGATCTGCATCTGCGCGGAGGCATTTCGCCAGAGTGCCGACCAGTCGTCACCGCGGGCAGCAATGCGGATGCTGCCGCTCAGATCGCCTTCGGCTTTCATCCGGGGAACCAGGTCAGCACCGACGCGACGCAGATCGAGACGGGTCATTTCCCCGCTGCCGGACATCGCCAGACCGTCTCCCCAGTTCAGCGTCCAACTGCCCTTGAGCAAACCACCAAAGAAACTGGCATCGATATCGCGGAGCTGCAGGCGATTGTCTTCCAGCAGCACCTTCGCCTGGAGCACGGGGAAAGTCACGGAAATCCCGGGCAGTCGCCAAGCACGCCCTTCCATCGTCAGGTCAAGGCCTTCAGCCAGCGGCCTAGCCCCGATCAGGACACTGCGATCGGGCGTCTCCAGTGTTGCACTTTGCAGTTGCCCCGAAGACAAGAGCAAGCGCCCGTTGAATGGACCAAAATGTATCGATTTTCCCGCATCGACGCGAAAATCACTCAGTGTGAGCTGGCGGATGGCAGGCCAAGGTATCGCCTGCGAACCGGCGATTGTCGGCAGGGCAAGCAGTTGCCCAACCGGGATACTGGCGCCGCTGAGCATGACATCCTGAACGCCGGCCGCCCCGGACAAAAGCATCGTCCACGGGCGATTGACATCGATCGCAGCGATGACACCTTCACCTGCCGCACCAATCCTGATCTCCCGCAAGGATAAATGCGGCGTCGGCAAGAGTTTGAGTGACACCTCGCCGACCGAGACCGGCACCGCCAGTACGCTACCGAGCTCACGCTCGATGTCGGCGCGGTAGTTGTTGTACGGAAAAAATACCGCCAGCAGGGCCAGAAACACGAGCAACGCCACCCCACCCATCGCCAGCAGACGTGGCAGACGGCTGACCGTCACTGGCCCGTCATCGGATACTTCCGGCTCGAGATCGGAGCGTGTACCCGGCACTTCAAGGGTTGTTGCCGCCGTCGGCAAGACCGGTTTGCCGAAGGAGGAAAACCGGCTGGCCTGACTTTGCGCACCGATGCTTGCCGGCCCGGCAGCCGTGCCCGAACCAAAAGTGGAGAACTGTGAAATGGCTGAAACCTGTTCCTTGCGTGCCTTTGGTATTCCCAATTCCCAAGCTGCCGCCGCCTTGGCCAGCGGCACGATGTAGCCGCCGCGCTCCAATTCTTCGACGGCGTTTTCCACCAGGCGGGCATTACCGATCTTGGCCGACAATTCGCCCACCGTCACCTTTCCGTCTACCTGGACCAGCACCATCCGCAGATTACGCTGGACAACCCGCGTACTCTGACGAACAGCCTCATCCCCAATAGGGGTTTTTGCATAGACCAAACCGGAATTCATGGCACAACTTCCATTCCAGAAACGACCGAGAAGACTTGACTCACCGGCATTCTACTCCTATAATGCTCGCTTCAATTCCCCGATAGCTCAGTCGGTAGAGCGCCGGACTGTTAATCCGTAGGTCCCTGGTTCGAGCCCAGGTCGGGGAGCCAA